>OLWA01000096.1_pt1 | contig 112371 bp, 115 predicted proteins | sample 1673251 | NCBI WGS metagenome assembly OLWA01 (sample SAMEA3178937, study PRJEB25190) | human gut metagenome | biome: human gut; feature: human-associated habitat; material: faeces | place: Austria | collected 2013 | reverse complement strand
CAAAACAATATATGATGAAAGGATGTGAAAAAGTCGAGACAAAGTCTACTCGACGTATACTTGTGAATCGGATTGCTGAATTAAGGAAAAAATTAGGTTTGACGCAGACAAGACTTGGAGAAGAAATAGGAGTTAGCCAGCAGACAATTAGTAAATATGAAAATGGGGATGAGAATATTTCAGGAGATATGCTACTTGCATTATCTAAATTTTTTAGGGTTCCAATTGACTATATATTGAGGAAAGAGGAAGAACAGCAACAGCAGGAGCAAAATGACAGAAAAGAAATTATGGAATTGTACAGGGATATGGATCAATATAACAGAGATACTTGGATTATTATTGGGAAAAGATTATTGGGTGGTCAATTACATAAGTATAATGAAAATTGTATTTTGAGGAAATAGTTTGGGCAGGTAATGAACATATTGTTTATACAATGGAGCGGTGGTCTTAGAGCCACTGCTTTTTTCAATGAAATAATTATGCCAGTTAGGAAATTTCCAACGAGGCAAATAAAATGTTGATTTAAACAGAAAGTCTACACATTTGTTGGCAAATGAAATATGATATTTTTGTTATTATAGTATAAAGAAATTTTTATAAAGTGATAGAATAATCCTAAAATTAATGGAGGTCTAAGAGAAATTATTAAAAATACTATAAAAATATATAATGTAAGGAGAAAATTACTATGGAGAAAAGATTATTTACCTCAGAATCAGTAACAGAAGGACATCCGGACAAAATGTGTGATGCTATATCAGATGCCATATTGGATGCTCTTATGGAGAAAGATCCGATGAGCAGAGTGGCCTGTGAGACTGCAATTACAACTGGTATGGTATTAGTAATGGGAGAAATTACGACTAATGCATATATAGATATGCAGCAGGTGGTAAGAGAAACAATCAAAGAAATTGGTTATGATAATGGAGACTATGGATTTGATGCACATACCTGTGCCGTCTTAACAGCAATTGATGAGCAGTCAGCAGATATTGCTTTGGGTGTAGATAAGGCATTGGAAGCAAAAGAACACAAAATGTCAGAAGAAGAACTTGATGCAATTGGTGCTGGGGATCAGGGTATGATGTTTGGTTATGCATGTGATGAAACGAACGAATTTATGCCATATCCAATCTCACTGGCACATAAATTGACTCGTCAGCTTACTCAAGTCCGTAAAGATGGTATATTGAAATATTTAAGACCGGACGGTAAGAGCCAGGTTACCGTAGAATATGACGAAGCAGGTATTCCGCACCGGCTGGATGCAGTGGTTCTGTCAACACAGCACGATCCAGATGTGACACAGGAGCAGATCCACGAAGATATAAAAAAATATGTATTGAAACCGATTATTCCAACAGAGCTGGTAGATAAGAATACAAAATTTTTCATCAATCCAACAGGACGTTTTGTCATCGGCGGACCTCACGGAGATAGTGGAGTAACAGGACGTAAGATTATTGTAGATACCTATGGTGGTATGGCATGCCATGGCGGCGGCGCTTTTTCCGGTAAGGATTGTACAAAAGTAGACCGTTCTGCAGCTTATGCAGCTCGTTATGTGGCAAAAAATATTGTGGCAGCAGGTCTTGCAAAAAAATGTGAAATTCAGCTGTCTTACGCAATTGGCGTGGCTCATCCGACCTCTATTATGGTAGACACCTTTGGAACTGGGAAAATTTCAGATGAGAGTCTGGTGGAGATGATAAGAAAAGAATTCGATTTGCGACCAGCAGGAATCATTCAGATGTTGGATCTTCGCCGACCAATCTATAAGCAGACAGCAGCCTATGGACACTTTGGAAGAAATGATCTCAACCTTCCATGGGAGCGCTTAGACAAGGTAGAAGAACTGAAAAAATATTTGAAATAATTTACGTAGGGGGGAATCGTATGAGAAGATACAAAAAGCAAATCTCAAGAATTGTAACGATTGCGATGCTGTTTGCATTTCTGGTAGGAAATTCTAATATGGTACATGCTATGGATACAACACAAATAAGATATGCGAGTAAATATATCACAGTGAAAGGGAATAAGATGCATCTTGCTTTGTATGGAAAATTGGATGCAAGTGGAGAAAAGTTTGCAGATGAAGGAAAAACTACATTGGTGATGCTGCCGGCTCTGGGCGTTCCATCACCCCATATCTATTTTAAACCTCTGGCAGAATCTTTGGATGAGAGTTTTAATGTAGTGATTGTGGAGCCATTTGGATATGGACTTAGTGATGGTGCATTGACAGATCGAACGGTAGATAATATCAACAGCGAAGTGAATGTTGCACTGGACACCATGGGAATTGAGCAGTGTGTATTGCTGGTACATTCGATTTCTGGAGTATATGGACTCAATTTTGTACAGAATTATCCGGAAAAAGTAAAAGGTTTCATTGCTGTTGATAATACGGTGTATGATGAAGAGCTGGCAGAGGCTATGGAAATGGAAAAGAAATATATGCTGCAGGGAATTGATGAATTTCAGAAAATTAAGAATTCTTTTTCTTCTTTGGAAGAATTCCAGACTGCATTGAAAACAGATCCGGATAAATATGGGGCAGCATTACCACAGGTTTCCGGGTATACTTATACGGAAAGTGATAGGGAGGAATACATTCAGGCATATTCTTTGAGCAACAATGATACGATTAGAAGTGAAGTAAATGGGATGGACCAATCATTACTTTCTATAAAGAATAAAAAATTTCCATCGGCACTTCCTGTATTAACCATGATTTCTTCAGAGAATGTACAAAATGTTCCGGCATGGGAGACTGCTCATAGAAACCAACTGGATTTAGAATCTGGTAATCACCAGCTATATATTGTAAATGGAGGACATTATATCTGGTATACCAATTTAACACAGGTTGTGCAGCTTATCAATGAATGGAGAATGGAGAACCATTTTTAAAAGGAATCCGTGTGAAACATTTTCACATAAGAGAAAAACAGAAGGGAAGTGTAGCTTGGGGAAAGTAACTATTTCAACTGTATTGGGATACAAAGAATATGTAGTGGAAAATATAAAAAGCATTCTAGGAGAGGATGAAGAAAATTCCGATTTTAGGATTTATCCGGATTATCATAAGATTTATAGAGGACAGACGGAGATCGTCTTAACGAAAGCAGAGTATGAATTGTTTATGCTTTTGTCAGGGAGACCAGGTGTGATATTTACCAAAGAAAAAATTTTTGAGATTCTTTATAACGAGGAATTGCCGGAAAGCATTGATAATATTGTGTACTGCCTGGTATCCAGTATGAGAAAGAAAATTGAACCGGAGCTAAAGCAGTGCCGCTATATTAAAACAGTGAGAGGTGTAGGATATAAGTTTGAAGGAAAAAAGATGGACATCTTTCCAGAATAGTTGATCTGAAGACAGAGGAAATTTTTTAAAACCTCTGTCTTTTTTTGTTGCTTTTTTATGCCATCTTGCGTACAGAAGTAGTGAAAGTCACCTCCCAAAAAGTATGCTTTTTGATGGGAGATGTAATAGGCTATTTTTTTATTTCCAAAAAGTATATAAGAAAGTTTTGAGATATGCCAAAATATTTTAAGACTTTTTGGGAATGTATAAAGGGGGATACGTATGGCATATTATGGGTATCACAGAATCAGTACTAAGGAACAACACTTGGACCGAGGTATTATAGAAATAAAGAGGTTCTGTGAAAATCAGAAAATTAAACTGGAAAGTATTTTTACAGATAAGATAACCGGTAAAAATTTTGACAGACCACGTTATACCGTTCTTGTGGAAGATGTTTTACGGGTAGGGGATACCCTGATTATTACAGAGCTGGACAGACTTGGCAGGAACAAGCAGGAGATTTTAAAGCAGCTACGTTTTTTAGAAGAAAAAGGGGTTCGGGTAATGGTATTGGAACTTCCTACCACGTTGTTTGACCTGTCTCAGATGGAAAATAATCTGGCAAAGATGATGATAGAAACAATCAATAATATGATGATTGAACTCTATGCATCCATGGCACAGGCAGAGATGGAGAAAAAGGAGAAGCGACAAAAGGAAGGTATGGAGGCAAAAAGGCTTCGGGGTGAATGGGATGAAGTAGGAAGACCACGGGCTATAGAACAGGAAAAGTTTAACCAGGAATTTATGAGGGTGGTACAAAAGAAGGTAACACCGACACAACTGCAGCGGGAGTTGGGGTTAACTTCTTCTACCTATTATCGGTATCGGAAAAACTTTTATGAAATTTTTCCGGAATTTCTTCAATCTGTATAGAGATGAGGTAATTACTAAGTAAAAGAAAAATTTAAGGAGGCAGATATTATGAGTGAACACAGAGAAGGTACATTGTTTTATGATACTGAAACAGGGAGGTATGATATACGTTTTGATTTGGAATCTTTTTATGGAGGACTACATTGCGGGGAATGTTTTGATGTAAAGGTGAAAAATGTTTGGGTTCCGGTCCGAATTGAAATGGGAGATGACTGGTATCTGGTTGGACTGAACGTGTCGAGATTAGATGGATTGAGAGTACGTATGTAAATAGGAGGATAAGCCTGATGAGGGGAAGCACAATGAGAGAAAGTGTTACGGATGTTCGCATTATACTGGAATGCTTACAGGAAGCATATCAAATGGAAGGAGATATGGTACGATCCGGGAAAAATATTCATGCGACTATGATATATCCATTTGTCCGTATGCTGCAGGAAAAGTGTAGAGATTTAACAGAGGAACAGATACATAAGACACTTTGGAAAGAATATGAGATTTCAGGGGCAGACAGGATGTTTGTGGAGAGGGCTTCAAAGATTTTAGAGCCATACGAAGGAGAATCTGAAGATGAGAAATAGTACAATGGAATATAAAGTAAATCAAGCCTATGAAGAACTAAAGCGTTTAATACAGTGGAATCCGGATAGTGAAGAAAAATTTTTACAGAAAATGGTATGTTTATTGTTACCTGGACAAAGAAAATGTTGGTCAGAGGCTATCCGTGATTTGAGGCAATCTTTTGAAGCTGAGCAGGGGATGATATTTGTTGAAAAATACAGAGGAAAACTGGAATGGCTGAATAGCATATCTTTGGCAGAACTACAAAGAAAGATAGGAGAAATTTATTTTGTTGATCATTACAAGATGATAGCAGATCAATTCCTATATAAAAAGGATTTTGAAACTTCCTTATTTTTGAGAATTGCAATGGAAACAGGGATAAGAAGTGCAGATATTCCATGTATAGAATGGTCCTGTATGCATGGAAAAACTATTATTTTGGAAGAAACCAAAAGAGGAGATTTGTATAAAAAAGTTAATGGAACGTTTCCTAAGATTTCAACTCAGTCGTTACGGATTATGAAGTTATTGCACAGGAAGCAAGGGAAAATATTCACAAAATCAAACGAGTACTATGTTCGCAAAATTTCTTGTGCTTGGGGAATGCCTGGGTTTCGTATCCATAGTTTTCGGGATTATAGGAGAAAGATAGAAATGGGAATTACAGCAGGAGTACAAGTTCCAAGGATCATTCCATTATAAAGAATAGGCTGGATTGGAAAACGTTATAGGATGCTATATGAGCTGCTGTTGCAGTTCTAGTGAGTTTCAATAAAAATACGCAAATATAGTATTTGCGTATTTTTTATTGAAATTACAAATATATTTGCAAATAGATTGAATTATAAATAAAAACAATAAAATAAACGCAAATATAAACTTTGCGTTTATTTTATTGTTTTTATAGGTGCTATGTGATATACTACGAAAAGAAAGTAGGTGTAGTATGAATAGCAAAACAGCATTAGAAAAAAAATACGAGATAATCAAACAAAATCTTGGGAATCAAACTACCTTTTATACAGATGAAGTAATTCCCCTTTTCCCGGAGTTAAAAAAGTCTACTTTATATTGGAATCTTTCTAAATTAGTAGAGGCGGGTTACATTAAGAGAGTGCGAAACGGTGTATTTTCCTTCAATGATTTGAAAGGCAGACAGGGAATTATTTTATGTGAAACAGCCCAAAAATTGAAAAATTACATGGATGAGCTGGGATTTTATTATTATATATCCGGTTTGGATATTTTGGCAAAATATATGTTACACATACCAGAACAATATCCTGTCATTGCATTTATTGAAAAAGCAGCAAAAGAGGAAATATATAACAATTTATTAGCAGAAGGATTTGAGGTGATAGAACCACAATACACGAAAAAAATGTATGAAGATGCTATGTTTTCAGGTAGCCATAATATGCAGGTGATTTTATACACAACGGAGGATTTTCAGTACAGTAGTGAAGGTCTGGCAAGTATAGAGAAGGCTTTTGCAGATCTTTATTTTGCAATAACGAGAAACGGATATCCACTATCATTGCAAGAATTGGTAAGAATTTATCAGAATCTCAGCAGATTGGGAAATATAGATAAAAAGAAGCTGATAACAGTAGCATCAAGAAGGAATATACAATATGATATTCGCTTTATCGTTGAAAATCGGTTTATTACAGATTCGGCAATAGAGTTTGGAAAAATACTTAGAAGGGAAGAATAAAATTTGGATTACAAAAAGTTATTTCATAAAGAGGAAGCATTTCAGAGAGAAACCTTTCAGAAGAGAATGGAAGAATTTGGGTTTAAAAATATGGCGAGAATGGAACTGTTTTTATGGGATCTTGAATTATTCTTGCATATTCAGAAAATACTAGGAGATAAAATAATATTGAAAGGTGGTGCAGCCACGCAGTTTTATCTGCCAAGGGATGCTCAAAGAACAAGTGTAGACATTGATATGTTATTTTTTGGAACAGAAGAGGAAATAAAGAAAACATTGAGGAAAATCGAAGAATATTTGGGGACAGAAGACGAATTGTTTTACTTTCATAAACATAGCCCTAAGAATCCGAAAACAAATCTTCCATTACATACATATTACACGAAAGTTCCTTCTGTACTATCCAATGCAGAACGTAATATGGAGAGAGAGAGTATTCCCTATCAGGAATTAAAAATAGAATTTATTCTCCAGCCAGAAAAATGGGAATATGAAAGAAGAACGGGAGAAAACATATTTGCGGTAAACAGTTCATGGAACTATCAGATCCTTCCATTGAATTATTTATTTGCGGATAAGCTCACCACATTAGGTTGTAATACGATTGGCGTACAAAATGAAAGGCTGGATGAACAGGTGAAGCAGTTCTATGATATTATGATGTTGTCCAGAAACTGTATATCCGAGATGCAATGCTCTGTTGTGAAAGAAAAGTATTTAAAACGGGCAGAACAAGAATGGAATACAAGGAAGATTACACTGGGGAGCACGCTGGAGGGAAGAGATTATGAACCTAAATATATCGTAAAAGATGTTGAGAAACAGCTTTTGCGTTATCAACAAGCCGATAGCGGTGAAGATGCAGAATTGAAAAAGTTTATTAATGATTTTCATTCGTTATATTTAAACAGGAAAGTGCAGTATGATCCCAAAACGGTTGCCTGCGGAGCATCCCTGGTTCGCTTGATGTATGAACTGATGATTTCAGGCATGGGTTGGGATAAGGTAAAACAGGCATTAGAGATTGAAAAAAAATTAGGTATGGAGCATTTATCGGGACCAGAAAAAGGACAAAAAATTCGTAAACTCAGAAATCAGTTTATTCAGGAATTTGGTAAAGATTCGGTAATCCCGGCATCAACTTTGAAAGGGAAAGATTTAAAAAGAGTGTTCTGGGCAGTTGTAAATATTGATAATTTAAACAAGATTGAGGGAATGATATAAAATGAGATATTATATTGCAGATTTACATTTCTTTCATGAAAATTTGAATACAAAAATGGATAAACGTGGATTTGCAAATGTAAATGCAATGAATGATTATATGCTGAAACAGTGGAATAGTAAAGTGCGTAATAGGGATGAAGTTGTTATCTTAGGGGATTTATCATGGGGGAAATCTGAAGAAACAAACCAGTTGCTTCAGAAATTGAACGGACGTCTATATCTGATACAGGGAAACCATGACCACTATGTCAAGGATCCAAACTTCGACAGTTCACGCTTTGAGTGGATTAAAATGTATGAGGAACTTAGCGATAATAAGAGAAAAGTGATACTTTGTCATTATCCTATTATGTGTTATAACGGACAGTATAAATTGAATGCAGAAGGAAACCCAAAAACCTATATGTTGTATGGACATGTACACGATACGCAGGATCAGAGATTGCTGGAAAGATTTCAAGGAATCACATCTGAAACAACATTTCTGAATACACAGGGGGAAACACAGCATATTCCATGTAATATGATTAACTGTTTTTGTATGTATTCAAATTATCAGCCGCTTACTTTGGATGAATGGATTGCGTGTGATAAGAACAGGAAACAAAAGAGCTGCCAGAATGTAAAGTGATATGAAAAAGAGCCGTCCAAAACTGGTCGGCTCAAAGTATTTATAGTTGTTTATGATTTCTTAGGAATGTCAACAGTTCCTAGTGTTTCAATTAAGGATAGGATTGCATCTGAATTTTGCTGAAATTGCGTTTGAAAATCTTCTGTAATATCATAGTTCAGATACAGAGTTATCAAAGTAGCATTCCATATTGAAATCATGGTCTTTTCTGATATGTGTTCTTCCAGAAATTGTAGATGTTTGCAGAGTGTTGCCTGTGTTCTTGTCCATGTAAAGAAATAGTCATCTTTTAGTGGAATGTTAAAACTACGAAACCATTCCCGGACGGTATGTGTTTCGATTCCGTCTCCGCACTCAGGATTATTAAAGATATATCCAACAGACAGTTCTTCTGGATTTTTCGGAAAACTATCATCCGCAGAAAGGGTAAGATACCGACCAATCGGAAACATGGCACAGACAGTCGGTTTTACATCATGAACCAAACATTTCTGATCCTTTAATAAAGGGCAGCGTTTGACACTTCCTTGTGGTCTCAGGCGGACTATCGGGAAACGGGAGTTACATCCAATATAAGTTTCACAATATTGTTCCAAGGCTTCCGCTGGTGTAATTTGAAATTTTTTTGCTATGTTAAACAGATCTTTCGGGGATAAGAGAATATCCTCCCGGTGAATGCAGCACTTTCCGCATTGGGTACAGTGAAATGTAAATGTATCATCGAGACCGATTTCTTCATATCCTAATTGTTCTTTTAGTTCTTTTATTGAATTCATAATCATTCTCCTTAAAAAAAATATTTTTATGGCGGTTCTATTATTTTGTGTCTGAACACATTGCTTTTTCGTATTCTAGGATTTGTTTCCATGTCAACCATTCTGGTTTCCCATCATCCGGAAATTCATTCCAGAGTTTTTTCATGGCGGCAATTTGTTTGCTTTCATTGTGATAGTACAGATGTCCAGTACAACGGTTTCCGTAATTCAAGTAATACTCACAGTCGCTTTGTAAACGACTAAGCATCATGTACTGAAATTCATAAGGATTTTTCGGTTTATCTGTTAAAATTCTAAATGGTTTCCGGATAGGCATATCCGGTTCTCCATCAAATTCATTTCCGACTGCAGAGTGCAGATGAGGAATTTCAAAGTCACCAAGTTCTACATCTTTCCACAACTTCCCATATTGATCCTGGTATACCGGGCGAGCCCATTCGTCTGTACCAATATAATGAAGAAGACGAGAGGGTTCTTCTGGAATAGAAATCAGTTCATCCGGGGACATAATCACTTCATCCAAAGCAAGATCATCCAGTTTTTTTGGCATATTGTAAAGAGAAGAAAAGCGTTCCTCTAGTTTCCGAATGTCTGCTTCAGACTCAGGAAAATCAAAGCAACAGTGAATATCAGGAGTCAGATTGTCGGTTTCTTTATCTTCGCCGGTATGAATTTCCAAAATAACACCTTCCAATCCTGCATAATCGCTGGCATCGGTTGTCCGCACACGTTGTCCAGGTTTGAAGATGACATCTCCCCATTATAATTCAGTTGTTGTATTGTTCATGTAATTCTTCCTTTCTTGATGGGAATTGGCATTGACAAAAGAGGGAATAGAATAAATCCATACCCCTTGTCCGTAACATCACATCTATGCCAATTCTCATAAATTCATAAATTTTCACTAATTCAGTGCTGTGTTTTTCGTGATCCTTCTAAATAAAAAGAGACCACTCGCAAGTAGTCTCTTCGTAAACATAAATTTAATTAAACTTGTATTGTTCCAATAAATAAATAGGCAGTGTTTCTGTTTTTCCGTCTATCCCTCCTTTGGTTGCCCCTTTTAAATAAAGAAGCTTATCTGCTTTTCCCTGAGCCAGAGCTTTCTGGGCAGTGGAAGCAGTCCCTTTTCCGGCTTTTACTTCTATTAAATATCGGGTGGAAGAAGATAGGCTTTGTGCCACAAAATCAATTTCTCCGCCTCGGTAAGTAGCAAAAGCTGGGGTTTCAAAGGAAATTTCCGGTGGAAAATCCTGGCGTTTCTTCAGGTTGATATAGACATAATTTTCATTTAATGTGCCTGCAAGTACACGGGAATCGGTACCGGTACGTGTCAGATAATAATTTGCCAGCCCCATATCCATGAAGTAGCAGCGGCTTGCAGACTTAAAATCCAGAATGTCCATTTCTGTTATTTTTGCACAGAATCCAATGATTCCAGAAAAGTATAACCAGCTAATGGCACGGTTGCAGGTAGCCTTTGAAATATTACTGGAGTAGTCTTTGGTTAGCAGCTTTTGCAATTCTTCGCTGATACTGTCTTCTGAAAATCCTTTCTTTTCACGGTTTAAAATACGGCAGATGGAAAAGAAAATATGAGTAAACACTTTGGTATCCAAAATATCTGTAAAATAGCGAATGGACTCATTGGTAAAGGTATCAATGATTTTTACGAGTTCGCCCTGTGCCTTTACGATATTCCGGTTCTCCAGATAGTTTTCTACCACTTTGGGATAGCCACCAATTTGACAGTACAGATCATAGGTTTCCTTTAAGCGATTATAGACTTCTGCTTCAGAGGAAACAAGAGATATTTTTTTGTAATCGTCATACAGATTCTGATCATAGGCCATCAAAAACTCCTCAAAAGAAAGCGTATAGATGGTGAGTTTGGTGACATCGCCGCTGGAATAGCGAAACTCCGGATCATAAATTCTTCCAAGATAACTACCTGTAACGATGAAATGGGCTTTAAACTGTCGGGTGAACTCCCGGATGCGGTTATAAATTTCCGATGATTCCTGAATTTCATCAATAATGATGACGGTATCATCGGAATCAATAAAGTCCGGCTCATATAACTGGAAGGCATCATGGAGAGGATGCTCCCGCCGTTTTGTTCTAGGTGTCCAGTCGGTTGCCTGTTTATAACATTCCATAAACTGTTTGCCGCTTAATTCAAACAGGTTAATATAAATTTTGTGTTTGTAGTTTTCGTCAGCGAATTTCTGTATCAGGTAGGTTTTTCCAACCTGACGAGCTCCACCGACTTCCAGGGTACTATGACCTCCTTCATTTTTCCAATCCAGAAGACGGTCATAGACAAAACGCTTCAGATACATAAGCACAAATCCTTTCTTTAAAATCTATCTTTCATTATAGCAAAATATTTGCAGTTCATACAGTGCAAAATTGGATAAATTATGTTTTAACATTCAAATTGAAGCTTTGCACGTATATCCATAAGAATTTTGCCCAGATGATTTTCGCCATGACCATTTACAGAACCCCAAAAGTAATCTCCCCAGTTGTTTCCTTCAACAAGGTGACAATTCCCAGTAGCAAGTAATGCTTTACATAGGGTAGGATTCTGCATGAATTTGCACATACAAATTTCATACATGTACATAAGCTTTACTCTTTCCCAGTCTGAACGGAGCTGCACTTCTCTTCCCAGTTTTTTTGCATCTTTTGGATTCCTTAATTTGGTAAATTGAAGCTGTTCTTTAGGGGAAAGTGTCTTTTGTGCCTGGAAAGCAGCCTCATTATTTGCATACCAGTAGCCCCGGTAATATATCCGGGAAGGATAGAAGTTACTAAGAAAAGCGTATGCTCCATGAAAGTGGTCAATTGTTTGCTGGTAATGATTCGAATAGGTATTAATAAACATGTAATCCCTTCTTTCTTATACAAAAAAGGAACCGCTTATGGCAAGCAGTTCCTTCTTAAACATATTTTTTCGTTTGTTATTTGCTTATTTGTGCTTCTTCTTGTTCTTCGTAATAGCGGTCTGCAATATAGCCAGCAGATTCCGCCCAAAGAGTATTTTCTGTATTTTGCAGGGCTTTGTAAGTTTTTGAGTGATAAAATTTGCCCATGGCATCCGGAAAGGAAAGATGGCTCTTTTCCATAATAATATCGACAACATCCCGGATCTGAATATACAGATTCATTGAAATATCTTTCCCGTTAAAAAAATATTTACCTTCCATGTTTTACATATCCTTTCGAGATTCAAATACCAGATGTTCCAGTGCTTCAATTGATAGCATCTCTATATCTGATTGAATACTCATATACGTTATCCCTCCATTTGCTTTCATTATATCAAAAAAGAAGGTGCTTTCCAACGGTAAAATAATTATAAATGTAAAGTTGCAAAAGATGTTTGAAATGGGGCGTCACCCCATTTCACTATCCCCAGACTTCGCCCATGATTTCCACAAGAAAATCATCTAATGGAAAATCGGGAGGAAGTAATTCACCAAACGTTTCTTGAATTTCTTGGATAACTTCCGTATAAGAAGAATACGCCTGTGAAAATAAGTGGGAAGAATTTTTAAGTTCAATGATATAAAATTCTTCTCCTGGATTTAAGTCCAGTTCTTCCTGATCTTTGATCCTCCATACCGTCATAGACTCGGCAGTGTCATAACGACAGCCATCAAGTTTCTCACAAAGATATTCCTGAAAGGCTAAGAGTGATTCTGGATCAGAGAACTCTTTGTATAAATCAGGAAAAACTTCCTCTGTATATCGAAGGATAAGATTAGCAGCCTCTTCTGTAATAAGAAATCCATAGATATGAAAAACGGATGTAATGATACTCATAGATTTCTCCTTACGCAATCATCTCAAGAAACTCATCTTCAGACAATATTTTAATACCGAGAGCCTGAGCTTTTGTTAATTTACTTCCGGCTTTTTCCCCACAAATCAGATAATCTGTCTTTTTTGTGACAGAACTGCCGGCTTTTGCTCCAAGCTCAATGATCTTGGAGTTGATTTCATCCCTTGTAAAATGAGCAAGTTTTCCTGTTGCAACGATAGTACATCCTGTAAATACATTTTCTTTCATCATAGTGTTCATTTCCTTTCTTTCTTCAAATATAAGTTCTTTTTGGAGTTCGTGCCAGAGAATTAGATTGTTTTCATCAGAGAACCAGTCATGGATATTCTGATTCAGAGTATCACCAAAGTCATCTAACTGGGTGAAATCATAGTCACCAGAGGCAGCGTCAAAAAATTCCTGCAGACTGCCGTGGAATACTGTATCCAAAATCCTACTTTTGGTTCGTCCGACCATAGGAATATCCATGGAAACCAGGAATCGGACAAAGGTAGTATTCCGGCTGCAAGTAATGGAATTCCATAATCTTTCAAAGGATTTTTTACCGAAACCTTCCAACTGTAAGATTTCTTCCTGATGTTCATTTAGATGGTAAATATCCGGAAATGTCTGGAGATAACCCAAAGTCAGGAATTTTTCCAAGGTAGTTTCGGAGAGTCCCTCGATGTTCATTGCTTTTTTTCCAACGAAATGTGTAAAGCGTTTTCGGATCTGGCTATCACAGTTGGGATTGTCACAATGCACTGTTTCAATGAGACGCCCATCATTTCCTTTTCTTTGATAGATACGAGTCTGAGAACCACAGCATGGACATGCAGGAGGAACTGCATTTACATAATGACCACGTTCCAGGTTTTCCTCAATATGAGGAATGATCATATTGCGTTTTGATACAGAAATTCTACAACCTGGCACCAATTCTAATTCTTTGATAAAGGTCAGATTGTGCAGGGTTGCTCTGGAAACAAAGCATCCGTCAATTTCCACAGGGTCAAAAATTCCCACTGGTGCAATTTCTCCGAAACGGGTGGGTGTCCATTCTATATTGCGAAGAGTGGTTTCGTAAGTTTCATCTTCAAACTTAAAAGCCAGTCCATCTTTATAATGATGTCCGGTACGCCCGCATTTTTGGGAATAGTCCAGACTGTCGAAAATCATTACGATTCCGTCAATAGGCAGATGCTTTTTGCCTGCCAGATCAGTCAGTTTTTCAATATACTGGTTTACAAGTTCCGAGGTTAAAGGCTGGTTTGCAGCAATATAAGGACAAGGCTGAAAACCATAGTCAAGCAGGCTGGAAATTTTCATAGCTCTGCTGTCTGGAAAGAGAAATGGAGAGTCCAGACCTTCCAGAACATTAAAAGGCATAAAGTGCAGACAGCGCCCTGCACAATTTGCCGGATCAAGACTTCGCACAGAGCCAGAAGCCAGATTTCGCCCATTTTTGTAAGGTTCTCCTTTTCCATCTCGGAGGGTTTCTTTTAAACGCTCAAAGTCATTGGTTGGGATGAAGGATTCTCCAACAATCACCAGCCGGCCTTTATATGGAATTGAGAGAGGGACATCAACGTATGCAGGGATGTTATGGGTGATAAGTTCCCCAATTTCTCCGTCGCCACGCGTGGAAGCCTCTACAAGTGTTCCATTTTCGTAGACCAATTTAGTCGTTAATCCGTCCAACTTCAGCATAAACAGAACTGGCTGCTTACCGGCAAAACTTATCAAGTCCTGTACCTGCTTTGTCTTATCTAAAGAGAGCAAAGGGACCGGATGCTTTACTTTGGGAAGTTCACTGATGGGAGTATAGCCTACGGTTTGTGTCGGTGAATTGGATAAGACAAAGCCTGTCTGCTTTTCTAATTCCACTAATTCATCGAAGATTCGGTCATATTCCGCATCACTGATATTCGGACTGTTCTCATTATAATAAGCGTTACGCTGTAAATTCAGATAGTCCACCAGTTGTTTGATTTTTTCCACGTTTGATAATTCATTAGAGTGGTTCATTTTATTCTTGTCTCCTTTTCTATGGTATAGTTGTAATTCTTATTTGTTCCGGCTTTCATTCCTCCTTTCTTTGCGTTCAGGCATAAAAAAAGAGAATGACATGGATGTTCATTCTTTAATGCGTGCAGTTTCCTGCAAAATAAAAAAGCCAGAAGTCCCTGCTGGTAGCGTGGTATACTTCTGACACTTTTACAAACCTAAACTGCGTGCGTATATCCTTTCCGGATGACACAAATAATAATTACATAGTAAGTGTAACACTATATATAGTATGTGTCAATATAAAAGCACTATATATTGTTTAATCTAAGAAGAAAATTACTATATATAGAGAAAGCATGGATATGGAAAATATTATCTCTTGATTTCAGAACGTATGTTCTATATAATGGGATATAAAGGAGGGGAACGTGAGTTTGGAAAAAGTGATTTTTCATATAGATGTAAATTCTGCCTTCTTGTCCTGGGAAGCGGTATATCGGCTGCATCATAGAGCATGGGCAGGACATCCATCCGTCTGAATCTGCAATTGTACTTACAAAGGAGTGTAGGGAAGTGGCTGCAAGGCAGATGCAGTGGGGATTTCCGAGGTTCCAGGGAAAGGGATTGCTTATCAATGCAAGGGTAGAGGCTATACTGGACAAGAAGACCTTTCGGGACAGTGTGCTGCATCGAAGATGTGTGATTCCTGCCCATCACTTTTACGAATGGTGTAAAAACAAAGAAAAATATACTTTTCAAAGTCCAAAGCAGGATGCCACATTATTTATGGCAGGGTGTTATCAAATCTATAATGGTCAAAATCGTTTTGTAATTCTGACTACGCAGGCAAATGCTTCTGTAGCACCGGTGCATGAACGGATGCCATTGCTTTTGGAACGACAAGAACTGGAAGATTGGATTATGGAGGATGCAGCGGTAGAATTTATTCTTGCTAAGAAGCCCATACTGTTGAATCGGACAGCAGAATATGAACAACTGAAATTATTTTCATAAGAAGGGAAACCCATAAAAGTTTCCCTTCTTGACATAAAAAATTCTTGAATTTAGAATCCATTGTTTATTTGTTCTGTTGCTGCAGGCATAGGAGGACTGGATTTTACATAGATTAATAGTTTCCCATGCAGATCCAAATCCTGTTTACTCCATTGCCCATTCTCATAAACCTTTTGGGTAATTGTATTGTAGATAATTGGCGTATCCTCTATACGTTCCATATCAACTACAAGGCAATCCTGAAGGGCAATATATGGATATAGAGCATCCTCAATATATGTCCTTAATTTTAATGCCTGCCTGTGCAGTAGTTCCACATCATACAGTTTTGATAAGGTATAGCCCATTTCTTTGAGTATCCCGGATGTTGTAATGGTTTGTTGGATAACAGAAATCTGCTCTTCCAGAGACACATCTGGATTTATCATAAGCTTTGATAATGTAATTTCTTTTACAAAAGCTGTCGCTGTATCACCAATTTGCTTTTTTAGGGTTTCATAAGGAACCCGATACTGTGTCTGTAAAATTTCAAGTGGAACGTATTCCCGGTTTTTCTTTAAAGTTGAAAGTAATTCACAAAGCTTGCTTCCCAATTCATATATGTTATTCAAGCACACATCACTTCCGATACGGTCTCTGGTGTATGAACCAAATGGTAAATGGTATTTTCTGTTTCGAAAACGATACTGTCATTTGATACTTCCAAAATCGTTAGGATAGGAGATGTCAGAATAGAGAAACCATTGACCCCAGAAATAATAGCACGTTCCCCAACCCGTAGCGGAGAATGAAACCATCCTGAGAGTGTCGTTATTTGTTTATCTTTCACATGGTGCTTTCGATTTGTCATAGTGTTCACACTCCTTTTGTAGCGTCATAGAAAATCTGTTTTTCATGGCTCGTTTTTATGTAACCGAGTAACTCAAACGAAAATATCCTTTCGATACAGGTATATATTCGTCTGGGTGTTCATATAAGGTGGCACGGATACGTTCCTGATAATGCGGATTCTTTTTCGCTTTTGGGTGTTCTTTTAATAAAGCGTACAGGTCTTTTAAAGCCCCTCTTCCTCCAATACTCTCCATTGTCATCCGGATTAGATGATGCCAAGTCAGTGCAAGAATATCTGTATTTTGTACAGAAAACACACCTTCTTGCCGGATGCTGAAGGGGATAATGAAAGAATCCGTTTTTTTCAGCAACAGAGCATATTCTGTCACAATGGGAATGAAAGGCTTTTTGTACGTCCGATTGTCGGAAACACAATTAAACTGGCCCTTTACCAGAAAAGATTCAAAATCACCCATCCGCATTAAATCATGCTGCATACTATAGAACTTACCATGGAGCCGCATGTCGCCTACCAGTATGGCAAGCCTGCCACCTTTCCGAAGTGCCAGGAAAAATTTCCGGATACAGTGATTTAGTTTTTCTAAAAAATCCGAATAGTTTTCACAGCGGGATAGGTCGTCCGGGTGAGGGTTTCCCCAGATATTTCCGGAATACTGGATCATATTATGGTAAGGTGGATGGAAAAAGATGAGATCAGCGGAATCCTCCACTTCATCTTTTAGGGCATTCCAGTTACCTTTTCCATAAGCAGGTGCCGGATTTAGATCATAGAGCAGGGAACGTACCTGATAACGGTCAGCCGCCGCCTTTGAAGTCCCAGAGCCACTCATAGGATCTAAGAGGGTAAAGGTGCTGGTATCTTTTCCGTAATATCGCTTATCGTCCAGGCAATAGCGTAGAAGTGCTGCAATCACTTCGGGAGAGCAGTTACCACGCCACTGGCTGTTACCGCCTTCGCCCCGTTCTGGGTATGCCATGAAAGAAGTCAGTTCCTTTCCCACACGTTTTCGCAATCCTTCCGTTCCAAGCATGTCAGCGACAGTACGCCATTGGGGACCAAATTCAGCTTCTAATAATTGTGCTGCCCGATGCAGCATTAAGTCATTCATTTTATATCACCGTCCTTTCATAATTTTGTTGAATGTAGCGGGAAATCGCCGCCGCAGTCATTTTGGCACAGCCTAAATCCATTTCGCTGAAAGGCTGTTGATTTTTTGTACACAGTAAAAGTCCCAACGTTTCACCAAATTCGTTTTTTTTAGAAATAGGGAAAAAGGCTGATATGGGATATTTTCCTGTCATAGTAGGGTATATGCGTTCCTTTTCAGAGAATAATTTCATCTTTCCCTGTTGCAGAAGCCTTTGAATACTTTCTGTTACAGGCATATTAAGTGCTGTATGATAATTCTTGGAAGCAATGATTTTGGAATGATTACATAACAGGATCCGGCAAGGGACATTACTATGTAAAATATCCAGAAAACTGTCTAACCGGATATCCATAGGGATATGGGAGTCGCATTTACGAAGACAGATGTTGCGTGTGTCAGCTTCCAGCATCAATACATCGCCTGTATGAAGTTGTAGGGCTTTTCTTACTTTGGCAGGAATAATGATCCGCCCTTGTTGGTCAATATTTAGTGTTGTGGCATAATCCATAGAAATCTCCTTTCCTTTATAAAAAGAAGCAGTCTTTTCGGCTGCTTCTTTGTTGAAATTCTTTAAGCGACATACATACCATTCAGATATTGCTCTTGTGGTTGTTCCTGCATATAGGAAGACATTTCATGTGGCTGTATGTTTTGTGCCATTCGTGCTTCCTGTTGCTTTTTAAATTGTTGTTTGCCGTTTTGAATCAGGAAGGATGCAACGTAGTTTTCCCAATTTACGATATAAGAATCAGCACGTTTTAACAGCATATAAAAATCCATATCTGTCAATTGGATAAAAGCACTTTTTTCAGAGATAAAACTTTGAGCCTGCATATAAGTGCCGCCGTTATGATTCTTTTTCTTGATACCTTTTCCGTTATTAATTTGAATTCTCCACGGGCTGGTCAGTATTTCCTGCTGGTTGTTATATACGTGGCGGGAAATAAAAAACTGTTGTGCAGTAGAATAGCCATTGCCATCCGGCACACCAAATATTTTACTTTGTGACCATTCAAATTCAGGAAAGCCAGCGGCAACTCTGGACAGCAGAAATTGAATTTGTTCGGGTGCCAGATGAAAACGGGTGATAATATTTTTATCACCGGTACCACTAGAGTAATCCTGTATGGAGATTCCAATAAGGGAGTGAACTTTATGACCATTTTCTTCAAATTCTCCTTTTGCATGAAGCTGTGCATAGCTGTTATAACTTGTGTAGCGGAGGCGGTCATACAGTGCAATTAATTTTTTACTGGTCTGTACTTTGCATATCTGATCTGTAATTGAGTTTTGATAATTTTCACTCATGTATGTTTGCCTTCTTTCTATTTCAAATATTGTTTTACAAGCTGTGTCATATTTTTGGGCAAATCTTCTAATTTGGTAATATCTAAAAAACCATCCTGATAGATTCTGCGGATGTTTTCTTTGTCATCACCAATTGCTGCAGCAAAGATCACAATGCCACGTTTACGATATTCATTCTTGATACCACGAAGATCTGCTTCTGCTTCCGTACCACTGTACCCACAATCTGCGGGCTGTCCGTCAGAGATTATGATGAGGAGTTTTTGTGATTCCGGACGCTTTGCCAGGTGTTCCGCAACATAACGAAGTGCAGCTCCATCCCGGTTGCCATTACGGGCAGACATATCTATCAGCCGGTAACGGTCAGAGGCATCCAGAGAATCAAATTCAGCATAGGAATACAAAGCAACACCCTTAGAATCTGTAGAATGCCCATAAATGGTAATAGGAATTCCCAGGCTCATACAGAAATCATACAGCACGATTGCAGTTTTCCGGGCATGGGTAATACGATCTCCCCAGCCCATAGAACCACTTTCATCAACCAAAAGTCCCACGGAAAGTTTTTGTTCTTCATCCGGAAGCCTGGTTCTGGTAAAGATACCGCCGTCCTTTCGGTATAAAGCCCGCATATCCAGCCTTTTACCAAATAACAGGTTTTTTTGTTTCCCGCCTTCTGCCTCTTCTTTTAATAAAGGAAGAATGGAACTTTGCAGCCTTTTGGAGGTCCGCAAAAGAGGGGAAGCAACTGTTTGATAAGATTTGATAAAAAAGTCGGAAACGGGATTGATGCGGTGGATTGTTACATGGATGCCTGCATGGGCATTTCCGTAATGTATTTCATCCGCCGATTTTTGCAAGTCTTCTGTTAATTCCTGTTCATAACCATTTTGGGCTTTTTCCGTAGCAACATCATTTAGGATGCGTGCAAGATCATTCGCTGCATTTTCATAACCGGAACCGGCATACTGTGATGCGTATGTGATTCCTGGATTATTTCCATCTAATACTGCTGTAGTTTTAGCAAGTTCAATTCTTCCTCCTTCTTCCTGCAGTACTTTTTCTGCCTGGTTGATTGCATCTTGTCTGTAATTTGGATCAAGACCAGATAAGTCACAGGTTATAGGAGTTTTTGATTTTACTGTAGGACCTGGAATGTTTTTAGGGATTCCTCCGTTTTTACCAGTTGGAAGAGGAGATCCGCTACCTGATTCTTTCCGCAGCAGATCCTCCAGAGCATCGCCAACTTGGGTACTATCCTGCTTTTTTAAAGACTCTCTGGTTAACTCTACCATAGGCTGAATATAGTTCCAGCAAAGTACTAAAAGATAGTTGGAAGCACGTAAGCGTTCTTTCCCCTGTGTGGCAATTAAAGCATCGTCAATATAATCCATGCAGTCTGAAAGGGTGTCTGTGTATTCTCCAGAATAATTCGTGCGGTTATTTATATTACCAGTCCGGCAATAAGACAAAATTAAATTGCTCATAATGGAAAACGGCTGATAGCCACAGTCAATTTGTTCCTGTATAGAAGGAATCAATTCAGACATCCGCAGATTATTGATCTGTATTCCCTGCTTAAAAGTTCCGGGATATTCTTCACACATCCGGGCTTCAATGTAGATGTCCTCCAGTATATTATTAAACTGTGCAGCACAGCGGGATAGCGTCAGACACGTTGCGTTATCTTTTTCTTCCATGGCATCTAAGATGTCCTGCAGATTTGCCTTGTATCCAGAAGGCAGATTGTCTGGTGCTTCTGGATAGAAGGAACCATTTTCCATATTGGTCAGATAAAGCTGTAGTGATGCAAAATCAGAGTAACGCAGATGTCCGATTTCATGTCCAGTTAGACCAGTCAGGCTTTGTGACCGCAGAAATCGGGAAGGAAAGCTTTGGGTTATCGAGTTTGCGGCGTTACAGTGAATTCTATAATTATCTGTATAAGCGATGTCTGCATTTTCAGAACTGTCCCATTCCATAAGCACCTGAAGTCCATAGCGAGAACGGCCAGTAGCCGTTTTCGCCAGAGATGTTTGGTATTTTTGGAAAGCCGATGAAAGAAAGAGTTCTTCATCAGTGATTTTTGACTCCGTATCCCGAATCATTCTTTTTAAAGCTTTTTGAGTGTTATTCAATTTTTTCACCTTTCTTTCTTTTTCATATTTTGGGTTAGGAGATCTTCCATTGTACAGCCGTAATACTGGGCTAACCGAAAGACGGCGTAAGCAGATGGAAGCGTATGCCCATTTTCATAGTTCATAATTGTTTTTTCCGGTAGATGCAGAAGTCTTGCTACGGCTTTCTGAGAGAGTTTCGTCTGCTTGGATTTTCTTAAATAAACGAGATTTTCTGCCAGAGTTTTGCGTAGTTCGGCTTCGGTATAAAAGGTGTTCTTCAATAGTGTGTTATGATGCAAGAACTGTATCCAAGCAAGAACCTTCAATTTCGATACGGCTTTCAGAATCGGCAGTGACGGAAGATAAAATGGTATAATGAGCAGCTTCCTGTATATCGCCACATACCATAAAAGACTGAACCCAGGCAATTAATTCCCGGACTCCACAGCAGCCATCTGTTATCAGGTTATCCTGACAATACTGTGCGATGGAACGTACAATCTGTGTCATGGTACGTACTGATTTTTTATCGGAACATCCGGTAATAGCAAGAACACGCTCTACCATGGTCTCTTCATCCGGTTCATCCATATCTATGACCATATTCATCCTTGAAATGACAGACTGGTTCATGGGACGACAGCCGGCATAGTCATGATTAGTTGTGACTACAATGGTAGTATCCGGATGCCGATGGATGACTTCCCCGTTTGGCAGAAATACACTGTTACAACGGTCCAACAGGGAATTAAGCCCTACCAGTACACCAGGATTGGCAATCACCGTAGGCTCCTGTATTTCTACCAGATAGCCGTTTCGGATGGCTTCAACCAGTGGTGTATCCACATAGCGGAACTGTTGGCTGTTGGAGGTAGCAGCTTGTTTCTGTTTCATTTCCTCAGATATATGATGGATCAATTCTTCATAAACTGTATTTTCTGATACTTTTTCATCATAAGTACCCGTTAATTTTTCATAGGCAGTAGCCGGATCTAGGGTAATGTCTTGAAAAGAGGGCAGTTCCCCTACCAAAGAAAGCTGTTTTTCATCTACATCAGGTAAAATCTGTCCAAGAAGGTCAAAAATTTCTGTATTTGCCGAGCAGGTGATGCATCGGTAAGGCAGGTGAAGTCCTGCAGCAATGGCTTTGGCACCTTCGGTCTTTCCCGTTCCAGCAGGCCCACGGAGCATAAAATTCCGCATAGGCTGCTTGCTGTCAGTTGTTAATTTGGCATGTTCGCATATTCTTTGGATTTCTTTTGGGATTACATACCAATCTTCGAGAATAGGAACGGTTGATTCTTCTTGGGAAGTTAATGTCCGAGAATTGGACAGGATGTATTTATCGACAAAATCTTCTTTGGGAATTGAAACGGCGGAAGCAGTATAGTGATGTCCACCTTTTAATACCTGAAAGGTACCCTGGATAATTTCCGTTGGTGCATAAACACCTTTTTGGATATTCAGTGGTGTAAGTCTTTGGAGCACGCCATTTGCAGGAGTGTCAACTTTGATGTTCCCGATAGGAAGGGAATCACCATAACGGATCCTGCGGTACACGTTATCACAAAGAACCGCAGCCGTTTCTGCAGCTTTGGGCAGGTCAGGAAAACCGTCATCACGGTGTTGCTTTAATTCCTGATATTTTTCATTGAATTCGTCATCAGAAAGAAACGTAGGCATTAAAGCAAAATAAAGAGCACTTCCGGAATCTTCATCTTTTTTAAACTGATATGGCTCTGGTTTACTGTCCAGATCCAAAGGTTTTTCATACTTTCCGGCTATAAATTTCCCAGTCATACGGTTGTAGACCACTACATGCAGCAACCCGGTACGGCTTGGATATTCTGCGATTGTAAAATTGTTTGCTTGGCTTCCAATGGCTCCGAGTTCTTCCTCTGCTTTTCCAGCAGGTGGATTTTCCAAATCCATATAAGAAAAAACTGCCTGCAAAGTAGCAGAATGGAGAGTAGCCCGTTTTTTAGGCTGATTACAGTATTTGGAAGCGATGTCTTTCATCACTGCACTTTTCCCGGAATAGCTGTCAAATGGAAATGGTAGCGTTCTTTCAAAAGTCCAGTTAGGGACAAAGTTTGTATTTGGCATAGTATTTCCTCCTTTATTCTTTTATCCAGGATAATTCTAGTGCCTGGTCCTTTTCTTTTGCGGTCAATTCATCTTTTTGGAAGATGGAAATGAGAATATCCCAATAGTTTCGTGGCGGGAAATAATCAAAACAATCCTTGATTTCCGCTGTATCACCATTTTGGATGTAAATTTGCCCGTTTTCATTAATATAGAGTTTATGGTGTCCTTTCGCATGGAGCTGTCCGATAAGGTTCTCCAGTTTTTTCTTGCCAATTAAGGAATACCAGGATTCCGGATCAGCAAAAGGAACATCGTCCTCATCGGTAACTGTGACAGTCTTTTTGAGGCTGGCAATGGTCAGCATTTGAAGTTCCAGATATCCGTATTGGTTCATACGTGCTTCCGCAAAGTTGTAGTCCTCCGTATGAAAGGTTCTCAGACGTATGGGATTTCCGCAAAGGAGCTGCTTCATGGATGGCGACTTCTGGAATTCCCATGTTGCATTTGGAAATGCAGCCTGTAGTTTGTCGGTAATCTGATAGCTGATTTGTCTCCAAAGCAATTCTTCTGTTTCGGAAACTGGCTCAGATGATTTCAAAGAAGACCAAGGGCTTGTTTTGCCCTGGTTCTTGAGTAGGTTTAGAGTCAGTTTATGGATTTTGGGAAGAAGTGTGGAAAGAAATAGCAGCAGGATGCCAAGGATTCCGATACTTGCGACTGCATTACGATTTCCATTTCCTGGTATGAATATAGTTGCAATTAACAAAATTATTGTGAGCATACTTAGAACTTTAAGAAATTTCTTTTGTGTATTCACTTCATTTCCTCCATGTTTGTCTCAATAGAAAAAGGAATTGCAGCAGACCAGTAGATACTGGAAAGTCGCAATTCCTTCATTTTAGGGTTCTTTGATAATTTACGGGAATGGAAGTTGCTGTGGTGGTGTATTTTCCGGAATATTGGTAAATCCATCACCTGACACATTGCCAGTCGTAAATCCCTGTGGTGCATAAGCCGATCCCCCTGCAGGAGCATAAGACATCTGTTGGGCGGCCTGTGGCATCATATTGTTATTGACTGGCATTGCGCCAGTAGGCACGGTACCGGAAGGATTCATTCCCGGGTTTCCATTATAAGTAGCACCGTTTGCTGGTACTGGTGGAACATTTGGATTTCCGACCATTGGATTCCCCGGTACAGGTGTTGCTGCATTGGTATCATTACGATTCGCAGGTAAGAACTGCCAGTCCTTTACCATAATTTGCGGCGTGATAGCTGCTTGACCTGCATTATTGCCTTTCTGGTGAATATACGGATGGAGTTCTAAATCTCCGTAGACCATGAGACACGTTGATTTTTTGACACCGGCTTTTATCAGTCGATCTGCAAGAAACTTGTTGCAGTAACACTGATAGAAGATGGGTTCTTCCTTTCCGCTTTGACCTCTCTGGTTGGTAGCAAGCCCCAGACTGATGTATTCAGTTCCGGAATTCTTTGCTTGTTGCATAACCGGATCGGCAGTTACCCTTCCTGTTACAATGATAATAGATGACATAAAAATTCTCCTTTCTGCCCTTTGGGCGATAAAATAGTGATAAATAAAAAAAGTGCCATTATAGCACCGTATAAAACGGCATTATAATGACACGATTTTCCAACTTAAACTGCATGTGTACTGGAGATAGTATCCAGACACCCTATAAAGGGATAACACAAAACTTAAATACAATATCATAGTAACACAAGATATAGCGAAGGTCAATGATAAAATACCATATATAGTATTTTGCGATTCGAAATAATAATTTTTGTGTCAAAATGCTTGGAAGTGTAGTATTTTATGAGGATAATCCCAAATAGATATAAAATTTTCATAAAACACTACTACCTTTTCAGAGTAGATAAAATGTGGTAGAATGAGGAAAAATTATTAGGAGGATGCATTATGGCAAGACGAAAAAAACTGGAAAACACATCTTTGGAAGAGCAACTGGAGTATGTGGAACAGGAGATTCGTACAAAAGAGTCCGATTTAAAGGAACTGCGTCATAAAGCAAAAGAGATTCAAAAAGAGATAGAAGAGAAGCAGAAAGATGAGCTGTTTAAGGCTTTGGTAGCATCTGGGAAAACCATTGATGAGGTTATGAGATTTATAAAGGCAACAGGAGAAGATAAAATCGAATAAAAAAAATGAAAGATGCCGTTGTGGGGGAGTGAATCTGCAACGGTGTTTTTTATGGTCAGCTGAAATACAAATGATTTTCATAGACCACAATCACCGTTACCTTGGAAAGGAATATGTAGTGGTTCGAAGTTGTGTCTTTGCATTTGTAATTCGTAGATTTAATATATACTGCGTGGAAGTTAAGCCATTGTAGTGTCTAAAACTACGGATAACTCAGATGGTGCTTGGACGTATGTGATAGTTAATGAAGTGTTTGTGCCTGAAAAAATTGTTGAGGGTATACCTAGTTGTTTGAAAGTATGAAAAAAGTGAATAGGGTAAAAAATACCGTTACAGATTAATCTTTGTAATGGTATTTTTTGCGTGAATTTATTCTAACGGTGTAATTTATAACCTATTCCCCATACAGTATCGATATAAGGGGCTTGGTTTCCTATATGCTCTAGTTTTTTTCTTAGTTTGCTTATATGGACATTGAGAGTATTATCATCTGAAATATAATCTTTTCCCCAAATAAGTTGATATAAAGATTCCTTTGTAAAAGTCTGTTTTGGATGTTTGATTAGTAGCTGTAAGAGGTTATATTCGGTAGTAGTCAGAGTAAGCTCTGTGTTATTTACAAGTACTTTGTGATCATCCACATTTATGCGAATATCTTTAAAGGAATATTCCGTTTGGGGACTTTCGCTGCAACGGCGCAAAACACTTTCTATTCGTGCGAGAACTTCTTCATGATAAAAAGGTTTAGTTATATAATCATCTGCACCGGATCGGAGAAGGTTTATACGAATCTCAGGCTGATTTTTGGCAGATATAACAATAACTGGAATAGAATTGTTGTGTTTTTTTAGGTGAAATAGTATTTTTTCACCAGGCAAATCGGGAAGCATCAAATCTAATAACATTAAATCATATTTTTTAGAGGAAAGAGCTTCAATTGCTTCTATCCCATTGTGATATGCTGAAACATTGTAATGGTTTCTTTTTAATAATTCTGTAAGAATAAAGCAAATTTCTTTATCATCTTCTACTAATAATATATCAATCATAATAAACTCCTTTGGTAATAGGTATGGTAAAAATACTAACATGATTTGTAATTTCATACAAGTTACTGTTTTAAATAATTTGAAGGTTTCATAGGCGAGTGGGAAAATATAAAGATAAATTTATAATTTTATGGAAATTTAAGAACTGATTTAAGAGAAATGTTAGAATTAGACATTATCATTATCATTATAGGATTTAAGAAACGAGGGAAGTGATTAGAATGAAAGAACCCGAAAAAATATTGGAAGCAAAAGATATTTGTAAAGCATACGGAAAAAATATGGTACTTAATCAGGTAAATCTTACGATAAAAGCGGGCGAGATATATGGACTGGTTGGAGAAAATGGTGCAGGAAAAAGTAGCCTGATGAAAGTTATTACAGGACTAACAAAGCCGACTTCAGGTGAGATAAGTTTATTTGGTAAAAAAAATCTTGAAGATGAAAGAAATAAGATAGGATGTTTAATTGAAAATCCAGCTTTGTATATGGACATGACAGCACGCCAAAATTTGGAAATCCAGCGTACTCAACGAGGAATTCCAGGAAAAAGTAGTATTGATGAAGTTCTGGAAATAATGGATTTAAAGGACGCTGGAAATAAAAGAGTGAAGGCTTTTTCTTTAGGGATGAAACAGCGATTAGGAATTGCAATTGCATTGCTTGGTCGCCCACAGTTGCTAATTTTAGATGAACCAATAAATGGCTTAGATCCAACCAAAATTAAATATGTGCGAGAAGTCTTAAAGAATATGAATGAAGAAGATGGTACAACGATACTTATATCCAGTCATATTTTGCCAGAGTTACATCAACTTGCAACTGTATATGGATTTATACATCATGGAAAAATGTTACAACAGATTACAGATAAAGAATTAGATGAGAAATGTCGTCGTCATGTTCATATCGAAGTAGACAATGTGGAAAAGGCTAGTTGTATTTTAGATGAGAGGTATCCAGAAAGTCAAATAAAAGTTTATTTAAGAAATGTGATTAAGGTATTTGGTTATAATAAAAATATTTCTGATATAACAAAAGAATTAGTATATGGAGGAGTTGGTGTAGAAAAAATAGGATATGAAGGAGAAGACTTAGAAGAGTATTACACAAATCTATTATCGGAGGTGAAATCGAATGAGACAGCTTAAAGCAGAGTACTATAAAATGAAATATTCGCGAGCCTCGAAGTGGGTTTTAGTATTTATGGCATTTATTTTTTTTATACCGTTCGTTGTGGGAAATGATACATTGTTTATGACTTTTGGTGATTATAGAAATATAGATAGCATTGGTTGGATTTGCTACATAGACGACATGAATAATATAAAAGCTGCAGAAATCGCAAGATTTGCATTATCAATTAATTTTTTTTCTTGGATTGGATTAATTGTCTATATTACGACAATGGTATCTGCAGAATTTCATCAAGGAACAATAAGAGCTTCTGTCGTATATGGGATAAATCGAACCAAATTATTTTTAAGTAAATTACTGGTGATAAATGTTCACTTTTTTATTCTCTATTATATTGTGGAAACTGCATTAGGCTTAGGATTAGCATGGAAGTATGGTTTTCATTATAAAGGTGAGGAATTTTTGATTTTTATCGGAATGGTTACCTTAAATATGATAGCTATGATTGGAATGGAAGCTGTGGCGGTTTTGATTACGGTTTTAGTAAAGAATACAGGAATTGTGGCAGCTTTATCATGTGTATATTTCTTTGCAGGTGCGATTACTTATCCTATGGTATATGAGAATTTTCAAAATCAATCAGTGCTTCTTAAAGCATTTTGTGTTATGAACCCGACCACTTATATGTATAATATTTGTGGATATCGGATGACAAATGGGATTGTTGTTGGAACTATTATGTATGGTATGGGTGCGTGCCTGGTGGGGATAGTTTTAATGCATTTTGCATTGAAACGTCAAGAACTTTAATTTGTGTTTCAAGTAGCTCTTACTACTTTGAAATAAATAAATATTTTACAGGAGGATATTGCAATGAAGTGGATTAACAAAGCATCAGAGGACAAAAGTACAAGAATCTGCTGGGTTTACAATGATAAAGGTTGTGGATCTAAAAAGGCTACATGTGTAATTCGTTACTAAAGATATTTGTAGTCAGTAAAGGAAAATGTGCTCAGCAATATGCTGGGCACATTTTCATTATTGCAAAGAACACTGTGAAAACAAGAGATTAAGAAAAGAGGATATAATAATGAAATTATCAAGATACAATATAGAGAAAAAAGAATGAATATTACGATGTGGTAGAGCCACCTGTCCGGCTATCTTAGAGCCAGTGTTCCAGTGGCATAGAGCCACTATGATTTTGCTTGATTATTACTTATTTGGCAGGATAGTACTTGTCAAGGCCGAAGCCGCTTTAGCGGTGTATTAGCAGCCTTTACAAGTACGGTTCTGACAAATATTATTAATCATCCAAAATCAGAAATTTTAACTGGCTCTCATTTCCCGGAATAGTGGCTCTCAAAGTCCGGACAGGTGGCTCAGAGAGCCCCGGAATAATCAAAAGAAGATAAAAGTTGTTTGATTTACAATACGGTCACATCTGCAATACTGGAATTAGATACTGATTATGAAAAATCATATTATGAAATGAAAGAAGGGAAAAAATGTTCAAAGCCTGATTTAGAGTCAGCATTATTAGAGGGTGGTATGCTAGTTGAAGATGATAAAGATGAATTTGCAGAATTGCTTATAAGAAATAAAATAGAAAGGTTTGCGGATTCAAATCTTACATTAACTATTGCCCCAACTATGGCATGTAATTTTTGTTGTCCCTATTGCTATGAAAAAGGGAGAGAATATATTACTATGTCTGAGACTGTTCAGGATCAATTAACATCGCAGCTCAAAGAAAAATATCAGCATATACATGAATTAACGGTATCTTGGTATGGAGGGGAGCCATTATTGGCAATTGAAACTATTGAAAAATTAACCAAAAAGATAAAGTCTGTTTTGCCACTTGGTTGCAAATATAATGCGGATATGGTCACAAATGGTTATAAATTGACTAGAAGAGTAGCTGAAAAATTAAAAGACATGGACATCCACTATATTCAAGTTACTTTAGATGGTTCAAAACAAGCCCATGATAGTAGAAGGATTCTCCATAATCATCAGCCTACCTTCGAACATATATTGGACAATATAAGAGAATGTGCGGATATTTTGAATATTTCGATAAGAATTAATGTTGACAAGACAAATATAAACGAAGCAACAGAAATATTTGATTGGCTAGAAAGATATGGTTTAAAAGGTAGAGTTGGTTATTATTTAGCACCAGTAGATGATATTAATGGAGTATGTAATAATCATATATGTATGGAACGACCACAGTACGCAAAAGAAGAGATTGCGTTTTATAAAGAAGGGATTAAGAGAGGCTTTATGTACCAAGGTGTTAAGCCGAGCAATTATGGTGTATGTGGAGCAATTAGCTTAAATTCATTTGTGATAGGTCCAGATGGAGCGTTGTATAAATGTTGGAATGATATTGGATATAGTGAACGAAGTATCGGTAATTTGGAAAAAGGAATCAAACTTACAAATAAATTTGTAGAATGGCTTTCCTATGATGTCGTAAAGGATCAAGAATGTAAAGATTGTTCATTTTTTCCAGTATGTTATGGTGGGTGTGCTGCTTATAAAAATAAGATTTGTTCTTCAGTAAAATGGAATGCAGAAGAGATGTTGGAGCTGATGAAAGAAATGGCTCAATGAAATAGCAGGGAGAATTGGAATGATAAAATTTTGCAGTAAATATGTTTTTCAATATAAAATAGAATATGGGATATATTTTTTGTTGGGTATTATACTGTGCGGGTTAAATACATTTATACCGGCTGCTATGGGACAATTTATTAATATGTTTAATGTGGAAACAACATATTCAGCAATGTTAAAATTCATATTTTTATTACTTGAATATTACGGTGCGGCAGAGCCGCCTGTCCGGTCATCTTAGAGCCAGCCTTCCGGAGGCATAGAGCCACTATGATTTTGCTTGATTATTGGTTATTTGACAGAACAGTGCTTGTCAAGGCCGAAGCCGCATTAGCGGGGCGTTAGCAGCCTTTACAAGGGCTTTTCTGACAGATACTATTATCAAACCAAAATCAGAAAATTTGGCTGGCTCTCATTCTCTGGAATGGTGGCTCTCAGAGTCCGGACAGATGGCTCAGAAGCCCCCGGAATAATCATTACTGTTATTGTATGTTGGTAAGGAAATTGTCTGCTATGTCAATAAAATACTTTATATAAGGATACAGACTAATGCAGCATTTTCATTAAATTTCGAAATTGTAAATCATTTAAAAAAAGTTTCGCCACTCGTAATTGGCAGAACTGATTTATCGTACTTATCTCAAAGGATAAACAATGATGCGAATGATGTACTTATTTTTTTCATCAGCTCCTTGACTGAATTGATATTTTCAGTTTTTTCAGCGGGTATAATCTTATTTATGATTTGGAAAATGGATTCGATTGCTTTTATAGTTACAATGTTTTTATTAGCACTTTATTTTTTTATATATATTGGCTTCAAAAAGCGTATTTATAATTGCAGTTATGGAATGAAAGAGGAGAAATCCAATTTCTTCTCCAGACTGCAGGAACAATTAGAAAAAATAGAGTTTATAAAAATACATAGTATGGATTCATTTTTTTCAAATAGGTTAGTAGCATCATATCAAAAATTATATCGATCTATATTTAAACAACAAGCGACTATCCAGGCATTTGCAAATCTTGAAGGGATTGTAGGGGCAATATCTGTATGCATTTTACTTTGGATTGGAGGAAAAAAGATACTTACTGGAGATATGCAAATAGGATATTTCTATATGATTTCAGTATATTTTAATATGATTTTGGAATATGGAAAAGAAATAGTGGCATACGGTCAAGAATACCAAGAGGCTTATGTATCCTTTGAACGTATAAAATCTATTTTAGAAATTAAGGAGCAGTCTAAGGGGTGTATAAGACTTAATGAAATCAAACAAATTAGAATTCAGGATTTGAATTTTGCATATGACCAGAAAGAAACCATAAAAAGTTTTTCTACAAACTTAAAAAAGGGGAAAGTTTATGGATTGAAAGGAGAAAACGGATGTGGGAAAAGTACACTTATTAAAATTTTAATGGGTATGTATGTAGATGAATATCAAGGGAATATAATATGGAACGATACAGAAATGAGAAATTTAGATATGGATTATATAAGAGAACATGTAATCAGTGTAACAGAACAGGAGCCGACTTTAATAGCAGATACAATATATAATAATATTGCTTTATATCGAAAGCTTGATGTAAAATGTATACAGAGAGCCGTTGATTGCTTTGGTGATAGTATTTTGAAAAGAGATAATTGGGATTTGCAAATTAATGAAAAGTCAAGTAATATTTCCGGTGGAGAAAAGCAAAAAATTGCAATTATTCGCCAAGTAGTGCAAGACGGTCAGGTAATGATTTTTGATGAGCCTACCTCAGCTATGGATGAGAGTGGAAAAAAACAATTTTTACAGTTGATCGATCAAATTAAAAATCATAAAATAATTATTATTGTTTCACATGATAATGCAATCTTGAATACATGTGATGAGATTCTAATATTATAAGGAGATATGAAGTTTGCTAGTTGTCTTTTTAATAACAGGAGTGTTTATATTATTAGGCATATTATACATTTTTCATCTGAAGAGGGAAATTAGAAGAATTATAGAATGGATAGAACATAATGAGCATATCTACTCGGTCAATGTATTGGATAAAGATATTGAGAACCTTGCACTTAGTATCAACAAGCGAATTAAAGAAGATGAACGAAAAGAACATCAGCTAAAAAAACAGGATAAAAATTTTAAAAAGATGGTAGCAAATTTATCACACGATTTACGTACTCCATTAACTGTTATTATTGGTTACTTGCAGTTAATTAGATTAGAAAAAAATGTGAATGAACCTGTTAATAGCTATATAGAACATATTGAAAAAAAGGCGGATTATTTAAAAAAATTAGTAGACGATTTATATTTATTGTTTTGGAGTGAAGCAATAGAGAGCGAAGTTGATATGAAATCAGTCAATATTACAGAGGTAGTCACTTCTTTGTTAAAGGAATATATTCAAAATTCAAAACGTGCCTCAGAACAATTAGATATTAGACTGCCACATGGAAACATTTGGATACTTGCTCAAGAGAAAATATTAATTAGAATTTTATGTAATTTAATAGATAATGCTTTAAAGTATAGTACTGGTGATATAATGTTTTACATGTGGGGAGAATCCGAGTATTGTCATATACAAATAAGCAATCCTTCTGATTATATTAGTGATGAAGAATTAAAATCTATATTTGATTTGTTTTACACAAAAGATGAAGCAAGGATAAAAAGCAGTGGTATCGGATTGTATGCTACTAGAAAGCTAGTAATACAAATAAGTGGTGATATTCAAGTGAATTATGAAGCGGGAATTTTCACTGTCAGTATAAAGTTGCCCTTAATATGAAAAAATTGGTCACAGTAGAAAAATAAAAGATATTGTTACTGCATTTTGAAACCCTGAAAGTGAAAGCACTGTCCATTTTTTGAAGAGTCTTCTGGAATACAATAGATTATTATTCCCTGCGATTGCTGTTATGCTGTCATCCTTGAGACAGAATACGTGGTAGTTCGGAGTGGTTTTTGTCATTTCACTGGGACGGCAGAAGGAAAACTTATAAAGCATAATAGAAGTGGGTATGTGAAAGTGGCATATCCACTTCTATTGTATTTAGAGAAGAAATCTAAGAGTTCTTCGGGGAAACATCTTCATTTAGGGATAATTCCTCATACGCAAGTAAATCCGGAGTAACCTTTTCTTCACCCGAAAGGTTTGCTACATTCCGGAAATATAGGCGATAATAATGTCCAGATAAAAGGCGGATATTTTTATCGAATGTAAAGTGATATTCTTTCTGGTCAGTGGAACGGAAAATAATTTTCTGTTTCTTGGTAAGTGGGCTGACTTCACGTTTTGTACAGGTTCCAGTTAATTCGGTATAGTCATGCATCTTGATGGTATGTAGCAGACTCACAATTCGTATGGCAGTTCCAACACCGATGCAAAGACTCATAAGGAGAAATATCTGGTCGTCTGTTATAAATCCGTAAATACATCCAAATAGGACACAGAAAAAGCCGATTGCCCCATGGACAATCAGCTTATTAAGAAATGGTTTTGGCATAATTTGCTCCTTCCTATAATTTTTCAAATGCAATCTGTTTATTGAGGTACAAATTACTGATGGCTTCCAGTACAGGATAACCGGCATGGGTGAATTGGATATCCTGTGCCAGGGTACGGAATGTTGCATCCGAGGTTTCATAGAGCTGCGTCAAAAGTTGCTCTGTATTTTGTGGATGGATGCCCTGTTCTACACAGGTTACAAGCTCTGCCGTAGAAATCTGTACTTTTTTTGCTATTTGGAGTACCGTGTCCTCTATAGCAGTCCGTGCCGGCTTTTTTAGATAATGGATCAGTTCCTTTGTGTGCAGTTTTTTCTTCATGCAGAGATAGATGCAGGTAAAAAGCCGTACTGAAAAACTGTCCTGCAATGGGCTGATATAAAGTTCTCCTAAGAGGCGGTACAGGGCATCCACACCAGTTAAACCATCCCCTTTTACAACCAGTCCTCGAAGCAGCAGCCGATTCAGGTAAGGTTCAATGGGGATATTTTCCGAACGGTGATGTTTTTTCAAGCGTTCGGAAAAAGCAGACTGCAATTCATGGATCTGTCGGATTTGAAATGCGAGGCTGCTCCACAGAAAGAATTCTTCTTCTGTCAGTCCGTATTCCTGCCGGTTATTGATAACAGTCGGTGTTTTATGTTCCTTTATGGAATCCTGGAATCGTAGGATTCCGACTGCAGTATAAAGTGTCAGCATAATCGTTCTCCCTTCAAGATAAAAGAGTATATAATTTGGTATCCTGCTGTAAGTATTTCCGGGCTTTGCTTTGCCATGCCCGGACATGATTCATTGGGACACCATAATGTTTGGAAATTTCTTGGTTGGTATATCCTTTTTGCTGCAGGAGCAGGGCATGTATTCCTTTTCTTAGTGTATTGCAGCTTCTCGCTTCTAAGGACTGCAGGTGCTTATAAATGGGTTCCTGGTTCATACATTGTTCCTGCCATAGTTCGGTTTTTTGGTCTACAAGCAGGGGTTCCATGTCAAATTCGGAAGATGCATACATGGAACAGGTGTATTTTCGTTCTTTTTGCAGTTTTCTCCAATAACTGTAAATGGCATTTCGTATGGCAACTTTGGCGTAAACTGCAAAGGGACGGGTGTTGTCATAGTTCATGGCGGCTTTGCATAAAGCTAAGTTTCCGGCTTGCAGAAGATCTTGCTGCTCATCGTATGAGACATAAGCACAACGGGAAGTCAATTTTTTTACCATTTCAGGTACCAAATATAAGTACTCCTCTGTCAATCGGCGTTCATCATCTGTCATCGGGATGATCATACATATCCCCCCCCTTTCAACCAATGGCCCTGAGAGGGATATGGTTATTCTCCAGAATCTTCATGGATTCCAGAATTAGTTGATCACACATATAAGTGCTAAATTCTCCGATGTGTGCTTCCTTGGCAGTCAGACAGAATTTATCAGCAATCCAGCGGTAAGCCTCCGATTTCGTAAAGATGTGGTTTAGCCATATCTGGTCAAATACCCGGTGTGCTTGGATCCTTTTTTGCCGAAGCTCTTTGTTTGCCAGTTTTCCTTTGGCATTGGTAGTGCCAGGATGAACTCCTACATAAGAATTACACTGTGGGAAGTGACTGCACACATAGAGTTTTCCATCTTTCGCTTTATTTCCATATACATAGGACGCATCCCTTAAAATTGCGATGCTGCCGCAGTATGGGCAGCGGATTTGTTTCTGTTTCATAAAGATTCACCTCGCTTACGTGTTTTATACGTATATTGTAAGAAAGCAGGTGATGAATTCCCATAGGATGGGCATAGAAACTACTCCCAGATTCGGACTAAATGGCACAAAATGGCAGAAAATCTAAGAATAGAACAGTGCCTTGATAAGCGGAAAGAAACCGCTGTCTGCAAAACGTGAGTAATTTACTGGTGTAAAGATGAACCCTGCACAGAAAATCCGGATGACATAAACAGAAATCAGAGCTATACATAGCCGATACAGATTTCTGGTGCGTTTGTTCCAGGGCTTTCTCGGACGAAACTTCAGGTACAGGATTAAAAGTGCAGGAATAAAAATAAAGTTCGTAAATATTGTATCGATTCCTTGAATCATAGCAGTGAAATTCAACATAAAATCGCCTCCTTTCTTATCCTGTACGCAGAAAGTGCCAAAAGTGCAACCTTTTACCAGTGATAATGAGATGCTTCCTGGTGCCGCAGTAAAGCAAAACAAGGACATGGCTTATCGGTCAATGCTTCTTTTGCAAAGTAGAGTCCATATAAAGACTGAAATTGTTCCAGTGTTATGGCGGATAGACATTCCGTTGGTTCCGGTATGCGGGAGAAGAGCATACGGGCATCTGCCATGGGCAGGATACAAGGACTGCCGTTTTCATCTGGATGATATAAGAAGTGTGGGCCATTACAATAACCTGGGGTTTTACAGGAAACACAGCGAACATAAATACAGGAATGCCAATTTCCATCACAAATATCTAAAAAATGCCGGATGTGCTTGGCATCGGCATTACAACGAGATTGTTCCATATTCATCACCTTTATAGCAGGCAGCCGTAAGAAGCTGCCTGTGAGCATATTTATTGATAGTTACTTATCTTTTTTTCGCTTACGGATATATAAAATACCAAATCCGGCAGCAAAGAGGAGTGCGGCACCTGCCAGTAAAAGATAAGGAAGAATGGTTGTTTCATCTCCAGTCTTGACTGGTTTGGAAGGTTCCGGTGTGTCTTTTGGAACTTCCGTAAGTTTTATCGTCTGTCCTTTATCGTCCAGATCCTCATGGGAAGCAATTTCAAGTGCTGTTTCTCCTTCAAGGGAAAAAAGTTTTTCAAAAACGACTACATCATGACCAGCCAATGTGCTTCCATCAAAAGTGAAGATGACTTCGACAGAACCATTGGAATCCTTTGGTGTAAATTCTGTTTCTGACGTGACAGGTTTTCCATCAATCATAACTTCCTTTTGGGTTGTTTTGTCCATCAGTGTGCCGACCAGTTTGTATGGAGTATCCGGAATCAGATTTTGGTAGGATACGGTGTCAATGATGGTTACTTCTTTCGTAGCAACGGCTTCCTGATCCCCATCCGCTTTGTCCTTCGCAGTAGTTCCAATTCCTGGGAAGTAGATAGACTGTTCATGGTCTTCTATATCGGCGTGAACAGCAATCTCTTTTTCCTGATACGTTAAAGACTCAAAGACAACAATTGTTTTGCCGAACAGGATGCTGCCATCAAATGTAAAGGTAAGTTCAATACTGCCAGAGGCATCTTCAGGAGTAAAGGTCGTAGTGGCAGTAATCGGTTTACCATCTGCCTGAAGAGGCTCTTTTGTCTCTTTGTCCATCAAGGTACCGGTAAGTGCATACTCTTTTCCTGGAATTAGGTTACTATATTTAACCGTGTCAACGATGGTAATCTCTTTATCGGTTTTGGTAAAATGATCTCCGTCTGCTTTATCTTTTGCAGTAGTAGCGATTTCTGGGAAGTAGATGGTCTGCCCATTATCTTCAAGATCTGCGTGTGTTGCAAATTCTTTGCCGTCATAAGTAGCAGATTCAAAAACAACTACGGTTTTTCCGGCAAGGGAGGTCCCATCAAAAGAAAAAATCACATCTACCGTTCCAGAGGATTCTTTAGGAGTAAATGTGGTTTCGGCAGTAACCTCTTTCTTATCTATTTCGACAGGTTTTCCGGTTTCTTTATCCATAAGGGTTCCAGTCATAACATATTCTTCGCCGGGCAGAAGATTTTTGTAAGCTACCGTATCTACAAGGGTAACTTCTTTATCTGCTTGGGAAAGATTCATATCTGTTTCCTTATCTTTTGCAGTGGTCCCGATTTCTGGGAAATAGATAGTCTGATCCTGATCTGTAATGTCCGCATGAACAGCCAGTTTTAAATCCTCCTGGTACAGTTCCTCAAATACTACGATTGTTTTGCCCTTCAGAGAAGAGGCATTGAACGTAAAGGTCACTTTTGCAGAACCAGAAGATTTTTTTGGTTTGAAGGTGGTTTCTGCTGTGACAGGTTTTCCATCTATTTCAATTGGCTTTCCGGATTCCTGATCCATCAGTGTGCCGATGAGCTTATAAGACTGTCCCTTCTTTAAGCCTTCGTATTCTACGGTATCAACCAGAGTGATTTTTTCTTCTGGTTTGGCAAAGTGGGAGTTGCTGTCTTTGTCAAGGGCAGTAGTTCCAATGGTAATCTGATCATCCGTTAAAGTTCCCATATCCACGACTACGTGATTTTTATATACAGAGACCTCAATTTTTAAGAGGTTCATACCTTCATTGGAATCGCAGCGTTGTTCTTCCAAAATATAGGTATCATAAATCAGGGCTCCTTTGGTATCATCAGGTTTAGAAGAGCCAAACCAGATTCCGTCTTCAGAAGTTTCCCCACGATTGGTATTTGTAGTGTGCTTATTCCATTCTGAGGAGGTACTGGCATAGCCATTTTTGTCTGTTACAATGGTATGACTTTCTCCTGTAGTTTTGGAGGTAATGGAAAATGGGACATTTGCCAGCCGGTTTAAATCTCCGTCAGATACCTTTACGAATTCTAAATCGCCACGGATTACCTGATTGGAAATCGCTGTTTCTTTTGCAGTTAAATCCAAAATTTTCCCATTTTCTGTGATATGAAACTCCTGAGAGAGTTTTCCCTCGTTCAAATAACCTTCCGGTGCTTTTGTCTCATCACCCCGGTAATGTCCATAAGGGAGAGTATCTTTTTTTGTGGAAGCAAGCCCTTTTTCATCTGTCTTCAAAGTGAGAACTACTTGATCTTTTTCGTAAAGGGTTCCATCCACAAGAACAGGATTTGGACCAAGATTGGTGATTGTAAATTCTGCATCCTTTAAAGAAGCATTTCCCTGTGGTTTGGCTTCTCCCGTTTCCAGATCCCGTTTTTGGATTTTGACACCGCCACGGATAATCTGGTTAGAAACAGAAGTCTCTTCTGTTGTTAAATCTACGATTTCTCCATTTTGGGTGATGTCAAATTCAAGAGCCTTTGCACCATCGGTTAGGTATCCGGAAGGCGCTTTGGTTTCTTCAATCCGGTAATGTCCAAGGGGCAGGGCATCAGCGGCACTTGCAGCAATACCATGTGCATCCGATTTAATTGTAAGTACTGCCTGACCATTTTCATAGAGCTTTCCACCTACCCATACCGGCTGTTTGTTCAAAGTGGTAATGGTAAATTCGGCATCTGCAAGCGATGCGGTTCCTTGTGCTTGTGTTCCCTGAGTTTCCAGATCCCGCTTCTGAATTTTGACGCCGCCTCGGAAGACCTGTTCTTCGACAGAAGAAGCGTTATAAATAGAGATAGTTTCTTCCGTACCGGTACTGGTGATTTGCTGCACGAAAACAGATTCGTTTGGAAGATAGCCGGCAGGTGCTTTGGTTTCCTGTACGGTTACTGTACCCAGTGGGAAGCAGACGGTCTTTCCATCACTGGCATAGAAAAATTCATCCCCGGATACCAAATAATCTTTTGTAAAATGGATTTCTCCAGAGGCATCTGTTTTCAATATCCAGGTGCGAACCGGTTTCTTACCATTTGCTCCGGGATCGGTAGCTGACTGCTCTGTATAGAATTTTATTGTAAATTCGGCATTGGCGAGAGAGCCGGTTCCCTGTGCAGAATTTTGCTGTGTGTCAGCATCCAGCTTTTTAAGGAGCAGTTTTACGGGATTATTTTGAGGAATATCCTTTACTTTTACGGTAGATGTTCCTTCTGCTTTTACCGTAACATTATGGGCGGAAGGATCTATAGCAAATCCTTCTGGGGCACTGATTTCTTTAACGGTGTAACTTCCTTCTGCCAGTTCTTTGGATTTTGCATATCCTTTTTTATCGGTAACAAGAGTTTCTACCAGTTCTTCCCCTTTGTAGATTCCGTATTTGGCTCCTTCTAAAGAGTAATTGCCATTTTTATCGGAAATATCGGTATTGGCAGAGGATTTCTGCAGTTCGATAAAGCCGTTTGGAACCTGATACCAGCTTCCTGCAAAAGTTTGGGAAGCATTGCCAGGAACGATAAAAGCACGGAAGGATTCTGGTGGGGCAGGAAGCCCTTCAATGGCGTTGGCAACTTCCAATGCTTTGTCAATATAATTTTGAGGTGCACCATGAAAAGCACCGGTGTCCCCATTATTTCCTGCATGGATATAGGAAACGACCAGATGACCAATGACATAAGAATTGTCATCGGACCATCCTTGGAAATATTGATCTTTTATTACCTTTTCATAACCATATCCACCGTTTAAGTAGTAAAGAGCTTTTCTGAGTGGGGAATTTTTTCCCAAAAGGTTATAAGGATACTTTCCGGAAGCCGGTGTTTTCTTTAATGGTTCAACGCAATAAGCCGTGTTATTGCCATCAAAGCTCATGCGGGAAGTATAATAGTCCCCGTATGGAATTTTGGCTCCTGCCTTATAATCAATGGTTCCATCTGCAGCATAAGCGGTATGGGCATTGAAAAAGAGTGTGCTAAGAAACATCGTGACACAAAGAAAAAGGGCGGTTAGCCGGATATGAGGTTGTTTTGCTGGTTTTAACATAAATCTCCTCCTTTGTTAAAAAGAAAAGCAGCCACATTCGGGCTGCAGGTAACATTAACCGACTTTTTTATCCTGGCGTTTCAAGATTTCCAGGAGTTCCTGTCGGTCTGTGGTAATTAATTCTTTTTCCAGGTTGGAAGCTTTAAATTCCACAGTGATATTATTGTTGTTTGTTGAAATCAGTCCGTTTCCACGTTGGAAATGGGTGATATTCATAACTTCGGTTTCGGAAAGACGAAGAATGGTTTTTACACGTTGTGCCTCTTCATCTTCCATGTTAAGAATAATTTTGGTTTTACAGTTATTGATAATGCCTTTTCCATATTTTCCGTCATCCAGAGCAAAAAAGTCATTAAGATCCTGGGTTGCAAAAATACCGGCACCAGAGTATGCCCGGATAATCTTGGCAATCTCCAAAACAAATTCAGCGGCCAGGCGGTTACTGGAAGCACCGATGAGCTGCCATACTTCATCTACGAAAATAGCTTTTTCTTCGGTACGGTTTTCTTTGGCTTTATCCCATACATAGTCCAGAGCAACAAACATCCCCACCGTTAAGAGATCGCTGGAGCCGGTCAGCTCTGAGATGTCCAAAACAGTATATTTATTGGTCAGGTCTACATTGGTCTGCTGGTTAAAAGAGGAAGCAGAGCCATGGACAAGACGGTTCAGGATGTGAGCCAGCCGTTTGGTATCTTCGGTTTCCATCAAAACATCATATACATCTCCAAGAATTGGCATCGCTTTATAATGCTCCGGGTGTTTGGGATCAATGAGGGATTCATTCTTATGGGTGATTCCCTTTCTTGCATAGGTTTTAATCAGTGCTTCGTCCAAAAGCTGTTTTTCCTCATGGCTCATATCTGGAATGAGCAGAGAAAAGAAAACGTGCAGACGCTGAATCTTACTGGCTAAGGCAGATGCGTCTAAAGTTGGACCGTCCAGCAGCTCATTGACAGAGTTATCTACTTTTCGGATCTCCATGACATTGATGCAGTTTTGGCTGGCAGGAGAAATCTGGATAAAGGTTCCTCCTACATTTCTGGCAGCTCGATAAAACTCATGACCTTTTAACGGTGCGATGATAAATACCTGGATTCCTTTACGCCGCATACGAAGTGCCATAGTCTGCATGGTAAAGGTTTTTCCGGATCCAGAAGTGCCAAGAATCGCAATATTGGAGTTTTTATATTGTTTGGAGTCAAAAATATCAGCAATCACTAAAGAGTTGTTATGCTTATTTACTCCAAATAGGATGCCGTTGTCATCGCAAATGCTGTAGCTGACGAAAGGATAGCAACTGGCAGCTCCGGTGGTTAAGACATTTCGTTTTGAGAGTTCATAGAGCTTCTTATCCAGGTTTACAAGAGGAAGGGAAGATAAAAATCCCTGTTCTTGCAGGAAGTAACAAGACCGCAGATCCATATCCTGTGAGATGAGAAGTTTTTTCATCTCCTGAATCCGCCATTGCAGTTCTTCCAGATCACCTGCCGTAATTGTAATCAAAAGATTCATGTAATAGAAATCTTCATTATTAGCAAGTCCCTGTTTGAGGAAATAGCCGGAACGGATGGCAGAATCCAGATCATCAAAATCCGCATTGGTATCAGAGGCATCTTTGATCTTTGAACGGTTGATCCGGATTTGCTGTCCAAGACGTTGCTGGATCTTATCTTTGGGCTGTTTATGCAGAAAAAAGTCAATGTCAATTCCTTCGCCAGCATTGATAAGCAGGGACAGCCAACCTGGCATTACTTTTGCTTTGTAACCATCGCACGGCACCAGCAGGTAAGAATGGTAGATGCCATTTACCAGCACATAGTTGCTGTGCTTAAAGTCCAAAGACTCTGGTGCAATGAATTCATTGATATGGATGTTATCCACTTCCTGCTCACGGCCAGATTCCATATAGCGGGTAAGTACCTGGTTAATCCGTTTTGGCAAAGGTGTTTCGGTACATTTGGTACGGTTCAGTAAAGTGTAGAGTACATCGGTTGTAAACTCATCTTCATTGTCATGAACCAGCACATCGTTGCCGCATTGATATAGAAAGGTTTTTGCGGTCTGTGCAGCAGTTTCCAAAGCTGCCAGGATTTCCTTTTCCTCCACCTTCCGATTCACATTGAAAGGTTCGTATTCAAAGATTAGGAAAAAACGTCTGGAAACCGCTTCTCTGGAACTTAACTGCCGGACAAATTGGATATAGTCTTTTTGTAACTGCCGGCAGTTAGGATCTGATTCCCGTTCCATTTCCAAACGGGACTGTTCCAGATGTTTGTTGATATCCGCTTTTTTGGAGATCATCTTAATCTGCAGTTTCACAGGACTGATTTTTAGGTAGGAGATGAAGCTGAAAATGATCCCCTGTTGTTCCCTGGCACTGCGTAAGAGAAAATTGATCGGTTCAATCTCCAGGATTTTTACATAACGATGGTCTGTCGTGTAGATAACACCATTGGCAATCTTATCAATAGGAAGATAATCTTCCAAGGTGATTTCTTTTCGCTTTTTCTTTTTGCTTTTCCCGGAAGCAGGAGGCTGGTTGGAAGCTTTATTCGCAGTTCTTTCTTTTTTTCGTTCCTCCGAAAGTTGCTGCTTTATCTGTTGTTTTTCAAGTTTTGCCTGCCTTTTCGCACTTTTACGTGCAGCGGTTTGTTCTTTTTTTAATTGTCGGGACTCATATTTAAGAATCCGGATGTCTTCACGAGCCTGTTTGCGTATTCCACGTTTTGTAGAAGTGTCAAACTGCCGGCGTTCTTTTTTTTTAATAGCAGAGGATTCTTTTGTCTCCTCTTCGGAAGACATCTGTGAGCAGTTCTTTTCAGAAGAAGATTCTGCAGGTTGTTTTGGATGCCGTTTGCGTTTCTTGGTTTTTGGTTCTTTGTTGCGAGGCTTTTTTATCCGGTACTTTTTTTTCGGCTCCGGATGTACATCCATACGGTAAATAACCCGGCGGTTTTTCAGAAAACGCAGAGCGTTCATTAAAAACGCAGTAATGCTTTCTCCACCGATTCCAATTAGAGAAATCATAGCTGCAGGCAGAGCAGTCATACAGAGAATAATAATCCTGACAGTGAGTGTCAGAGGCAGATTGATAACAGGAATGGTGATCAGGATTGCCAGGACACCGCCTTCGATGGCATTACGGATTTTAAACATTCCGCCCATAAAGGTCCCTTTTTCTATAAAATTGCGAGGGATGAAGACAGGATGTTGTTCTTCAGTATTGTTCATGGCTGCACCTCCTTTGGTTCTTCCATGGAAGGAGTTTCAGGAACTTCTGTGACAGGGGCAGCTTTTTCCGAATTCACGGAGGTATCGTCATAGCCTCCTTCTTGTAACTGTTCAATTTCCTCTGTTGTGATGGAAGGAAGTTTGTCATCTGTCGGACGTTCATAGATGATTTCTTTTCCAGAATCAGGGGTACGTTCCTCACCGAAAAAGAATCTTCCAGTAGAGGAAGTGTAGTACACAGGAAGAACGGACTTATCCGGAAGCTGGAACAAAAAATTAATATCAGAAGCATTGGGATAGGTAGTATCATCAGCAAGGAAACGGATGGAAGTTAGAGACATCTGTTTTACGTTTTTAAGATAGGAGGTCAGTTCTTCCTGAAAAAGTTTCACCTGTTCCTTGGAGAAAAAGTATTCCAAAGCTTCAAAATCCTGAAAGCTTATGGATTCGTTATTTTCTGCTTGTTCTGTCTCGGTATTTTCATTATTATCGTGTTGAGTATTTTCTGTCTCGGATTTTTTGTTTCCTTTTTGGGATTTCCAGATGGAGGGAGAGACAAATCCGATGATAATTAAAAAGGCCATCATAAAGATAGCCAGAATTGCTTTTTTTCTGTTCATAAGTGTCTCCTTTATTTTTTAGCGAAGATCCAATAGGCATTTGCGGTTGCATGCACTTCCGTCATCATATCGAATTCACGGTTGATGTAGTTTTTGGAGGAACTGTCATTGGGATCATTGACTAATACTTTACCTCTAGCCGTTACACCACGAAGGACAATAAAATGTCCGCCACTGGTAAAAAGCCCAGCTCTTTGGGAACTGATGACCGGATGACCTTCAGATAAAGCCTGAAGTACCTGGTTGGGATCACTGGTCTGTGTGACAGTTCCACACCCAAAATGATCGGACGCTGCCTGGAAATAAGACCAGTAAGTGCCGACTCCTGGTTTGTAATAGGAATTTCCGCACCAGGATATTGCATCAATAGGTGTAATGGTAGTGCCTGTAAGATAACTGGCAATCATAGCAAAGCTTGTCGGACCGCATCCGCTGCTGGCGATGGAACCCCCGCCGTATGGAATGTTTCCATAGTCTGTCTGGAGATAGTGTGGAATCTGCATGCCGTTTGCGGGATAGCTGCCGCCACTGGCAGTAATTTGGTAATACCGAAGGACATGCTCCACATATTCTTTATCACCATACCGGTCATAAGGCCAGCTTGGTCTTGCACACATCATATCAGAGTAGGCAATCGCATTTTCTTTGGTATATCCACCGTCACGCTCCATTGCCCAGTCAATGTATGCAGAACCGTAGTTGTAACCCTGAAGAGCCAGTTTAATCCGGTCTAAGTCCGTAGGTCCGGTACAGCCGGCTTTGTCGAGGGCATATTTTAATTCCTGAATACCACATTCAATGGAGTATTCAGGATCTGTAATCCCATTTGGCACATGGGGATAGCGGGTATTAAATCCACCTTCCGCTGCTTGCATAACATCCAGCCCTCGTCCGCCAGATTCCTGCATCATGACTGCCAGAATTAAATCCACATAATCACTCATACCATATTTCGCAGCGGCTCTTTCTACAGCAGGGCGGTAGGACAATACCTCATCACTAAGATTGATAGCAGCTACTATGCCGGAAGAAGCAGTTCCAAAGAAAGCAGTCAGATTTTCTGCATAGTTTTTGGCAAGTTCTTTCTGCTTGTCTGTAAGATGGAATACATGGTCTGCAAAATAGGAATCCCCAGCATAAACAACGGTATAGGTGTGTTTCGTAAAAGTAACCGTCTGTGTTTGTGCCTGTCCCTGTTCTGTGCCGGCTTCTCCTTCTGCACCGCCATCAACGGTAACTTCCATGGTAACTGTTTCGGTTGCTACATCATAAGAAAAAAGTCCTTCTTTGTTTTCACGGATGAGTTTCTTTAATTGGTTTAGGTTGATGTTTTTATAGTCATCCTGGCTGGCACAAAATTGTGAAATCAGCAGATTGGCATTGACGGAGATGCTGTATGTATAGGGATCATTGATGGATGCAGTATCTCCCTGTGGAAGACGGGAAATTGCTGCATGGATCTCTGCCAGAATGTCTTCATGGCTTTCTTCTAACACTTCAACGATGGCATCACGGGAAGCACGGATGTTTTCACTGATCATAGAGTTGCTGTTTAGCACATCGCTTTGGTCGGTCAGACTTCCAAAGATCAGACCAGGGAGCATCACAATAAATAAAACCGGAAGCAGCAGTATGGCGAGAATAACAAGAAGAATTTTAGCGAACTGATTCCGGTTGGCTATGACTGCGCCAATCGCTGCTGAAAAAGGCCCGCCAAGGGCTGCACCATATCCTGCTTTGGAGAAAGTGGCTGCTGTTTTTAAGGACTTTAGATGAGAAATGGTACTGGAGCCTACATCCATTGCTTCGTCAAGTCCAGAGCGTTCTGTATCCATCACTAAATCCGATCCTTTCTTGGAGGAGTAGGAGGAAGCTTTTGGACAATGGATTCGTTGTAGGCTATCTTTCCATCGCCAGCATCATAAGGAATTTTGGATACCGTATTTTCAGCATACTGTTTGTACCAGGTAGCTCCGTCTACAGATTGAACAGTTTCATAGGTTCCCTGGGTAGGAGCCGTATATTGATCGGCATGGTACATAGCAAATTCCCGGCTGTCCCCATTGGAACCGGACTCAACTCCTGTTATCCTGCCGCCGCCAATCTCAACATTGGTATAGGAATGATCCGTTTTATCTTCATTTTGAATTCCCATGTAGGATTGAAATGCAGAAACAGCCCCATCACCTTTGATCGAGCCAACCTGACCATAGTTTCCTTGAGCAATATTGCTGATAACGTTATTGGCAAAATCTCCGCCCTTTTCAAGGGAAGATTGATAGAGTGCATTTCCGATACTTGGCCCTTCGGTATATCCGGTGGCTGCATTTACCGCAGAACGCTCTGTCTGCCTTCCAACGGCTCCGGCTAATCCTCCGGAAAGGAAAGAACTTTGTACTGCAGCACTTCCGGGAGAGGAAGAATGGGAACTACTATGGCTTCCACCTCCATGCCCTCGAAAGGAACTTGCAAGACCTCTTCCGGCGATTAAAAGTTCAGCCATCATATTTCCACCAGTATTTCCAACATTGACTCCCAGACTTGCCATAAAGCTGTCAATCTTTTGAGAAACCTTCAAAAAAGCAATGGCACACAGAAACCAGATAAAGACATTACCGGTTACCGTTTCTTTTCCCTGTGCATCTACAGCTTGCTGTACCTCTGCTTCTGTAAGTTCAGCGGCAAAGACCGGCATGGAAGTTACAAGAATCAGACAAGAAATCAATAGCAGGCTGCAGAGCAGTGTTTTCTTATGTTTCATAATCTCCTCCTTCCTAGAGTGATAAAGGGTTTGCAAGGAATGTTCCGACCATGGAAGTAAACAGCCGTAAACACCAGGCGTTCATTAAAAGCAAAAAGAACTGTCCGCCGAGCATACGGCACCAGCTCTTAAAAACATTTCCGGTAGCCTGGGAAGCACCCGTGGAAAACGCAACAGGTGCGGTGTAGACCAGAACTCCAAGCAGTATGTAACGTTCCGCAGCTTCAAAAAGCAGCTTGATGTAATTCCAGGCAAGGATCAGTACCAGTATGAGGGCAACAATGGCAACAGCACCGTTGGCACATACCCCCAGGATTACTGTGATCACAGAATTGAATTTGGCAAATTCCAGTGGTGGAAGATCTTCAGTCAGAATCCAGCTATACGGTGTTCCGGCAATATTCAATAGAAGATCCACGATGTCCTTGGCATAGAATGTTAGGAAAAGGAACATAAATGTCCGCAGTGATAATTTGATTGGATCTTCAGCGTCAATCCCTGTCCCCATAAAATAATTCTTAAAAAGCTGCCAAACCCAGTTTAAAAGGATGAGTCCGATAGCCAGTGCCAGAAAAATCTGGTACATTGTTTCCGCTGCTGGAAAATACCGGAGAAAAGTATCCATGGAACATCCCAGTGCACCCAGAACAGAAGTAGTAATCAAATCCAGAATATTCATGACCTGTTCGGCAATCCATTCTACAATTCCGTCAAGTATTCCCATGACAGAACCACCTCCTTATCTGCATTATCCATTCCACTGCCCGCCGGCAAAGAACGGTGTGATGTAAGCCATGATAAATCCCAGGCCATTGAGAATAGCCCATGTGATTATGATTCGTTTGAGCCATGCCCTGGATTCATCCACGGTTTTTCCGGATTTGGAAAAATTCATCAAAAGCAAAGCAACCGATGCAGTTACAATAGCCGCAATGGTGGAAATCAGGATAATCTGGTTGTATACGTCTTTCATGATTTCTGAAGCTTTGTCCCAGATGGTAGCAGCCATAACGGGTTGTACATTACAGGCAATCAGAGTAAAGACAAGGAAGGCAGTATAGAGATATTTGCCATAGTTCCAATGATGTTTCATGCCCGGTGGTGCTTCTTTGTGAGTATGGTTTTTCAAGTAAATGAACCTCCTTCATAAAAAGAGGGCAAAGTGAGATCTTTCACTTTGCCCTGGCTTATAGTTTTCCTGCCTCATAAAAGCTTCTGTCCGGTCAATACGGAGGAATGCTTATTCTATATTTAGTTGTAATACTCCTTTCCATGCACTAAAAAACGCAGCTTGCACCAGGGAAGAGGCATTTTCTGGAAAGCTGCGTTTTCGCTACATATAATTTTGACAGTATCATTTTAACATGGGTAGATTTCCCTGTAAATCGCAGAAGTGTGCCAAGTTGGGACAAGTATGAGAAAGAATAATGACACGATAAAAATGAAAGAATTCCAAATAGGAAAAAAAAAGGACAAATTATACAATAAATATGGTGGTTTGTGTTGCTAACATATATTATGTAAGACAACAAGCAAGTAATGTGGTCTACTAATAAGGATACATATACGTTTACAAAATAAATACGAGGAGGGAAGGTATGACAGTTATAGAATATAAAAAATATTTTGAAAGACTTAAAGGAGAAGGAGATTTTTCAAGATTAGGAAAAGTTTTTAAAACAAAAGAGAAATACTATTTTTTTGATACAGGAACAGGAAAAATCTTGGAATGTACTGAAATAGAATATAATATTTTAAAACAGCTAGGGGAAGAAAATACTCTTGATGTCAAAAAGTTAGAGTATTCGTTAAAAGATATACAAGCTACGATAAATGATATAATTTCAATGGTTGAAAAAGAGAATATACTAAAAGCAACACCATTAGAGAAGTTTGAGGGAGAACATTTTGAGGATTTAACACAAAGTATTCCTCAAAATATGAGGCAGGTAGTGTTAGAAGTTACAGAAAATTGTAATCTCAGGTGTGATTATTGTATATATCAAAATTCTTTTTCAGGATTTAGAGATTTTAGTCCACGAAGTATGAGTGAAGAAACAGCAATTAAAGCTATAGATTATATACTTAAAAATAGTTATAGGGATGAGATTTATGTAGGCTTTTATGGTGGAGAACCATTACTTAAGTTTGATTTGATTAAGAAATGTGTATCATATGCGTTGGAAAATCGAGGTGAAAAAAAGGTAACATTCTCTATGACAACAAATGGAGTATTGATGACAGAGGAAAAAGCAGAATACTTTGCATCCATACCAGAATTCAGTTTAATGTTTAGCATTGATGGTGATGAAAAAACACATAATGAACATCGAAAATTAGAAAATGGTAGGGGATCCTTTGAATTGTCTTTAAAAGGTTTTCAAAATGCTTTAAAAGCTTATGGAGACAGACGTAAGATGATATCGGTAAGTACAGTTGTCAGCCCTCCATATACAAAAGAAAAATTTGAGGATATGCAAGAATTTTTTGAACAATATGCAAAAGATTTAAATATGAATTGTACATATGTAGAACTTTCGGAAAATAATGCTCCGATATATACAGAAGAAGAAAGGGAGCGTTTGGAAAATCGGATGCCACTCTTGGCGTGGGACAAACAGAAAACACCGTCAGATAAAGAGAGATCATTTACATATTATCCACAAATAGGAGCATTTATGGGAATTCATACCCGACCGATTTGTGATGTGCCATTCATGTGGCACAAATTTAATGGGTGCTGTGTTCCTGGTACACGTCGCTTGTATGTTACAACTGAGGGCAAATTTTTAGCATGTGAAAGAATTGGAGAAGCGCCTAGCATCGGAGATGTGGAAAAAGGATTCGATATAGAGGCTATAAAAAAATACTATATAGATGAATATATGCAGAAATCATTGGTTGAGTGTCAAAATTGTTGGGCAAGTACTTTGTGTGGAATCTGTTATGCAAATTGCTATGATGCAAATGGATTAAATATGAAGAAAAAAATGGCGTGTTGTGAAGAAGAAAAATACACGGTAGAGCAACAATTAATTTATTATCATGAAATACTAGAAAATAATCCAGAATTGTTAGAACCATTAAATCACATGATTGTAACTTAAGAGTAATCTAAAAGTTTACAATAAAAATAAAATGGAAAGGTGGTGAAAACATGAGAGTTGTCAATCCGATGGGAAGAAAAATCGACACCAGTGTAGAGGCAAACAATATAGCTAGAGGATGTACATGCGGTACATGGAGTAATTATTCAGGTACAAGAACGACAAGTGATTCCTGCAGCCATTGCGGATGTAATTGTAGAGATGCAAGTGGTGAAACTACAAAATATAGCACTAATAATTACAAAGATGCAAGCACAGCAGGAAGAAAATCACCAGTAGCGTATTAAAAGTATTTGAGAAACGCAAGTGAAAGAGGATAGAGGGGTATTTACTCATAAGTTTTTGAGGCGATATCCCTTTATTTTCTAAAAATATATGTTTTTGGCCTAATCTTAAAAGAAGATAAGTAACAGCAGTTTCATTGGAGAATGAGTATGATAAAAAAACTATCTAACGGAATATCATATGAATTTAGAGAGTGTGATATGGATATGTGCTATGTTTCATTAATTGTTTGGAATGGCTCATTAAAAGATAGAGGCAGATATGGTATTGCGCATTTTTTAGAACATATGCTTATGCAAATGGATTATGAAGGTTATGGAGTAGGAGATGATTTTTCATGTGTGGGCACCACATCTTTTGAATATACAAAATATGTAATTTCAACACACAATGAAATGGGAAATATATTAAATGCAATTCGAATTATATTAGATATATTTAGAGGAACACATTTATTACCTGATAATATGGAGAAGGTAAGGCAGGATATCGTAAATGAATATAACGTAGTATCTGAATCCCCTTTTTTTGAAGTGTATAGATCTTTTGTGAAAAAGTTAGGAATTAGTGAATATATGCCGATAGGAAACTTGCATGATATTCGGTGTATCACATATATGGATATTATTGAAAATTTTAAAAGTGGATATAGTGTTGAGAATGCACATATTATTATACTTGGAGGAGAAAAGGAGTGGGAGGAGAGAATATGGAAAAAAATTGTAGAAAATGATTTTAAAGTTATGCCACAAAATAGTTCTTTAAGAGTACCCACTAGTCTAAATAGAAATTACAAGAATATTAAAGAAAATGGCACGGTTATTTTTTTGAAGTTAAAATATGTTTGTACGGATACAGTATACTATGATTTGGTTGAAAGCATGGCGTTAACATTTTTGGAAGAACTTTTCAAAGAGATGGGAAAGATACAAGAAAGTGATATATTTGTAGATATATTCCAACCCATAAAAGATTTTAGATATATAAGGATAACAGTAAGAAAAAAAATTAATTTAAATTGTATTTATAATGTATATAAGAAAATTGTAAACCGGCTTATATTAAAAAAAGATATTGAGAGATTATTAGAAGACTTAAAAAACGAATATAATAATATCCTTAAAAAAAATGAATATGGTTATCAGTATATACAGCATTTAATATATTCATATATATTTGATAGAAAAAGCTATACAAACCATGATCTTATGCAATATATAGAGGCTGAAAGCAAAAAAGTATTTGATGATATTATACAGTTTTCGATAAGTAATTTAAAGGATCCTCAATATTATATTTACTATTTGGAAAGAAGGTAAAAATAGTGCGATTTAAACTGAAATCTTTTTTTTATGCAATGGCCTTTTGCATGAGTTTAGCTTGGAAAACATCTAAACATTATACAATTGGGAGGTGTACATTGTTGATATTAAGCACATGCACACCTTATATATCTATGTTTTTAAATAAAATATTAATTGATTCGTTAACTATAATAAACGAAAAAAATTATTTTTCTATTTTATTTATGCTGATCCTTGTGACGTTAATGGCTATAATTACAAAGTTATTCTCGAAATTAAGTGCATATTATCAGAATATCCATTCGGATTTGCTAGAACATGAAATTGAAAAAATGGTCATGAAAAAGACTATGAAAACTAACATAGAGTTTTATGATTCACCAGAATATTTAAATACATTGCAAGCTGTTATGACAGATTTTTTTTCATTAAACGAAATTACATGGAATATATTTTATGGAATGAGTGGTATATGTTCGCTGATAATTGCAGCAGGAATGATAGGAAGGTATCAGTGGAGTTATGCTATAGTATTATTGATATTTTCAATACCATCTGCAGTACTTAATCAAAAATTTTCAAAGAAAGCGTACAAGTTACGGTTAAATAATATGCCGTATGAGCGGCAACAAAGTTATATGTATTCTGTGGCAAGTGATAGGTATTTTGCCTTTGACATCAGATTACATAATTTATGTGACTTTTTTATGAATAGATATAAAAAATTTTGGAGTATATGTTTTAAAGATAGGAAACAATTAAAGAAAAAACAGCTTATTTGTATATTTCCTACATATGTAATTCCAGAAATAATCATATTTCTCTTTATGAGTAGAATTGTAAAATCAATTCTTAATGGAGATAGTAGCGTGGGAGATTTTTCTTTATACATAGGTTTATTTACATCCTTAATAGCTGCTACTTATACAGTTATAGAAACGTTTTCTTCTGTTTATGAGGATAAATTGAAAATAGATACAATTGAAAAATTCAGTAAATATGAGGAAGAAGAGGATAGATGTGGTAAATTGGAAGTGAATGACAATATAAAGATTGAATTTAAGAATGTATCTTTTAAATATCCAATGTCAGAAAAATATGTGTTACAAAACTTTTCTTTAGAAATTAAGCAAGGGGATAGGATTTGTATATTAGGAGTAAATGGCTCCGGTAAAAGCACAATTATAAAATTGCTATTGAGATTTTATGATGTAGATGAGGGCGAAATACTAATTAATTCTAAAAATATCAAAGAGTATGATGTATGTAACCTTCGTAGTGTATTTAGTGTTGTATTTCAAGACTACATAAATTATTCTTTCACATTACGAGATAATATTAAAATAACAGATTTGGAAAATGCAGAATGGACGGATGAAGACGCTATTAAAGCTTTACATATAGTAGATGCAGATAATATCTTAAAAAAACTTCCAGAAGGTTTGGATACGTATATACAAAAAATATTTGATAGAAATGGTTATGAGCCATCAGGGGGAGAACAGCAGAAAATCGCTTTAGCAAGGGCGATAAATAGAAGATGTAAAGTAATGATTTTAGATGAACCAACGGCAGCTATAGATCCTGAGTCTGAGTGCAATTTATTAAATAATCTTAAACATGAATTATATGGGAAGACACTAATTTTTACATCCCATAGACTTTCAGCAGTACATTTAGCTGATAAAATTGTTTTGCTTGAAAATGGCCAGGTGACAGAAGAAGGAAGTCATAAGGAACTATTAGAACTTAATAAAGAATATGCGCGGTTATACAGACTGCAAATGAATACGTACAATTTTGGTTAGAATTTCTTGTACAATTTAAAAGAAAGGGGAAGCTGTATTATGTTATTAATTATATATGAATTTGGCACAATATTATTACCAATAGTTTTGTTCTGGGGAATATATCTTAGGAAGAAAGAAGTTTCACTTTTATCCAAAATATATTTAGGCGTTTTCGGATTATACTATGCCTGTGTTTTGCATTTTACTGGAGCAGGAACAGTGTATGATATAAAGTTATATGGAATTGATTTCTCAAGTAATCAATTAAACTTAATACCATTCTCACAAGAAATTGATACAGTAATATATTTATTAAATTTGGTTTTACTTATGCCATGCGGTTTTTTACTACCTTTGATTGTGAAAAAATTCGATTCATTTAAACGAATATTGTTAGTAAATTTAGGTATATCTTTGTTGATTGAGTTGAGTCAATTATTTAATAATAGAAAGACGGATATTGACGATATAATATTAAATGTTGCAGGAGCCATAATAGGATATATTGTGTATAAATTAGTGACGAAACTATTTCCTAAAATATCCAATAAAAATATGTTTAATATAAGTGAATTTGTAATATATGTTCTGATTATGACCATAGGACGTTTTTTGCTATTTGCTGAATTTTACTTTGCTAGTATTTTTTATATGTAATTAGATAATGGGGGAGCATTTTGGAGGCTCCCCATTATTTATAGTATAATTGATGTTATACACTTATAATGAATTCTGTTTAATAATCCCCACTGCAACATTTCGATCTTCGTCAATATGTGTCACAACAAAGGACACCTTATCTTTCTTTCCACCGTCCCGGCATATTTTCCCTGTACCCGACAATTTTTCAGGTTTTCTTTGCTGGTGTTGCCTTCCACGCTTTTTATATCTGCATGGATGGAGAGCGTTTCCGGGAAATCTACTGGAACAGTTAAGATCTGGATCAGAATACGAACTTCCTTCTGGCTTATAGTTTTCCTGCCTTATAAAAGCTTCCGTCCGGTCAATACGGAGGAACGCTTATTCCATATTTAGTTGTAATACTCCTTTCCATGCACTAAAAAACGCAGCTTGCACTAGAGAAGAGGCATTCTCTGGAAAGCTGCGTTTTCGCTACATACAATTTTGACAGTATCATTTTAACATGGATAGATTTCCATGTAAATCGCAGAAGTGTGCCAAATTGGGAGTATACGGTAATCCATCCGTACTACTCTAACTTTAAGCCGCCGTTTCCGGCGGCAAGGTTTTAAATATTAATTGTTTTTGTTTTACTCCGGCATATTTCTGGAAGTTTTTCAGACCATGGAAGGATATCATCTATAAAACTGTATTCCTTATCCTCCTGATGGTCTTTTAATACAGTCAGGATATATTCAAGGTACCGGAACGGATTGAGATTATTAGCCTTTGCAGTTTCCGTGATGCTGTAGATAATGGCACTGGCATTTGCGCCATCCAGACTGTCGATCAGCTTCCATGTATGCTTATGGAGACAAAAGCTACGCAAAGCACTTTCTGTCGCATTGTTATCCATAGGAATATCACCGTCTTCCAGAAAGGCTTTCAAAGAAGCTTCCTGGTTGATACAGTAGTTGATCCCATCCAAAGTCTTTCCGCGGGAAAGCTGGTTTTTAGACTGTATCTCTTTTGCCCATGCAAAGAAGGCCTCTACAAGAGGTCTGATGTTGGTCTGACGATACATTTTTCTGGCTTTTGCAGGCTGTCCCTCCATCTGGTTATCCAGATGATAGATCGCGGCAATCCGGCTGACTGCTTCGTAGGCTATCGTCTCTTTTGCATTTTTCTGTACTGCTTTTGGCAGGGCTTTTAACGCCTCCGCAAACCTACGCCTTGCATGGGACCAGCAGCCTGCAAAGACGATGTCTGGATTTTCCCTGTCCAGCTTCCTGTATGCAGAGTAACCATCGCAGACTACGATCCCTTTAAAATCCTTCAGGAATTCTTCCGGATGATCCGCTTTCCGGGTGCGCTGGTATTCATACAAGATGATCGGGGTATCTGTATAACTCTTTCCAGTCCGATAGATCCACATGTAACTTTTGCTGTTCACCGGCCGTCCATCCTTAGTGACCATGACCGGAGTCTCATCTTATGTAGAGAAATTTATTATGTAAAGTCATCTTCATACAGCTGTATCTGTTCGTTTTTTTCTTTTAACTACTCTACATAATCTACATATAGTTGTATCCTCTAAGAAAAGGAGGTATAGCTTATGTCAAAGAAAACAAAAATCATTTTACGCTATCCAAAATATCAAAACATTATTGATCAATATCTGAGTCTGGACGAGTTCGAAGAAAAAGCTGTTGAAACTATGCGCAGTAAACGTGTTACAGTCACAGCTTTTTGCAACTACCTTGGCGATCACGGCATTGAATCCATTAATCTATGTTTGCAAAAGCATGTCGTGGGATTTATGGAAAACATTTCATCTCTTTCTACTTCCACGAAAAGTGGAAAAACATTTATTCTCCGCCATTTTTTTAACTTTCTGTATGCACAGGGACTCATTCTTTATTCTGGCAGAGAACTTTTTCCTGTTATCGTAACAAATAAACGTGACCGGATACTTTCCTTTTATTCTGAAGAGGAAGTACGGAAGCTAGTTTCATGTATTGATAATAATACTGTCAAAGGCAAACGTGATCTGATTGTAGTTCTACTTGCCGCTGAACTTGGTATGCGTTCAGGTGATATTTGTCGATTAAAGCTTTCAGAGATTCACTGGGAACGCAATACGATTGAATTTAGCCAGTTTAAAACAGGTGTATTTAATCAGCTTCCATTACTGGACAATATAAAATTCGCTCTTATTGATTATCTTCGCACATCCAGACCTTCGTGTGATTCTGACCTGCTTTTTATAGGGTTAAAGAATAATTATGGCATGATTTCTGCCAGTCAGATACATTCTATTGTCTCAAAATATTTTAAATCCTCCGGTGTTGACATATCAAAACGGAAACACGGACCTCATGCTTTAAGACATTCGCTGTCAAGCAATCTCTTACATAACAATACTCCCATGCATGTAATTAAAGATGTGCTTGGCCACACAAATCTTAATACCACAAAGATTTATCTGAATATTGATTTTGATACGTTGAAGCATTTCGCATTGGAGGTTCCAAATGAAGATAAAAATTGATTATGTATTTCCTGAACAATACCGAATTATTGCAGAAGAATATATTTCATACAAACGTTCTATGGGTTTTAGTTTTGGCTATGATGATCAGAAAAAATGCGATCAGCTTCTTCACTATCTCTACGATAATTCTATTTCTAATGATGTAACAGATCTAACGAAAAAACTAGTAGAAGGATATCTGGCGCAGTTTCATGCCTCCAAACCTAGAACGATTCATGCTAACCAGTCTTATATAAGGCAGTATGGACTATTCCTAAAACAGATGGGCTATGCTCCATACATCTACCCGGATACACTTATTCAGTGTCCAAAAGATTTTACTCCCTATATTTTCTCGAAATCAGAAATTTACAGGATATTTGAGTGTGCGGATCGAATCGGTCCTAACAAGAACAAATTTGTGAATACTCCGTATATATATCCTGCAATCTTACGGTTGCTTTATGGCTGTGGCACACGTATAGGAGAAACTGTACGCCTAAAAATAGAGGACGTCAATCTATCTGATGGTATCATTACATTGCATAATAGTAAAAACAATGTCTCACGTATGCTTCCTTTGTCGGACTCTCTTACAACATATCTCAGAAAGTATGATTCGCGTGTTGACAGAAGCGGAAATGCTTACTTTTTTCCAGCTCTTCATGGAGAATGCTATTCTCCTGTTACAATACGTAATACTTTTAGAAAACTTATGGCACAGGCTGAAATACCGCTTCTGCCTACAGGAAAATATCCCAGGATACACGACCTGCGCCATACTTTTGCAGTGCATTCATTAGAGCAATCCATTGAACATGGTCTGGACCCATATTGCTCATTGCCTGCGCTGAGTACATATATGGGACATAAAGGCGTTGAATCAACGGAATACTATCTGCGCCTGACAAAACATTATTTTATAAATGTCCTTCATTACACGCAGGCACAGGCTGATATCATTTTTCCGGAGGTATAATCATGAACACATCATTAACAGCACTAATTACAGCTTTTTTTACAACGTATCTTATAAATACAGCAGGATATTCAGAAAATACTGTAAAATCTTATAGAGATACATTTGTTTTACTATTCCTATACGCTGACGAGCATAAACTTTGCTCAAGAGGCCGTATTAACATCTCCATTTTTAACCGAGAAAATATCACAGGTTTCCTTGATTGGTTGGAAAGCAGTCGGAATGTTAGTGTTTCAACCAGAAACCAACGATTGGCTGCTTTAAAATCATTTTGCAGATACGCCTCATCGAACACAGTTGAACATCTTGAGATATTCCAACAGGTTTTGGACATCAAGCCAAAGAAAGGTATGTCAAAAACGGTAGACTATCTAAGTGTTGATGCCATAACATTATTACTAAAACAGCCCAATCCCAATACGCCTAACGGCATCAGGGATCTGGCTTTATTATCACTTTTATATGAATCTGGATGCCGGGTACAGGAACTCATTGACATAAAAACAGGCAATATATCTTTTAAATCTCCTGCAACTGTTACCGTGACTGGAAAAGGCAGCAAAGTTCGTATTATTCCACTCAGTTCGAATGCTGCTTCTATTATCGCCAGATATGCTAAAATATGTCAGGTATTCAAGCCAGAGCAAACCTTATTCACTAACTACCGTAAAGAACCACTAACACGTTCTGGGGTGGCGTATATCCTGCGGAAATATGTAGAGAAAGCAAAACAAAAAGAACCAGCATTGTTTGGCAATACGGATATACATCCTCATGTTTTGAGGCATTCTAAAGCGATGCATCTTCTTGAGGGCGGTGTGAATCTCATTTATATCAGAGATTTTTTAGGGCATTCATCTGTTACAACTACAGAAATTTATGCAAAATCAAACCCAGAGATCAAACGAAAATTTTTAGAAGAAGCAGCATTAAATATCGATTCAAAAATCGTCAAATACTCTGAAGAAGAAAAACACACTCTTTTAGAGTGGCTGAAAAACAACATCTAAATATTATGTAGAGTTTAAATTGTGGGAGGGCCTTTATTTAACAGGTTCCCCCCATATCCTTTGCATAATATAATACTTTTGATAAGATGAATTATGTGAAGCTCTACATAATTCATCTGCCATTGCGAATTCCCGTTCCAGAAGTTTTCTGTGGAAATATTCATACATAGGAAGAAAGAATGCCTCAGAATTCCGGATCACCCAGTTTGCCATCGTTGCCCTGGTGATCGCCACGCCATACTGTTTCCAGTCCTTTTCCTGACGGCAGTAGGGCAGTCCGTTACAGAACTTCTGGTACATCACCCAGGCAACCGTACCAGCAGACGCCATCCCATAGAGCATGTGTGCCCTGCCATCTTTTCCTTTTTTGATCACTGGAAGATCCTGAAGTTTACATTTCGGACATTCATAGTTTTTGCTGTAGTATTCATATACTTTCAGCTTTGCCGGGATGAAGACCAGTTCCCGCCGGACAAATTCCTCGCCGATCTCTTTCAGCGGAGTGCCGCAGACAGGACAGGATTTTTCTTCCCCGAAAAGATCCAGATACTTTTTTTCAATTGGAACACCCTTAAAACGTTCTGCGTCCGTGGCCCTTGCTTTTCGTTTCTTTGAAGTTTTTTCCGGAAGACATGCTTCCAGTTCTTCTGCTTTTGCAGCTGCTGGATCCTGTTCCATTTCTGCTTCATTGAAAAAGTTCAGCTGACCTGGGATATCAAGGTTCCGTTTCTCACTGGAAGCACCAAACAATTTTTTTCGGAGAAGGGCGACTTCCTCTTTCAGATTATCCCTTTCCTGGGTGAGGGTCTCTTCCCGTTTGTTGGCAGTATCGACAGTTGCCTGAAGTGTTTTTATCATTTTTCTAAGATCATTGATCATGTCCTTCAACTCACGGAGCTGGATATCTTTGGAACTGTCAGCCACTGCTTTTTCCTCCTGTTTTTGATATCTTTATTATACCAGAAAACAGGTGAACTTCCCAGTAAAACGGATGATTTTTGTGCTTTGAAAGTGCCTAAAATATAAGGAAAACAGCGGAGTTTATGTGCAGTTTTTTGTGGCGGGATCAGGTTGTTTTAATGGCTTTTGGCTGTTCGATATCAATGCCGGACATCAGCCAGTCAAACTCCCGCCAGGTAAGATTCCGGACTTCCGATTTATTTCTTGGCCACCGATAGGAACCCTGGGCCGTTAGTCTCTTATAGATCATAACGATACCATCCGGCTCCTTTAAGATTGCTTTGATCCGGTCGCATTTACGTCCGCAGAAAAGAAAAAGTGCATGGTCGATCTCCATGGAAAACTGTTCCTGGATGATCGCACATAATCCATCGATGGATTTGCGCATGTCCGTTCTGCCACAGACAATATAGATCGCATCAACATTTGAAATATCCGCTAACATGATGACTTCCTCAGAACATCCGCCAGGATCTTCAAGAGCGCAGGCTGGACATCATTGCTTATCCGTATCAAAAATCCTTTTGCTTCGATCTCAATCGTATGTGAATTGTCAGGGTGCAGAGGACTGATTCCGGTATCCGGGATCAGTCCTGCCGGAGAATCCTCCGGTTCTATAGCAATCTGGACCACATCCTGTTTGTGGGATGTAAGGTCAAGAGTGCTGGATTTTCCAGCGGGATCAGGTATCTGGCAGGCTTTTTTACGCAGACGGGTAACTGCATTGTAAAAACAGCTGGGAGATATTCCATGTTCATTACACCATGCAGCATCAGTCAGACCACTTTGCCTGCATTGGATCACCAGATCCATCCATTCCTCCAGAGAGCGCCCTGGTGCACGTTTGTTACCCATAATGAAACCTCCAAGTGTAGTAAATTTCTATCTCCTATCAAGAGGAGTGTAGTAAAAATCTATTTACTATCATCATTATGAGTTCAAAAACAGAATTGGTAAAGCTACCCAAGATTTAAGCGCTTACATTCAAAAAGCACTCTTCAATTATGATATGAAGTGTGCTTTTTGAATTAAGAAATAGAAAAGTTTAAATGTTTTGCTTAATAATCCGTGTGATAATCCCCACTGCAACATTGCGTTCTTCATCAATATGTGTCACAACAAAGGATACCTTATCTTTCTTTCCAACGGTGCGGCTGTCGTAGCAACTGTGAGCAATGGCGTTGACACCCAGTTCTAGCCGGACAAAAACCGTTCCTTTGTGGATATCTTCCACAGTGCCGGCATATTTTCCCTGTACCCGGCAATTTTTCAGATTTTCTTTGCTGGTGTTGCCTTCCACGCTTTTTACATCTGCATGGATGGAGAGCGTTTCAGGGGAATCTCCATCTACGTTCAGAATACGTACCAAAATGTGTTCCCCTACCTGGAATCGCTCCCTGGCATCACCCAGCCAGTCAAAAGACAGATCTCTTGCAAGGATGGAAGTTTCTACACCAAAGATTTCTGCCCGGACTACTTTTTCAGCAACGGCAATGACCCTGGCCTGTACAATACGGTCTTCATGGATTTTAGTCTGCCCGGAAGAGTCCTGATCAAAATAGAAAATCTGACGTTTTTTCAGCATAGCATCTTTCCGGCTGGCAACGATGCTTCTGGATTTGGTATCCAGACCTTTGATAATGAAATCAATTTCGCAGCCAAGCATATTATTCAGAACCTTATTCTGGCGGAGGGAAATGTCACCGTAGTCATGGGCTTCATCTTGGACCAGATTGATCATCATTTCCGAGATAGGGATGACAGCCCGGTAATCCTTATAGTAAATAATTGCTATTAAGCTGCCGGCTTCGGTCTTTTCAATACCTCCCAGAATACCAGTGAGAATTTTCCGGGTACGATAGGCATTTTGGATGTCATGCCAGATTAAATCCGCTTTTGATTGAGCAGTTTCTAATATGGTGTCAGAATCAAGGGTTAAAATAGGTGCATTGAGGTTCATAGTTTCGTTTGCCATAAATGTTATCTCCTTTCAAAATGTGTTATGACATGATGGAATCTTTATCTAAAGGAACCATGCTAGAGTCAGGGGAATCTTCTATAAAATTTTCCTGAAGGAAATCCTCCATAAAATCATCGGGAGCAGGTTCCTGATAAACGGGTTCGGATGTAAAATGTGGTTTCTGTTTTGCTATTGACGCAGAAGATGAACGGCGTTTCCTTTTGGCTGATCCGAATGAGGGCTGTGGTCGATACTCTGTTTCTTCCAAGGACCCATTTTTGCGCCATTCAGGTATGTGTTCCGATGCTTTTCTTGGTGTCAGCTTTTTGACATCTGGATGTAGGGTATAATCGTATTTTTCTACTTTTAGGACTTTTTGCCCACGTAGGATAACCAAAGCAGTATCAAGAGGGAGCCGCAAGATTTCATCTGGTGTTAAGAGTTTCCGTTTGCCGATGGATTTTGTCTGCCGGTATTCTGGCGTATAGTCGGATACCCGCCAGCTATTGAGCTGCTTGGCTTCGCTGCTTACCCCTACGGTCACATCGCCGCTGCGGTTGCTGATAAAGGTAGCAGTAACTTCATCTGTGCAGCCCAAAAAGAGCTGGGTATCACAGTTGCCAATGATTTCCTGCCATTGGTTATAAGGATAGCGGTTCTGCATCTGAGGCAAATTCTGAAAGATGCAGGAAATGCTGAGATTCCGGCTTCGGATTACACTGATCTTCTTATTCAGTTCCAGGATAGCTCCGGTGTTGGCAAGCTCATCAGCCAGTATATGTACAGCAACAGGAAGTTTTCCTTCTTCTCCATATTTATCTGCATAACGGACCAGTTTGATGAAGATGAAGGTCATAAACAGGGAAGATAAAAAATCGAAGGTGCTGTCCTGGTCTGAGGTAATGCAAAAGTAAGCACATTTCTGTTTCCCTGGAAGTGTCAGATCAATCTCATCATAAGAGGTAATCTGCCGAATGAGTTTATTTTGAAATACCTGAAGTCTGGCACCCAATCCGATAATAACTCCGCTTCGCACGGTATCACTGGCTTGTTTATAGATGCAGTAAGGAACTTTTGCTGGATGGGACACTGGGAGCAGATCAAAAAGACTGTTCAGCTCCTTTTCGGAACTCATGGTCAGCAGCTTATAAACCTGTCCGATATTTCTGGCTTCCGGCGGAAATCCCTGATCCACATAGAGAACCAGGGCTTTTAGCAGGTTCATCTCCGCATTATCCCAGAAATGATCTCCTTTTCCGGAACCTGTATTCTGGATAATGACATCTGCAAATACTTGAGCCATCGTTTCCTGTCCATTGATTTCACCCAGACAATTCCAACTATCGGAGTTTTCCGGATTGACCAGATTAAATGCTTTTACTACATAGCCTTCGTTTTCCAGATAAACAGACATGCTTTCATAGAGTTCGCTTTTTGGATCGGTAATGATTAAACTTTCCCCGGAAGCGTTGTTGCCTTCCTGCCCTCTGGCGACACACTGGAAAATCATATTTCTTGCAAATGCTCTGGATTTCATGGAACCGCTGGCACCATACACGGCGATATTTTTATTCATTCGTGTTTGATATGGAAGACATACGGCTTTGCCATTCAATTTGCCTAAAATGGTTCCTTTATTTTTCTTTACATCTCCGGTCAGTTCCAAAACTTTCATCATTTCATCTGGAGTCATGAATCCGGATGTACCGTAGGTTCCTTTTGTAGAGTAATTTAAGTTCCGTTCATGGTCACTAATCTCCCCGTTTCTGTCATATCCCATACGCATAAGTAAAAAAGTAAGAAGCCCAAAGAGAACCAGGCAAAGAAAAATCCCATACAAATTGTATGGGAAATCGGTAAGGGCAGTATGAAAGCAGACTAATGGGTGTAAAGAAGCTGCTTGCGGATAGGTTCCGTTGCCGGCAAAGTTTCCGGCAGAAGTCCATTCCTGATAGTTTTTAATAAATTGTGCTGCGTATCCTCCGGCATACAGAGTGCAGACGCTTATGGGAAGCAAAAACAGGAACTTCCACCATTTACGGTTCATTGAAAAACCTCCTTTTAAACTTTTGAAAATCAATGCTGGAGAAGTGTATATCTGCAGTCAGGTATTTTTTCAGGCAGGGAAGCTGAAAGTCAAAGCAAATCAGGTTCCCGGATAACCCATATACATTTAATCCAGTATTGAAGCGGTTGATACGCTGCATGTCAAAATCATACGCAAGCAAAATAGGCTTTTCCTGGCTGTCTATTCCATCATGTTCAATTGGCAGAGCCTCACGCGGGGGAAAACAGTCGGACAGTAGTAGCTGATTGAGTTGTATCATACGCTGGGGCTGTACCAATAAACGGAGCAGGTATTCTCCGTAGTTGTTATTGGGCAGAAAATAAAAATGTTCATACGCAGTATCCAGCATGAACAGAGTTTTTTTGTATCCCCCGGTACTGGTAAGGAGACGGAAAGCCATATCCATATCACTGCCGGTCATGATGGCATAAACGGTAGGCGGGCCATGGTAAGGAAGTCCTTGAAGATAGTGCTGCAAAAAAGCATTGAGTCGGACTTCCGTTTTGTATTCCCATTTTAGAAGTGTATTTCCGGTATTATAAACAGCATAGACACAGTGAGGAGCCATCAGGATTCCCATACTACGGGAATTTTTGATTTTTGTAGTGGATGCTCCAAGATTTTTTATTTCCCTGGAAGAGTAAAACAGAGGAAGGCTTCGTATAGGAAACGTAGCCGCTTCGCCGGATTCAGAAAAAAGCAGGGGCTTTTCATCTGGAAAGAATGGGATTCCAGCATGGGAAAGCGTCAAATAGGTTTCTGCTTTTTGATGAAGTCGCAGCCGTCTTGGTAATTCGCTACGTATGAGGTTGGTTTCTGCATTTCCGGTTAAATAGTTTTGAAAACGACAGGAATTTTGCGAAAGCAGCAGTTCTTTTGCCCGTTTGGTAAGGCGATAACCTCGTAGGCCATCTTTATAGTGTGTTCTTATAAGCTTACTCTGCTTTAAATCTGTAACCACCTTCTCTGCATAGGAATCACTCTCAATCAATCTGTTAAGCTGTCCGGAAGGGAATTCCCCACATAGTCCAACCATTTCCAAAAGCTGATATTTTATAGAATCGGTTTTTATCAAATAAGCATCACCTCAGTTCGATTTTTTACCTATGACAGCCTATACTTGGGTAAAGTAAGGGCGGTATTAAGCATAAAAAATGCAAAGAATATGGCTTCTTTGCAGAAAAATTACCCATATCGGAAAAAGAAAGAAAAATATCAGGAAATTTCCGATATGGTTTTGATAGACGCTTTTCTATCTTTCAGCCAGCCAGGAAAGATTTCCGGTTCCATTACAAAGATAACGGTGTGATCGTAATTACCCAGTTCTGTAGTGTGATAGGAGTCGCAAAAGAGTCCCGTATCATCAACCAGAACATAGGAAGCGATAGTATCTAAAATCTGTTTGAACTCCAAATTATCGTAATCACGTATTCGTTGTAAAGAAAGGCTCTGGTCATAAATTTGACTGAAACAGACCACACATCTTTTATATAACGGAATAGAATGTTCTGCCACATAAGTCTGCAAGGCAAGGTTTAATGGCTCATGTAGAAAAGCGGTGTTGGTTCGCAATTTACGTTTGGGCAGTAGCCCTGGCATGGTAATAGAAAGAACACTATTTGAAAAAGAGATTTTGATTCCCTGCACAGCCGCAGCCTGTTTCAGATAGTCTTTCTTTCCAGTATCAGTTGTGGTATATACCAGATTTCTGAGCTGGCAGGTAATCCTTTCAGAACGTAGGGCAGCACTGATACTCAGCTCTTCGTATTTGTCGGCATACGCTTGAATATCTGTTGTTTTCAATGCAAAAATAGTGTTGTGAAGTTTTTGGACTTCATCATCAATGCTCTGTAAACGGTCAAAAACAGTTTTGGTGTTCATACATACCTCATTTCTTTGCATAATAGCTGACAGATCCGGTAGAGGAGTCTACAAGGCAAAAGGCAATCACACCTGTGATATGGATTTTTGAAGCCTGTTCTTCCGATTCTAATACAACCAGCCGTTTTGCATCGCTTTTTGTCTGGCTTTCCATGACATGATTGATAAGATATTCCTGTTCCTGGGGGACATAGAGGACTTCATACCGCTCATCTTTAGAGAAAAAGTTCAGTTTCACAGGAAATTCACCGTCAGTATGGTACACAATGGCGTTTTTGAAGTCCAAAAGCACCCAAAAAGATGCAATCATCCCATAATCAGGATTGTTTGCAGATTCCTGGCTGTCGCAGAGAAGCCCGTTCTCCTTATCATAGATAATACGTTTTTGTTTTACCAGACTAGTGATCAGAGACTTGATAGATGTTCTGTTTTTGGAAAAGAGCCGTAAGATCTGTTCATATTGCAGCGAATGGTAAGTTGTAATGAACCGGAGCAGTTGGGCACCTTCCCCTTGATAGATTTCATTTCTTGTTTTCATGGTAATCTCCCTTCATTATATAATAGGAAGTTTTACCTACACTGTACGCACAGAATACGTTTTTATTTTAGGGGAAGTACGCTGTACGTACTGTGTAAGTATTGGCTACTGTCAGCGAAAGGTTTACGGGTACAAAAAAAGCACCGATTAAGGTGCTGGAGAAAATAGGAATACTATAAGCAATATCAATTGTAACATGGGTAAAATTACTCTTCAATCGCAGAAGTGTGCCAATGTAGTGACACAATTATGTTGCAATGAATGACTATGAAAATATATTTCATCAAAATAATTATGTATAGATTATTTTATAATAATTGAAATTAATCAGCCATGTGTTGCCTATGTCCAAAGAGATAAAAAAAAGTGCAAAAAAAACAATAAATATGGTTGTAAATGCTCTGACATGGTATAAAGAATGTACTAATACATAAAAAAGTATTGGAAAGACAAAATGTGAAGGAGGTGACAAAATGAGTGTATATGAAACACCAAAAAGCGAAGGCGTAGAGCAGAAAAAACGTGTTGATTTAGGCTGTGGAGTAAACTGTGATTGGGGCTTCGGAGCAGGCATAGCGATTGCAATGATTGGTCCATTACCAGGACCAACGTAATGGTGAGAAAGCGTTTCTCAGAAAAGAGAAACGCTTTTTTAGAATTATACATTCATTAAAATATGATTAAACGAGAAGACATATTACATAAAACAACTTATGTTTGGAAAGAAAATGAAAAATATACCAGTATCATAAAAAATGATGGCAGTAGGGTGATTTTAAATAAAAAAGATTCTGATATCTGGAAAATAATCAATGACGATGATACCGTGGATGATATTATCCGTCATATGAAGGATACAATGAGTGCTAATCAGGTTGAAGACAGGTTAGAGGAATTTATTAAAATTGGTATTATAACTAACGAAGATATGTTTTGGGGGGATGACTTATTATAAAAAAGATTATGCTTATTATGCCAAACAGTAATAAGAATAAGCAGGTGGGATATTCAGAGAAGATGACAATGCCTCCTCTAGGTCTAATTTCCATTGGAGGATATCTTAAAATGCACGGTTATATGGTAGAAATACTTGATTTATTTACAAATCATATAAGGAAACAGGAATTTATAGATAAAATAAAAAATGCACATCCGGATATGATAGGAATAAGTGCATATACAGAAAATATTAATGCGGTTATCCATTTAACAAAGATAATTAAATCGGTGTTGCCAAAAATAATTATTGTTTTAGGTGGAGCACATGTGACTTTTTTGCCGGAAGAAGCTTTGCATCATAATACAGTTGATTATGTGTGCCGTGGAGAAGGAGAAATGACTTTTGTACAACTATTGGAGTGCCTTAATTATCATACGATTGATTTGTCAGAAGTGAAAGGAATTTCATATCGTGTAGGACAGGAGATTATACATAATGCAGATCGAGGATATATTGAAAATCTGGATAATTTACCGTGGGCAGAACTCGATGAAATTGAAATGCGAAGCTATGATATCAAGCAATTGATTATTACAAGTAGAGGATGTCCAGGAAAGTGTATCTATTGTGCTTCAGCTGCTCTATCGGGAACACGTTATAGAAATCGAAGCGCTCAAAATGTATTCAGTGAAATACATTATAAATATAGTATAAAAGGAGAGAAATACTTTGCTTTTTTGGATGATACTTTTACAGCAAATAAGAAGCGATTGTATCAGTTTTGTGATTATCTAAAGCAAGCCAATATGAATATAATATGGCGTTGTGATTCGAGAACAGATATTTTATCAAAGGAAATGATTGATAAAATGCAGGAAGTAGGGTGTACATCCGTACATATAGGTATAGAAAGCGGATCTCAAGATGTTATTAACAAAATTAATAAACATATAAGTTTAGAAAGGTCTGAAGAATTACTTGCATATATGTCGCAAAAAGGGCTTCAAGTAATGTGTTCTTTTATCATAGGGCATCATTGCGATACACATGAGACAATAAAAGAAACAATAGATATGGCACTGAAATTTCGTAAAAAGTATAAAGCAACTGTAGGTATAAGCATCAATACCCCTTTCCCAGGCACATATCTATATAATCATATGAAGGATTTAGGAATTAATTTGGAAATCAAAAATTGGTCTTCATTCGATTTAGTTCAGGCTGTATTTAGTACACCTAATATTACAAGAGCTGAGTTGCAAAATTATTATTATGAAATTCAATCAATGGTGATTTAGAGGAGGAAATTATGGAACGAATTGTTGTAGAATTAAAGGGAAATTTAACTTTCTGTGGAGTGGATAAAGGTGAGATATGTATTGAAGGTGAAAATGGAATATTGGTAGAAACAGATACAAAAAGCGGATTAAAAGTTTGGTGTCCAATAAAATCAATTGTTAAAAAGCATGAAATTAGAATAGAGGAGTGAGAGGAATGAAAATTTCATTAAATAAAAACGTTATTATAAAAGACTATGAAACCAAAGGGCTATTAATCGATGTAGAAAGAGCGGATTACAGGAAAGTCAACAGTTCTGGTCTCACCATTTCTAAATTTTTAAATAAGTATGGCGAAATATCAGTGGAAGAGTTACTTCTAAAATTATCGGATTTATATGAACTTCCTGAAGAAGTGTTTGGAGAGGAGGTTCAACAGTTTTTGGATGATATGATCGAAAAAGGTTTTTTTGTTAAAGATGGTGATTATTCTAGAATAGAAACAGAGGAAACCATTTGTCACCAGACGTCTAATGGGATTTGGATTAAAGTGACTAATAGATGTAATTTGAGATGTAGCTATTGCTATGCGGATTCTGGAGAAGGAGAAGCTAACGAATTAACGATAGAAGAAATAGAGAATCTTCTTATAGAATTAAAACCGAAAAATTATAATAAAATAGTCATTACCGGTGGAGATCCTTTGATGAGGAAAGATATAGTTGAAATTTTAAAAACTTGTAAAAAGTATGGAAAAGTTCAAATTTTAACAAATGGAACTATTGGAAATGCAGAATTATATAGAGAAATTATGGAGATAGTAGATGCAATTCAAATTTCTTTAGACTCTTATGAAGAAATACATCATGATAAAAATAGAGGAAAGGGAAGTTTTGTGCGCGCTGTAAATACGGTAAAAACTCTAACACACATTAATAACAAAAAAGTGATAGTTGCAATGACACCAACTCCAGATTATATGCCGGATATCGTTGAAATGATAAAATTTTGTCTAAATATGAATGTTAGACAATTACATATCAATAGATTTGTTCCCTATGGTCGAGCTAAAACTTTTGAAAATAAATTAAATATGGAGCAGTTTTATAAATGGGTGGATAGAGGATATGATTTTTTGCGAAATATCTATATTAACTATTATAAACAAAATAAGGAATTTATATTTAATATAGATGTTTCGAATGATTTATGTAATCAAGTATACTCAAAAGGAAGAAAAACATCATGCGGTGTTAATTGCAACCAGATTAGTATTGATAGTAATGGTAACGTATATTTGTGTCCTTCCTTACACATTGAAGAATTTGAACTGGGTAATATAAGAACAGATAATATTACTGAGATTATGGAAAAAAGTAAACAAAAATATGGAGAAATAGATGTCGAAATGTTATCTAAGTGTAAGAACTGTGAGATTAAATATTATTGTGGCGGAGGATGTAGAGCAATCGCATTTAATGAAACAGGCGACTTATATGGACAGGAGAGAAATTGTGACAATTATAGGAACAGAGTGTTTGATTTAATGCTGCAGTGATAAAGCCACACAGAAACGAAGCGGAGAGTGATCTGAAAAATGGAAAATATATATGGCTTTGCAGAACAATTATCTATAAAGAAGAGAATAGATAATAAGATAGTGATAAGTGGTTTAAATAATGGCAATTGGGTGCTAAGTCAAATTGAATCTATAGTCTTGCAGGAGTTTAATGGCGGTAGAGATTTAGAGGAGATTCTAGCAATACTTCCGGGCAGGGAAGTGAGCATTATAAAAATTTACGAGAATTTTATTGATAAAGGAATTTTAGTTAAGAACTCTGCTAGAAAAATTGATTTGTCAGCTAAATGGACTTTGGATGAAGTATTTTTTGAATTGACAAAACAATGCAATTTAAGATGTCATCACTGTTATATACCAAAGGAGATTGAGAAAAAGGAGCTAGGATTAGAAAAGTGGTTTCAGATTGTTGATTCCTGTAAAGATTTAGGAGTAGGTTTAATAAAATTAACTGGTGGAGAAGCAATGCTGCATCCCCATTTTTGGGATATAGTTAAATATATTAATAAAAATGGGATATCAATGCGTTTATATACGAATGGTTCTTGCTTGAATAAAAAAACAGTGGAGAATTTGAAAACAGTGGGAATTTCAGAGATTCAGATTAGTTTAGATGGTGGAACTGAAGAAACGCATGATACATTTCGCAATGCTCCTGGTAATTATAAACATATTTTAAGAACACTTCCTATTTTGATCCGATTTGAAATAAGAGTGATTTTATCATTTACAGTAACAGATTACAATGTAAACGAAATTAATCTCTTTATACGAGAAGCAAGGCAGTTTCCTAATGTGAAAATTGTAATTAGTCCATATATTAACTATCATCAGACTTATCAAGGAGATAGATTTGTAGATGTTAGCGAAGAAACAGTAGAAAAGCTAAAAGAATGTTTTGAGAACAATAAGAATATTTGGTCAGATAAAATCAAATATTCTTTGTCATTTTCCAATCGTTTTATAGGTTATTGTGGGTTTGGAATTTATAGTTTATACATAGATTCTTTTGGTAAGATTATTTTATGCCCATTATTGGGAAATATACAACTTGGAACTATAACGGATGGAATAGAAAATATCTGGGAAAATAGTAAAATATTAATGGAATATAGAAGTCATACAATAGCAGATATAGAAAAGTGTAATACTTGTAAAAATGTAAATGTATGTAAAGGCGGTTGTAGGGCAAGGGCATATTTTATTAATGGTTCGATACTGGCTTGTGATCCGGTCAGTTGCAAAATGTATTAGGAGTTAGAATGAAGGTTGAAAAAGTCTTATTGATTAATTGCACATTGGATAAGCATAGTAGGGCTAAGATTCATAATGTAGTATCATCACCCAATTTAGGTCTGCTATCAATTGCGGGTGTACTGATAATGCATGGATATGATGTGAAAATATTAGATTTTTTTGCTGATCCAATAAAGAAAGAGCAATATAAGAAAATATTAGAAGAATTTAATCCAGATGTGATTGGATATTCTGTATATACAAGAACTGTTCCGTTTTTAAGAAGGATGGTTGAGCTAAACAAAAAGATAGGGTATGAGGGAATTACAGTGGTTGGAGGACCACATCCATCATTTAATGAAAGAGAAATGCTTGATGATATAGGAGCAGATTTTGTCATTAAGGGGGAGGGTGAGTTTACATTTTTAAAACTCCTTGAAAGCTTAAAATATCCTGTACAATATCCAATCAGTAGAGTAAAAGGAATTAGTTATAGGATTAAAAATGATATATACATATCAGAAAAAATAGAATATATAGAAAATCTTGATGCATTACCGTTACAAGCAATTGGAATTATTGACCCAGAGAAGTATTCAACAGCATTTACACTGATTACAAGCAGGGGATGTCCTGGAAATTGTGTTTATTGTGCATCTAGAGCGTTGTCTGGAAATAAATATCGAATGCGTTCCGCAGAGAATATTATCTGTGAAATTTATTTTCTGAGTGAAAAGCTGAATTCCAGAAAGTTTTTAATTTTAGATGATACATTTACGGCTAATAAGGAAAGATTAGAATATTTTTGCTTATTACTCTCTAAGTATAACGAAAAGTATGCATTTAGAATTGAGTCGCGCGTGGATGCTGTTAGAGAAAAAGATATAGATGCATTGAAGAAGGTAGGGTGTGAAGTTATTCACTTTGGAGTGGAAAGTGGTTCACAAGAGATAATTAAAAAGATTGGAAAGAATATTAATTTATCTTGGGCAAAGGAAATAATGTGTTATGCGAATAAGCAAAATATACATGTAGTTGCGAGTTTTATAATTGGTCATTTCTGTGATACAGAACGCACAATTCAAGAAACGATTAGTTTAATGGAAATATTAAGAAATTCTGGAATAGAGGTTTCGGTTGCTGGATGCGTACCATTTCCGGGAACGCCTTTATATGAGCATAAGGATAAACTGGGAATTTCTATACACGCACATTCATGGCAAGAATATGATTTTAGTAATATGATTATTAGTACCTCTTATTTAAGCCAAGAACAATTAAGGGAGTTACTGTTTAGTGCTGTGACGAAGATATCTTGATATATTTAGAAAGGAATATAGGTGAAAAAACGTGAAGACAATGGATTTAACAGTAAAAAATTTATCAAAGCAGTTTGTGGATTTTAAGCTTGATAATATTTCATTTGAACTACCTCGGGGAAGTGTTATGGGACTCATTGGACCAAATGGTTCAGGGAAAACTACGACAATAAAGCTTATTCTTAATATGTTGAAAAAAAATCAGGGGAAAATAGAAATTTTAGGATATGACAACATAAAAGAAGAACAGATAGCTAAAGAAAACTTAGGAATTGTTTTTGACTCCAATTACTTTGTGGATGAGTGGAATATGAAGATGGTAGAAAAAGCAATGTCTAGATTTTATAAGACATGGAACCATCTACGATTTTATTCATATATTGAACAATTTAAAATTGCAAAATCAAAAAAGGTAAAAGAGTTATCAAAAGGAATGCAGATGAAGTTAATGTTAGCATGTGCGTTTTCGTATGATTCAAAACTGTTAATTTTAGATGAGCCTACTAGTGGATTAGATCCAGTATCAAGAGATGAGCTTCTTGAGATTATTGAGAAGTATGTAGAGGATGGGAAACATAGTGTACTATTTTCTACACACATCACAAGTGATTTGGAAAAAGTAGCTGATTATATTACCTATATCAATTATGGAGAGTTGATATATAGTGGAGAAAAAAAGAAATTATTAGAAGAGTTTTATGTAATTCGAAATGTAAGAGAGGAAATACCTATTGGGATTAGAGAAAAATTAATTGGTGTAAGAAAAACGAAAGATGGAGTGCAGGCGCTTTTGAAGAAAGAGTATATAAAAGAGATAAGCGGCTTGGGTAGGATTGAAAAAGCTACATTAGACGATATAGTTGTTTTTACAAGTAAAGGAGAATAGATATGGCAAATATTATAAAGGCTATGAAATTGGATTTTGATTTGGTAAAGGTATATGTAAAAGCTATTTGCTTTACATTACTAATTCCAGTAGTGTTTGCAATAATAAATCGTTCATTGATGACAAGTGTTTCCTTTGCTACATGTTTTATTGCTATGGCATCTGGATACACATTTTCAATTTCTGAAAAAAATGGAATGGAGCGCTTATATGGGATATTGCCTATTACAAAAAAAGAATTTGTTTTAGGGAGATATCTGTATACAATTATTATGGGTGGAATTGCAGTTCTATTTTCCTGTATTGTTCATCCAATAGTATTATTCATATTAGGCGATAAAGTGACATGGCAGCAGATAATTTTTACATTTCTATATGGAATACTCTTGTATAGCATTTATACAGTTTTTCAATTGCCAGGATACTATAAATACGGATCTATTAATGGAAGGATGTTTATGTATATACCGATTATTGGTTTTTTACTTGTGTTGTTTGGAATGGAAAAAGTTAATTTAAGTAAAAATGGATTTGCAATAAGTATATTTAGTAATTTGGGTATATTAGCGGCTGTGATAACATTTGGTATTATTTTAATCTACACAGTATCAATATGTATTTCTATTAGGATTATGAAGAATAAAGAGATATAGGAGATGGTTATATGGATTTGACGATTTTAATCGTTGTAGGTCTTATTCTTTTTGTAGGAATTCCAAGGAGAAATCGCTATGGGAAAAATAAGAAAAAGGATAAAGAAAAGGATTGAAAACAGTTTAAATTTTGGTTTAATGCAATATAAGCAATGGTTTAAACACAATATTATGAGATTGGTGAATATTCTGGTGATTCGAAATCATAAATCCGGCAATTTGGAAATCACCTTTTTGTGCTTGACCACTAATAAATTTCTATGGGGATATTTGTCAAGGCCTTGCCGTATCTACGGTGCGTAGCAGCCTTTACTAATATCTTTGTAGAAATAAAAATTAGAATACACAAAATAGATTCTTAAAGGCGATTTTCATATCACCGGACAGGTGATAGAAAGTCATCCGTAATATTCAATTGGTGTTATTGACTACACTCTATCAGGTGGTGGACAAGAGCCTGCTATGAGTAGAACTATATACCGAAACTCAGAAATAATAATATCGGACGAGCCTACTGCAGCATTAGCTCCTAAAGCGAATATGAGCTCTATAGCATGTTTGATAAGTTATTTTGTGGTAAAACCTGTATATATATTTCACATCGTTTGGCATGTACGAAGTTGATCGATAGAATTGTAGTATTTGAAAATGCAAAACTTATAGAGGACGGTACACATCAAGAATTGCTGAATTTACATGGGAAGTATTTTGAATTATTTAACATGCAAGCACAGTTCTATCAATAATATCATGGGAGGAGGAAGGACGTATTTATAAATTTGTAGAAATCAAAAATACATTAATTTTGTCCCGAAAAGTCCAGTCAGGTTTCCTTTATGATCAAGTAAAAGAAACTATAGAAAGTGAGGCAAATCATGGCTGGCGTTTAACTCAAGTTATAATACCCAATAAAGGAAAGCATAGCATATCTGGTAAAAAGCGTCTTAGATTAGGCGCCTTTTTTCCATGGTGTTATCAATTAATTTTTGAAAAAGATGAAAAGGAAAATGTGCTGTATGAATATAAATTTTACAGAGTACCTTTAGAAACTAAAGCACAGGGTTCTAATGTGGATTGTAAAGACGATTTCTATATGGTGAAAGATTTTCTTCTTTCTATGACGGACAACGATTGGAAGTTTAAGCAAATTGTTATCCCATTTGATGAAAAGAAAGGAATCTATTGTACTCTTGGATATGAAGTGATTTTTGAAAGGAAAAAATAATATTGCCTCAATCACATTCGGAGAATTTTACCGCAGTGTAGTACAATATATTTGGTAACTTATGGATAAAAGTATGAGGGTATAGATATACAGTATTTTGAGGTGTAGAAATTATAATTAGTGGATAGCTCATTTGAGAAATGAAAATATTGGCTATATCAAATAGATTTTACAAAGGAGAAATACATGGAGAGAGTTTTAATAATATCTTATATTATCAGTATGATACTTATGGTAGGCTTTATTTATTGTGTTTATAGGGAGAAATATTGGGTTTTTGAATTTGTAAATAAAATCAAGAAGCCGATACAACAACTTGTTTATGTTTTGCTTATGCTCATATCATCGTATGCATATATTTGCTTTTCGTTACTCATAGAGGCTAACTTTAATGCTGTGATATGTGCAGTGCTATTACTTCTTTTGATTTGGGCTATGGACTATCTGTTTTCTTTATGTTTTAAAAAAAGTGATTTGGGGATAAGTGAAAAAAAACGCTATATTTTTATGGCGTATGTGGGTGCCTGCATATCGGGATTTATTATTGCAAGTCGTGATGCTTCGAAATTGGCTTTAGAAATTCCAAATATAACAATTAGCGTTTTGATCGGAGCTTATGTACCTTTTACATTATTATTAGAGGATGGGAAAAAAGGGAAAGTAGAATTGCAAAGTATGAAAGAAGAATGGGAGGAAAAGTATAAGAAGACATTTCGTGAACGTAAGGCCAAAGACATTCTTTCTGTTCTACTATTTGCGATGGTATATGGCGTTTTACTGGGAGTGGCGTTATCTCCTGCTCAAAATATCATCAATGATATTGCTTCAGGGATAGGAATGGGGATGGCTACAGTGGTTGTTGCCTTTGTAGGTTTAGTTGAAGTGAAAAACAGGTTAACGAAAAGGAAGAATAAAAGAGAAGACGCAGATCAAGAGAAATCCGGTACAGAGTAGACGGGGGCAAGACAGCAAGAAATATTTAGCTGGAATTATTTCAGATGTATCTCGCAAGATTGGATGTTGATGCGATATAAATGCTATGATATACTGAAGTCCATATTATTAGATTTGTGGAGAAATAGGGATATCCAGGAGAAAAACTATAAAATTAAATTTTGCAGAAAGAAGGCATTTTTATGAAACTTGTAGGAAGCAGAAAATTAACATGGGGAATTTGCAGTATTGGTGTTTTATTAGCAATAGTAAGTGTGTTTTTCTTACCTCAGATTATTCCTGTTCATTTTGCAAATGGAATAGCAGATGATTTTGGAAATAAGGTAGAGATTTTTTTATTTCCTATTTTGCTACTCATAATTACACTTTTGACTGGGAAAGAAAACATTAAATATTTCCTGACACATTCAAAAACATTTTTGACAGATATACAGTATAATTTGATGATAGATGGTGTTCTCGGAATTATTTTGATTGCAGAAATTTATGTTATTTATGCTTCATTTGTGTAAGTGTTTCAACAAAAAATTCCAGTTTCTATAAAGAGCAAAGGAGAATGGTCATGATTGATATGCAGAATCAAGAGGAAATTCCGATCTTAGAGGATTTTGAGGCATATATTAGAAATCCGGTATTTATGCAATTTTGCTCCGAGATTAAAAAGAAGTACAGGTGCAATGAGAAAATAGAATTTAGCCGTTGTAGTTGGGAACGTGGTTGGAATGTAAAATTTAAAAAGTCTGGAAAAAGCCTGTGTACCGTATATCCCAGGGAAGGATATTTTACGGTACTGGTTGTGGTTGGAGAAAAAGAAAAAGAAGCAGTTGAAGCTATTTTATGGGAATGTACTTCAGAATTAAGAGAACTTTACGAAAAAGCAAGATGGGGAAATGGACAAAAATGGCTTATGATTGATTTAGAAGATCAAGGAGAAATGTTTGCGGATGTACTTCAGCTTATTGAAATTCGTAGGAGATAATTAATTTTGGAGTGTGGAACAAGGAGTAAAGACGGAAGACTGCGAGGTAAATGATGAAGGCGTATGAAAATAAAGAGGAACTAAAGGCAGAAATCAAGAGGGCTTACGACAAATATATTGCAGAGTTTGAGGATATCCCAGAATCCTTGAAGGACAAACGATGTATGGAGGTGGATCGAACACCTGCAGAAAATCTTGCATATCAGGTTGGGTGGACCACATTAGTATTGAAATGGGAAAATGATGAACAGGCTGGACTTCCAGTGAAAACACCATCGGATGGTTTTAAGTGGAATCAATTGGGGGAATTGTATCAGTGGTTTACCAATACCTATGCCAATTTATCTCTAAAAGAACTAATGGGCATGCTGGATGATAATATACAGAAAATTTTTACAATGATTGATTCTATGACGGAAGAGGAGCTATTTTTACCACATAAAAGAAAGTGGGCAGATGAAGCTACCAAAACAGCAGTATGGGAAGTTTATAAGTTTATTCATGTAAATACAGTAGCCCCCTTTGGAACATTTCGGACAAAGATTAGGAAGTGGAAGAAGCTTTTACTTTGACACACAGATAGAGTTTTAGAAAATATCGTGCTTTTTTGTGCAAAAGAAAATAAATATATAATGCTATTTGGAGTGCATATTCGGTTTCAGGATATGCACTTTTTTTTAATAAAATAAAAAGCGACAAACATTATTCAGATTCAAAGGGTATGAAATTGTGATAAATCTATACGGTATGCTTTGATGGTTTTTGAATTTAATTTTTTTATTGTTTCACATGTTTTGAGATATTCGGATATAAAATTTGATAATTGATCCATAATAGGCACCCTCCTTTGTTTTTTTCAATTATGAGTGCCTATATGGAAAATGTCGATTTTATTTTGGGAAAAACTTATTTAAAGTTTCCAGTGTCCCCTTTGCAGAAAATCCCCATAGTATGCTGCTAAGAGCGTTAATAGCAGCCTGCCTCCTTCGGTAGTACGTCCGGTAGGAGATACTGGGAACGTGCTTTTCCAACTCTTCCAGGATTTCCTCTGTGTTTTTCAGTTCATGGGGAGACAGAAAGGCGTAATATAATATCCAGTAATATTCTTCCCCATGTTTATGATTTTTCCGGAGCAGATCCACAGAAGAGAGAAGCAGCTTTATCATTTTGTTACTGCGGGCAATGCTTTTTGCCCATTCTTCAATCTGGCTGTCTCCCAGATCTGCTCCTGCAGCATAGATGGAATCCAGAAATTCGTCTACACTGGTGTTGTATTCCAGTTGGAACTGAATTTCTACCTGCCGGACAGCAACCATCAGGCTATAAGTAGAATCCCGGTAACAACGGAGCAGCTTATAGGTATCATGGTACAACGGATTATTTTCTACTTCAGCAGAAACAGGGTGGTGATTTTTCTTTGACATTATACAACCCCTCCTTTCAACAGAACTTCTGGGATTTCAGCGAAGGCAGGTAAGGTATGCTGCAGAGGCGGAGTATGCCCTGGGACGTTGGTGACGGCGTGATTTTCCGGTTTTAGTTTTAACTCAAACTGATAGGCTGCTTTCCCCCAGGGGCAGATAATACGTAGTGAATATAGATATATACTATCCTTGCAGGCTGATAAAGGAGATAATATATACTTTGTTTTGGGGCATCTACAACAAGAAATGCCTTGTATTTCCAGTATTTCAGCGACTTTGCGAACAATGGCTTTGATGTGTGATTTTGGAACGCAGGAGCCTTCCTGTGAAACGATGATTTGTTCGTCAGTAATAGATTCTGAAACGCATTCAGAATTGTTTTCAACAGGCAAGGTGTCTTCGGGTATATGTATTGGCAGTTGCATTTTCATGGCAATTTCCTCCTTATCAATCATGACATCACTGATATTAAACATAACGGACAGATAATTACGTAGATATACCATGCTGCCATGTTTCCCGGAATAGGAAATCAGTGTGATCATGTCGGTATCTTCAAGTTTTTTAAGCAGACGGGACACAGAAGATTTCGACTGTTTCCAACGTCTGGCAAGTTCCTGATAACTGAACAAGGGATTTCCAGTCTGATTGCGAAAATATACTACCGGACCGGCATCAGAGCCTTGCACAGATGGATCATTATAGACTGCATGAATCCAAAGATCCAAAAGAGCATCCATTTCCGAACATTTTCCTAGTCCGATTAGTTTATGAACATCTGCGATTGGAAAAAAGAAAAACCCGATGTCTTTTTTGCATGGGTAATTATAGGAAAGGGCAGTATTATCTTTTGGCCAGTCTTTGATCTTGTATTGGATAATCTTATTTTTTTCGTGTAGTGAGTAGGTTAGAAGGTTTTGCTCTACCAGGGTATCCAGTATGGATATGACCTGGTGCTGGAATTTTTGGCGGAAGTGAATCTGTAGTTCTTTAAGAGAACAGATCCATTCTCCAGGAACAACTTTGTAAGTAAGGTGTTCGATGTTCCGATAAGAGGAACTGTAATTTGCATAAGAACATAAAATGAGAAAATAAAAAAGACAGGAACCTCCGTTGGTACGGATGCTTCTGTCTTTCATAAGGGTTTGTATAAATTCCCGGTAAATCCGGCAGCGTGGAAAATCCACAATTTGTTTTAATTCTAATTGATAATTCACGATAAACCTCCATATAATATTGTAGTTGTAGTAAAATAATTGTAGACGAAAGATACTAAAATGTTTATAATATGCCCATAGGGGTGCTAAGTGGCATAGATTTGGCACAGTAAAATACCTGATATGGCATGAAAGCAACATGAAAATTAGGGTGGATATAAGGTGGACAGTTTGGAAAACCTTAGAGTTTTAGAGGGTTCCGAGGTTTTTTTCCGGGGTCTGCAACACCTCTATCCCCAGTTCAAATCTGGGTGGCACCTCTGAAAGCTCTTGATGAAGAATCAAGAGCTTTTTTCATGTCATTTCCAGTTATTTTCTTATTCCACCTTCCATAAATGATAAAAAATCTCAACAACTGCATCTCTCAACAATTTTTTCACAAACCCTCTTGCATATTTGAAAAACCCGATTTATAATAGCAAACAAATAAAACCCATTGGTTTACTATGAATTAAAGGAGGAGAACAATGTCAGAACCAATCCTTAACATAAAACAGTTAAATGCAAGAGTAGAAGAAAAAGAAATTCTTCATGATATAAATCTTCAGATCCATAAAGGAGAGACCCATGTACTGATGGGACCAAATGGTGCTGGAAAGTCTACCCTGGGCTATGTACTTATGGGAAATCCCAAGTACCAGGTTACAGGAGGAAGCATTCTCTTTAAAGGAAAGGATGTTACAGAGGAAAGCGCAGATAAGCGTGCCAAAGACGGCATGTTTTTGTCCTTCCAGGAGCCTCTTGAGGTGCCGGGACTTACCGTATCTGCTTTTATCAGAAATGCGATCCAGCAGAAAAAAGGAGGCTATATCAAGCTGTGGGACTTCAAGAAAGAGCTGGACAAAAATCTGAAATTTCTGGATATGGATCCTTCCTATGCAGAGCGCAGCCTGAATGTAGGCTTCTCTGGCGGAGAAAAGAAGAAAGCAGAAATTCTTCAGCTGATGATGTTAAAGCCAAACCTCGCCATTTTGGATGAGACAGACTCCGGTCTGGATGTAGATGCTGTCCGTCTTGTATCCAAAGGTGTGGAAGAATACCAGAAGGACCGTGACGGAGCCCTTCTGATCATCACCCACAGTACCAGAATTCTGGAATCTCTTCATGTAGATTACACCCATGTTATGGTAAACGGTCACATCGTTGCCACAGGCGACGGCTCTTTGGTAGACCGAATCAATGAAGAAGGCTATGAAAGCTTCGTATCAGAAGCAGAAGAGGTGAAAGAACCGTGAAAGAAAAGACCTATGTAGAGGATATTGACCGGAGCATGTACGACTTCCGAAACGAGGAAAAAGATGCCTATAAGGTAAAAGAAGGTCTGACTCCGGCAATTGTAGAACAGATTTCAAAAGAAAAAAATGACCCGGCCTGGATGCAGCTGTTCCGGCTTCAGTCATTGCAGATTTATAATTCCATGGAAATTCCCAACTGGGGACCGCCAATTGATGAGCTGAACATGGATCAGATCGTCACCTATGTGCGTCCAAACACCAAGATGAGCGCCAAATGGTCCGAGGTTCCGGATGACATCAAGGATACCTTTGAGCGTCTTGGAATTCCGCAGGCAGAGCGTAAATCCTTAGCTGGCGTTGGCGCCCAGTACGATTCCGAGCTGGTATACCACAATGTAAAAGCAGAGGTAGCAGCCCAGGGAGTTGTTTACACAGACCTGGAAAGTGCTATGCACGGGGAACACGCAGATATGATCCGTACTCATTTTATGAAGCTGGTAAAGCCAAATGACCACAAATTTGCCGCCCTTCACGGCGCAGTCTGGTCAGGCGGATCCTTTGTTTATGTACCGCCGGGCGTTTCTGTGGAAATTCCCCTGCAGTCCTATTTCCGTCTGAATGCACCGGGAGCCGGACAGTTTGAGCATACCCTGATCATTGTAGATGAGGGAGCAGATCTTCATTTCATCGAGGGCTGTTCCGCACCGAAATACAATGTGGCAAACCTTCATGCAGGCTGCGTAGAGCTTTTTGTAGGCAAAAATGCAAGACTTCGCTATTCCACCATTGAGAACTGGTCTAAGAATATGTATAACCTGAATACCAAGCGAGCCATTGTGGAAGAAGGCGGCGTAATGGAGTGGGTTTCCGGATCCTTCGGTTCCCATACCTCCTACCTTTATCCCATGACCATTCTGAAGGGAAAAGATTCCCGCATGGAATTCACCGGAATCACCTTTGCAGGAAAAGGACAGAATCTGGATACCGGAGCCAAGGTGGTGCACACAGGAGAAAACACTTCCTCCTACATCAACACCCGTTCCATTTCCAAGGACGGCGGAATCAGCACCTTCAGAAGCTCTGTAACCATCGGAAAAAATGCAAAGCACAGCAAAGCAGCTGTCTCCTGTCAGTCCCTGATGCTGGATGATATTTCCCGTTCAGATACTATTCCGGCTATGGATATCCGTACAAAGGATGCAGATGTGGGACATGAGGCAAAGATCGGCAAGATCAGCGACGATGCAGTGTTCTATCTGATGTCCAGAGGAATTTCAGAGGAAGATGCAAGAGCCATGATCGTAAGCGGATTTGCAGACAATGTATCCAAGGAACTGCCTCTTGAATATGCAGTGGAAATGAACAATCTGATCCGCCTTGAGATGAAAGGCAGTATTGGCTGATCGCGGAAGGGAGGTTGAATGATATGGAAAAAAGTATGAATATGACAATTAACAGGCTTCCGGCAATCACTTGGAACCGGCTTAAAATGAATGAAGCATTTGTACCGGATGTAAAAATTCCTGTTGCAGGAACCTATGAAGAACAGCTTGGCAAACACGCAGGTATAAATTTAGGCAGCGGCCTTGAGCTTCATCAGGCAGATGAGAATGAGAAGCAGCTCTTTGACAGTATAGAAACAGCCCTTGGAAAAGACATGGATAAGCTGGGCGAAAATTTCCCGGTGGAAGTGATCCAGTGCACAGATGAGAAAAATCCAGAGGCAGGAAACCAGGCAATCTTAAATCTTACCGCAGACGGACGCTACGGAAGGTATTTTCTTTATGTAAAAGCAAATACCAGAATGAATGTGGCTGTTTACTGCACCTCCAAAGAAAAGGAAGCAGAGACCTTTTTCCTGCAGCTGAAAATTTACGCAGAAGAAAATGCAAAACTGGATCTGACCGTTGTACAGACTATGGATAAAAAAACGAAAGTATTTTCCGATATCGGCGGAATCCTGAAGAAAAATGCTTCTGTAGAGCTGGTGAAAATGGAACTGGGCGGAAAAGAAGTTTACTCTGGCGCTTACATGGATCTGAAGGAAGATTCCAGTTCCTTCAAAGCCCACATCGGCTATCTGGGAGAGGAAAAGCAGCGCCTGGATATGAATTATGTGGCACGCCATCATGGCAGAAAGACTGAGAGCCTGATGGAAAGCAGCGGTGTTTTAAGCGGCGAGGCATTTAAGCTTTTCCGCGGAACCATTGATTTTGTGAAAGGCTGCCCGGGTTCTGTGGGAAATGAAAAAGAGGATGTGCTTCTCCTTGGCGATGATGTGGTGAACCAGACCATTCCGCTGATCCTCTGCGCAGAGGAGGATGTGGAAGGAAATCACGGTGCATCCATCGGAGAGCTGGATGAAAAGACGTTGTTCTATCTGATGTCTCGCGGCTTTACCAAGGAAGCAGCAGAGAAAATGATTGCAAGAGCCCGCCTGGATGCAGTGGCAGGCCAGATCAAAGAGCCTTCCATCCGTGAAAAAACATTGAAATACCTGGAGGAACGCCAATGACAGATTACAAAAAGGACTTTCCCCTTTTAAAAGACAGCCAGGTGGCATATCTTGACAATGCAGCCACTGCACAGCGTCCTCTGGCTGTTCTGGAGGCGGAAAAGGCCTTCTACGAAAAATATAACGCAAACCCCTTAAGAGGGCTGTATGAGCTTGGAATGGAGGCTACAGACCGCTACGAGGAAGCAAGGGATACCGTGCGGGATTTCCTTCATGCCGCAAAATCCTGTGAGATTATTTTTACACGAAACACAACGGAGAGCATCAATCTGGTGGCATACAGCTACGGATTAAATAACCTGAAAGCAGGGGATGAGATCCTGGTAGGAATCGATTCCCACCACAGCAATCTTCTTCCCTGGCAGATGGTGGCAAGACAGACGGGAGCGGCTCTTAAGTTCTTAGAATGCGAGATGGACGGAAGCTTTACAGACGAGGCAATCGAAAATGCCGTTACGCCTAAGACGAAATTTGCAGCCGTCACCCATATTTCCAATGTGATCGGACGCGTGAACCCGGTGGAAAAGATTATTGAGAAGGTTCATGGCGTGGGCGGAGTAGTGCTTGTGGATGCCGCTCAGAGCGCACCCCATATTCCCATTGATGTGCAGAAAATGGATGCGGATTTCCTTGCCTTTTCCGGACATAAGCTGATGGCGCCAATGGGAATCGGCGTTCTCTATGGAAAAGAAGCACTGTTAAATGCCATGCCGCCATTTCTGACTGGCGGGGAAATGATTGAAAGCGTTACCCGCGAGGGTGCTGTTTTTGCAGAACTGCCCCATAAGTTTGAGGCCGGAACGGTGAACGGCGGCGGTGCGTGGGGCTTAAAAGCTGCCATTGATTATCTGAATTCCATTGGCTTTGAAGCTATTGAAGAGAAAGAAAATGCGCTTACTGCCCTGGCAATGGAAGAATTGAAAAAAATTCCCCATGTGCATGTGATCGGAAGCCAGGATCCAAAGGAACACAACGGAATCCTGAATTTTACAGTAGACGGGGTACATCCTCACGACATTGCTTCCATTCTGGACGGAGCACATGTGGATGTGCGTGCAGGTCATCACTGCGCACAGCCTCTTCTGGCACATCTTGGAGTGATGGTGACCACAAGAGCGAGCATTTCTTTTTACAACAGTGAGGAGGATGTGCTTCGCTTAATCGAGCAGGTAAAAAATATCAGGAGGCTGATGGGCTATGATGAATAATACTTTTTACAATGAGATTCTGACGGACCACAATCTGCATCCGGCGCACAAAAAGAAGCTGGAGGATGCCAATCTGGTTCTTGAGGGAGTGAATCCAAGCTGCGGTGATGACATTATCCTGGAACTGAAGGAAGAGAACGGCGTGATCACAGACGGTGCCTTTGTGGGCAGCGGCTGCGCTATTTCCCAGGCTTCTGTGGATATGATGCTGGAGCTGATCATCGGAAAAACAAAGGAAGAAGCCTTACAGCTTGCTGATCTTTTTTCCAGAATGATAAAGGGAGAGGCAAAGGGGGATGAACTGGAACCCCTTGAGGAAGCTATGTCCCTTGCCGATATTTCCAAAATGCCTGCCCGTGTAAAATGCGCGGTTCTTGGCTGGCATACCATGGAAGAGCTGCTGGAAAAAGAGGCTGAAAAGAATTTATAAAACACAATGACAAAACTTAAGGTCAGTGTTATAATCCATATAACGATGGCGAAAAAAGGTCCACGGGGCCTTTTTTTTGCGCAGAAAAATATGGATGGTGAAGGAGAAAAAAGGAAATGAAAGAGGACAGACAGGATCTGACTACAGGCTCCATCTGGGGGAAAATGCTGTTTTTCAGTATTCCCCTTATGCTGACGAACCTGCTTCAGGTGTTGTTTAATATGGCGGACATTGCGGTAATCGGGCAGTTTGCGGGCTCCTTATCCCTTGGGGCAGTAGGTTCCACCACCACGCTGGTAACTCTTTTTACAGGGGTTCTCATTGGCATGGCAGGAGGTATCAATGTTCTGGTTGCAAGATATTTCGGTGCCCGGGATAAAAGAAGCACCATACAGACTGTACATACTGCTCTTCTTGTAAGCTTTGCTGCCGGAGTGATCGTACTGATATTCGGACTGCTTTTTTCAAGAGGCGTTCTGGAACTGCTGAATACAAAGGAGGAGCTGTTAGAAGGAGCAGTACTTTATATTCGGATTTATTTTCTTGGAATGCCTGCGCTGGCATTGTACAATTTTGGTAATGCGGTGTGCAGTGCCTTTGGAGATACTAAGAAGCCTTTATATTATCTGTCTGCAGCAGGCGTTGTGAATGTTGTGCTGAATCTGTTTTTTGTTATTGGCTGTAAAATGGATGTGGCAGGAGTTGCACTGGCCAGTATTATTGCCCAGTATCTGTCTGCAATATTGATTTTACGCGCACTGGCAAAAATGGGAGGAGATTATGCACTTCGTATGTCTGAACTGAAATTTGACAAAAAAATGGCAAAATACATTATTCAGATCGGACTTCCGGCAGGATTACAAAATGGAATATTCCAGGTTGCCAATCTGTTTATCCAGGCTGGTGTAAATACCTTTGACGCTACTATGGTAGCTGGTAATTCTGCAGCTGCAAATGCAGATGCCTTGCTTTATGATTCTATGGCTGCTTTTTATACAGCCTGCGGAAGCTTTATGGGACAAAATTACGGTGCAGGTAAAAGAAAGCGGGTGAAAAACAGTTATCTGATCAGTCTTGCCTATTCTTTTGGTATCGGACTGGTAGGAGGAATCTGTCTTGTTATTTTCGGAAGACAGTTTCTGGGATTGTTTACCAATGATGCGGCTGTTATAGATGCAGGAATGAAAAGACTGACCATTATGGGCTTCAGCTATGGATTTTCAGCCTTTATGGATGCCAGCATTGCTGCTTCAAGGGCTCTTGGAAAAAGCTTTGTGCCCACTATAACTGTGATCCTGGGTTCTTGCGTATTCCGAATGATTTGGGTGAATACGGTTTTTGCATATTTCAGAACGATTCCATCATTATATCTGCTGTACATTTTCTCATGGGGAATTACGGCAACGGTGGAGATCATTTATTTCATACATGTGTATAAGAATACGAAGATCGGGATTGCGTAGGGAAACATGCAGGCGGAATGTAAGGATAGGATATTTCGAAATGGAAGAGAGACTTTCCAAATTTTGAGACAGTGAAATAAAGCGTAATCAATAAGGCCTCGGAAGCAGCAGAAAATGCCGTTTCCGAGGCCTGTTATGTGTAAGATGCTTAATTCTATGTACTGTGCAGGATGCTGCAGCAAAGGCGGTATAACAGCGCCGGAATCTTATTCAGCAGCAGTTACAGATGTGATGTGCGGGTTTACGCCCTCATACCAGTACAGGAAGCCTTCCATGTCGATCTTGTCACCGATGTTCAGGGCTTCTACAGCCTTGTATACATCGCTGTCCTTGTCGCAAAGGTAGGACTCTACTGTAAATGTATAGGTCTCTCCGTCAAGGGAAACGTTGAAGTAAAGGTCGTCCCCTTCAGAACCGGAGTCATCATAGTTGTAAAGATATGCAACATCATTTCCGTCTGCATCCTGTCCGGCAGCTTCTACAGTCATGCCCTTGAAGGATACCAGCTCGTTCTGATGGTCGATCAGCTCATCTTTGCCAAGAAGATCTGTTACATCAAGCGGCTCTGCAATATATTCGCCGTCCTCGATCTCGAAGGAGGATACGTCAGCAATCTCAATTTCTCCGGACCATTCAGCCTTGTATCCGGTTACTTTGATCTTGGTGCCAGGTACCAGCTGGTCGTATTCTTCCTGTGAGCATGGCATGTTGTAGATGAAGTATGCACCGTCTTTATCCTGTGTGTAGATGGTTGCCTTGTCTTCCCACCAGGATTGCTTAGCCTGTACATAAGTTTCGACTACAACCTCGTCATCCACTGCAGCAGCGAGATACTCGTCATGAGTCATAACGCCCTCAGATTTCACATCAGCGTCCTCGGAAGCATCAGCCTCATCAGAAGCAGCCTCTGTGGTCTCTTCAGCGGTATTCTCCTCTGCCATAACAGCTCCCGGAAATGCAAAAGTAAGGGAGAGTGCCATCAGTAATACAAGTCTTTTTTTCATAATGTCTCCTTTCTGTGTGTACGCAAGAAACGTCACAAAGGTATGCCTTTAGCATATGTATTTTATTAAAAAAGGTGGCTGCATGCACAACCACCTTTATTATAAACGAAAACAGGAGGAAATCAAGGGATTAGGGGAAAGTTATTTTCTGCTTTTCCTTTTTTCCCGAAGCAGATAAAGAAGAATGAAAAACCAGACCGCCCCAAGGCTGACAAGAAGAATCTTTGATTCAACAGGAAGGGGGCCAAGGTCTGCTTTTCCGGAGGTTTCCGACGCGGATATCTGATCAAGATGGTACAGGGAGGTGACATCGCTGTAAAGCTGGTCAATGTAATCGGCGTCTATTTCCTGCTTTCTTCTCACAGACTTGGTCACGTTCTCGATCAGCTGCCCGGCTGCGTCACGAAGGGAAGCAGAGCCGTTGAATACAGGTGTGACAAAGGTGTGGTTCACATTTTCCAGAAGGGTTTTGGAGGCCTTTATTTTTACATCATAGTAGGTGGAATTGTCCTCGCCCTCTCTGGAAAGATAATCCTGATACTGGTCAGATTCCTGGGCCTTGCTGGTGACAGGTACGTAGCCTTCTGTTTCCGAGTAAGCGGTCTGCACCTCATTGGTAAGCAGATACTGGGTGAAAAGCCAGGATGCCAGCACTTCCTGGGAGTCCTTCTTATTGAACACGCACACGGAAGGTCCCTGGGAGATCATCTGGGGATTCTCCGGGTCAAACTGGGGAATGGTCATAACCTCTGTCTCAAAGTCCACCAGCGCATCGGAACTGATATCCACAAGCGGTGCATGAGTGCCCATCCAGGTAGCGCCTGCTGTAGAATCAATGGCGAAAATACACTGTCCGGCGTTCAAAAAGTTGGCAGGGTAGCTGGAAATCTTAAAGGTGGAAAAAGCACCTGTTTTTACATGATCTGCAATGGTGTACAGAAGATCGGTAGTAGTATCGTTAAAAAGCTGGATCTCGCCGCTGTCTGTGGAATATCCCGCGTTTTTCTGCTTCAGCATTTCGATCATCATGTTGTCTGTGGACTTGTCAATGAAGGGAATCAGCACGTTCTGTCCGTTGATCTTGTAGGTGCCGTCTGCATTTTGCTCCATGGCTTTTTCGCTGACTTCCCAGACAAAATCCCAGGTCAGAGTTTCGGGAAGGGTGTAGCCAAGCTTTTCCACGTAGGTTTTGTTTACGTAGCAGACCTCTGTGGAACGCATGAAGGGCAGGGCATAGTAATGTCCGGCAAAGGAGCACTCCTCCAGAAACTGGGGGATGATCTCATCGCTTTTTACAGAGTCAAATTCCAGCTTGCTGCCGCCAAGACCGTAGCTTTCATCTGCCATCAGGTCATCCAGGGGAACCACCGTGTCATTTCCGGTCAGGTAAGTGGCAATGTGGTCCGGGTAAGTGATGCACACATTTGGGGTGGTTTCTGTGGCAATGTTGGTAATGACATCATTGTAGATCTTGCCGTAATCGGTGTAAAGCCGCAGGTCTACAGTAATATTGGGATACAGGGCCTCGAAATCGGAGATGGCCTTTTTGTAAATTTCCGTCTGGGTTTTGTTGGTGTCGTTTTTGGCCCAGAAGGTGATTTCATAGTTCTTGGAGGTATCAAATTCTTCAGGGATGGAAAATGCGCTCTGCTCCTTTGCACCGTGACAGCCGCTAAGTCCTGCCGCTAAGACAGCAGCCAGCGCCAGAACAAGAAGCTTTTTCCCTGGAAATTTATGTTTTTTCGTCATCATCCTTTTGTACCTCCTCTTGAAACCCCGGCCATGATCTTGTTGCGGAAAATCAGGAACAGAACGATCAGGGGAAGTGAGATTACCACAACCGCAGCCATCATGGCAGGAATATTTTCACGTCCGAAGCCGTTCTCACGGATTTCCTGGATACCATTGGAAACCAGGTAATAATTCTGGTCATCTGTGATGAGGCGGGGCCATACGTAGGAATTCCAGCATTCAATTACCTTCAGGATGGCGATGGTCACCATAGTGGGCTTGCAGATGGGGATCATAACCTTGCACAGGTATTTCAAATCGGAGGTGCCGTCCACCTTGGCTGCCCGGTAAAGCTCGTCCGGAACCTGCTCGAAATTTTCTTTCAGAAGGTAAATGTAAAATACGGAGGTGACAGAGGGAAGGATCAGTCCCAGGAAGGTGTTTCGCATATCCAGGTTGGTAATGGTCACAAAGTTGGTGATGATCACAAGCTCGTTGGGAATCATCATCAGGGAGAGAAATAAGGTAAAGGCCAGATTTTTTCCCCGGAACTCAAGCCTTGCAAAAGCAAAAGCGGAGAGGGTGATCACGACCATCATAATGGCGGTGGTGGCCGATGTGAAAATAAGGGTATTGAGAAGATATTTTCCCAGAGGCACCGCCGTAAATGCGTCTGCATAATTCTGCATGGTCGGAGTCAGGGTAAAAAAGCTGGGAATGTGCTCCGCGTTGTAGGAACTGTAGCTTTTTACAGAGGTCAGGACCATCCAGTAAAAAGGAAACAGTACGATCAGCGCCCACAGGGTGAGCAGAATGTAAGTGATCACGCTGACTGCTGTATGTCGTCTGGCAGCAGAGCGTTCATTGGTAAACTGGTTTGAATTTTCCATTTTTTGTCCTCGAATTGTTTCATGAGTAATAAACATGCTTCCTGCTCACCAGCAGATTGATGCAGGTGATGGTCAGGACGATCACAAACAAAATGATCGCCGCGGCAGATGCGTAGGAAGGATAGCCGCCCCCGTTGCCGTAAAGCATATCGTAAACATATCCTACAATGGTATTCATTCCTGCAGCGTTTAGGTCTGTGCCGAAAAGGGCCACTGCATCGCTGTAGGCCTTAAATGCTCCGATGAAGCCTGTTATGATCAGGTAAAATACAGTAGGTGAGATCATGGGCAGGGTGATCCGCACAAAAATACGGAATCTGGAAGTACCGTCCACCCTGGCCGCGTTGTAGTAGTTCTGGTTCACGGAAGCCAGTGCACTGGTCAGGATCAGCACCTTAAATGGCATGACGATCCATATGGTATAAATGCACAGAACCAGCATTTTCGCCCAATAGGGTCCGTCGATGAAATCAACGGGACCGCGCCCGAACAGCTGAAGGACCAGGTTCACAAGCCCGTCCGAGTAAGCTGTTTTCTTAAAAAGGATCATAAAAACAAGGCCAACTGCCAGAGTGTTGGTCACATAAGGCAGGAAGTAAATGGTCTGGTAAAGCTTCTTCAAAGCTTTTATGGAGCTTAAGGCAACGGAAATCAGAAGTGCCAGCAAGGTGGAAAGAGGCACAGTAATGATTACCAGAAGAAAGGTATTCTTGATTGCCTGAAGAAAATAGGGATCATGAAGCACATAGGAATAGTTGTATGCGCCTGTCCCGTAATAGGTCTGGGATGCAGAGTTATAGCCCTCTTCAAAGGAGTAGATAAAAACGTCAATGAGAGGATATACCATGAAAACACCCAGAAACAGGATTGCCGGCAGAAGATAGAGCCAGCCTTTTAAATTTCTTTTATTCATAGGAACCTCCCTTAAAGGTAAATCCTTTCTTCTGTTTCACGGCCAAAAAGGAAAATCTTGTTTGGCTTCACCGCAAAATGGATGGTTTTGGAAGAAAGATCAATGCTGCTCTCGGAGCTGATAATGGAGCGGATGGCAGGTGCCTGGGAAGCAGCGTGGGAGGATACCACGGAGATGTCACGTCCCATGACCTCAACGCCTCCAAGCTGGCAGCAAAGAGGGCCGTTTTTGTCAAGGACAAAGCCCTCGGGACGGATTCCGGCAAATACCTGCTGATCGGAAATTCCGGGAGCGTCCAGGATGGCATTTTCCCCGATATAAAGCTTCTGCCCACGGATCTCGCCCTCAAATACATTGATTGGCGGAGTGCCAAGGAATCTGGCTACAAACAGATTGACCGGGCTGTCATATACATCCTGGGGCTTGCCGATCTGCTGGACCACGCCGCTTTTCATGACAACGATCATGTCGGAAATGCTCATGGCTTCTTCCTGGTCGTGGGTGACAAACACAGTGGTGATCTTTGTGGCGCGCTGGATCTTGCGGATTTCTTCCCTGGTCTGCAGGCGGAGTCTGGCGTCCAGGTTGGAAAGAGGCTCGTCAAGGAGCAGCACCCGGGGCATTTTTACAAGGGCGCGGGCAATGGCAACACGCTGCTGCTGACCGCCGGAAAGCTCGGAGGGGCGTCTGTCCATCAGCTCTGTGATCTGCACCAGCTGGGCAGCGTTCTGGACGCGGCGGTCCATTTCATCCTTGGAAAGCTTGTCCTTTCCCTTTAGGTTCTGCAGGGGAAAAAGAATGTTCTGCTTCACAGTGAGATGAGGATAGAGGGCGTAGTTCTGAAATACCATGCCCACGCCCCGGTTCTCAGGGGGAAGATTTGTGACGTCCTCTTCGCCGAAAAGGATCCGGCCGTCAGTTGGTTTTTCAAGTCCGCAGATCATGTTCAGGGTGGTGCTTTTGCCGCAACCGGAAGGGCCAAGAAGTCCGATCAGCTGTCCGTCTGGAATTTCAAAATTGAAATTGTCCACTGCAGTAACCGATTCCCGGGATTTCCGCCCGCGGGCAGGAAACTGCTTGGTGAGGTGTTCTAATACGATTTTCATATTCTCTCTCCTACGTATTATAATTCAGATTTGCTTACTATTATAACGAATTCCAGTGGTTTGTACAATGCAAAAAAGTTTTCCTGCATTTTGGGTGGACGAAAAAGTTTAAAAGAGGTATACTGACGAAAAGAAATAAAGGAGCGCGCTTTATGGAAGATAAAAAAATGAAAGTATTAAAAGGACAGATTCCGGTTTCCATTCTCTACATAGCGCTGGGCGTGTGCCTGGCCCTGATGCCTGTGGAAACGGTAAATGTGCTGTGTAAGGTAGTGTTTGGCCTGGTTCTCGTGGGAGCAGGACTGTACCACATCGTGATCTATGTGCTGGAAAAAGAAAACGCCACAATTCTGGATCTTTTTTCCGGTGTGATCGTGCTGGTGATCGGGGCATTTCTGTTTATGAATCCACAGGTGGTGGTGAAGCTTCTTACTTTGATGCTGGGAGCCTTCATTCTGGTGGACAGTATCTGGATGCTTCGTGGAAGCATGAAATTAAGGAAAAGAAAGCTTGGGGCATGGAAAGCGTTTCTCATTGAGAGCCTGGTGTTTGTGGGGGTTGGCGTGCTGATCCTTGTGAATCCGTTCAGCGAGCTTCGTCTTACCATGCAGGTTTCCGGATGGATTTTTGTGGCAAACGGGGCACTTGATATTATTTTCTATCTGATCCTGAAGCATGGATTGAAAAAGGAGATTCCATCTGAGGAGACAGAAGAAAAAGACGACAGTAAGGCAGAAGCGGCTTCTGCACAGAATACAGAAGAGACAGGAAATACCTCTGCTCCAGCGCCGGATGCAGGGAATGTAAGCAGCCAGATGGCGTCTGAAGAAAGTTCTAAGAACACAGAGACTGTTCCAGAAGAAAATGTTCAGCCAGACGGGGCTGTTTCCCAGGAAAGTGCCGGGAATCCAGAAGCCGTTCCAGATGAAGCTTCCGGGGAAAGCGAGGAAGCAGAAGAAGTCCTTGAGGAGTGGAAAGACTGATGGCAGAGATTGTGATCATGGATTTTTCAGGGATTTATAAGGGAGAGCAGTTTTTTGAAGGGGAAAAGGTATCCTGGCTGGATGTCCGGGAAATTCCCGGAACAAACTGCTATTGTGACGACGAAGCGAAGACGCAGATTCTGGAAAAGCTGGAGGAATTTTCAGCGGGAGGAATTTATTTTATTGATTCCGGCAATTATCATTATATGAGCCGGATTGGGATTGAGAGAGTGAAAGAGCCCTTTCGGCTTCTGGTTTTTGACAATCATACGGACATGCAGCTGCCGGCTTTTGGAGGGCTTCTCTCTTGCGGCGGCTGGATCGCAAGTGCAATTGAAGAGGCAGAAAATCTGATTGAAGTATGGCTTGTAGGGCCAGATGAGGAAGCTTACAGTCAGGTGGAAGAGCCGCTGAAAGAGAAGGTAAAGTTTTTCTCAAGGGAGATGCTCCAGGACTTTCGAAATAACGAAAGCTATTCCGAAAAAACGAATAATATGGAAAGGAATGTGATGGATTTTTCTTTCCTTGGAGAAATTCCCACGGACCTTCCTCTTTTTGTTTCCATTGATAAAGATGTGCTTGGTACAACGGATGCCAGCACTACCTGGAGTCAGGGAGATATGACTCTTGGGGAAATGATGGCAGCACTGGAATTTGTCACCAGGCATTTTAAAGAGGCCGGCGGAAAAATCCTTCAGGTGGATATCTGCGGGGAATGTGACCCGGACGGAGCAGACAATGAGAGAAATGATGCGGCAAACCGGGAACTTCTGAAGTTCTGGAAAAACTTTTTTGCAGAGCAGGAAGATAGAGGAGCTTTATTATGAAAAATGAATTGCTGAAAATAGGACCCTTTACCGTTTACGGGTATGGACTGATGATCGCGGTAGGGATACTGGCAGCTTACTTTACGGGAGAACGCAGAGCCAAAAAGCGGGGACTTCCTTACGAACATGTTTTTAACCTTGTGGTATGGTGCGTGCTTGGCGGCTTTCTTGGGGCAAAGATCCTGTACTGGATCACAGAGTGGAAGAGCATTGTGGCCAATCCGGGCTTTCTCGGGGATACCCTGACGGATGGGTTCGTTGTGTTTGGCGGCATTATCGGGGGAATCCTTACGGCGTATGTGTACTGCAGGATAAAAAATCTGGATTTTCTTCGGTTCTTTGATACGCTGATGCCGTCGGTGGCGCTGGCCCAGGGATTTGGCAGGATCGGCTGTCTGCTGGCAGGATGCTGCTATGGAAAGGAGACGAACAGTGCTTTTTCCATTACCTTTCATGACTCCGGCTTTGCGCCAAACGGGGTGGCACTGATTCCCACCCAGATTTATTCCAGTATTCTGGATTTCATTCATTATGGGATTTTGCTTTTTATTCTCAAAAAACAGAAAAAGGACGGGGAGACGGCCGCGGCTTATCTGATTTTTTACAGTGCGGGAAGGTTTGTGCTGGAGTTTTTCAGAGGGGATCTGGCGAGAGGAAGTGTAGGGGCATTGTCTACCTCACAGTTTATTTCCCTGTTTACTTTCGTGGCAGGAATAGTCCTGCTTCTTGTTTTCAGTGAGAATGCCCGGGACGGCAAAACGAAACGAGACATGTCTGCATGAGCAAGTTCATGGAAATCACAGACATAAAAGCCAAAAAACTGCATAGGCTTAACTGAATATAAGCTGGAGGGAAGCACATGCAAAAATCCCCGGAGTATGCAGATACAGTTGAAATTCAGGAAGAAGGGACAAGGCCGGATGCGTCTCCTGCCCAGAATGAGCTGTATGCGGATTTTATTGTGAAATATATGGGGAATTTTCAGGAAGACCTGGGCGATGTCCCGGGTCTTAGCTTTCAGAAAATCAATTCGATCTATGGTGTGGTCTATGCCCCGCTTACCGAGGTGGGAAATCTGAACATCAACACGTATTCTTACAGTTTTATTCCAAAATGTTATACTTATATGGATCTTGGAAGCCTTGGGGCGTCAGGGATTACAAGGCTGCAGGAGCATCCTTATCTTCAGCTGAAAGGGCAGGGGACGGCCATTGCAGTTATTGATTCCGGAATTGACTACCGTAATCCTCTTTTTCAGAATGAAATGGGCAGCAGGATTTTGTGTATCTGGGACCAGACTCTTGATGGAGACGGGCGTGAGGTGCCTTATGGAAAAGTGTTCTGGAAAAGTGACATTGACCGGGCACTGGCGTCGGAAAATCCGCTGGATCTGGTGCCTTCCCTGGATACAAATGGACACGGTACCAGAATGGCAGCCATAGCTGCAGGAAATTATGCCCCTGAGGAGGGCTTTTGCGGGGCGGCGCCGGAGGCCATGCTGATTATTGTGAAGGTGAAGCAGGCAAAAAAATATTTGCGGGAGTTTTATCTGTTTCCATCACAGGCAGAGCTTTTTCAGGAAAATGATATTATGATGGGGATGGATTTCGCTGTGCGAATGGCAAATGAGAGGAAACTGCCTCTGTCTGTGTGTCTGGGAATCGGCAGCAGCCAGGGCGCACATATTGGGAAAAATCCGCTGAGTACATATGTGGATTATACTTCTGCGTATTCCCTGATCTCCGTGTCTGTGGCTGCTGGAAATGAGGGCAGCGCAAGGCATCATTATACAGGCAGGCTGTCAGAGCGGGAAAATCAGGCAGGGGCAGATCTTCGCGTGGGGAACAAAGAGCCTGGCTTTACCATGGAATTCTGGGGAGAACCTCCGGAAATCTACAATCTGTCTCTGCAGTCGCCAACCGGGGAAATCCTGGATATCAGTTCGTCACTTGGAGATGTGCCCCAGGAACTTTCCTTTGTTTTTGTGGAGACAAGGGTGGAGGTCGATTATGTGTCTATTGAGAGGCAGACGGGATATACGCTGGTGTATTTCCGGTTTATCCAGCCTGCGCCTGGTATCTGGCGGATTTTTGTCCGGGGCAGGGATAACCAGAATGTAAGCTTTCACATGTGGCTACCTGTGCAGGGGCTGATTTCCGAGGAGACGTATTTCCTGGAGCCATCTCCTTACAATACCGTGACGGCCCCCGGAGATTCCCTGGAGAGCATTACCGTCACCGCCTATCAGTACCGTGACAACAGCCTGTACGTGCAGGCAAGCCGGGGCTTTATGCCGGACGGAAATGTGGTTCCCCAGGTAGCAGCCCCGGGCGTGCAGATCAAGGTCCCCCAGCTAAACGGCCTTTACGGCTACGCCTCCGGCACCAGCCTCTCTGCCGCCCAGACAGCCGGCACCGCCGCCCTCCTCTTCGAATGGGCCGTCATCCGCGGCAACCGCCCCTTCTTCACCGGCTCCAGCGTCAAAAACTACCTCACCCGCGGCGCCAAAAGAGAAGACCGTCTCCAGTATCCCAACCGGGACTGGGGATTTGGAAGACTGGATCTGTATCATACGTTTGAACTATTGACGTGAGAAGATATTTTTGCTTTAGAATACGGCTATATGTGCCGGCTTTTTTGATACGGAAATTATAAAGCGCAATCATAAACAGGAGGAAAACAGCTATGGAAATATCAAGTATACTGATCAAAGACACAACAAAAGAAGAGAGAATCCGCATCGTCCAGGAGGGGCTGAATCAGTGCGGAGGTGCGTGTGATTTTTGCAATGGGTGTGATAATCTGGGCGGCGGGTCTGTGGATGCTTTTTATGAGCCGTATATTAATGGGGAAAAGGAACTGCGGGAACTGAATGAAGAATACAGAAGCAATTCCGGTCTTGTAAAGTAGGTGAGAGCATGAGACCACCGGAAATTAGCCTCTTATAAATATAGACAAAAACAATAAATATAGACAAAAACAAGCTTGTTTTTTTGTTAACAATAATACAAAGATTTTTAGGTAATCTAATTGTTTTTGCGCCCACTATTTGGTATACTATATAAAACAAAAGAAAGCAGGAGAACATTATGAAGAGAGGCAGTATTTTTGAAACTGATGGTATCCCGCGTATCCAGGAAGCTCTTCCTCTTGCGCTGCAGCATGTAGTTGCAATGATCGTGGGATGTGTCACCCCTGCCATTATTGTGGCAGGAGCAGCCGGCCTTGAGAATAAGGATCAGGTCATCCTTATTCAGGCTGCTCTTGTGATCGCTGCGTTTTCCACTTTGGTCCAGCTGTTTCCAATCGGGAAAAAGTTTCGGATTGGTTCCGGACTTCCCATGATCATGGGTGTCAGCTTCGCATATGTGCCAAGTATGCAGGCCATTGCGGACGGATACGGAATTGATACCATTATGGGAGCGCAGATCGTAGGTGGAATTGTAGCGGTTATCATGGGAATTCTGGTGAAGAAGATCCGCGTATTTTTCCCGCCGCTGATCACAGGAACAGTAGTTTTCACCATTGGACTTTCCCTGTATCCAACTGCCATCAACTATATGGCAGGCGGAACTTCCAATCCGGACTACGGTTCCTGGCAGAACTGGCTGGTTGCATTCTTCACCCTGGCTGTTGTAACTGCGCTGAATCATTTTGGAAAAGGAATCTGGAAGCTTTCCTCCATTCTGATCGGTATGCTGGCCGGATATCTGGTATCCATTCCCTTTGGCATGGTGAATCTGTCCAGTGTTGGAAATGCAAGCGTGTTCCAGCTGCCCCAGCTGATGCACTTTGGAGTGCATTTTGAGATTTCTGCCTGCGTTGCCATCGGACTTCTGTTTGCCATCAACTCCATTCAGGCCATCGGAGATTATTCCGCCACCACCATCGGTGCCATGAACCGTACTCCGAAGGATCAGGAACTCCAGAGCGGTATTGTGGCGTATGGTATTACCAACATCATCGGCGCTTTATTTGGCGGACTTCCCACTGCTACATACAGCCAGAACGTAGGTATTGTAACCACCACCAAGGTTATCAACCGCTGGGTTCTGGGACTTGCAGCTGCATTCCTTGGCATTGCCGGATTTGTGCCGAAGTTTTCCGCACTTCTGACAACCATTCCGCAGTGCGTGCTGGGCGGTGCAACAGTATCCGTTTTTGCATCCATTGCCATGACCGGTATGAAACTGGTGGCTTCCGCTGAGATGGATTACCGCAACTCCTCCATTGTCGGATTGGCAGCAGCCCTTGGAGTAGGCGTATCCCAGGCCAACGCAGCACTTGCCACACTTCCTTCGTGGGTGACTACTATTTTTGGAAAATCTCCTGTAGTTCTGGCAACGATCATTGCAGTCTGTCTGAATCTGATCCTGCCTAAGTCACGGGATGAGAAAAAAGAAGAAAAGATTCATGACAGCCAGATTCAGGAGAAGCTGGAAGTGGATCACAGACTTTTTGAGAATGAGAAATAAATGGGAAAATCTGAACGGAAAATTGAATATGGAAGAAATGGAATAAGATGAAAAACAGCACCGGATGGGAGTGATCTCTCGTCTGGTGCTGTTTGGGTATATGGATAATCAAAGTTTTCGATGGTTTGTCAAATTTCAAGTTTGCCATTCATGAAGCGTGTTATATTCATATACAGAAGTGCTTTTTATTTGCGATATACGCAAACCGGAAGCCCGTCTTCGCCCATAGGGAGCGCCACATTTCCCTGGATCAGCGGGCGTGCGTAGCGGATGAAATCCTCTGTCACATCAGAGCCATCCTCCGTAATCCAGGAGAGAGGAACGGTTTTCTCCTCGTTGCAGATCTGGTTCACATCCTCAAGTCCGCATTTCATCTGGTAAACGCCATCTGGAGTTTCCTGGCGGATAAAGGAAACCATCTTGCCCGTCTCACCCTTAAGTGCAGCCTGAACACCGAAAATTCCAGCTGTAACAGCTTCCTGCCGGTCTGTGTCAGAAAGAAGGGAAGCGCTGCAGCGCTGGCTTACATTCAGCTCAATGGAGCGGGCTTTCACTCCAAGGCGGCCACGCACCAGGTTTTCCAGGTATTTGCCGCAGCCTGCCAGCATTTTGTGTCCGAAGGTATCGGTGCCTACGGAGTTGTCATATTCACAGATGAAGGTGCCTTTGGCATCGTGGATTCCTTCAGAAACACAAACCACAACGTTGCAGTTTTTCTCAAATGCACTGCTTACCTTCGTAAGGAATTTCTCTGTGTCAAAAGCTGTCTCAGGCAGATAAATAAGAAGAGGATTGTCACCTGTATATTTGCGGGCAAGGGCACCTGCGGCGGTCAGCCAGCCTGCGTGACGTCCCATGATCTCCACGATGGTTACGGATTTTTTCTCATAGACGCTGGCATCCAGGGTGATCTCGCGGACTGTGGAAGCCACATATCTGGCCGCACTTCCAAATCCAGGCGTATGATCGGTATGCACAAGGTCATTGTCAATGGTTTTAGGTTCGCCGATAATGCGGATGTCACTGCCGATCATGGCTGCATAGCGGGAAAGCTTGCTCACCGTATCCATGGAGTCATTTCCGCCAATATAAAAGAACCAGCCAATATTCATCTCTTCAAACCTGCGGAACAGTTCCGGGTATACCGGGTCCTCCAAAGACTGGGGAAGCTTATAGCGGCAGGAGCCAAGATAAGCACCTGGGGTGTAAGTGAGGTATTCCAGCTTTTCCCCGGGAAGAGCTTCCTCAAAATCCAGGACTGTGCCTTTCAAAAATCCCTCAATTCCATTTACCATTCCATAAACATGTCCGATTTCCTCCTGACGGATTCCCTCAGAAACCACACCATAAAGACTGCTGTTTATCACTGCGGTAGGTCCGCCGGACTGTCCGACGATCAGATTCTTTTTTGCCATACAAGTAAGTCCTCCTGTTGTTCTTGGTCTCTTCATTATAACAGGAAGGCAGGCTGGTGGCTAGAGTCTGTTTGAAAAATCATTCCAACGCCCCGCTTTGCGGAAAACTCAGCTGGAATTTGGGTGGCGCAGACGGACTGTATTGGAAAATTTTACATTGTGGGAAAAGAAAGGATGGATTATAATAACAGGCAGGGAGACTGCATAAAAAAGTGAGCGTGAAAGAATCGATGGATAAAGAACAGGAATTTTTATACGAGAAATTCAAAAGTACGGGGCAGGAGAAAGTGAAGCTGTCCTGTGCGTTGGAAGGCTTTTTTCAGGAAAAAGAAGAGACTTCAGAAGAAGCAAAAAACGCATACAGCCAGTACCTGAAGCGGAGAATACGTCCAGCCATGGAAGAATTGATCCGCCAGGAAAATATCTGTGAAATGGAGCAGCTGGCAGGAATGGACTGGTTTGGAATAAATGAACTGGAGAGCTTTATCCGCACCGCCAGGAAAGAGCAGAAACTGGAAAGCCTGGTGTGGCTGATGAAATTAAAGGACAGTAAATATGGATATACGGACAGAGATTTCACCCTCTGAGGTTATGAAAAAAGAGGCGTCCACGAATGCAGAGGCTGCCCAGAGCGCCGGGACTTCGGAAAATGCCAGAGAATCCGCCTGCCGGGAGCTTGGAAGCCGTATTTTATATACCTGCCGCAGCGAAGTCTGCGCCAGATTTCCATTTTTTTCACCGGGAATCGCGGCCCTTTCCTGTGAAGTGATCAGCAGGGAGAAAAGCAGGAGAACAGACCTGCAGGAAATTCACGGAATCGGCACAGACGGAAGCCGGATTCTGGCAGATCCTATGTTTCTCATCCGTGTCTGGGAGAAAAATCCCGGAGCACTGAAACGGGGATATCTGCATATTCTGTTTCACTGCCTGTACCTTCACCCCTTTTCCCAGGAAAAAGCAAAGAAACGGTTGTGGAACCTTGCCTGCGATCTGGCAGCAGAGCTTTTGTTAAAGGAAAATATACCGGAAGATCTGTGGGGATTTTCTGCAGAAGAAAAGAAGCTACGTGGCCGGGTTTTGGAATTTTTTGGAGGAAGGCCTTTATCTGCGGAGGTATTGTACCATCGGCTTGAACAGGAGAAGCTTCCGTTTTCCCAGGAGGAAATGGAGCAGCTTTTTGCATTTGATGACCATTCTTTGTGGAAGTTGAATCCGGAGAGGGCAAAGCAGGAGAAAAGCCGCTGGGAGAAGATCCTCACCTACACCACCCTTGGAAAAGAACACCAGAAGCACCGGATCGGTGCCAATCCTGGAAACCGCCAGGAAGAGCTGGAACAGCTTTACAAAAGCCGTTATGACTACCGGAAATTTCTGAAAAAATTTGCTTTTCCAAGGGAAGAAATCCAGCTGGATGAGGAAAGCTTTGACTACATTTTCTATCATTTCGGAATGGAGCACTATGGAAATCTGCCTCTGATCGAACCGTTGGAGTATAAGGAAGTAAACCGCTTGGAGGAACTGGTCATCGCCATCGACACCTCAGGTTCCTGTTCCAGGGAGCTGGTGCAGCGGTTTCTGGGGGAAACCTATCAGATTCTCAGCACAAGAGAGAATTTTTTCCGGAAAATGAAAGTCTACATTATTCAGTGCGACTGCTGCATCCAGTCTGTGTCCGTGATCCATTCGGAAGAAGAGTGGAAGGAATACGTGCGAAATGTGCAGATACAGGGGCGAAGCGGCACAGATTTTGTGCCTGTTTTTACTTATATAAAGAAAGAACGGGAGAAAAAGGAACTGAAAAACCTGAAAGCCCTGATTTATTTCACAGACGGCGACGGCATTTATCCGGGGCAGAAGCCAGATTACGAGACTGCTTTTGTCTTTGTGAAAAAGAATGAAAATATGAAATATGTGCCGAATTGGGCATACAAGCTGGTGATCAGTTAGGAGCAAACCGATGAATATAAAAGAAGCAAAAAATGAGATTAAGCATACCCTTTTGGCTTATCTGAGAAAAAACGAAAAGGGTGGGTACATCTATCCTCTGGTGCGCCAGAGGCCAATCCTTCTGATGGGACCTCCGGGAATCGGCAAAACAGCCATTATGGAGCAGATCGCAGAGGAATGCCAGGTTGGGCTCGTGGCCTATACCATCACCCATCATACCCGTCAGAGCGCGGTAGGACTGCCGAAAATCGTCACCAGAAATTATGGCGGCAAGGAAATGGATATCACCGAATACACCATGAGCGAGATCATCGCATCCGTCTACGAATGCATGGAGCACACCGGCAAAAAAGAAGGAATCCTTTTTGTGGATGAGATCAACTGTGTGTCCGAGACACTGGCGCCTGCCATGCTCCAGTTTTTGCAGAACAAAACCTTCGGAACCCATAAAGTGCCGAAGGGGTGGATCATTGTGGCAGCAGGCAATCCTCCTGAGTACAACAAGTCTGTCCGGGAGTTTGACATTGTAACCCTGGACCGCGTGCGAAAGCTTGAGATACAGGCCCAGACAGATGTGTGGCTGGAATACGCCGGGAAAAGGCAGGTCCACGGCGCCATTTTGTCCTATCTGACTCTGAAAAAAGAGAATTTCTACATAGTGGAAAACACGGTAGACGGAAAATTTTTTGTGACTGCCAGAGGCTGGGAGGACCTTTCGGAGCTTCTCAAAAGCTATGAAGAGCTTCAGGTGGAAGTATCCGAAGAGATTGTTGGCGAGTTTCTTCAGAAAGAGGAAATTACAAGGGACTTTGCCGCCTATTATAGACTATATGAAAGGTACAAAACGGATTACCGGGTAGGGGAAATTCTAGAGGAAACTGTGCCCCAGAAGGAATACAGGCTGATCTGTGAGATGGCAGCCAGGGCGCAGTTTGAGGAGCGGTTTACCCTGACCCAGCTTGTAATGGAAGCACTTGATCAGCAGGCAGCAGCTTTCGAAAAAGTGGATGTAAGAACTGTGATGCTCCACCAGAATCTGATACAGCTGAAGCGTTTTTTTCAGGAGCAAACATGTGTGGACTCCATGAAAGAGTTTCTGGCAGAAAGAAGAAAAGCACTGGATGCGAAATGGAAGGCAGAGCTTTTGTCGGAGCGGGAGAGATGCCAGGAGGAAGAGCAGATCGGGATTCTGGAAGAGTATTTTCTTCAGATCTGCGAGGCTCATGTGACGGACTGCCAGGAAGGCTTCCAGCTGATACGCCAGCTGTTTGAAAAAGAATGTGAGCTGCGGGGCAGGGAATTGGAGCGCACGAAAACTATGCTGGAGAGGGGCTTTGCCTTTCTGGAAGACTGCTTTGGAGAAGGACAGGAGCTGCTGCTTCTGGAGACCGGGCTTACCGGGAATCCGTGCACCAGTACTTTTATTTCCGAACATGGATGCGATGCTTATTTCAGGCACTGCGGGCTTTTGCTTTACCAGAAGCAGGAGAATGCCATGCGGGAAGAATGCAGGGCGATTCTGGATTCCCTGCAGGAATGATGGTTGCGGGAATTTTTCCCAGCGCTTATAATGACAGGGAGGAAATGTGCGAAAAAGTTCCGGGAAACTGCATCCCTGGAGAGGAAGAAAGTTCATGAGAAAAAGGAGGTTGCCATGAAGGAAGATAAGAAACCTAAAAAGAAGAAAAAGGCGGGAGATGTGCTGCTTACGGTTGTGCTGATCGCAGCAATCTGCATATTCTGCTATGCGGCATACAATCTTTATCATATTTACACAGAGTACAAAAAGGGCTCAGATGAGTACAATGCCATTGCCCAGATGGCAGTGACAGAGCGCGATCCGGATCAGGATGCCCAGGAGCAGGAACCGGCAGGACCGGAAGGTCCCACCCTGAAAGCCCCTATGGACATTGATTTTGATTCTTTAAGAAGCATTAACACAGATGTGATCGGCTGGATTTATGTAGAGGCTCTGGACGGGGTCAGCTATCCGGTAGTTCGGGGAACTGACAATGACCAGTATCTTCATATGACTTATGAGAAGAACTATAATTTTGCCGGAACTATTTTCATTGATTATGAGAATAAGGCTGACTTCAGTGACTGCAATACCCTGGTTTACGGACATAATATGAAAAACGGCAGCATGTTCGGCCAGCTGAAGAATTTCAGCAAGGACGATTCTGCCTATAACAAGAGCAAATATTTCTGGATTTTCACGCCGGAGAAGAACTACAGATATGAGATTATTTCTGCGTACACTACAGCGGTAAACAGCGATACCTACACGCTGTTTAAGGGCCCGGGACAGGAATTTGTGGACTACATGAACAAGATTGTTTCTTATTCGGATATTAAGACCACGCCGGGAGAATTGGGAGTGGAAGATAAGATCGTTACCCTTTCCACCTGTACGGGCAATGAATCCACACGTTATGTGGTTCAGGGAAAAAGAGTGGACACCCTTGATGTGGTGAAAAAGACAGACAGCAGTGAGAACTGATTTTTGAGAAATGGAATGCAAAGGCGCGCAAGGCGGGAAATTTTCCTGCCAGGCTGCTGGGATTGGAGGAAGATGGCATATGAGCGAGGAAGCAAAAAGACTGCAGGAACTGATCGATAAGTATGACAATATTGTATTTTTCGGGGGAGCGGGAGTTTCCACAGAAAGCGGAATCCCGGATTTTCGAAGCCAGGACGGCCTGTATAACCAGAAGTACGACTATCCTCCAGAAACCATATTAAGCCATACCTTTTTTATGCGTCACCCGGATGAATTTTACCGTTTCTATCAGGACAAGATGCTGTGTGACACAGCAAAGCCAAATGCGGCTCATTTGAAACTGGCAGAATTGGAGGCATCAGGCAAGCTGAAAGCAGTGATCACCCAGAACATCGACAATCTTCATCAGATGGCCGGAAGCAAAAAGGTACTGGAGCTTCACGGAAGCGTATACCGCAATTACTGTATGAAATGCGGCAAATCCTACGATTTCGCCTACATGAAAAATGCAAAGGGCGTGCCTAAATGCACCTGCGGCGGAATGATCAAGCCGGACGTGGTGCTGTATGAGGAAGGACTGGACAACGGTGTGATCAGCGAGGCGGTGCGGGCTATTTCCCAGGCACAGGTTCTGATCATCGGAGGAACCTCCCTTGCGGTTTACCCGGCAGCAGGCCTGATCGATTATTTTTCCGGTGAGCATCTGGTGGTGATCAACAAATCACCTACACCAAGAGACCGGTATGCGGATCTTCTGATCAAGGAGCCTATTGGACAGGTATTTTCACAGATCCAGGTGAAAAAGGCAGAAAAATAGTATTTGGAAACGTGTGAAGAGACACACAGAATAAAACGTTTTTAAGAGGAGTTTGTCAGATTATGGCAGAGGTTTATGAAATCGGAGACATCGTTACTTTGAAAAAAGGCCATCCATGCGGCAGCAAGGACTGGGAGATCTTGCGAGTGGGCGCAGATTTCCGCCTGAAGTGCATGGGATGTGGGCATCAGATCATGGTTCCCCGTAAAATGGTGGAGAAAAACACAAAAAATCTTCAAAAAAAGGAAAAATAATGCTTTACAGTCCACAAAAAGTATGTTAGAATCAAAAATCGTGATATATAAAATATCCTTGCTCTTTGACAGGCAAAGGGCCAACAGACCATAAGGAGGTAAGACAAGCATGAACAAGTACGAGTTAGCATTAGTTGTTAGCGCTAAAGTTGAAGACGAAGTACGTGATGCAGTAGTTGAGAAAGCTAAAGGATACATCACTCGTTACAACGGCGTTATCACAGACGTTGAAGAATGGGGTAAGAAGAAATTAGCTTACGAGATTCAGAAAATGCATGAAGGCTTCTACTACTTTATTCAGTTTGAGGCAGACGCACAGTGTCCGGCAGAAGTAGAAAGACATGTACGTATCATGGACAACGTATTAAGATACTTAGTTGTCAGAAAAGACGCGTAATCTTTTTGCATGATCAGATTCAGAGAGCACCATTAAAGGTCGTTCACTTAGCATATTAAGAGAGGTAAGAAGAATGAACAAAGTAGTTTTAATGGGTCGCTTAACAAGAGATCCTGAGGTAAGATATTCCGCAGGAGAGAATGCACTGGCAATTGCCAGATACACATTGGCTGTAGACAGAAGATTCCGTCGCGATGGAGAGGCAAGTGCGGATTTTATTCCGTGTGTTTCTTTCGGACGTACAGCGGAATTTGCTGAGAAATATTTCCGTCAGGGACTGAAGATTGCCGTAACAGGCCGTATTCAGACCGGAAGCTATACCAACCGTGATGGACAGAAGGTTTACACCACAGAGGTGGTTGTGGAGGATCAGGAGTTTGCTGAGAGCAAGGCTTCCAGCGACAGCTACGCAGCTTCCCATCCACGTACAAGCGCTCCGGAGGCTTCCATGCCGAATCCGGGAGCTGCTGCTGAGGGCTTCATGAACATTCCGGATGGAATTGACGAGGAATTGCCGTTTAACTAGAGCACAGCTCTAAAAACTGAATAAAACAGGAGGAAAACCAACATGGCTTACAATAATAGAGGCGAAAGACCAGATTCTCCAATGAAGAGAAGAGGCGGACGCAGAAGAAAAAAAGTTTGCGTATTCTGTGGTAAAGAGAATAACGAAATCGATTACAAGGACGTAGCAAAATTAAGAAAATACGTTTCCGAGAGAGGTAAGATCCTTCCTAGAAGAATTACCGGAAACTGCGCAAAACATCAGAGAGCTCTGACTGTTGCTGTTAAGAGAGCACGTCATCTTGCAATGATGCCATACATCCAGGACTAATTTCCTGAATGCAGTGATGCAGACGCTTAAGGCCTTTAAATACTGGTTTTACTGGTATTTAGGGGCTTTTTTGTTTTTATAAACTCTTCTATGGAAAAATATCCAAGAATCTGTTATACTATCCTTCAAAGGCGAAAAATTTTCCCGGGGCAGTTTGCCTGCTGGGAATCTGAGTTTTTGTAAGTGAGGATAAACTTATGAATAAAAAACTGAAATTCAAAGGGTCCATGAAGCGGTTTATGAGATGGCCGCTGTATCTGACCATCCTTCTTGTTCTTCTGAATGTTCTGATTTTTACAGTAAATGTGAAGGCAGGACTTCTGTCACTGGCAGGACTGGTGATTTACGTGGCAGCTGCGCTTTTGCTGACCCACTATCATCGCCCGATGATTCTCAATGACCTGATTGCCTTTGCCAATCAGTATGAATCGCTGGAGAAGCGCCTGCTGGACGATCTGGCACTTCCCTATGCCATTATGGACACCAATGGCAGGATGATCTGGTCAAATAAGGTATTTTCCCAGCTGACGGGGAAAGACCAGATGTATAATAAGAATATTAACACCATCTTTCCGGAAATCACGCTGGAGCGCATTCCCATCCCGGAGAAGCAGGCAATCGCGGAGATGAGCACCAGCTACGGAGACCGGATCTACCGGGTTTCCATGCAGCTTGTGACCATGAAGGATGTGATAAATGAAGCACGCATTCTGGAAAATGTGGATTCAGACGTCAGCGTGGTAGCGATGTTCTTCTATGACGAGACCGAGCTTCAGGAATACATCCAGAAGAATGAGGATGACAAGCTGGTAGTTGCACTTGCCTATCTGGACAATTATGAGGAAGCACTGGAGGGCGTGGAGGATGTGCGCCGTTCCCTTCTGATTGCCCTGATCGACAGGAAAATCACCAAGTATTTTTCCAATTTCGACGGGCTTGTGCGCAAGCTTGAGCGAGATAAATATTTCCTGATCATGCGCCAGAGTTCCCTGGAGGCCTTGAAGGAACAGCGGTTCCATATCCTGGACGAGGTCAAGACGGTGAACATCGGAAATGAGATGGCTGTCACCTTAAGTATCGGTATCGGACTGAACGGTGCCAACTATCTGCAGAACTATGAGTACTGCCGTATTGCCATCGAGATGGCCCTTGGCCGCGGCGGCGATCAGGTAGTGATCAAGAACGGGGATTCCATCACCTATTTTGGGGGCAAATCCCAGCAGGTAGAGAAGAACACCCGTGTGAAGGCAAGGGTGAAGGCACAGGCTCTGAAAGAGTTCATGAGCACCAAGGACCGGGTTGTGGTTATGGGACACAAGATCACAGATGTGGATGCTTTAGGCGCTGCCATCGGTATTTACCGTGCAGGCAAGACCCTTGGAAAGCCGGTTCACATTGTGGTCAATGATCCCACTACTTCCATCCGGCCGCTGATGGCAGGCTATATCAACAATCCGGATTATGAGCCTTCCATGTTTGTGGACTGCGCCCAGGCCAAAGAGCTTGTGGACAATAATACGGTTGTAGTTGTAGTAGATACCAACAAGCCAAGCTACACCGAGTGCCAGGATCTTCTGTACTTAACCAGGACCATTGTCGTACTGGATCACCACAGAAGAGGAAGCGAAGTCATTCAAAATGCCGTGCTTTCCTATGTGGAGCCTTATGCATCATCCACCTGTGAGATGGTTGCCGAGATTCTTCAGTATTTCTCAGATGATCTGAGACTGAGAAGCCTGGAGGCAGACTGTCTGTACGCAGGTATGGTCATTGATACCAATAACTTTACTACCCGCTCTGGTGTGCGTACCTTTGAGGCGGCTGCATTCCTTCGAAGAAACGGTGCAGACATTACGAGAGTGCGCAAGATGCTCCGTGATAACATTGATGCCTATAAGGCAAGAGCAGAGGTTGTACGGACTGCTCAGATCTACCGGAACTGCTTTGCAATCGGCAGATGTCCAAGTGAAGGCTTGGAGAGCCCTACCGTAGTAGGTGCCCAGGCTGCCAATGAGCTTCTGAACATCGCCGGCGTGAAGGCTTCGTTTGTGCTGACTCCATACAATAATGAGGTATATGTAAGTGCGCGTGCCATTGATGAAGTGAACGTGCAGGTTATGATGGAACGCATGGGCGGAGGCGGTCATCTGAACATTGCCGGAGCCCAGGTGAAGGCAACAGAAGATGAGACTGAGCAGATGATCAAAGAAATTATAGATCAGTTATATCAGGAAGGAGAATTCAAAGAATGAAAGTAATTTTGTTAGAGGATGTAAAATCCCTTGGAAAAAAAGGGGAAATCGTTAACGTAAGCGACGGATATGCAAGAAACATGATCCTGCCGAAGAAGCTTGGCCTTGAGGCTACCCCGAAGAACTTAAATGACCTGAAGCTTCAGAAAGCAAATGAGGAGAAGGTGGCACAGGAGAACTTAGAAGCTGCCAGAGTATTTGCAAAGGATCTGGAGGACAAAGAAGTAATCCTTACCCTGAAGGTAGGCGAGGGTGGAAGAACCTTCGGTTCCGTATCCACCAAGGAAATTTCCGAAGCTGCCAAGAAACAGCTGAACCTTGACATCGAGAAAAAGAAACTGGTGCTTCCAAACCCCATCCGCAACCTTGGCGTTACCAATGTACCTGTAAAGCTTCATCCTAAGGTAACCGGAAGCCTGAAGGTATGGGTAAAGGAAGAGGCATAAGGAGCAGTAAGAGAGGATGTTTGTGCTAAATGGAAGAAGCATTGATCAAGAGGATTCTTCCTCACAGTATTGAAGCAGAGCAGTCTGTGATCGGTTCCATGATCCTGGACCGTGATGCCATTTTGGTAGCGTCAGAGATTCTGACCAGCGACGATTTTTATCAGAGCCAGTACGGAATTATTTTTGATGCTATGGTGGAGCTGTGCAATGAGGGCAAGCCGGTGGATCTGATCACTCTTCAGAATCGTCTGAAAGAGAAGGATCTTCCGCCGGATATCAGCAGCATGGAATATGTGAGGGATCTGATTTCTGCGGTTCCCACATCTGCCAATGTGAAATATTATGCAAATATCGTCAGCGAGAAAGCTGTTTTAAGACGTCTGATTAAGGTCAATGAGGAAGTGGAGAATTCCTGCTACCTGGAGAAGGACAGCACCCAGATGATTTTAGAGGATGCAGAGAAGAAGCTTTTTAATGTTCTGCAGCGAAAGACCAGCGATGATTTTGTTCCCATTCAGCAGGTTGTGTTAAATGCAGTTAACAACATTGAAAAGGCATCCAAGCTGAAGGGGTCCGTAACTGGTATTCCTACCGGATTTGTGGATCTGGATTACAAGACCTCCGGAATGCATGCCTCTGACCTGGTTCTGATCGCAGCCCGTCCTTCCATGGGAAAAACAGCGTTTGTTCTGAACATTGCCCAGTATATGGCATTTCGCAAGGATGTTACCGTTGCCATATTCAGTCTTGAGATGTCCAAGGAGCAGCTTGTAAACCGTCTCCTTGCCATGGAGTCCCATGTGGATTCCCAGAACATGCGAACCGGTAATCTGAAGGATGAGGACTGGACCAAGCTGGTGGAGGGCGCGGATATTATCGGCCGTTCCAACCTGATCATTGACGATACGCCTGGTATTTCCATTTCCGAGCTCCGGTCCAAGTGCAGGAAATATAAGCTGGAGCACAACCTTGGAATTGTTATGATCGACTATCTTCAGCTGATGACCGGAAGCGGACACTCAGATTCCAGACAGCAGGAGATTTCCGATATTTCCCGTTCCCTTAAGGCTCTGGCACGTGAGATGAGCGTGCCGGTGATCGCCCTGTCCCAGCTTAGCCGAGCAGTGGAACAGCGTCCAGATCACAGGCCTATGCTTTCTGACCTTCGAGAGTCAGGAGCCATCGAGCAGGATGCGGACGTGGTAATGTTCATTTACCGTGATGATTATTACCACAAGGACACAGAGAAGAAGGACATTGCGGAAATCATCATAGCCAAACAGAGAAACGGCCCTATTGGTACCGTGGAGCTTGTATGGCTGCCAAGATACACGCAGTTTGTAAATATGAAAAAATAAGGAAATGCTGTCAGCTGCGGCATTTCCTGGCGAAGGCCGGCAGGTTATGTCGACCTTTTTTTCTTGCAATTAAAGGTGCCTTTGCTATAATAAAAGCAGTGAATTTCATGCTGCTGTGAACAACAGTAATCTCATAAGGAGGGGTAGTATGGAGAAATGCTATACCGTGGCAGAGACTGTGAAGATGACAGGGGTAAAATCCTATGTGCTACGTTACTGGGAGGACGAGCTGGATCTGCATATCGGCAGAAATGAGCTGGGACACCGCTACTACACCGGAGAGGATATTCAGCTGTTTTTGAATATTAAGGAACTGAAGAATCGGGGGCTGCAGCTAAGAGCCATACACGACCTGCTTCCCAAAATCGCAAGAAGAGACATGTCAGAGCCGAAGGGTGAGGCAGAAGCGTCCGGAATTCAGCTCTTGGAGTCCGCTTTGCCGGACAAAAACAAAAAGCAGGATGAAGAAATGTTTAAAGAAGAACTGCGGGAGAGCGTAAAGGAAACGGAAGAAGATACGAAAATCCTGGAATTCCAGGAAATCATGGAGCGTCTGATCACCCAGGAACTTCACGCCAAAAAAGAAGGGGAGGACAGGTGGCGTTCGCTGGATGAAACCATCCGAAGACAGCAGTCTGCCAGAAAGGAAGCCGCCGCAGCCCTGGATAAACGTGGGAAAAAGAAAAGCAAAGCACATAAATAAAAAAAGGGAGCTCCCATTATGGAAGCTCCCTTCGCTATCATTGTCCGGAAAATCAACCCTCGCTGATAGCGCCCATTGGACAGGCGTCAGCACAAGTTCCGCACTCTACGCATGTATCAGCGTCGATTACGAAATGCTCATCTCCCTGAGAAATAGCTCCTGCTGGACATTCGCTTTCGCATGTTCCACAGCTTACACACTCATCAGAAATTACATATGCCATTGTGATATCCTCCTTTAATCTCTTTAGTTCCCTCTCGGGATATAACCACATTCTAATATATCTGGCATAAGATATCAAGTACAAAATTATAAACAAAGTTTTAGAATTGTGATGGTTGCGTAAATGAACATTTGGTATTATAATGGTGGAATGTGGGAGAAACTGATTATGGAACAGTTGATTAACACCACGGTTTAATTCAAAAAGGAGGAAACAGATCATGGCACAGGTGACAAAAGATATGCTGATTGGTCAGCTTCTTCAGTTAGATCCGAATATGGCTGGTATTCTTATGGCATCCGGAATGGGATGTGTAGGATGCCCATCCGCTCAGATGGAATCTCTGGAGGAGGCTGCTATGGTACACGGAATCGATGCTGACGTATTAATCCAGCAGCTGAACGATTATCTTGCAGGCCGCTAGAGCGTGTTTGAAAAAGGCTTTCTGCAAGATGTGCGTCACAATTTGCGGGA
>OLWA01000092.1_pt1 | contig 114295 bp, 191 predicted proteins | sample 1673251 | NCBI WGS metagenome assembly OLWA01 (sample SAMEA3178937, study PRJEB25190) | human gut metagenome | biome: human gut; feature: human-associated habitat; material: faeces | place: Austria | collected 2013 | reverse complement strand
CTGCGACCTCCTGGTCCCAAACCAGGCGCTCTAGCCAAGCTGAGCCACACCCCGATATGCTGTTTTGCCGTTTCGTTTTTGTTGCCTCACCGAAGCGACTTCGATATAATATCACCCTATTCCATACTTGTCAACACTTTTTTACATTTTTTTTAAATTAATTTTTCAAATACGATATATCCTGCGTTTTTACGATGTTTTCGATAACCTGAAATAACAGTTTTACTGACTCCTTAAATGATTTATTAACCGCACTTTCTGCTGTAGGAAATCGGGCAAGAAAAAAGGCGGTTTTATCGCAAACCGCCTTTTAGTGGACTAGACGGGAGTCGAACCCTTATATAAGTCTTGTACCCCTTGAAAACACTGGCTTTCAGCCATGCGATAATTGTTTGACACCAATTTGACACCACTTTTTACGATATTGCTATCATGTCCATTGCGAGAGCTTCTTGTTCTTTCAAAACATGAATATACTTATTGTAGGTTATCATAATATTCGCATGTCCCATCAATTTACTTACCACCTCAACTGAGACACCTCGTCTGATAAGGACAGATCCAAATGTATGTCTTAGTGTATGAAGAGACATGTTTTGTGGTAAATTCGTTCCATTAATAACTCTTTTAAGACTTCTCTCTAAATTTCTGTAAGTGTTTCTAGTACCTACACTTGTACTTGACACATAGTTGGAAATAATATTTTTACGCTTGTCATATGCTTGTAACTCTTTGAGATACAAAATAGTGGTATCATTTAATTTTAACACTCTTATTCCAGATTTTGTTTTAGGAGATTCTTTAACTCGATTGTATAATTTCTTAGTTTTAACGTCATAGATATTACTTTGGACTGTATTATTGATATACATTAATTTGTTTTCATAATCAATGTTATTCCATTCTAATGCCAAAGCTTCACCTGCACGTAATCCAAGATTTAGAATTATCATTAAAACCAAAGCATCTCTGCTTTTGTATTCCCCATTTTTATATCTTGCCAAAGCTGCGTTTTTAAATTCTTCAATCTGTTCATCAGATAAGCATAATTGTTTTCTTGTTGAAGTTTTTATATAACTATCTGAAGGAATGATAACATCATTTGCAGGGTTGTTTTGAATAATTCCATCTTTAACAGCCTTGTTCATGCATGGTCTTATAATCTGTACCAATTTTTTTAATCCTGAACGTGCTAATGGTTTAATTTTATCATCTGTTGGACACGCATGTTTATCAATCATATCCTGAATCATTTCTGTTGTAATACAACCAAGTTTTTGTTGTCCTAAAACACTATCTTTTATTTGACAATCATATACTCTATATAATCTTGTAAATGAAGAAGGTTCGATTTTACCATATTTGTATTTCATTAGCCATTCTTCCATATAATCTTTTAAAAGAATGTTCTCTGGCTCAACATATCCTTCTTTTATTTTTATAAGATAATCTTTAGCTTTATTTTTTACTTCTGTTTTGGTCTTACCATAAAAACTTTTTCTGTGAGAATTAACAGTAATTCTTCCCATATAACGACCATCAGTCCGAGTACAAATCGTCATGTTATTAATAGTCGCCATTATATTGTTCATATTCCACCTCCTATAACAATATAAAGGCATTTGTATAATTATATTATACTCCTGCCTTTATTAATAATCAATCAATAATAGATTTCTTCGCCTATATGATTTTTTATCCATTCTTCCAATAAATTAAATGTTGTAATGTAATCTTTACCAACTTTTACTAATGGAAGTTCACCTGATTTGATTAGCTGTAACACTTTTGTTTTCCCAAATGGTAAAACATCATATAGATCTTGTTGAGATAGAATTTTATTCTCCATATCACGCCTTTCCAGTTGAACCGATACCACCACGAGATACCTCATCTAAATGCTCTACTTCCTCAAACTCAATCTCTGGCTGAATTTTATTAATTCTAAACTGACAGATTCTGTCATTTTTATTAATTAGTGTATCTTCCATAGCAATTACTGGTAACTTCCACTCATCTGAGTCTCCCGAATATGAATTATCAATTACTGCAAAACAATTTGTCTGTAAGATTTTAAAGTTTTTATATGTACTGCTACGTGGTACAATATTCGCCTCATACCCCTCTGGAAGTTTCATTCCAACTCCAAGTGGAATTAGATGGAACTCACCTTTCTTTAGATGTATAGTTTCGGCACTTCTGAGATCAACCCAGTCGCCCTTATTGATTTTCTTAATTTTATCAATGTTCTTATCAAAGTATTTGATTTTTATCTTTTCCATGTTACTTTCTCTCCTATCTTTCTTCTGATGCTTTATTGATGAAATCATTAAGACTTAGAGTTGTCTGCATCTCGCCCTCTCCTGTCCTCTTCATTACGTGCAGCTACACATAATGCCATAGTTAATCCTCCTTAATTACAATATAAAACTACTTTGTTCTGAGCAAGAGATTGTTTTACATCAATTATCCTTTGATTTTTTGAACCTCTGAATCTCAATGAGAGGTCTTTCTGTTCATCTATATATTCTCCGTCTACAAGTACGTCACACAGTTTCACGATAGACTGACGCAATACTTTATCTTCCCATTCACTATCTAATGGATAATGTATTCCGTTTATTAAATCTTCAAATTTATATCCTGTATACAACCAGATAGTTTTTTTGGGAAAAGAAATACGGATTTCTTTAATTAGAGACAAGACTTCATCGAGGTTTTGTTCTGCCAAAGGTTCGCCCCCTAGAACAGAAATTCGATTAATATATGGTCTATCAATAAGCTTTATAAATTTATTTTTTGTTTCTTCTGTCCATTCTTTACCACCATTAAAATCCCAAGTATCAGAATTAAAACAGTTAAAACAATGTCTGTCACACCCTTGAACGAAGAGGGAGACTCCAACTCCCTCTCCATTTGAAATATCAAGATTGCGCATACTTGCAAATCTCATATTTAATCCTCCGTATATTCCATGTCATCCAAATGATAAACACGGTCATGAATGTCACCATATCTACCCTGATTACCACCATTTTTTGCAGTACCAATATAACCACAAACTCTAAATGCTATATCCATTGTTGTATTGTCAGTATTCCCACAGCTAGGACACTCCCATTTAAGTCTATTGTTTTCGTCTGATACAAGAGGAATATCACCATCAAAGCCACATTTTTCACAATAACAACTCTTTGTATTAATCTCTGCATACATGATGTTGTTATAAATAAACTTAATAACTTCTAATATAGCAGGAATATTATGACTCATACTTGGTATTTCGATATATGAAATTGCTCCTCCTGGACTTAATTTTTGAAATTTTGATTCGATTCTTAACTTTTCAAATGCCGTGATATGTTCAAAGACAGGAATATGATATGAATTAGTAATATAATTTCTATCGAAACCATCTAATTTTTCAAAAATATCGTTACCGAAACGAGATTTTAGGCACTTTGCAAATTTGTAGGTTGTGGACTCTAATGGTGTTCCATACAAACTATAGTCAATGTTTTCTGCTTGCTTCCACTGATTACATTTATCATTTAACGCCTGCATAACCTTTAATCCAAACTCTTCACCAATTCCTTCATCCGAATGAGAGTGACCAGTCATAAATTTTACACATTCATATAAACCAGCATAACCAAGCGATATTGTAGAATAACCATCATAAAGAAGTCTGTCGATTTTCTCATGTTTCTTTAATCTAGCGTATGCTCCATGCTGCCATAGAATAGGTGCTACATCAGAAGACGTGCCAAGTAATCGCTCATGTCTTGCTCTTAATGCTTTATGGCATAATTCCGTTCTTTCCTCAAAAATTTCCCAAAATTTATCAAAATCTCCGTCAGATGAGAAAGCAATATCCGGAAGAGAAATCGTTACAACGCCCTGATTGAATCGTCCATAATATTTATGTTTATTCGGATCAAAGTTCTTTGCATTTGCAATATTTCCCACTTTATCCGTAAATCTATCTACAGTAAGGAAACTTCGGCACCCCATACATGTATAGACATCACCTTTTAATTCAAGCATCATTTTTTCAGATATGTAATCAGGGACAAGCCTCTTAGATGTACATTTAGCTGCTAATTCTGTAAGATACCAGTACTTTGAATTCTCTGTGATATTATCTTCTTCTAATACATAGATAAGTTTAGGAAATGCAGGTGCAATATAAACACCTTCTTCGTTTTTTACGCCTTGAATTCTTTGGCGAAGTATCTCTTCGATTAACATCGCTAAGTCAGCTTTCTCTTGATTGTTCTTTGCTTCGTTCAGATACATAAAAATTGTGATAAAAGGTGCTTGTCCATTTGTTGTCATAAGTGTGACTAACTGATACTGAATTGTCTGAACACCTTTTTCTATTTCTTCTTTTAATCGTTCATTTGTTATATTAATGACTTCTGCAAGGTCTTCATTATACTCACTAATCAATCCATTATTATATAATTCTTCTGTTACTTTCTTTCTGATTGATTTTCTACTTACATCAACAAATGGGGCTAAATGTGCTAGAGAAATACTCTGTCCACCATACTGATTACTGGCAATCTGTGCGATAGCCTGTGTTTCAATGTTACAAGCAGTCGAAAAACTATGTGGCGTTTCAATAAGAGTTTCGCTAATTACGGTATTATTTTGAAGCATATCTTCAGAATTGACCAACCCACAGTTATTCATATGCTGCAAGAAGTAATCAGCATCATGAAAATGAATTAATCCTTCGTTATGAGCTTGTATTATGTCAGGAGATAATAAATATCTTTTTGTCATATCTGTACTAACAGATCCAGCAATATAATCTCTTTTAGTAGGATTTAATGTTGGATTTTTGTTTGCATTTTCATCTTTCCAATATTCATCTTTGTCTTCCACAAGGTCATAAATCTCTGTATCTGTTGTATTCTCATTTTCTCTTTGGAACTCACGAATACTTCTATATCCTTCATAAGCTTTTGCAGTAAGTCTCTGTTTCTTGGTGATTAACTTATCAAACACCATTGACTCAATATTAGATACACTTACCTCATTCTTATCTTTACATTCATTTTCAATCTCATTTGCAATATCTTCTGCAATCTTTGGTTTTACAATACCTGAACCATTTTTCATTGCTTTAAGAATTGCTGCTGAAATTTTTGATTTATCAAAATCAACTTCTGAACAATCTCTCTTAATTACTTTCAAATTTATTCTCCTTTCTTTTTTCCATTCGTTTATCCAGTATAAAATCTGTATATCCACTATTTTCGTTACACGTATACTCAAAGTTACTCCAACTTTGATACTTACTTGCAGTAGCAGTTGACCTATAACACTTATCTTTCATAGGACAATTATCACTACTGCACATTGATATATCTGGCATATATTTCACCTACCTTATTATATTTTTACCACTCATTTCATTGCATATAAGAGCTTTATGTGTGCAACTGTCATCCATATTTGCATAAGTTCTCACACTTTTAATTCTGTCAATTATATATTCTCTGTCTCCAACGATAACAGTAATAAAATTATCTTCCATGTCTTTTAGCTCTCTCATTAATTGACGAGTGGTAGTTATCCCACCACTATAAGTGGTGGGACGTAAACCACTATAATTTATCTTAATCACCCCATTTCAATACTTCATTTACGACTTCTGAAAGCTCTTTCCCTTCATTGTTATAGATAATTCGATTCGCCAGCATCTCAGCTCCACGAAAATCTACGTTGTCGGCTTTTATTCTTCTTTCAGCTTCTTCTTTATTATCACCACGTTTTAATAACCTATTTTTAACTGTAGTTTGATTGGCATATATGTATATAACTTTGGGATTTATACCCTTAGAAATAAGAGTATTTACACCATCAGGTGTTAGAATTGATACCATTTTACAATCTTTTTCATAATCTTTTTTTGCTGTGCCGTAGTACCATAAGCCACTTGCAGAAAGATATTTTCTATATTCAAGGAAAAATCCATCATTTATTTTGTTGATAAATTCATCCTCTGATATAAAATGATATGTTTGGTTTTGGACTTCACCATCTCTCATTGGGCGAGTCGTATAAGATACAAGGTTCTCATAACCATGCTTGTTTACTAATTCATTTGTAATAGTGTCTTTACCAGAACACGATTTACCCATTAACACCAGTAAACTCATGACTCAACCACCCAATTAACTATGTGACCGTCATTTATAATAACGTTCTTATTTTTAAATCTGTGAAGGTTTTCGCAATCTTCTAATGTTACTAAGTCAACATCAATTCCTAAATAAGTATCCATACTATCTGGAATAGGAATATCGTGCGCAAATTCCATTGAACAGTTCAACCTCCTTCTCATCATCACTGTTAATTCTTACAGTAACAGGATGTGTTGATATGCTAACCATACCAATAAATGACTTGGCATCTACTATCTGATGCTCGTAACAGCCATCTACATCAGCAGAAATTTTACTTATTAATAAACGGACGAACTCTTCCAAATCGGTTAAACTATCCAAATTCAAAGTAAATTCCTTTCTCATAAATTCTTCTGAACTCATTTTTCCTCCTTATTTTTGTATACCCTTATTTGTATTACTGAACTATCCCATTCTTGACATACACTTGATATATCGCCTGACTTTTTAGCATTTATATCTAATGCAGACTTGTCTACAACAAACTCGCTTAAGCAATCAGTCTCTTTGGTGATTATATTGCTTGAATCAGTATGTATATCAGCCTTTTCGTCAGACATAATACAAGGAATTACAGTACCATTCGCTAATACTAAATCAAACTCATCACCTATCTCGCACCCAAAATACGAACCAAGAGCCACACAATATCTATCTCCAACCATGCGAATACCATACTTACCAGTATAAGCAGATGTGTGTTGAAGTATGTATTGAGGACTTTTTCTGTTTGTAATAGCTGTATAAGGCATCCATGTTTTATGTGCTGCATATGGCACCTCAAACATTTCAAACTCAGCTTCATGATCTTGAAGATAGTCCTTGTTAATGTAATAGATATTATCATTCCAATATATTAAGTCCCATTCGTTATCAAATGAAGCTACACTAACTTGCTGATTCCAGAGCAACGTGGTTACAATCTCTGAATCAGTATTCGGTTTGGTTCTTACATTAACACTGGTTGTAGTCCAATAAGGTTCAAATGTGGTTTCAGATGCCCATGCAGATGCAAGTGTATCACTTACACCTGCATTCATCTCCAACCAAGGTTTGTAATCGCAGTCGTATTTACTAATGTCTTCATTCTCAGCCCCCATAACAGGGGCGACAGATGTTGCAGATATAGCAAAAGCGACCACTAACATAGTTGCTAGTTTCTTTCTCTTCATATATATAGTTTCCTTTCATTTTATTGAATTGGTACACTAATATATTCTCTTTTTAGTTGTTAAGCATTGATAAAAATTGATCCTCTGAAATGATTGGGATATTTAAAGATTTTGCTTTCTTATTCTTAGAACTTGTCGAATTTATATCATTATTGATAAGATAATTTACTTTAGAAGATACACTTCCTACGACTTTGCCACCATGAGCTTCAATATCTGCTTTGAGAGCATCACGATTCTGATAATGATTTACACTTCCTGTAATAACAAAAATCTTATTCTCTAATTCATTTGTAGATTCTGACATAATGGAATTTTGTGTTTCAAACGTAAATTCGTTTGCTAACTGAAGTATGTCTGAGTAATGTTTTTCCCAATAAGTATTGAGTGAACTTATTAATGCATCTCCAATGCCAGGTAAATATCTAAAATACTCAGCACTCTTAATTGTCATTTCGCTAATAAATGTATCAAAATCATAATCAACAGAATCTGCAATCATCATACTTGCTGATTTGCCTAGCAATGGAATAGATAAACTATAAAGAAAACGCTCAAGACTTGTCTTACGAGATTTCTCAATAGAGGCAAGAAGCTTATCTACTGATTTCTTACCAAATCCGTCTAAAGCTTTCATTTCATTTTCATAATCTGATAGATGATAAATGTCTTGAATTGAGTTTAACCAACCAAGATCGATGAATTTCTCTATTGTTGCTTCAGATAGCCCATCAATGTTAAGCGCATCTCTTGACACCGCATGACTGAGCTTGCCAAGCAGTTTACCATTACAATTATCATTAGTACATACAAGTACTTCTGAGTTATTATCTTTTACTATCTTAGTAGGCTGACCACATATAGGACATATATGAGGTATATCAATATAAATTTTTGTATACTCGTTATCTTGCTCTGCCCATCTTATCTGAGGTATTATGAGATTTGCCTTAAACACACCAATATGCTGACCAACCCACGGTTTATCCATAATTTCTTTCATAATAGATATATTATGAAGTGAAGCTCTTTCAACAATTGTACCCTCAATCTCTACTGGCTTGAATACTGCTGTTGGAGTTAATATGCCTGTTTTGCCCATTGTATATTCTATATCAATAAGTTCTGTTTCTACTGATTTATTATATACTTTATAAGCTATACCGTTATTAAAGTAATCTGTTGTTCTACCAAGTGATTTACCATACTCAACATCTTCAAACTTGAATACAACACCATCTTGAGGGAGATTTTCTTTTTCTGCAATATTAATAAAATTATCAATATGTGTCTGTAACTGATTAAATTCATTTATTGTAATATTGTAGCACGGAACTACATCGAATCCTAAATTCTGAGCATTTAATAATCTTTTGTAGAATGAATTATCACTATCTCCTTTAACAACTTCCCACGCATACCAATACAATTTCCTATCTTTTACAACAGATGTATCAAGACCGCCAAGTGTACCTGACGCAAGATTACGTGGAGTTTTATACTCATCATTCTTATTTAACTCCTCAAAATCGTCTGTTTTAATGAGTGCCTCACCATCAATAATATAAGTTCCTTCCTTATTAATATGTAAAGGAACATTAAGGAACTGCTTTACATGATCTGTTATAATATTTCCTATAGTGCCATTACCTCGTGATTCAGCCCTTATAAGCTCACCATCTTTAAAAATCAAACGACAGGTTAATCCATCGAGCTTTACAGAACCTACTAATGTATGTCCTTTCGCAAACTGCTCGACCTCTTCTGCACTATGACATTTTGCAAGCGATAACATAGGTGACTCATGAGTAACTTTCTTAATATTATCCAAGACAATAGTACCAACATTATGTGTTGGACTATTTGCTAATACAATACCAGACTCTTCTTCCCATTGTCTAAGTTCTTCAAGTTTATTATCAAACTCAGCATCACTCATAATAGGCTGCCCAGTATTATAATAAGCTTCTGATGCTTTATTGAGTTCTTCAACTCTTGCTGCGATAGTATTTTTATCCATTTGCTTCCTCCTTTTCTCCACAATATTCTTTTAAGTATGTAAGCATTTCTGACTCTTCTGGGAAGAACGGATTAAGTTTCTTTTTATTCTGTACCCAACCTAAAAAGTTCATCCAAAATTGTCCTGCTCTCCAATCAGGAAAGTATGTAATATGCAATCGTTTTACTTCATTATAAAAACCATATAATCTATTCGGGTTTCTAATTTTAATCATCTCCTTTTTTAAAATATTCTTGTACCAACTCTCTAAATATAAGTCCAATAACTTTATTATTTATATACTTATCCTTGTAATCCCTCTTGATCCTCTTAGTCTTTGTCCACAATTATCACAATATTTCTGTGTCGGAACATTATTATCAACTATATATCTGCAAACAGGACATTTTAAATAATTTCCAACTTGAACTTTCTTCATTGGCGTATTTTTATATTTAAGTATTTTGTACTCGTTATATTCATCTTCGTTTAATATATACTGCATAATATTACCTCCCAAGAAATGAACATTTATTTAGTTTCTAATTCATCAAAAAAAATTAACTCTTGTGCATAAGGTAATACTCTAGCCCATGAAATAAAATTAGGCACATTGGAATTATCTTGACCACTCCATTCATTTAACTTATGAAATCTACGTTGTCCCTTGCTACACATAGCAAGCAAATTCTCATAAGTCATTGTAACTGTACGCTTCTGTAACCATGATTCAGGTAGCCAACGTATAAGCTCTTTCCAGTATCTCTTATCTTTCGTCTCAAGATACTTCTGACGAATATTTTCTAATACATAAATAATGTCCTCTTCAAATGTTGAAATATTATCCAATCCGTCATCGTTCTTTGGATCATCAGCAAGAGATAAATTCCTGTCATAATCATCAATTTCAAAACAATCTAATGTAATTGGTGTTGTAGCAAGCTTATGCATTGTACTCGTTGAGTTCGCAACCGTTCCTACTTTATAAGTATCAAATTCTTTCCACCAATAAAGAGGTGCTGTAATATCAACCGATACAAAAATCTGTCGCATAAACTTTCTATGCTCATTTCCTGCTTTAATAAGAGTTTGAGCAAGTTTCAAATCCGCTTCACCAATAATATCTGCATAATATCCATTAATGTTACAATGATGTATATATGCATTAGGATATACTTTTAATAATTCATCAAAATCAACATCTGCTCGTTCTTCGTCATAATAATCATTAAATTTACTATCACTTCTATTCCAAGAATTTTTTGGATTTCTTAAACCCCTAAATGCGTGTTCAAATCCCCATACCTCTGTATTATCAAATTTCAAATCTTAATCCTCCTATTTCTTAATTCTAATGAAAGTTTAGTTTCCTGTTGATTTATTCTAAGTCAACAATATTGTATTTAACAGTACCATCGTCATATTTTTTGGTTTCTAATATTCCATCAACATATTCTCCAATTTTGTCTGAGTATTTGTTATATGTATCACTATCAGAAATATCATATTCTACACCGTTATATTTAACAGTAATGCTATAAACTGCTGGATGCGATTGTGGCATCATCGTTTTAGTCGCAGGATTATAATACATTGTTGTATAAGCCGCCCTATGATATTCATCTATTATTTTTACTTGAACTGTAGATGTTTCAGTACTAATACATTTTGCACAGCCAGTTAAAGAAAACACAAATATAAATATTATTGCAATACTATATAAAACCTTTTTCATGATATTTTTCACCTCGATTCTCCACATGAATAATGGCTTATTCTTCTTCGCTGTTATCACCTTTATCGCTCGTGCTAATATCAACACTAGCGTTAATACAAGCAGGAAACAATAACGCCCAGAGACACCAAATAGATCCTGTATATTTAATTGCAAAAATTACTGCTATTGATGTTGCAATCCACGCAGACGCATAAGCAATTGTTATTGCGATATTTTTCATTAATATATTCTCCTTTCATCTTCTAAAGATTCTTACTACTCTCCTTCTAAAATCTCTTTTGGACAGTAAATAATCTTCTTACCTGCTTTCTGTGCTTTGCGAATTGTTGACCAAACACCACCTGATTTAATTCCATCCCAAACTGCAAGTAAAACATCACAATGGTCAACCATATATTGATCTCTCACATTGTCACAACCTTTATAGAATTCATCTGATAATTCAACCCATTCATCAGCTTCAGTCCTTAACTTATTATAATATTTGTTAGATGAGTTATAGTTTTTACATGGTAATATGCAATGTAATTTTAAATTTCTATTCTTCGCTAATTCTGGCGAAACTGCTATGTAGCTCTCCTTAATAATACAAGTATTTAACCCAATTAAAATATCAGAGCCATTTGCCATGCCACAATAAACATCAGACACATCAAGTATTTGATTAAAAATCCAATGACCAATTCTTGTCCATTTAATATCTAACTCATCATCTGGCAATCCTAATCTCTGAGGTCTATGACCTGTTAATGCTACTCTCATTTATTACCTCCAATCTTCAAAAGAAAGTCGTTTTATTATTTTAATAATTTGATTTATTAATAAAACCCTTTTTCTGAGCACATGATAAACAATAGTTATATCTTCCATATATAGTGCAACCACATTTTCTACATTTGTGAGGTCTTTCTATTGCTTTCCCAAATGGTTGCCCAAGTTCAAAATAACATCTCTTACAATATGTATAATGGTCTTGGCAATACTCACCACATCTCTGACAATATGCCATTGTTGTCACCTCCTTAACAAATCTATCAATTACTCTACAATTTCATATTTCAATTTTGATATGTCGTATCCCATTTTTTCTAATTCATCAATCCACTTCTGTTTTATTGGGCATGTAGCAGTAAAGTTTTTAAACTGTGTTATACAATGATGAACACAATCTCCAATTTGTTGTTTACCGTATCGAAATTCTTTTAACCCCTTTTCATACTCTGAATTTGTAACATATTCCGTTCTAAATGGAGACTGTGGTCTATCCTCTTCTCCAAGAGCAACACCAACCGCAATATCTTCACCATTTACATTTATGTATGCATTGCTAATTTTATATTTCATAGTTTATTTTACCTCCTTATGAAATCCGTCTTTCCTTGGCTTTTTGAAATTATATAATCTCCTTCATATCATAATTTTCTCTTATATAATCACATAACTCTTGCATTGTGGTCTTGATGTACTTATCATCCTTTAGGCAAGGATGAATATTACACATACAAGAACCTTTTGCACCATTCTTTTTGAACAACTTCCAGTTGAATGTAATCCACAACAGAGGAATTTTAGTAAGATTTTTCGTAAATAATCGTGTTAAAATCTTCGTATAATCACCTACTTTAATAACTCATTCACGAATGTTTTCAGTGGCTCTCTCATATCCATATTACCTTTCATCCATTCCAGATAATCTCTGTGGTCTTTGGCAACCTCTGTGATCAACTGCCCTTTATATTTGCCGAAAGTAAACTTATAATCTTTCAATTTTACTTCTGGTTTTGCATTAGGAACATTGTCGAATAACACCTCAATATCCTTTCTGCTTGCAAGATAATCACATAAATGTAACAACTCACCATATTTATCTGAAGGTTTCGGAAGCACAACTGAACTTCTCTTGTCTGTATTCCATTCTCCCATGTGACATTCACAAGCTTTCGCAGCCATTTCAATCTCATCATCAGAAACGGAAGGAACTACCCCTTTGAACTTTCTAATTGCGTTGGCGGCTAAAATTGGATGGTCAAATACTGTATATCTCGACTTATTATCAGCTTCACCACTCTTTCTGCTGTCGTGCATAATACCAGCCATTCTCAACAAGTCTCTTTCTCTTGGCGAAAACTTTGCTTTGTTCTGTTCAATCGTAAACATATGATTCATAAATTTACAAAGTGCAACTGTATGTCTAGCTAATCCTAAATCTCCTAATGCATATTGTGGATGATATTTTCCTGTACTGGATGCCCCAATATCGAAAAAGTAATCAGGAATGTCGTCAATCATCTTCACCGTAAGTTCCTTAATATCCTCATTTTCAAATGTGTCTAAAATAACATTAAAAATCGTAGCTTTATTATTCTTCATATTATATTATTCTCCTTTACCATACATCATGGAATGGTAAACCCAACGCCCTTTTGTATTCGTCCGGTCTACAAATCATTCCTTTTTCTATTGCCTCTCTCATCCACTTGTAATACTGTTCTATAGGAATTGGTGTGTCTTCTTTTCTCTTTTCGTCTAAATTCACTACATATCCTTTAGAATCCTCATCTGTTGGTTCTCTGTATACAGATTGGTATTGTAATCTACCATTTCTCTCTGCAAAATTCCAGGCATCTTCTTCTGAATCAGCTTCAACATCCCAACATTGGCGAAAATGACCAAAATACTTTGTTACTGAATAATGCGCCATTTCAACCACCTCATTTTAATATCTTGGAATCAAGGCAATTTTTACATAGTTCATAAATTGTTCTCGCCATATTTTCTTTCTTAACAAAGTAAATATGCATGTTATTCCTTGCTTGCCATGTCAATAGAGTCCTAATATATGAGTCTGGGTTGTACTCAGATCTGTAAGAATGATCATAGATGTCGTCCAAGCAATCATTTTCAATAACCAAATAAACTCTTTCTATGTTTATCATCCTGTTCAACTCTTTAAAAATCCGATTATCATCTGACTTCTGGGCTAAGTTCCCTGCTAGTTCTGATAAACTATTCTTTCTTTCAATGCAAAGCTCGTCTGTAAAATATGTGTCGTATTGAAATCCAAGTTCAGGACAAGCTTTTATCATAAATGAGTAATCACCAGTTTTAAGAGCTTTCGGCTTATGTTCAATCTTCTGATTGTCAAACTCATCCAAAATATGGCTATTCTGCTTGTCTTTCGTGTCACAAAGAATAATCATATTTTTTATTAACTGGCGATACTCTTTGTCTGTATAATATCTTTTCAAATGCATATTCTCCTTATATCACCTTAATATAGTCTTTAATCCACCATTCAAAAGTATCTGGAACAACTACCCATTCATCATTGACTTTATGTTTCTTAGGTTGTTTTTTTACAATTTTGATGTATAGAATATCTCCATCTTCAAACGGAATCTCTTTAAAGCTATTCACTACATTTTTATCAAACTTTGGTTTTGCTTTATGAACTTTCATCTCAACGACTTTACCATTATTGATACTGTAGGCATTAAACTTAGGAGAATAGGATGTGTTCAAATCTGTTACAACTACATATCTCCATTCGATACTCTCATCAACGTAATCAACATATTTCAGAACCTCATACTGGAATTTTACGAGTTGAAGTATTCCAAACTCTTCGTCAGGTACTTTACTTGCAAGTTCTTTTACAATCCCAATCCAATCCACATTTGTAAATTGTTTGTCGCTAACCTTTCCTGACTTTGTTACGTCAGTTGCATATCTTCTTATATTGATACCATCCAACCCTAATTTTGAAATATCAGCTTTAGAGATTGTCTTTCTGCCATTACCATTACTTCCTTTCCAATCGTCATAAATCTTCATAATCGAAAGAAGCTGTTTTACTGATCCGAATTTCTTAAAGTATCCTATTTTTACAAGTTTCTCAAAAACACTTGCATTGATGCTAGTACCTTTAATACTCTTGTAAATATCTACAAAATTATCTATACCTTGCTTAGAAATTGCCACCATATCTAATACGGCTTTTTCCCCAATTCCTTTGACACTTGACAAATTTGGATATATTGTTTTTGTTCCGTCATCAATAGTGAATTTTGAATTATCTTTGCCATATTCATAACTCGCCATTGAATAACCAAAGAATGCCTTAGCCTCTTTTATGAGGTCGTTTACTTTGTTTTTGTCTCCTTTGGCTTGATAATGATTCAAAGTCTCTTCGTAGAACTTTGATGTGTGATGTGCTTTCATCCAAGCTTCATACAACGAATCGTTAGCCATTGCTAAAGCATGTGGGGCATTAAACGAGTATCTTGCACTGTCCTTAATAACCTTGTAAACAGGATCGAAGTTGTCAAGATTGCCAATATTCTCAGACCAATGCTGCTTTAATGTATCCTCTACATGTTTCAGGGCTTCGCCTTTCAGCTTTTTCTTACTGATTTTCTTGATTGTGTCATAGCTGTCCTTCATAGGAATACCAAGCCAAGAGAAGATTTTCATAACTGCTTCCTGATATAACATATAGTGAAAACAATCTTTCAAAAGTTCATCAATAGCTTTTTCTCCATTTGAATACTCAATTCTGTCAAGGAATCCATTGATAAGAGATTTGAATCCTGGTCGAATACCGGCTATAAACGCTGCTAATTCTTTAACATTCTGTGGCTTATATTTCATAACTTTCTTTGTCGTTGAAGCCTTTTCACACTGATTCAAACTACATGTTGCTCCCATCGAATACATCTTCCATGTCAGTTCATCACCAGAAACCATCTTTCTTAGCTCACTTACGGTAGGAACTTCCCTACCAATACTGTGATATAGTTTATAAATGATTCCTACAACGTCAACAATTAAGAAATCGTCCTTTACATATCCATATGAGTCAAGCATCCCACCTTCAATATTCGCAACAATCGTAGATTTTCCTGTACTCTCTGAATGGCATCTGATCAATCCAATTTCATATCTAATGTCACCATACCCAACTACATCTTTATCTCTGGTGTTTCCGTTAAAAAGCATAAAACCACAAGCATGAACTTTTGCTTGTTCAATAATGCCCTGATATGATTTACTGTCATTGAAAATTTTCAAATGTTCCTTATCGGTAATGTAGTCTTCAATATGGATATCTTTTTTATCTTCTTCATCATCTGCTTGCTTAATTGCTTCGTTGTATTGGTCGATAGTTTTTGAAATATCATTTGCGACACTTGGTTCAATCCCCTTAATATCTGCATATAATTTGAATCCAGATTTCTCACCCAAAGTTCCTACAGCAAGCAATGGATAACAGCCATGTTTTCCAAATAATTCTCTAGCAGCTTTTACAAATGGCTCTTGGGAAGATACATTGAAATCAATATCTGGCATCTGATGTGAAGATAAGATTCTTTCTTTCGTAATAAAACGTTCTGGATAAATAGGAACTTCTGCCTCAAATCTATCCATAGTTGTGAATCCAAGCAATTTACTTGAATAATATGAACTAGCACTTCCTCTTGATGTTGTCGTTAGCTGACCACCATATTTTGAAATAGCTAAATCAACCAAAGTGCTATTATCTAAGAAGTAATCGACAGTACCACTATCCTTTACTTCTCCGAACTCATATAACATCCCCTCTTTGCGATCTGGCGTATGATGTTCTTCATCTTCTTGTTCGTATTTGTCTTCTAGGATTTTGTGCAAGACATCTGCACGTTTTTGATAGTCATAATCTTTGTACTCATCTAAAATAGGAATTTTGAATCCAGTGTCATAAGTCATATCCTGACAACCGTTTATGAAAACATGAGTATTCATCATGGCATATAGGATTTCTTCTGATGGGAGAACTGCTTGATCAGTCATCCTTCGATATGCTTCTTCTCCATTTGGGAAATCCATATACCATCCATCTTCTTCCTCATAATGAAGACCTTTTCTCTTTAAAAGGTTATCTCTTTTAATACAGTCCTCTTTACTTATGTAGTGCGTATCAAGTCCTATAATCGTCTGAATTCCATATTTTTGAGACATCTCATAGATTTTTTTATTTAAAGCCTTTTGCTCTTTTGAATTATGGGTTTGGTACTCTAAGAAAAAACTATCCCCAAAATGCTCCCAAATCTTCAACCAGATTTCTTCTGCATCTTCATACTTCCATCCTGCGATACAAGCGGAAGTGATATAGACATCATTTTTGTTAAGCTCAAACAACAGTTTTAAATCAATTCTTGGTTTGTAATAGAATCCATCAACATGTGCGCATGAGATAATGTAATTCAATTTTCTAATGGCATTATAGTTTCGAGCCACTAACACCATATGGCAATTTGCGTTATCTTTCTTTTCTCTTACCTGTTCTTTTCCTTTTTTATCGGTATACTTTTCATAAAAGATTTTATCTTTATCTTTTACCCAATACACTTCAGCAGAGTATCGAAACGCTATTGGATTGTTAAGCTGCATTTTTTTTCTAGTATTTTCATCCAACGTATTTTTGCAAATATCATACATTTTCAGCCATTCGCCAGGATACCCATGTTCTCCTGAAAAATAGCATTTACATCCATACTTGTCAGAAAGTCTCATAAATTCTTCTACAGATGTTGTAGAATCAATTTGAACTAAATCAGACCATGTTGTATGCTTATGATAGTTCTCCATCATCATTCCCATATCGTTGATCCATGAGTTTATGTCATATGGAAAATCAAATTTTAATCTTTTCTGTGCTTTTAATGCGTCATCAATTAACAGTTTTACTCACTTCCCATCATTTTATAATCACATGAGTTTCTAAATCCACATAAGTTTTCGCAATAGAAGTAATCCATATGTGGACAAAAATTTTCTTCATTATGTATTTCACTAACAACTTCAGAAACCCATTTCTCTGTACTCTTATATTCTCCGTAATCAAATGGAAGTTCTAACCATTTTGAATCTCTGAAATAATTCCATACAATCTTCTTAGGATAAACACCATACTCGTTATAGACTTGCGTACTATACAAATATAACTGTTTCTTATACGCATCATAATCAGACTGTTTTCTTTTTAATACACTCCCTCTTTTGCCTAATGGATACTCTCCTGATTTGTGATCAATAACTATGATGTCGCCTGTTGTCTTGTGCTGTATCAACAAATCAATATAGCCAACAAACTTAATTCCATTGACCTCAAATCTACATTCTTTCTCTACTCCAAGAATGTTATAATCTTTCAACCAGTCAAACGATAAGTTTTGGAAATAATCAAAACCATAAAAATAATACTTGTCCACGGTCGAATCTGGAACATCAAATCCACATGTATTTTCTTCAAAATGTTCCTTATAAAACTCAAATCCCTCGGATTCATTCATTTCACCTTTAAGGATTTTTTCTAATATTTCATGACAGAACTTTCCAAACGCAGCATAAAAATTCTGCTCATTTTCGTATATTCTATTGCCTTCTGAATCTCTCAACAAATAATTGAGATACCATTCATATTTGCAATTTTCAAAACTATGACATCTACTAAAACTAAATGTCATATTGTTAATTTCTGATGAATACTCGCTCAATCAATCACCTCATTTATAAAATTTTTTTCTTTTGAGAATACAGCTTTTGCCATATATCAAAGCCTAAGTCTATCGGAGAATTTTTACCTTCCTTACCACCTAACAAATCATCTTTATCTTGTATGATGTAGATATTTACGAATCTTTTAAGCATATTAATATTCTCTTTTACAGATTTCTCTTTATAAGTAACATCTGAGTCATATGCTAATACGACATCCTTAATGTCTGATTTTATGATCCATGTAATTTGTTCTGGTGTTAAGGTATGTTTTTCGGCAGAAGCAGAATTTTTTATGCCATTCCCAAATAACTTCATTACACTTTTAATGCTTTCGAATATAATCATTTCTTTAGACTGCTTTATATATGGTTCTGTTATATTCAGCCCTTGAAAATAATCTACAGTGCCAACAGGATAGTAATTTATATACTTACATATCCCCATTTTTTTATAATCTTTGAATCTAGTTCTTCCTTTGATATTGATAAAATTCCTATCAACGTCATAAACTGGATAAACGATTCTATTGCTTCTGTCGTCTATCCTTATTTCAAATAAATCTATCTCACTTTGCCGAATTCCTTCATCCAACCATTCTTGAACTTTCCCGATTTTGAATTTATAATATTCATCTTTTGATAGGATCTCATGTTGACAACAGTGCGATTGATTGTTAAGATTTCTTCTCTTGATTCTCCTGTTTTCTATTACTGTTTGTGACTGACACATTGCCCCAATACTGATGCCAGATAACTTCGATGCTTTCTTAACTGCTTCGTCAAAAGACAATCCCTCATATTCCATAAGGTAATCAAATATCGAAAACCCTCGTCCACAGGAAAAACAATAAAAAATATTTTTTTCAGGATTCACAGAGAACGATGGCGTTAAATCAACGTGCTTAGGACAATGACCGAAATAATCTTTTCCTTTTTTTGTGAGTTCAATATCATTTCCTATGTACTCTAATAAATCTACGTTATTTTTGATTTCTTCAAGATATTCTTCATCATAAATCATACGTTCTCTGTCTCCTTGTTCTAATCTTGATAAGGATTTTCTGCTTTGTGTTGTTTTGCTTCGACAATACCGACTTTCTTACTCGTAAACATCATATCTATATAATCATCTTCGCCCATATGCTGCTTACCAAGACGATTTAGCTTGACAGTCAATTTATGAGTTCCACAATCCTTACCATCTCTTATAATTTCTTCATTGGTCTTTTCTTCCCACTTAACCGCAACTGAACAATATTTTTCAATACCATCCGATTCAGCAACCTCATTCTGTCTGTTTAACTGTGCGAATGCAAGAACAGACATCTTCAAATCACCAGCAATGATGTTCTTCAGCCAGTTTGCAATTCCTGCCATGTATGCGCTTCTCTCAGCAGAATTTAAGATACTATCATCACACTTGATGTAATCCCAAACAACAAATTTAAGTCCCATTTCAATCTTTTTCTGGGCGCAGATAGAATAGAATCTTTCCTTTGTGATATAAGGATCGAAGTTATGGAATAAAGGTAAGCTCTCTAAATAGTCATTTGTCTCATCAATTTTTTTCTCTTCTTCTTCCGTCAGCTTATCGTTTTTGATATGATTAACAGGTATCCCACTCAAATAGGAAACCGCTCTTATATACCAATTTTCATCACTCATCTCACTATCCTGGACAAATGTTGGAACTCCATTCATGGCTTTATGCAAAGCCTCAATCATAGCCAACCACGACTTACCCTTTTTCATTCTTGCTTCTACTACGATTAACTCTGTTTCTTCATATGTAAAGAACTCATTGACACTTGGGAAGAAAGATGGGATACCATATGATTCTCCTCTATCTTTTTTCTCTTTAATCTTCTTCCAAATGTCTTTAACTTTCGATCCAAAAGTAGTGATTTCACCATCGGTTACATATCGTGTAGTCAAGTTATTCAACTCCTTATACACGTCATTACTCATGTCATCTAAAGCAAGATTATCGTTGTAGCACATTTTCTGCCATTCCATCGTCTTTTTATAAAAGTCTCTTTTAAACGACAATGCAACAACTCTGTTTACGAGCAAAAGATATTCTTCCACAGTATCTCTCTTACTGTTGAAACATAAATCAATATACTCTTGAATGCTCGGCATGTTATATTCCTGCATTTTCTTCTTAACTGCCTTGTTGGAATCAAGCATCTGTTCAATATTTAAAGCTGTGATGTTTGTGATTTTCTTGTTGAATAATTCTCTGATTGCCCAATAAATACAGGCATTATCGACATTATAGAAATACTTTTCGTGAAGATAGTTGCTATGTAAAATGAATTCTGGATGATATACCAAGGTAGATACGATGCCAGCTTCGGCTTTATAATCTGTAATTTCACTTAAATCCAATTATTTACCTCCAAAAATCCCACCAAATCCAATATTTTTGTCAGCAAAATAATTAAAAGCATTATTGCTAGGGGAAGATACTACAGAGTCCTCTGCTTCTTCTCGCATCTGCTTTACAATCTTATTGGACTGCTTCTTATTCCACATCTCTTTGATTCTGTTGTTGTCAACCAAATAATGGAGTCCGTATGGACTTTTGATGGGGATTTTATTTGATACAGCAAAGTCAACTGCGAAATACAGATATTTTGGATCTACATTTTTCTTTATCACCAAATTGTTGAGAACACTAACTAATTGTTTCATTACTACGGTACTGCTGATTCTTTCAAAATATAAGTCTCTTGTCTTTCTAATATATTCGCTTTTCTCTGCACAATCCTTATGCATATATCTTGTCCCAACTTTGACAGCTTCGCCCTGTGGTACTTCACAGGACTCATGCTGACAATGTTTGAAGGCACACTTATACATTTTGTCTGCCATACTATTCTCTCCTAACACTTATTTTTAGTTGAATGGAAGTTCCTCATCAATCGAATCTGGAATATTCATAAAACTATCGTCTTTCTTAGCTGCTGACTGATTAGAATTTGAATTATCGCCTTCCTTTTCAAAGCTATAAACTAAGTAGTTTGTGTATGTAGTATTCTTTTCTTTATCGTACTTATTTGTTACCTCACAACTACCAAGTTTAATTACGTCACCTTCCTTTAAATCAGCAGCTAGTTTATGAGCAGTTCCGATAAAGCGTACAAACTTATTACTGAAGTCCGTCTCATACTTATCTGTTTCCTTATTTTTCTTAGAAGTGCTTAGACTTACAATGTGATAATTACCCTTGTCTTCTACTTCCCATACCTTTACAAATCTTGCATCCTGTCTAAATCCCATGTTTTTTAATCTCCTTTTCTATTATTTTCTGATTCCCATTAACTCTTTCTTGAGCTTGGTTAATACTTCTGTGTCTTCAATTACTCTTGGATCACCGCTTGGATCGGCAGCCTTGCATACCTCGTTTGCCTTATTCTTTGCATTGTCAGAAATCTTTGCTCTATCGCAGAACAGTTTCCAACACTCGGCTCTCAACTTTTCTAATTCCTTAGATTCTTCAGGCAGATCCTCTCCCTCATAGATGTAGAGTCCCAGTCCATGTCTAGCACATGCCTTTGTTAAAGAACGCTGAACCGCCTTATTTGCATCGGCAGACGTAATATTCTCTGCTGCAATTGACTTGTTCTTGAAATCCATAATGGGTAATTCTTCAACATGCTCAATACCACAAATTGTTACACCTGTTTTTACCCAACCAGTCTTACCATCATCAAACCAAGGGCGGCGAATTTCTTTCGTAACTTCCTTGCCTTCTGATGTTTCAGTAATGTTGATTGTCTCTTCGTAAATTTTAAACGTTGCATCAGGGAATTTCTTTTTTACCTCACTCCAACATGCTGCCCACGAAAGGTAATTCAATCCATTCTTAGACTTCTTTTTGTTACTTACGTCAATGTCATACAATTCTTTAAAATAATTGCCTTCCATTCCGTACCTCCTTATATATAAATTTTGATAACTATATTTGAACAGTCTTGCGACTGGAACACAGAAAATAAATTTATGTAAAATCTATCTTCAACAGTGATTTTTGAGTATAAAAACCCAAGGGTATGCTGTTCTTCCACCCATATTTATATTCTCTATTCAGTTTTGATTTTTGAAATTTTTGAACGATCTGTTCAAGACTAAGAACTTACTTTGTTCTTCATAATATTCAGTATTGTATTTAACATATTCTCTGTGGTCGTGAAATCTCCACCTAAACAAGAAGCAGTTGTCTTTATTTCATAAGTCCAATCAGTTTTATTACTTGTTGATTCTACTGGATAATCCATATACAATATTGTTCCTTTTGGAACAACAATATCATTGTATTTATTCTTGTAATCTTCTTTCAAAACCTTTAACCACTTTTGACAACCTTTATTATATGATTTATACTTTGCATCACTTGTATATACATGAAAATAAGGTTCAGACGGATATTCAATTCTCTTAAATTTGTTAATTACAAGTAACACTCCACCAGATATTCTATAAAGGTCTTGATAATCTGTTTCTGCTAATATCTCTATGAATATCACCTCACTTATTTATTCTCTTGTTTGTCACGGATTTTATATATTATTCGTGACATTTTGTTTTGGAATTTTTGAACTGAATCGTTCAATGAAAATGCTTACTGAATTGACTGTTTATGTAATCTTCTACAAAGGTTATCGTATGAATTACTAATTGAATTTCCCATAGTAAGCAATCTTGAAATATAACATCTGACGGTTTTGCAAATCTAAATCCATCTCCATATTTTGAAGCATGTTCCATTGTTCCGTCCCTATAATGGATAACAATAGCAATAATTGCTCCAATTATATGAATACTCATTAAAACTACTAACATATTCACCCCCCTCAAAATCCGAATGAAACAGTGAATTATTTATTTACTGTACAAATCAATCTGTTTCATCTTTTTAAGAAATAACTTCATCTCATATCCAGTAAGACCAACACATGTATTTCCAACTTTCTTTTCATCCATCAAATCTGGATCATAAGACTGTAAAATGTGTTTGCCAGAACTTTTATGTAGAATATCTACAGATTGAGTAAAATTATATTTGCTATTTTTCCTCTCGTACCTTACACCATATTTATCCTCTTCGATTTTAACAAAACCAATCTCTTTTAACTTTTCGTCTACACTTTTAAATAACTTCATATAATTCTTCCTTTCACTTACTTATTCTCTATTAGATTTTTCATTTTTATGGGAAATTATGACTCGAATGAATTTTAAAAATTAATTAGTTTTAATACTCCGAATAAAGCCCTTTAACCATTTCTCAAACGAAATTTCTTTAGGTTCGCTTGGATATGTAAATTCTTTCCACTCCGTTGTTTCATCTACTATGTGTTCGCCCCATGGCAAATATCTTGACCATTCATAGTTTAAACAAATATCACCATCAGGATATATTTCTACATAAGCATAGTAAAAATTTCCACATCGTTTTCCAACATAATATTTATCAAGGCTTTCACAATAATAAAACTTAAAAATATCTTCTTCATTGACTTTTCTACATATCTGTTCAAATGTTCCAAGTTTTTCATATTTATTAAGCTTTTCTCGTAGTTCTAAAATATCGCATGTTTCTTCCACCCTCTCTCACCTCCCATAGCTATATGTTCTCTAATTCTCCTTTAAAATTGCACCAAGAAATGTCAGTTTCCTTCGGTCTTGATTTTCATACTATATATAGTGTTTATAACGTATTATAGTCACTATATATAGTATATTATTTACTCTTCACCAACAAAAACTAATCTATCAATATATTCTCTACCTTTGCCCTTGAAAATAGGGATATCTGCATCAATAATCCACTCATTTTCTAATTTAGAAGCATCTCTTAACTGTGCAATTGCCATGACTCCATCAGATTCAACAACAACCTTATTTTTTGCGCAACAGCTTCCTCGCTTCTGATAAATCGGTAAATCATTCCAGTTAATATTTTTCTGAGTCATAAGCATATCCTGAATATCATTACATGATTTATTCTGTAACTCTTTGTGTGAGAAATTGGCTTGACCTACCATCTGAATTGAATTACGAGAAGCGTCAAGTTGTCTCCAATAAAAGTTATTTGTTACCTCTTCTTTTGGAATATTAAAGCAACGAGCATCAAACATTGCACCCTTGTCAACTGCATTTAGTAATGTCTGAATATATCCCCATGTACCATCTTCATATTTTGAAATACCATCCCATTTACTAAATCTATATTCGTCAACATACTTTTCAAAAAACTTATTAAATACCATCGTAGCCATGCTTGCTGCAATACTACATAACTTATCAACTCTATAGTCAAAGAAACAATCTGTATTTAACTTATCATAATCAACAAGAAGTAATGTGATTTCATCGCTCTGTTGATAAGATAATTTGCAATTCTGAATATTTTCGCATAAATATTTAGCAGTATTCTGCATTGATTTTATAAAAACTTCATCAAACGGTCTTTTAAATCCTTTTGTGAAGCTATGTCCAGCTCTCATGTCTAGCCTCAAATCACTGGCATTCTTCGCTGAAGATAATATCTATTCCTTTTTTCATAGCCTTTCATTCTTTCTGCGAGATCACTTCTATCCATATTATTTCTCCTTTATAATTACCATCTACTTGTATATCTACTATCTACAAATAACTCTTCCTTTGGTCTTGGGTTCATTAAATCGCTGCTATTTAATCTAAGTCGATTACCATAATATCCATCCCATGAACCACAACCCCATACATTTACCTTTCCGTCAAAAAAGATATTAGTAATTCGATATGCAGGTTTATCACAACACTGCCAATAGCTAATTTTAAAGCAATTATCCTTATTTACATTCTCTAAATATTCTGGCACAGATCCCCAAATCTCACACTCGTCATTGATTTGCTTTAATGTATATCCTTCATCAAGCATCTCATTAGCTCTCTCAATTCTTTTGTGTCTTGTTTCACAAGCTAATGCATCATCAGGTGTATCAAATAACTTTCCACATTCAGAACATTTATATTTAATTACTTTTTCCAAGATTTCACCTCTACTTCAATATTTATCATTATGTTCTCTGCAATAATCTTTGATATTATCAATACATTTATTACAAACTCTTATTTTATAGCTGCGTTTACTTCTCAACAGTCCATTCATATCTGAACACTTTAAAGATATACCGTCTCTCTCACTGACTTGTTTACCACATACATCACAAATCTCTATAACTGCCATAATTTATTTCACCTCACAATTCCCAAAAGAAATCGAAATTTCATGGTGCTTTTATCACTACATATAGTGTATATTTATTTAATACACACTATATGTAGTATCTTATTTTACTCTACCACGTTCCAATCTTCTGAAAGCATGTCTGTCTGACTTGGAAGCCAAGGAACTACATTTCCTTGTGCAGTTTTTATAGCAATATATGCTCCGTATTCCACCAGTCCGTTCTCATTGACAAGACTTGCTGCAATTTCTGTACAAGGAGCATATGCACCGACTGGGACATAATACAAAAACATACCATTACCATTCCATCCAACTCTTGCTACTTTCTTACCATTCTTTAATGCTTCAATTGCCTGTCCAAAATTCATCATTTTAAAATCTCCTTTACTTCGTTTATCTCCAACTGATACTGTAATACGATTCATTATATTGATTGCCAGTTTCAACTTTATAACCAAGTTCCTCTAATTTCTTTCGTGTTTCAGGTTTTAAACAACCATCTTCACTGATTGAAAATTTGCCATCTGCAACCGCATCTCTAATCAATTTTGATAACTCTGCTAATTGCTGTGTCGTGCAACTATCAATTGCATTGTTTGTCATCTTATTTGCTTCTGATGCAGACGGAATAACATTCTTTGGTGAGTAAACTTCTGGTATAGAAGTGATGGGAGTAACTGCGTCTTCACAACAATCTATATCACTACAGCCTAAACAAAACCTATAACTTCTGCTATTTACTGGATATTTGCAAGTCATTTATTCATCCTCCTTTTAAACTTGTTTATATAACGGATTTAGGAGCTTTCCCAATACCTTATTAACAGCCGCCTTGCCCATTTCTTTATTCCATATTTTACCTTGTCTAACCCTTGCAAAGAATAAAGCATATTCTGAAATATTATTCTCTACATCTTTGTAAAACTCTTCATCTTCTTCGCCATCGGCATATTCAGTTTTATATGTATCAAGAATTATTCCCGTTAAAATGGTTTTCGCAACTTGAATTAAATCATCTGCTGCCTCAGCTTGTTCTTTTGCTGATTTTACTTTTAGTGTCGATCTTTCTGGCACTGAAAAGTAATATAACTGTTTAAAATCTTGCTCTTTTGTGTCTTCAATATGAATTCCCATATATTCTAATGTAAGTACAGTTTTAAGATTTTCTTCAATCTGTTTTGAATTATTCTCTAATTCTATTGGTATTACCTCCTATATTCCAACATGAAATTGTTCATAGATTTTATTCATTTTTTCAATAATTTTTCTATTCATAATTTCCTGATCTATCAACTCTTCTACGATTTTTGCAGTAGCATACTGTGTCTGACTTCTAAGAATTTTACAAGCATTTTTCTTATACTCTTCTAAATCTTCTATAGAAGCACTTGACAGCATTGTATTTTCATTTGTTAATCCTTGCATTACTGGTGGTGTTATCATTCGTTTTACCTCCACATGAAACCGATATTTCTTGTCCTTTTTATTACTATATATAGTAGTTTGAATTTATCTAACCACTATATATAGTATGCGATTTTATGAAATATACCACCTATTGTATTATTCTCTCTTTTACTTCAATAAAGCAGCAATCTCATCAATTTCCAGCTCTGTTTTCTTATCATCAGAAAGCAACTTGTCCAACTTACTCTCCATTTTCTTCAAATCAGACTCTTCTTTCTTCAGACCAGATACCTCTAACTTACTCTTAATATCTTTAATCCATGCTGTCACACTGTATCCTGAAATTTCAAAATCAGCCATATTAAGATCCTTTGCAGACATTAAATATGAATTCAATCTAATCAAAAGTAATAATAATGCATCGTCTGAACATACATTGAGATTAATTGTCATTCCATCCATATTAAGAACGCAATTTGTTTCAGGAATAAACCTAACCTTCTTCTCAGAAATTGATTTCTTCTTAGTTTCAATCTGTTTCTTTAATTCTAAAATTCTGTCATCATTTTTACTCATTAAACTTGTACTCCTTTTTATATTCTCTACCATTTGCTAAATATTTCTGCTTACATACTGGTTTAAGTTTTTCAAAAACTGTTTCAATAGAAACTGGAATCATATGCGTCTGAATTTCTTTTTGACCATAGCGTACTTCCACTTCTCTCTCTTCTGTCGGGAAAATATCAATTGCTTCCTTACCTCCATGATAGATATTCTTGGTACTATATTTATAAACAGTATATTTGCCGTTATCTTCTGACCTATATGGCGTTGTCATTTCATATTTAATATATTCTCCATTGTTGTTTACCATAAAACGAACATTGACATATTTTCTTGTTATATCATCATCGACATATGTATTAATTGCTTTTTCATAAAAATCTTCAAATGAGATATTTACAATTTTATCCTTGCTATCGTCTATAGGGGAGAATTGATAAGATGATTCCATTGAATCATAAATTTCAGAATATTTAGATGTGCATTTATCATCAAGACAACTAATAAGTTTGTTTTTAGGAACACTTTTGAATTGCTCAAATTCATACTTCCCATCGCTTAATCTTGCAAACCAATGCATTTTACCATATGGAAGGTTGTTAATTCCTTTATGAGAAATTTTTGTATATCCAAATCGACCTGGTTCATTTGGAATATCTTTATAGGATTTAGTTTTTATAGTTTTACCATCCTGTATAAATTCATAACCATGACCGTATATTTCAAAACGTCCCATATAAATCCATTCGATATTTTCTTTTGTAAGATATGTTGCACCAAGGATCAAGTCTCTTGTCTTAATAGATTCATTATTATGTACAATCTTATTATAAGCTGCAATCTGTTTATAGTCAGGTGACTCAACAGGCATAAGAACTAAATCCTTACCATCCCATCCATATATAAATTCTCCTTCAAGTCCCTTACCTTTGATACAATTCGCATTTTCGAGAATATACAATAAATTTTCAATGGTAATTTCAAACTCAAATCCTCTTGGATCATATACTCTACAATAAGCATGTCTGTGATCCCATCCTATAGAGTAATCACCAGCTTTCTTATTTAGTACAAATCCTTCTGTTGGGACATTATCAAATTCATCATTCGGAATTTTATCATCACGCCAACTATTCCATGATGCTTCTTTTCGCAGTTTGCCTTTTTCGTCATAGTAAATGACGTAGGCAAGCTTTCCTGTGTAAGTTCCTGAACGATTTTGATATCCAACATTTATCGTTTTAGGAACAAAAATACTGCTGTTCAATCTGCTACCCCTCTTACATCGCCTTTGCAATCGACTTAACCTGATTATCAAGGTATTTTACAATTAATCTCATCTCTGCCAATTCCAAGCCACTACTAAGACTAAATTCGTCCTCATCATAACAAGATGAACCTGCTTTCAAAGCACCACTTCTAACCTGAATTCTCTTACCATTGTTTCTATACTGATATTTAATAGTCTTTTCATCGCCCTTAATATCAATAAAAGTAAGTTCATGTGTCAAATTCCATTTACTCCAAGTCCTCTTTGTAGGTGTCTCAACCTTCTCAAAATACTTCTCGTACTCGTCATATGACATACAACCAAGATTGCAGCCACCGAATTTAAAGCAAATTACTCCACCTTCCTGAATATCAGTTACTTCACAAATCTCACCAATGTTATCAAAAACGCCCATCTTCTTAATTAATTTAATTCGATCACCTTTAATCATGCTGCTTTATCCTCCTTATTCGCAAACTTTTTGTTAAATGCATCAATAGCTTTCTGATCCTCTACTGTTACGTTATCATTGAATCTTCGTCTAGCCTGTACAATATGATTATTTCTTACTTCAATCGTTACCAAACTCTCATCTGGTTTATTCTTCTTTCTCAAGAAAAGAATGTGGCACTTACCGTCAATAACCTTATCTATGTATGAAGCTACGCAGTTGTTTTGCATAGTCGCCTCATCCTTAATATCCTGTGTTGATTTTGGATAAATAAATATGTAATCACCAAAAGAACATTCGTACTGTTTATTTATTCTCTTTCTGAATAACTCTTCTGAGAACTCTTTCTTCATTCGATTGTAATTTCTACAAGCGATTTTATGAGTTGTAAGAAAATGTCTTGGGTACTTATCATACTTTGGGCTAAGTTGACTCATCATATTAGCATAATCGTATAATTCACGAATTAAGAAACCTATATCTTCAACTGCCTCAAATGTCTTGATTCTATCCAGATACAACCATAAATCCTTGGCGTTGTAGCCATATTCATTCACTAATTTATTAAAAAATGAATAATAAATACAAACACCATCTACTCTATCCTATACATCTGTATTCCAAGCAATATAAATATCATCAAAATCTAAACTTAGATAATCCAAGTTATAAGCTATGTAATGTGCATCTTGATTTTCTTTATAATATTTAACAGTATTGTTGGATAATTTAATGGGATATTTACGACATAATTTGATTAGAGATTTTGGAATCTCATTTATAGAATACTTGAACCGATAACCATCTTTGATAATGTCATCAAATCCTGCTGAGAAGATTTGTTCAAATTTACTATACCTTGGAACTCTATCAAGAATTGTTCCTATATTGCTTATTGAATATGAGTATGCTTCTGAATTTCTAACAAATCGTAAAAACTTTGCATACTTTTCATCGTCACAACAATCAAACAACTCATTTAAGGTAAACCCACTCAATTGACTACACAAGTTCTTTACTGGCTTACCCTTAATTCCAATAGCAGTCTTTGTTGCGAAATCATATTTTACAGTACGACCATCTTCATAATCAAAAATGAGATACTGTTTATCTTTGTATACTCTCGTTTATATCACTCCTATCTGTTATAATTTTCAAAAAGAACGAATCTTTCCTGTTAGTTTATTCTCTCAATTCATCTAATATCTCAACATCAATACAAAATAAATCATGTAAGTTTTTAATCTGCTCATCAGTTGGTTTCTTCCATTCTATTGTTTCATCAACATTAATCGTTACAGCACCACCACAGAGCTTTATTCTTGCAATGACTTTTGGACTATAAATAGCTGCAACTTTTGGCATTGGAATACTACAATTTGTTTTTGGTAATTGTGTCATCTACTTATTCTCCTATTCATCTTTGTCTATAATGAACCAATATAAAAAACTTAAAAGTGTAAAAGTAATTCCAAGTATTTTATTTCCTGCTTGATATGAATACATCGTTACACCACTACAGAACCATACCAAAAGAAATGCGATTGCTTGTCTATAATACTTTTTCATTTCATACCTCCAATAGCATATTTGTTAATCAGCTTCATGATACAGTTCTCCTATTTCTTTTATGCTCTTTATATAAAGCATTTAATTCCTGTTCTAATTTCTTTTTCTCCATAGGATTCTTACAATACTTTATTCTCTTCTTAAGAGTAGATATATCTTGTTTTGGTGATTCAGGAACAAGTGCTAAATCATCTAAAAGGTCAAATTCTTTAGCTGGCTTAAGTAAATCTTCAAATAAGTCTCCTTGTGACTCTACTTTTAAATCCTTATATTTTTGGTCAAGTTCATTTTGTATTTGAGCCTCCATCGTTGCACTTATCATTTTTCCTATTGCATCCATCTGCCTACCGACTATTAAGACTTTTATAGCATCACTTATTTTTTCAAATTTATCATGTAACTCTGAAATATTAATCACCTCGTTCTACTCTATGTCGCAACTTTTATATTTGCCCTTCATAATGTTATTCTCCACTATTCCTGTTCAATCTATCAATTTTATCGTTTTCGCTATCAGCTCTATTGAATGGAATAACTCTTCCGTCCTCAATGCAAGTAATCATTACGAGATTTGCTCTATTGTCTATTGCGTCAAATTGTTCTTTGTGAACTCTAACTGTTCTTATTGAACTAAAATCTACTGTAAAAGACATATAATACCTCCAATCTGTCTAAAGGAAAGAAAAATTTCTTACTAATCTAACCACCTATTATCCAAATAGTAGAATCCAAATACCATTCCACCGATTAAAATAACCCAAAAGAACCAGAAAATAATAATTGGAAAATCAGATTCTAGCCTTTCTATCGTCTCGTCAATAGTTGAATTATTATAAAATGATGTGTTATCAGAAATAGTTTTATCTCTCAAATCTGTAAAAATTGTTCCTTTATATTCAGTACCAATACCATAATACTTATACCTTACATGACTTGATTCCTTGATAGTGTCAATATAATCAGTACCAGGTAAATCAATTTTATTACTTGTGAAATTCACTCCACAAAATGATATTTCTTTGCACTTAATATCTTCACTTCCGACTCTATCCCAAGTCCAATATGTTTCTGTTGTATAATAAGTTTTTGATTTACCATTGACAGTTCTTGTATGGGCTACTCGTCTTGTATGTTTTGTATATCGCTCTTTGACTTTCTCTACATACATATATTCTCCACCAATTTCAGGATATGTGACTGTATCTACCGCTTTCAAATCACCATATACAAACGCATTACCAACATTTGTATCCATTCCATATTGGAACATTTCTTGACTTTCTATCTTAACAGCTTTGTTATAAATTTCATTTTTATCCATTTGGTGTTCTGAAATCTTGGAAGAAATCAGAATACCAAACAGAATCATAACTGCAATGATAGAAATACTAGCCAAAATTTCACGTTTTGTTATTTCAAAATCGCCAAAATCAAAACCTTTTCTACCATATCTCATATACTAATCCTCTTTGAACAACGACTGTGGAGCATCAACTGGCGCATTGTAATCCAGATACTCATATTCCTGCACTTCATATCCAAGCAATCCAAGGAAATATCTTATATGGAGCTTTCTTACATATCTCTTGTATTCCTTAACCTGCTTATTGTAATTGCTGCGATGCTCTGCAATCATATTTTCTGTCATAGATAACTCATTCATAAGAGTCTTATAGTTTTCATTGGACTTCAATTCAGGATATGCTTCTGCAACTGCTGTAATAGCTGTTGTTACATTCTCAATATCTCCTGTTGATCCACGACCATCGGCAACTGCTGTCAATGTATCAGCTTCATGTTTGTCATACTGTTTTACGCAATCAGCAAGGTTATACACAAGGTCAACTCTTCGCTTTTCCTGTACCTTAATATCTGATGATGCTGTATTTACCTGCTCCTCAAGTGCGACAGCCTTATTCTGTATACTCTGTACACCAAATACAATCATCAAAATAACTGCTAATACTCCTACGCCAATAATTACTGGCACTTTCCAATTTGTATTCTTCATTCTTGATCTCCTTTATATGTAATTTTTTATTAGTTACACTGTAATATTCTCTTATTTGTTGGGATTCCCATAGCCGAATGGCTTAGATATGATTAAAAATTTTCAAAAGAAAGATTGGATTCTTATGATTCCTCTTTTTCATCCATAATTGCACCACAATTAGGACAATATTTTGATTTCAACTTCTGGTTCGCATAATACAGTTTATATATTTTTTTATTACAAACTGAGCAATATACACCTTCATTTGCGCATTCATCTAATACAACCCAATGACCATGCTTCCTATCAGTCTCTTTTATATTGTCTTTTACATCGTCCATTGGAACTGTCATAGTTCCTGCTATAACATTGGCATTAAGAAACTTTGATAAAACATCACCAAGTATTAACTCTACGTTGTCTACAAGTATTTCATTATTTGGCATATATGACCTGTGATATTCTAACCATTCATTTATTGTATAAACTTCTATATTGGTCAATATGCCCATTTTCTCTGCCATACTCATAAGATTGTTTTTATTATTCATTGTAGATGTAATAATCGGTTTTCCTGTTACATATGCTGTTGAAATAAGCATTGCCGTTTTACCAGTCGCACGTCCACGATTTATAATTCTCATATTTTTCACCTCTTATTCTTCACTCACAATCTCATAAATAATATCGTTATGATAATAACCATATTGATCTTTAATTGAATCTTTCAGAACATGTTTCGTTCCATTATGTCTCTCGATAAAGCTATCATATCCTCTACAAGCAGGATTGCCACCAACAGCTCTCCATTCAACTCTATGTAATGTTTTAATCAGTTCTTCTAATTTATCGAATACGTCCCTACCAACCAAGATATTTCCTCTATCAAATGAGAATAATCCAAAATTATACGCTTTAGACGCATACCAATCAACGGAATACCCTAAATAACCAATCAGTTTTTCGTTCTTATCAATTATTGCATATTGAAACTGGCTCTCATTTGGGCATTCTACAATTTCAGGACTCCAATTACACATGCAGCCAGTTTCATACATCATATCTTGTGTATAATAACATTTCTGAAATTCTTTCTTGATCTGTTCTCTATATAAAATTGCAGGTACTAACACCTAATCGCCTCTTTTCTATATCCAAGGATATGTTGCTTTCCTGTGAAGTTACTCAGATAAAATCTTCTGGAACATATCATCTACTGAGTCCAATAAGTCATATCTCTTATCAAATGCTGCTGTTGAACTTCTTGCAAATTTACGCTCAACCATGTCGATGTAGTAAGTCATTGTTCCATCATCGCCCATATAGAATTCATTCCATTCATCATCAGACATCAATCTTCTAACATTCAATTGGTCGATTGCAAGATTGTCAAAGCTAACTACCTTAAATTTCTCAATAATATCTGCAAGATTTTCATATAGCCAATTCTGCTTTACAACAATGTTTTCATGATCTTCTGAATAAAAATCATCACCACGTCTTAAATGTTTATAACCAAGAATCAACATCTTCAGATTATTATTCTCTAAAGCTTCTACGTCCGATGGCTTTAATACTCCATTGATTACATGAATGACCGCATTTGGATATTTCTTAATAAGTTCGATAAATTTTTCTGTAGGATTTACAAGTGATACACCAAGACCATAGATAAGTTTTTCATCAACAAGCTTTCTAATGAGTTCTTGTTTTTTCTCAAAATGAATCTGATTTACCGTCATGTTTACAATAATTTTTCTATCTTTGAGTTTCTGTAAGAATGGAATTAAGTCAGGATGACTTGTAGCATCTCCACCACCAAGAGCAACTTCCTGACACGGATGAAGTGTGTTAATGAATTTCTCATTCAAAATATCTCCAAATTTTCCATCTGTTGTGCTACCTTCATGGCAGAATGGACATCCCATATCACAATAATTTGTTATTTTGATATCCATATTTTCTGCATGATCTGGAATAAATTCATCATCTTCTGTTTCTCTAATTTTTGTTCCATCGCTCAGAATAGTAGTGAAAAAATTCCCATTCTTATATCTTCCTAATAATTCCATTCTTAAAATCCTCCTAAATTAAATCAACCATCGTATCCATATTTACCAAACGCAACAATTTTATCTCCGCTTTTACTTGTATATCTATCTACAAATGTTTCAAGATTACTGTACCGCCACTCCTCATAGGTTTTTGCATCCTCGTCTACAATATTGTTCTCTTTTGCGTATTTGGTATAATACTTTTCTTTCGCAGATTCTGACAAGTCTGACCAATCTTTAGAAAATTCATCTTTATGATTTTCATAGTCTTGTGCTGCATATTTCTTATCATCATCTGATAAACTATTTACTTTTACAAATGACTCAGAACCCCATTCATCAAAAAGAAGTTCGCCATTCTTCCACTGTTCAAATTCCTCCTCGCTACACATTGTCAAACTGTGTGTTGAACTGCTATTTGATTCGAATACACTACGTCTAATTTGTCTCTTCATTCAAAACCTCCTTAATGTTCATTCTTTACTCTATATTCTCTAAAATACTTCTTCTCTGCATTTGTTCTCACATCAATCGCTTCTTGTATATCATTGTATGAGCCTAAATATATTTGCTTATGATTTATTCCAATATATGCAGTCCATTTATTAATATCTTTTCTCCACGATACACCAGTTTTCCCAGAAGTATTATTTGATGGACGAATTCTATTTTTAGTATTATGTTTTTGTTCAGTTATCCGTAAATTTTGTTTTCTATTATCATATTTTCTATCAGAGTATATGTGATCTCCAACAATTAAGCTATCATCACTATCCTGTATACCCAAAATTAATCTATGCAATCTAACTTGCTTGTTTCCACCAAGTACATGCCCTACAAAATATCCTCTTGAATCTTTAAACCAACATATGTCTTTGATTTTGTCATAGTCTTCTAAATCAAAAAAGAATTTATTTCCATTAGAATCATACCCAATACCATATTCACCAGATAAATCATATTCATTATATTTTTTACCATGTGATATTTTTGTTTTAGCGGTTTCAGAAGCAACTTCTTTATGTAGACACCCACAAGATCGAATATTCCCAGAGGTTAAAGCAGAACCAAGAATTATTTTATTTTTTGTCCCACAATCACAATTACAATACCATTGTGATTTATGTTTTCCTGAATTAGAAAATATTTTATCTTCTGCTTTTGCAGTAACGACCAATCTTCCAAAACGCTCTCCAATTAGATCTAATGAATAACCTTTTCTTTTATATTTGCATTCACCGTTAATCTTTAATTCTCCATTTCATCATCATCTTTTGGATACTCATGATCAATAGCATCCATATTTACTAATCCTGCTCTCTTCATATCTAACCAATAACAATATTCATCACCATCCTGGATAACAACATATTTCTTATTTGTCAGATATTCCTCTAATAATATATTCTCTTTTTTGAGGAATCCACCAAGTATATTCTCATCAACATATCCTGTATATGGTATCTCAAAATGAAAATAACCATCGTCAGTTTCCCAATATTCGATTGTATCAATTCCCCAATCCTTTTCTTTCTGCTCAAGCCACTCGTTAAGTTCATCCTCTGTTTTACCATATTTCTTTGCATAATCACTATCTTTATTCTCTGGATGATTTTTATCAGCGACTGAATCTGAAATCATAGGAACGACAATCTTTTTAAGACCAGGAACATATTTTAATGCAAGTGATTCAAGCTTCTTATAATTTTCATCATTATACTCACGTACTAATGAAGCACAAGCGTACAACCATTTATCATGAAAATTACCTAATGCTCTAAATGGACTTCTGCCAAAGCCCATATCACTGTCCCAAATTTGCCACTCACAATCCTTTTCATCAGTTTCTTCATTATTAAATAAACAAAAATCTTTTATAATCTCATCTGGCGTATAATGTTCATCCTTCTTCATAATACAAAGCGAATGCTGACTACTTGAATTTGTCTCGAAAACGCCTCTGCGAATCTGTCTCTTCATTTTTTCTTACCTCCTTGCTTTAATATTCTCTCTTTGTTACTAAAAGAAACCTGAATTTACTGTTACTGCATATCATTTAATTCTTTATTAATATCTTTCTCAACTTCTCTTCTATATTTCTTTTTAAATAATCTACGATTCTTCTTTTTCATCTTTCTCCAACCGTTGTGATTATTTGCCCAACAAGCATAATCATGGGAGAACCAAGATTGATGATTTTCAGAAAATTGTCGTCTTTTAATCTCTGATCTCATAAAGCTCCTCTACTTACAATTCCTAAGTTCAACATTATAGTCATCCTTAACATCAATAGTGACCTCTCTCTGAAATTTTCCTTCCTTATCATAGAGGGATAAATAATATCTGTTGTTACCACGCTGCTCTAAGTCAAGATTTTCATTCTCAAATAATAATACTCGTCTCTGCTTCTGCATTGGTTTATTCTCTACCTTCAAGTTATTTATTGCTTCTTTTGAACCGACAAAGATTGGTGATTTTAATTCTTCAAGAATACAGCTAATATCATCGTCTAGCCGATCATCATCTTTTGTATGTTTATCAACTGCTTTGATTACGTCTTTCTCAAACAATAATCTGTTCTCCATTTTAATATTCTCCTTTCCACTCATCTAACTCATAGAAGTCATCTATCTGGTAATCCAACTTTATAACCTGTTTTCTCAGCTCATAATCTTCTTTCTTACTATCTGTTCTCTGGCACTTCTTCCATAAATCTTCACGCTGCTTAGACAATTCTTTATATTTAGCCGATACATCAATCTCATCTATAACTAAAATTTCAATCTTCTCTCCGCAATGAGGACAGAACTGAATTGGATGATTATCAGTCTGTTCCCACTCATCTTCATATGAAGTAATGACTTCTGTATAAGAAGTGCAAAACTGTGGAACACAAACGCCATCATCTTCATATTCTCCACCAATATCATTTATATCTTCACCTGTAAATATAACAGCTTTATCATTCTGAATTTTATTACAGCAATATGTAAATGGTTTGTACTTGTATGAATGAGTATCATTGAATTTTAATTTGATTAACTCTATCTTCATTTCTTTATTCTCCTAATTTCCTGCCACAATAAGGACAATGCGTAATATATTCTTTTTGATGAACAAATCCATCATCATACTCATCCCATTCAGATGTTTCAATATCTAAATAATATTCATTCGTTAATGAATCTACATATATTCGATTATCAGGTGAGTCATAATCACAACGTTTACACATTTTATTCTCCTAATTTATCAATCTAATTTCTCGAAAATCATCATCGGCTTTTACACCATTGATATAAGCATACCAACCTCTAAGACCTTCTCCCTTAGAGATTGGATATTTATGCTTAATATTCATAACAACTTCGTAATCGTCTGGATAGTTTTCAAGAATAGACTTCAAATCACCAATTAAAATACTACTCATAATTCTCACTCCCAATTCTCAATATTATCATCACAAGGGAAATACGAAAGTTCAATCTCGCTCAGTTTTTTGTAATAGATAACAGATTCACTCCAATCTTTTTCAAAACTTTCGCTATCATATATTTCTCTAAACCCAATAAGAATATCCTTATCTGGAAGTTCAATAGCTTCCTTAATCTGAATATGTCTAAAATGATAATCAACATATAATGACTGATCCACGAACTTTTTATCCATCTCATAAGGAGTATATTGTCCTGGTCTACGAATTTCTAACATGCGAAAAATATGCTCATATCCAAAATCATGTAGCCATGTTTCAAAATCAGTCATTATAATCCTCCTTTTCAAAAGGAATATCTGTCTCATAAAAATCTCTTGTCACTAAGACAAAATATTCCTCGTCACCTTCGTACCTGAATACACTTAAGAATAAATCTCCATGACATGTATACCAATAGGACTCATTTTTATTTATTCTAAAATAATCAATAGCTCTCTGAATTTCTTTAACTACTTCATTTTTTCCCACTTCAACAACATTTCTTAGATTCTTGTTAGTTCTATTGAAATGTATAGGATAATCAATATTGTCTTTTGTTAATGTAATTCCATCTAATTCATTGACCATTGATTCTAGTCCACAGCAAGGACACTTAACAAACGGTGCGCCAAGCCATCCAATATGAGTATCTTCTTTAGAAATTTCCAATTCTGAATCACAATGTTCACAGAAGATATGTATTTTTTTAGACTTTTCTTCAACGTTTTTGTTAAAATTGTTCTTAATAACTTTTATAATAATCACCTCTTTCTATGTATTTATTCTCTTATCTCAGTTCAATCTCACCGAATTTTAATGTGTCATCTTCGAATACTTTATTGCCAAGATAATATCCAACTAAACCACCTGATATTTTTGTATTTTCAAATACAGATACCTTACACTGGTCTGCTAACCTATTAATAGTATCTTTATTAGCGAATATATACGGATAATAGTTTTCATCACCCGTATTATTTCTTACGGTTTCTTGCTGTTCGTACATATTCTTTCTTAATACACTTTCATCTATTTCTTTAACTATTGAAAATTTACTCATTTATCTCCTTTCCGAAAGAAATGCTTCTTTCCTCTGATTTCAATTTTTGCTATTTTTCAAAATCAATGCCCTGAAACCCTTATAAATCAAGGCTTTCAGACACCTATTTTTAGAAAATGTAGGAAAAACAAGCATTTCACTAATTTTTCACTATTTTTTCACTATTTCTAAATTTTGATGCCCTCAAACCCTTGATTTTACTAGGTTTATAAACCAAAGGAAACGTGGTTTTCCTTGGCTTTTTCAACCTCTGAAAACCTTGATTTTAGGGCATTTTAGAGATTACTTTTTTATTCTCTACTAATCTTGATACTCGACATGATAATCTGCCATTTCAATTTCATTTCCACAAGGTAATTCAAGAATTGCATCTTCTCCATATTCCCATCTAATAGCAAGACTTCTATTGCAATCACAACCAAAATTACCTTCTGTGAAATAGAAAATTGCACTATCTTCTGGATATTCATATCCTAAGTCATAATGAATGACAAATGTTTTATCCTTATATTTGAGAGTAGCAACAAAAATTGTCCTCTTATGAGTCATAATTCCATGTTTACAATCAGTTGCCAATCCTTGTTTCTCGTATTTATCCTTCCTGATTAACTGAATAAACTTGTTCTTTTCTTCTTCAGTATTAAAATAGTAATAACCCTCTTTTATACCTAAATCTTTCTCGATGGATGGATTGGCATCGTGATTCCATGCACCACCCCAAATATGCACCAACCATTCTTCTTTCTTACTCATATAATTATTCTCCTAATGGTCTTTCATATGTAACTAATTTTTCAACAATTAGATCCTTTGGTAATAAATCTCTACAGAAATATGCTGTTGCAAATGGACTACCTTTTACTACAGAATCCATATGCTCCTTATTGTGATAACAAATTCTTGCATCAAAACTAAGAATCTGAATACCATCTTTGAAATATTTATATCTTGTTTTACCTTGTAGGGAATTAAGCGGTAGAAGAACCGCAAATGGTTTATTGAATGAATAGAGTCTTTCTAAGACTTTATCTTTGATTGAGAAGGGTGGATTACTAACTATGATATCCCATTTTTCAGGTTCATAATTAAAAAAATCCTGACCTTCAGCTAATGAACTTCTGACTACATTGTATCCTTCTTCTTTTAGCCTGTTATAGAAAGCAGACCAGTTTTCATCAAATGGACACCATATAATTTTATCTTTTGGAAGATATTTAATAATATGATCCACTGCGTAATAGGGTGTGTATAACTCATTATCTTCCTTATTTGATGTTAAATATCCAATATTTAATGCCAATATTTGTTCACCTAGTAGCTGCGCAGCTTTACTCACATGTGAACATTTATCCTTTCCTTGTTTTGTAATTACATTGTTATATTCTCTTATTCGTTTTTATACATATCGAAATTTTCACATATATCACATTCAAGTGAAGACCACTTATTATCACAAGACTTACATTTATCATATAAATTATTTTCAGCAAGTCCTTCTTCGCAAATATCTACAATATGTTCACATAATTTCTGTGGAATTATACTTCTTTCTTTTGCACCTTTCAATCCTTGTGTACCAGTTTTACTACCTCTTGGAGCTGGTGTGTGGCACGGATCCCCATTCTTGCACATAGGCAGAAATTTTGGTTTCTTTGCTTGTCACGAAACTAAGTAACAATGTAGATATAATTTTATAAGAAACGAAAATATAGTCTCATGAGTTAAAGGTGCGCACCACTATCGGTAAGAGACTATTAAAGTATTAGAGTTATTTGCTGGTACACGTTCAATTGGCAAAGCTTTTGAAGCAAGAGGTCATGAAGTGTACAGCGTAGAATGGAATAAAGATTTTGAAAACATTGATTAATATGCAGATATTAGTCAAGTAACTGCACAAGATATTTTAGAAAAATTTGGTCATCCCGATGTTATCTGGGCATCGCCTGACTGTACAACGTTCAGTATTGCTGCAATAAGTCATCATAGAAGAAAGAATCCTGAGACTGGCAATCTTGATCCAATCAGTGATTACGCAAAATTCTGTGATGCAACTGATCAGCATGTCATTTCTTTAATCAAAGAATTAAACCCAACTTATTATTTTATTGAAAATCCTCGTGGTGGTATGAGAAAGATGACTTGGATGCAAGACCTTCCACGATATACGGTTACATATTGTAAATATGGTGATACTCGAATGAAGCCTACAGATATTTGGACTAACCATCCGAAACCAAAAATTCATGTGTTTTTAGTAAAATGCCTCCGACATTGAATCTCCAAGTCTTACAAGATTCTCTACTTCCTTATCAGGCATAGAATTAATTTCTTCAATCGAAAAAGTCTCTTTGATTGCAAAATATGAATTATACCAATTTTCATCACAACCCATACTATTTTTTGCTGTGGTTAATACTGGTTTCTTAATATATTCTAATAATTTTTCTTTCTCAGTCACTACATTCTCCTTTCATTTTATTTGAACTCTATTTTATTCCTCTTTAATACTTTAATTGCCTTATCATAATCAGATTCAGCTACTTTAATACTTTTTATCTTAGTTGGTTTTGGCTTAATCCAACTACGACATTCTGTAATATCTTCGTCATACCACATCAAACCGCTTTCACAATATTTGTGCCATTGACAGTCATTATTGCCACAGTTGCTCATTTATGTATTCTCCTAATCAGTTAATATGAAATGTATATACTGACCAATATGCTCCTTCAGTTCTGTTTCTAAATCATGACCACCAATAATCAAGTTATCAATATTAAATCCAGTAATAGTCCATTCTGAATACCCTACATAATGTCCTTGTGTTAATAAATTTCCTGTAAGTATATAACTGTCAAAGTTCATCTGTGCTTCTTCTAAAGTACATTTTTCATCAGAGAACCAACAACGTAGATTCGCATTTGGAATCGTGGTGATTTTCTCGCCAAGTCCTCTGTTTAGTTTTGTATAATTGAAATAATCCATAATAGATTCTGCTATTGATTCATAGTAATCATCAATTTCTTCAGCTAATCCTAAATTGCCTTCACTATTACGTCCTATCCAGCCTTGTAGTATTAATTCCATTTCGTTCACCTCTCTGTATTATTCTCTTATTTGTGATAGGCTACATCAATATGTTCCATACACCATTTCCAATATGGAATTACTTTAACACCACCAGCTTCGTTCCAATCTTTCTTTAACTGCGTTTGTGTATCTTTATCTAAGCAGGAAGCTAAATACAAAGAACACTCCATTGGTGCTGTTTTTCTGTATTCTTCACTAAAATCTTCTAAATTTAAATTCGCCATTTCTACCTCCTAAACCACCAAGAAAATTCAATTTCATAATATATTTATAATTATATATAGCGTAATTTCTTGATTCATACCACAACATATAGCACACAAATTACCATATGTTGTGGTATTTATTATTTAATTGTTAATAGGTCAAAGCTTTTAATATCTAAATCTAGTAATAGTGGTTGTTTTAGACCACAAACTAAATGTTCCATTTTCACCGTATGCTCTTACCATTACAGTCGCATCATCCATTCCATCAGCAAAAAATTCATCTGTATAATTCATTGCATAAAATGATGTATACGTTGTATCAAATTCTTTGTAAGATCCATCTGCTTTTATAACTTTAATTTTATAAGACGTAGCATTTTCTACTTTGTTCCAATTTGCTGAAAAAACTGCATAGTTAAAATATCTTGATGTAGTTTTGAAATAAGTAGCATAATTTACTGTTGGAGTATCGAGGACGCATTTTTTAAGCCAGTTTTTTACAGCGTTATCAATAGCATCGTCTAAAGCACCACCCGGTTGAAAATTAATATCTGGGATTTTAACAGACGGCGGATTCAATTTCGGTGTGCAGGCATATGCTGGGATAGTAGAACCTGCAACCATCATAGTTACAATTAAAGCACTTAATAATTTTTTCATGTTTTTTAATTCCTTTCTTTATTAGCATGTTTACATTGTTTCTATATAATAAGTGATCACCTATATTTATATTATTCTCGAGGTTTGATTCATTGGTTTTATTTAACCGTTTGTAGTGGTATATTTACGACTACTGGATGTGAACCTGCACCCTCTATCCCATTGACAAAAGCCTTTGGGAATACTTTCTTCATTATCTGATAACTTCCATTTACATCTGCATTAATATATTCTCCTTTCTCACTCTGAAATAGCCCTCTATGTATTCTTCTATCTTTATTGTAATTTTTCTCAATTGGATCTTCTCCATCAAGAAAAGATGTACCACTTGTATAACTTTCATTTGTTTTAATAAATTTAATTCCTTCATTCTCACATTTATATTCAAGTCTTTGTACGATACTTAAATATGGAATTGCAACAAATTTCTGATTAACTCTTTTGCCCATATTGGTATCTTGCTTCCAACCTGAGTTATACCCACAAACTAAAGTATCAATATCATTACACTTACAAAAATTTACCGCCATCTTTGTTGATTTCTGAATATAGTCATCTACCTGATTATTTCTTTTAGTTGTAAATCTTTGCATCTCATTTGACCAATCACTATCATTTCTCAGCTTTAATGCAGATCTCATTTTTGAAATTTTCTTATTATAATACTGATTAATTGACTTTAATGGTTTTCCATTTATTATAATTGGACTCACGTCACAGTTTGTTGTAATAGTCATTAAATTATCAACACCTAAGTCAATCGCAGCAATTCTCTCTGATACTATATTCTCCGTTTCAGGAACTTCTATTTCATATACTATCTCCATAACATAATAATCGGCTTTGGGAACAAATCTACATTGCATCAGTTTACCTTCAGCATGAGTATTCACTGTATAACCACCAAAAGGTTTAAATGCAATTCTGAATTGTCTATCATTTAATGAGCACTGTCTATTCTTCAGCATAAAAACCTGTCTGCCATCCTTCGGTAAATACTTAGGTAATTTTGGCATTCCTAAATACTTTGATGGATTTTTCTTCCAATCTTTTATTGCAACAAAATAGCCTTTCCACATTTTATCTACAAGCTGTATTGTTTTCTGTGCTGCTTGCGAACCACATTCCTTATAGCAATCCATTGACTGCATAAGTTTTTGGACATCATAAGCACCTATTTTATTTTTATTATTAATGAATTCTTGTCTAATAATATAATTTGCTTGATTATATACATTCTTTGAATAGAAACAATACTGGTCTACAATTTTATATATAGAATTATTTCTTTTAATTATTTGCTGTTCAACACGATTAACTTTTTTCATTTAGTTTCCTTTGTTTATTATTTTAAAAATTACATAGTTCTAAAACAATAAGTATGCAGGATCAACTGCTCTACTTGGGTTTATTACTAATTAAAATTACATAGCTCTAAAACGTCGGATTGTTGTTATGATTAGTTTGTATTGGGTTTATTACTAATTAAAATTACATAGCTCTAAAACCTCAAATATGTATTCGTAATTTATATAGTTTCTTGAAGTTTTACGTTCAATGGACAAAACCCACGCCCACTATCCAATCGAATTTCTTCTTTTGGAATACTTGTTACAGGATAAACATTTATTTATCCTGTATTTGTATATTCTCTCTTTCAATTACATCATCTCTACAATTTCAGATATACTCATTACGAGCCAACATAAAGCCATTGCAGACCATGTAAATTTCTGCATCTTTCCTTTTACAATAACAGCATTTGCAATACTTAAAATTACCAATGCAATGTGCATTATCAGTAAAATCATAGTCTAACCTCCTAAAATTTTCGCAAGAAATTCCGCTTTACTTGGAACTTCATATTCTGTTATTCTCTACTTAATCTTCTTCTCAACCACAACAATCGTGTCATTGTGCCAACCGCCATGAGAAACAAGTAGAATTTCCTGAATTTCAAAGCCATACTTCTTACCAATGCCACCACTATTCCAACTACAAGTAATTACAATACCATCTTTCTTTACGATTCTTCCTATCTGTTCCTTCTGCTTAGACCAATATGAAGCTTGTGTTGTCTGCATATTTACTGTCTGTCCAAGATTTTTGTAACATTCGCTTACCTGTCGTGGCGAGTATGGTGGATCATATAACACTGTATCTACTGAGTTATCATCGAATGTCTTTAAGAAATCTAGTGCATCCATATGGTAATCAGTATCATATTGTGTATCTAAGTCATTTGTTACTGTTGCCAATTTATTGCTATTAGCAAACGGATCAACAATCTTACCAGTTGCATATTTCTCAATTAATTCCTTAATTGGCTTAATTGAAAATGTGTTACTATTTGGCATCTGCCAGACTCTATTTATTATCATTATGTATCAGGAGTAAACGCTGCGTTTTCGGTATACCAAACCTCTTACTCCTTCCTGTTATGTTATTCTCTGTTACAACTTCATAAAACTCAAAATATGAGCTATAACATCAACAGTCCATCCGTTACCAACTACTTCAAATCTTCTTGTTTTAGGCATTGCTTTTACATTGCCACTCTCATCCATTCCAAACTCCGTATAATTGTCTGGAAGTGTCTGAAGTCGTTCAATCTCTAATGGACATGTCTTTTTATATTTTTCTCCACCAAGCCAAACATTGAATTTTGTTTCTGTTCTACAACGTGGTACTGTTGGAGCTTTCTTATCTAAAAAATACAACCTGTCCTGCTGCGAATAATGACCTTTACCTCCAAGATCATATTTTATGTAATTCTCACACTTAATCATTGTGTTCCTGATTCTGTCATCAAAGTATTTGACTAAATCTGGATCATCACAGATAACATCTTTCACTAATAATCCTTTATCATCAGGAAGTGTGATATTTGGTATGTTCGTCCAATACAGACGTTTTCTTCTCTGAGCTGATAATAACTGACTATCAATCATAATTGGTTGTACACCCAATTCCTCACTAATAGCGTCTTGAATCTCGTCAGCCATTCCATAATTGTTTTCATATAGGAAATATTTTGGATTTGTATTATTCTTTGCTTCCACAAATTTTTGAAAAAGTTTCCAACCTTCGCCTTCTGTATCAATTTCTCTCTTCAATTTTGCTGTTTTACTACACTTGGCTTTCGACCAGAACTGGCAAGGTGAACCACCCATTAATAGATCGACTCCATTAAAATCCTTGAAGTCGGTAGAAAATACGTCACCGTATCTTTTGATATCAGGATAATTATATCTACTGATTTTGATTGCATTCTCTTCAATTTCAAATGCGTTATACTCACTGACTGAAATATTGGCTTTATCTAATGCAACTCTTCCACAAGAGATTCCATCAAATAAACTTAATACTCGTAGTCCTTGAGAATTATTTTTTTCATTATTCTCTGTCAAAATACACTATTTTACAGAGGTTACGTAACCATAATTACCTAGGAGTTACTGCTTAATTCCTTTCTTCTTAATTATTTTGTTGTAAAAAATCACTCGAAAATAGGCACGTCTGCCTAATCGAATGAAAAAAATATTTCTTGTTACTTTTATTTGGAAAATTTGGCTGATCAGCCTTTGAATAGAAATACTTCTATATTAGATTATTCTCTACTTGAAACTTCTTTAATTCATCTTGAATCATCTTCTGCATATCTTCTTTGTCAAAAGATATATTTACAACTGGAATAACATTTGCATTTAGATTAACATCGCCAACAATAACATTATTAAATGCTTCTAAAAACATTTCTGCAATTTCTTTTTCATAGTTACCACACATTCCATCGCAGTTAATATCTGCAATTACTCTCGAAAAGAAATCTTTGAACTTATCAGCGATAAAATCTTTCTCATATCCTTTTGGAATATCAATTGTTAATTTCACCATTTTACCTCACTTTATTTGTCAAATGGGTTCTCCATAATACAATGGTCAACCATATCTCTAAATGCAAAAGGTGAATCAATCACTCTATTTGAATATCTGAAACGCTTTAAAAACTCAAGTACCTCATGCGCGTCTCTATGTGATAATGGAATAAATGATACATATTCAGGGCGACCTTTAATACATACAACCGCCCAAGAATGGTCATCAGAACAAAAACCAACATCAGTTCCAACGTCTATCATCGAGTTCATCATTTTATGACAATCATCAACTAATTTTTGAGAATTTTTATATGTAACGGCTGCGTCAGATAATTGAATATTAGCATATACACATTTTCTTACTGCATCATTATATGATTTTTTAGCCGCTTCCACTTGAAATAAATCATCTTCTAATAACCAATGTCTCAATTTATCTCGTATTTTATCTTTTAATTTCACTTTCTCACCTCGCTTACCACTTTTACCTTACATTCAATTTCTACAACTTCTAGCTGCCTATCAGCGTTATAACGTCTTGACATAAATCTTCTAACCGCATTCTCAGCAGTTTTCCTTGTTTCCCAATATTTGTGTCGAGGGTTTGTAATATTACTTACTAATTTTCCTGTTGATTTATCCATTACACCATATAATGAAAATTCATTTTCCATTCATTTCACCTCACTCTATTGGAATCATTTTCGCCATGTTATTACCCATATGTTCAACCGCATGATAATCCGTAATTGGCTTTAAAAAATCACATCTATTAGGTTCACATCCTCTTCCTTGATATAAATTACATGCATAGATACCACGCAACTGATTTGTACATTCAGAAAAGATACATTCTTTGGGTTCATCTGGCATTTTATCTACAATAATTTTCATATTCTAACCTCACTTATTTGTTATCATATCCAAAAATAACAATTCATCTTTCTTTAATGTAATATCATAATCTTTCCACTTCTCCATAAGCTCTCTTGTGTCGAAACCATGCGGAACTATAATTGCATATCCATGCGGAGTTTTATGTTTCTCAATGTATCTTACAGGAATATATGAATAACAGTGAACATCCAAAATAAATTTTATTACAAGATTATCATCATCCACATCGAAATCAAATAACCATTTACTCTCATCACGATTTTGTACCTGCTGTGCAACTGATGCTAATGTACGATTAAGCTGTGTCATACTTGGCTTATCTCTTAACAGACGGATAATCAACTCTTCTCTGATTTTCTCTTCATTCCTAGAATTAACTGATCTATATAATCTTGTCTGTTCGCTAGGGACTCCTTTGGCTGCAAAACTTTTAAAAGCCTCAATTACCTTGTCTTCGTTCTCTTTGTATTCAAGGATTGTTTTTACTCGTTGCTTAAAGTTTGAAATATCCTTATTATCCTTGTTTCGAGAACGAATTAGGTATACATATAAGTTTGACATATTTTTACTCCATAATTTCTTTCAAAACACTTTTACATTTTTCTTTTAATTGTCTGTACTTTACATGATCTTGCTGCGTGTAATAAGCATAAATATCGACAAGTTCAAGAAATAATTCATAATGTCTTTTCTTAACCTTCTCGTCCAAAATCATCTCTTTACAGTTTTCTATATGCATAAAATAATCACAGACCTCGCCATCGCAATCATTACAATTTGGTTCGTCTTGCCAACTTCCTAATCTTGGCAAATACCATAATAATAATTCTCTGAAAGATATAGAACGACAGTCATCTCTACTGTAAAATGTAGGTATTTCATCATCATCTTCGTTTTCTAAGAAATTACAACCCTTCCAGTAAATATCTGCATCTAACTTTCCACATATTTCCTTAATTCTTTTCTTCATAATACCTCCAAAAATTCCGAAGAAATGTGCGTTTCTTTCTAATGTAAAATATATACCATATATAGTATATATTGCTTATTTTTAATACTATATATGGTATATTTGTAACAATTACTCACTTAATTCTGCAAGTGCCTTGTCCAGATCCTCATCAGACATGTTCTCAAGTGCTGCATCCTGTCTCTTAGCTTTGATTTCAAGTAATCTCTGTCTCATCTCAGCATTTTTCTTAGCGTTTTCTCTCTTCTTTTTCTCATCCAGCTTCACGCCAACAATATACTTGACAATTTCAATCTTATTAGAAATCTCCTCATCTTCCTTTGACTTAGTATTCAGAAGACTCTCTTCCTCAGACTTCTTTACTTCTGCATTGAGTATCTTAAATACTGAGTCCAGATTTGTGAGAGATAAATCCCACAAATCAATTACGTTAATCATTCCTCTGAATGGGAACTGATAATTTGATCTTGTTGCATTAATAAATAATTCGTTGTTTGTCATAATAATCTCCTTTTCTAATTCTAATTAAAACTTAATCTTCATTACACGCTCTGTTGCGCCCTTAACCTTAACAACTAAATCTGCTCTCTTTGTCATAGAGAATCCAATTCCTGAAAGCTGATCATCAGTATCTTCTACATGACACTTAGCACCTAAAGCCTCAAATACTCTCTTGTGCTTCATTAAATCATTGTCAAGGAACTCAAGATAGAATCCATTAGGCTCTTCGCTATTTACACAATCTTTCAGGAAGAAGAATAAATGTCTATGACCAATTCCATCCTGCTCGTCAAAATAGTTTGGACTATAACTAATTACTGATACAGGAACAAACTGATTTGTATTTACACCCCAAATTTCACGACTTGAAATAGATGAACTTCCAGACAGCTTTTCCTTAATTGAGAAGTTGCCATTCTTGTCAAGTGTTACCTCTGCCACCTGAACATTCTCACCAGTTCTCATAGGATTGCTATAATCAAATGAATAAATCTCTCCATTGAACTCAACTTCCGCTCTGAATCCATGCCTTACTGCACCTGAATACTGATGTACAAAGAATCTATATGTTCCTGATCTCATTCTTGATAAATCCTGCCAAGTAATATTCTCTACTGCAACTTTTCCATCTGGATTTACAATATCTACATCTAACTGACCACCCATTCTTGATGACTCAGGTTTTCTACAATTACCGAAATAAATCTCATTTCCGCTAGGCTCAACGCAATGAGCATCAAGATCGTAATTATCATGTCCATCTTCATTCCACTGAATTGAAAATCTGAGTACACCATCAACATTACCGCCAGCAGCTTTTACATTCTGCTTCATATCAGAGTCAGTAATGTTTCCTGAATAAGCCCAAGATAATCCGTTATTCCATTTGAACATTGTCTTAGCATCTGGATTAACAGGTGCAATCATAGAAACAAAGTTCTTCTCATGTTTATTCTCTACAAAAGCTTCAATCTCCTTTGCAGTTGGAAGTACCTTATCAATGAAATCCTGTGCTGAAATCTCTTCAACCTTAGAGAATTTCTTAGGACTTACAGCAACATCCTTTTCCATCTGACCAAAAATATCATCTGTACCAATCATTCTTCTTGCAGCACTCTTATTTGAGAACAGTACATTATTCACAGTAATATCATTCAGATTAGCAAATCTTCTCTGTAATGAATCCATATATCCAAGCTCTGTAATGGTCTTCTTTGCATCCTCAAGCATTTTCTTTGTAAAAATAGCCTTTGGACGCTTATAATTACTTGGAGCGACAATCTGCTCATACTTCTTAACTGCTGTGTCAAGATCCATATCCTCACTTACATTAATAAGAAGTGTTCCAATAGAATGATTTCTAATTCTACCGATAGCCATACCTGCTGTTACCGACTTCTCCCAAGCATATAAATCCTTTTCAGTATCAGAAGTCAGCTTATCGTATTCCTTCTTATACTTCTTGAACTCTGTGAGTACGCCTTTCCACTCTTCACCCTTATAAAGTGTATTTGAGTTGATAAGTTCAAGAATTGTATCAAGTGCATCCATAGTAATTTCATCGAGAGAACGCTTAAATACATTTCTTGTATCTCTGAACCGTCCTTTAACTTCCTCATTAGAACGACTACTTCTATTTACAAACTTATTTGGAAGCTCTAAGAAGAAATGATCCCACTGATGAGACTTTCCATTGATTTCCTCAAAGTTAAAATCTGTACCAATCTTAGGGAACTTAGTTGTATAAATATCTGTAACTGTATGAGCTTTTACAAAAGCATCAAGTGCATCACATACTGGCTGATATGTTGTATCGCCAAGATTCAGTTCCCAAATCGTATGAATCTGGTTATCCTTGATAGTGACAGCAGAACCAATATTCTTAATAAACTGTCTACAACAACTGCAATCATGCTCTCTACGCTCTCTGAAAATCTCATTTGTACCAGCAGGGAAGCTATCAAGATATGTATTCCATAATTCATCTTTGTCTACATTTACCTCAAATAAATGTGTAGTCTCTTTCTGCATTTCATCGAAGTGCTTCTGTAAAGCCTTTTTAAACATCATAAATCCATCCATATTTTGTACCTCTTCTTTCTTATATTTATTTTTGTTAATTGTTTCTATTGTTATATTCTCCGTTTATAATCCAAAGGAAACGAAGTTTTACTGTGATTTTATTTACTACCAAATTCCATTTACCGTTTTATCAACAATTTCTCTCATTACACCACCAGTCATTTTATTCATTGTATCCGCAACAAGACCTTTAAATTCTGCTCTTATTCGTCTATTATGATGAGTACATGGCGTTGAACAATAATTATTTCTTCTACATTTTTCACAATTGCCATTCAATTTCCACTGTTCATTTTCCTGAATCTGTTCCATAACTTAGCCTCCTCTTCTGTCCAAAATTTTCTGAATGGTTTTCTTATCTTTCTCAGATAAACTATCCCAATCTAACTTAAAACTTTCACAATTTTTATGGCGATTCCAACCATCATCACAATCATAAGAATAACGGTACGCACAATAATCACATGCCATTTATTTTCACCTCTCTTCCAAAGAAATAGAACTTTAATGTGTTTTTGCTAATTCAAATATTTCATTCCAATCATCATATTCTTTTAATTTCTCTTGTGGAACTAATAATTCATATTCAGATTCAATTTCTTCTTTAGAGCCATATCCATTAAAACTAGGTATGCTACCAATTAAATCTCCATGTTCTTCTAGTTGACGAAATATAATAACATGTTCTTTCAAAAAATCACCCATATGTGAAGCAAAACTGTCAATCTGAATCAATGACTTATTTTCTTTATTTATGTAAATATCTCCAAGCTTCATTGTTATTTTTCACCTCTCTTCTTAAGAAAAACAAACCTTACTTCCTTGTTAATCTAATTATCAGTTCTACAAGTCTCTCTTTGCTCATAGCATGTAGATACTCTCTCTTTTCATTATCTGAGCAGTTCTCAATAATTTTTAAATCACTCTTTGGCATTTTTAATCCTCCTTATATTTTTTCTAACTAGGCTGGTGGGACTTGAACCCACAAAACCTGCGGTCAAAGCGCAGTGCGTCTAACCAATTTCGCCACAGCCCATTAGAGATGGTGTGGAATTTCACCACACCAAGTTATTCTCTATTTACTGGTCTGAATCAGCATCCTTTGTAACTACAGTGTCACTACCCTGAACTGTTACCCATCCATGCTTGAGCCTTGCTTCTGCCTCTTTCATACGAATGAGCTGATCAGTAATTGAACTGTTAATCTTTGCATTTGCGTCTGCCTCTGCCTGCGCTGCAATAACCTTTGCGTCTGCATCACCCTGAGCTTTTGTAACCTCTGCTTCAGCGTCAGCTTTTGCCTTATCAATATTTGTCTGATTCTGAATTGCCTGAGTCTCTGCATCCTGCTGAGCCTTGATTTTAGCGTTTATAGCTTTCATTGTATCTTTATCAACATCAATATTGATTAAAGATACGTTGCTAATTGTAATACCATACGGCTCAAATTTCTTTGCAAGATAATCTGAAACTGTACTGTTAATATTCGCTCTTTCAGAACCAAGAATGTCGGATACTCTGTAGTTTGCAACAATCTCTTTAGTCCAAGAAACAATATTAGGTTTGATAAAACTATCTCTTACCTCTTTACCACTCTGACCTTTAAATCTTGTAAAAACGTCTGCAACACTATTTTGTTTATACTGGTATGTATAAGTAAGCTCTAAAGTCATTGACTTACCCTCTGATGAACTTGCTGTGAAGCTATCATCATCTGGCGAATCTCCTTTTTTAGAAGCAGTCAGATATGACTGCTCAAGACCAACTGTATATAATGTTGTCTTTACCATTGGACTCTTCCAATGCCAACCTTGATCAAGTACCTTTTTCTCTACTCCACCGTTCGCATTGTACTGAACGGCTGCATAGCCAGCAGGTATTCTTACTAAAGATTTCATACATATGATTACTCCAATTACAAGTACAATTGCTGCTACAAATCCTCCTAGTTTCTTCATTCTTTTGTCTCCTTTTCATCTTTATTTATTTCTTCTGTCACACTATTTTTTATTATCTTATAGACAAATGAGCCTATCTCTGTAAAAAATGGCGACAGCAAAAACCATAGTATTAATAGTCCTATAATGACCAAAATCATCAAAACTGACATTTGATTATTCTCCTATCTCAACAATAAATATTTTAACCAATCAGGTATATCAGCATTTACAACCATACTAAATATCCCAATGTTTACTAATATAGCGAGTATCGCAATTACTATAAATATTCCTATAATAAATAACTTACCTTTCATATTGACACATTCTCTCCTTGCCAACTCATATATCCAAGTATTAACAGTTTCTGTAAATCATTACCATGAAAACCTGTTACATCACAAAATGCACCAAGTATTTCTGTGTCTTCATGCGTTATTGCATGATAATTTACGCTGTTACATTCTTCCAAATGGTTCATGTTTCCGTTTTGGAAAAATGTATTATACAATATTTCATATGTATTCATCTCTATGCACCATACCTTTCTAAATCGTCTAAAATCTTTTCTGCTTTAACATTATGTTCGTCACATTTCTGTGATAATAAATTCATTATCGAAACATAAAATTTTATCACCGCAAGATGGAATCTAAATCTAACTTCGTTCATATTCATCCTCCAAACATTTCATTCCGTACAACCATTCAGAAAATCCAATAACACCTGCAACTAATATAATTTCCAAAATCCATTCCATTTTTATAACCTCTGATTTTTAGCAATTCTTTTAATCTTCATATTCTCTGGAATATCCATTGGTCTGAAGTCAGACCTTATAATCTTTGATATAATTACTGGCTTAACACCCCATTTTGTGTAGCACATGACTATATCTCCTACAAAGACATTCTCCATAAACATATTCCATTTCTCGGATGTCGGTACTCTCCAGACATACTCCTTGTCTGTCTGCTGATTCGGGTGTTTTCCATATATGTATGTAACTACTTTATTTTCCCTTTCATATTCATATCTATATTGTTTGATATCTTCCACATCGAACTCTTTAAGCACCAAGTATCTTATGTATCCATCTACCAGCTCTTTATCATGGTTGATGATAATTGGCTTGTCCAGCTCGCCACGCTCTATAAAATATCTTTTTGCTCTGTTCATCTTTGCCTCATTTGGTACAGACTCTGCAAGATAATCTGGGATTATAATATTTTTTAATTTCATATTTATTTGCTCTCCTTTATGTATTATGCGTTTGCTTATCAAAACTTCTCTTCATGAAGTCATAATTTACTTTCTGTGAAGGGCTAAATTTCTTCTGATTTTTGTATTTATTAACCCATTCCTCAAATTTATCCTCATTTTCATTCTCACAAGCATATGCCATTAATGCGATTAGAGCTGTTTGGCATTGCTGATATATTGGAGCATTGACTTCAATTCCATTGTGGTCAAAGCAATAATCAACAAGGTCAGAGTAAGTATCAATGTCCTCATCTGTCGCTTCTGGATTTGCATTTTCCTGTACGAATAAGAGTGTTGATTTCTCGACATTATCAATTGTGCTCTCACTTGTATTATTCTCTGTTTCCGTATCATCAATATGTAAAAAATCATTCATAAGAGTTTCCAAAATATGTAATTTATCAGCAATAACTGATTTATCTTTTGTACTTGCATTCTCATCAACAGTATCAAACAATTTGCCATCAACAGAAGTCTTTCTTAAAGAATTAATGAATGCCGTTAAAAAATTATTAAACATTTCATCATCTAATCCTTTTTCTGAAAACTTATTAAATAATGTAATCCAGATAAAAGAATCTTTAACGGTAAATAACTGTTTAGTATTTGCATCAACTATTTTTCCTAATCGACTAATATTTTTATCCAATATATTAAATTGCTCTTCTGTTGCATTGTCATTTAAATATATTGCTAATTTCTTTCCATTTTTGTTCCATTTATTAAAATGAAACATAGTCATAACAGACTCACTAATTATTCTTTCGAGGATTCCATTCTCTCTGTCTGTTTCTTTAACATTGCAGCAATTAATAAAGAAATTTCTTTTCATAATTGACCTAATCCGATCTGCAAAATTTGGTAAATACAAAAATTGCTTTTGGCTTGTCGTAAAGTTTTTTCGCTCATTATAACGTTTCATATACTTTGCAGTTTCTTTTTTGTTGCAATGTTCATGAATGACTGTCTCAACCTGATATTCATCGAATTTCTTCTGAAGTTCTTTTGGAAACTGACTGTATGTTTTGTTACGTATATCAAACTCTGCATCATCCCATGATATATTCCCTTCATTGTCTTTTATCATCTTTTTATATTTAATGATAGAATCTTCTACAGACGATTTGATTTTATAATTGCCTAATTTAATCATTTGAAAAGCTGCTGTACGACTTCCACCATCGACAATTTTAGTTTGTCCACTATCTTCTTCTGAAAGGATAATAGGAGGAATATAGTCATCAGTTAGAATTGTAACTGATAATCCATCTATAATTGCTTTCCATGCAGGATTTCTCTGAGTGTCAGCATCATTTTTTATATATCCTTCGCTAACATTATCCAAGTATTGACTCATTGTATATGTTTGTTTTCTAGGTCTTGCCATGTTTATTCCTCCTATTATTCAATGTGTTTTATAATAAAATCGAAATATTTCTATACGATTTCATTCCGTTCATACGATTATTAAATTCAGTTTGTGTTATATGTAAAATATCTTTTATATCATTTGCATGGTAGCCCTCCATAAATAAATTTGCTACCTCTAACTGCTCATCCGACAAATTATTTAGATATTCTTTTATTATTTCTTTTAAATCTGGCTTAAAGAAATCATCCTCTAATGTAGGAGATATAGAAATTCTTTCTAATGTATCAACACAATCTTTTGTAGGTGCATCAAGTGATACATCTGGCAGAAATACTCTATTACCATCTTTGTCTATTCTTGTATTACTTCGACATTGACGATTTTTATCTCGTAAATATGTAGCATATAATCTTCGATTAAGTATTCCTCTATAAAAAGTTTTGAAAGAAGCACCTTTTTTATTGTTCGCATCATATTTTTTTACGCACTTAAACAAAAGAAATTGTGCCAAACTATATATGTCATCATATTCTTTTCCACTAATTCCACCTGCATTCATAATAATTAAATTGCACATCTTTTTTATTTCTGCCATTTCATTGTCGCAGTATTCATGAAGAATTTTCATTTGATCTTCATTCCATTCTTCGTTTTTCATTGTTACCACTCCTTATGTTTGATATTTAATTATTCTCCGTTTCCTATCTCAACTATTCGAGATTTCTATCACCCTTTCTTCTTATTTATAATAAGAGGCATCAAGGAGTTGAACCTTACACGATTGGCTTTCCTGTAAAGCTGATGCCTCATCCGTTAGTGGATTAAACTATGGTAGAACTATAGCAGCTACACATTCTGCTCTTACAAGGCAATATGTATGTACAAAGAAACAAGTACCTTGTGTTCTGCACTTACATCGGGTGTGATTCAGTGCATAACAGAGCTAGTTGGATTCGAACCAACGAATACAGCAGTCAAAGTGCTGTGCCTTACCACTTGGCGATAGCCCTATAATTATTAAATTAAATAAATAACGTGAAATTATGCTGAATTGCTTGAATTTAATTGACAGAATGTCAATTTTTATGTATTATAACTATAAACGTATTCCCGTACGTTTAACAATTCAACTATATTTTTCAAGGAAAGTCGAGCTAGTGTTCCCAGCACTATGATGCTCGGCTTTCTTTTTGTATCTCACATTTATTATAATAGAACGTTCGTTCGGTTTTGTCAATACTTTTATCGAACATTCATTCTGTTTTTTATATGATATCACGTTGCGAGTCCCAAATTCTGCCCTCGTAACTATTTTCTTGAAAGAATTGTATGTAAATATCCCCTTGGCGTTTCCTCTTGTATCTCTGAAAAAACTCTAAGACCATTGGAAAATTCATCACATACCTTTGCGATGCTCGCAGCTTCTTCCAAGATATTTGTGCAGTCGCAAAACTTCTTTTTACAAAATCCAACATTCACATCAGGTTTTGCTAAATCCTGCTTCGCTACTAATACAATAGCATCTTTTTTTGCAAACTTCTTTGCCTCTTCTAATGTCATTTTAATATATTCCATATTAAGCCTCCTCTAATTGTCCGAAATTAGCATCATACACTGCTTTGATCTTTTTCTTCTCTTGTAATTTAGTAATAGTACCTAACTTCTTAATTATTCTCTTTTTTGAAACTTGTCTAACACATTCACCAAGGATCATTGAGTCTTTGGTTAATCCTTTATTTATATCTTTATAGAAGAAGGAATGTGTTGGCTGCTGAAGGTGTTTTATCTTGCTTGTAAACGGCATCACAATAGTTGTATCAGAGTAGATATTTCCGTATGCATTCTGAATAACAACTGCTGGTCTTATACCGCCTTGCTCACCTGCAAATTCAACTTCTCCAAAATCAATCATTAATATATCAAAAGTGTTGATTTCCATATATCACTTTCCTCCCTTCTAAAAGTTCTTTACCTCTTGATAGTTTATATTATAGCGTATACGCTAATTATTGTCAACACTAATTATTGCAAACGCTACAAAAAATTGGTAAAATGTGTATATATCAAGGAGGTTCTTATGCAAATAACACTTAATGAAACACTTAAAAAAGCGAATAAATCTCAATACAAATTAGCGCAAGAGACAGGGATAGCTCACTCTACAATAAATAAACTTTGCAATGGTAAAACAGATAGTATCAAATTTGAAACACTTGAAAAAATCTGCCAGAATCTTAATTGCAATATAGAAGACGTGATTCATCTCAACTAAATATAAACGCCGTCTTTTCCTTGTTCTCTCTTATGTGTTCATCTTCGAGACAAGCATAACGCTCTGTTATTCTTAAATCACTATGACCAAACATACTTGATACTTCCATTAACGCTTGTGCTTTGTCATCAGAACACTTGATATATCTATTTGCCATAGTCTTTCTAAGCCCATGAGTGCCTATTTTCTGCGTTATTCCAGCTTCTCTACGAGTCTTTTCCATTATTGAATACCATGCCTTTTCAGTCATTTTTACACCTTTCTGTGATGTAAATATATAATCATTTAGATTAATATGAGAAGAGTATATTTTCCACTCATACCACTGATTAATAGCAAAGATGAAATCTGCATTCCAATACAAATCTATATGTTTATGGCATTTTTTTGTCTTTTCAGGTACATATTCTCCTTTTTCTTTTATATTCCATGATTCGTCATAAATATCAGACCATTTTAAATCACAAAAATCTCCACCACGTAGTCCAATATTAATTGCACACACAAACATTGTTAAATTTCTCAGATTTATTGTATACTTGTTTTCTGTAGCAGAATTATCAGCCCTATGCTTAAATACATTATATACTTTCATAATTTCATCTTCTGATTTAAGACACCACATTTTTGTTGATTTTCCAATGCTTGTTTCTTTTTTATCCTGGTTAATAGGGAAATTAATAATTCTTCCTTCATAACTAATTTGTCTTTCAGCTAACATATTAATCGACCACCTTTCCTACATACATATTCTCTGTTTGCCATTCTGGTAAAAGTTCATTATTCTGATCGTAATATTTAGATTTCAATTTAGGAGCTTTTTTCATTTGTGTTTCAAAATCATCACACCATCGCACTTCTAAGTTTTTAGTCCTCATTTCTAAATGAGTACATAAACAAATCAAGTTTTTGATGTGGTCTGTTTCCTTTGTATTTGGTCGTGGTATGCCAGCTCCTACCATATTTTCTTTTAAGCATCGCAAACATATAAATCTTGAGTTATGTTTAGTACTACAATTCATTCTATCTCTTCCTTTCCATTAAAAAAGAAGCAGATGTTTCTGCTTCTAATACTTATTTCTATATTTGATTTGCTTTCAATAAGAAAGCAATTTTTCATTTGATTAATGCATCTACGTCAATATCTGTTTTAAAAATAACAAACGATCCTGGTTTAATTAATTTATCAGTTTTCTTAGTAGTTTCTCTCCAATCTAATCCTTCATAATCTTTCTTTGAAATTTCGATAAAATCAGTTTCGTAGATTTTCTTATGAGTCTTTTCTATATCAACACCTCCGCTACTATTCAGTTCAGGTCTTCGTATTTTTACAACATATGCATCATATTTTGTGTCGATTATAAGTACACTTGCCATTTCACAGATTCTTTTATCTGGTAACATACTTATAAGTTTTGTTTTAATATCTCCAATATCCTCTTTATATAAATGTGGCTCATAAACACAATCTATAAAGCTTCCAACTATCTTCATATTAGTTGTCTCCTTTCACATGAAGGCATTTTCTTTGGATTTAATACCCAAGTTTTTGCATTCTTTCAATATTAAATTTCCAATAAGTTATTACTGATGAACCATATTTATTTATGGCATCTTGTCTTAATCCTTCACTTGTGAAAATTAATTCAAGATTTTTTAAATCATTAAATAACTTCTTACTCATTCTAGGATAATGGCTATCAAATCCTTTACGAACTTTTTGTGTAACAATTTGATAACAAGCTCCATTATCTAAAATTAGATCTTTGTTATCAAGTTCAATTATATCTCTACCAACTTTTAATTTTACCATTTTATTATAATCTCCATTCTATTCACCAAGAAATCGTCATTTCTTATTATATTTTTCTGCACATCCTTTACAGTAGAATTGATCCTCAATTCCATCATAAAATCCATCGTCATAACTACCTTTTACGCATTTTATATTGCCTGTCCCATCTTGCTTTTGTTCTGTTAGAATGAATTTTCCACATTTACAGCACATAATATCCCATTGCTCCATTTATTTCACCTCATTTCATCCAACAAATTCTTAGTACCCATTACACATACAATAATACTTAACAGCAGGTTCTCCACTGACATGGCGATACCCTATTTCTCTTATTAGTCTTAAACCTGAATTATACCGCTCGTCATTTGTAAAATTATCTTTTCTTGCCAATTCATTTATAATTGATTCCATTTGTATTCTCACTTCCTGCTTCATTATACTAATTTCCGACAAATCATACTGCTCAGCCATTCTCTTAAATTCATCAGATAATCCAGTCATTTGTGATAAATCCTCAATGGCTCTTTCCATATGTTCATAAGCAAGATCCAAATTATTCCATACTGACTGCAAGTTATTTTGCGTTTTATTAATTCGACTCATTGCACACCTCACTTCTTCTGCTCGTCAATTAAATCCAATACTTCGCATAAAGTTTTATATCTGCCTTCTTCTAAGTCATCCATATTGCGATTTGCTGTTTCATTTTCTAAATCCTCAATAAGCTGCTCTATTTTAATTCTTAATTCGTCCACTGTTATACCTCGCAATTCTCTTTCCAATCTTTTTATCACTTGGGGCGTTTCTGTAACTGATTTATTGAAACATGTCGCTGTTCAATATAACCATCTTCCATTTCAAAATCAACATCTGCTTCCTCATTTGTTTCCCATGCATAATCTACAAATGTTCCAAATAATTTTAAATTTTTATGAAACACTCTATCGCCTTTTTTAAATTCCATTTATATCACCTCATTCATGACAGACACATCAATAACATTTAATCCTGCATCTTCCAAATCCTGTTCAACACAATATCTCAATGTTTCTTCTGATGATTCATCATCATAAAATTCTGCTTCTACTTCTACAATGAGTTTCGCTTTTATTTTATTTTATTTGGTTTGTCTTTCATTTTACTCAGCTCAATCTTTTACCTCTTCTCTTTGCCTACCATCAATATACCACTTAATTTTAAAATCAAAATCACTTTCTATTACATGATCAATGTATGACTCTAACTTGTTCAGCTTAATTATAGATACATTATCTATATCTATAATAACAGGATTGCCAGATTTTGTATTAACACTCATACCATTTATATTATTTGTAATTGGTAAATAATTTATATATCCATTCGAATCAGTTTCATTGTTTAAAAGAACTAAAGATTTTCCATCATTAGTTTTATAAATATCAAGTCTTTCCATTTATATTACCTCTTCTAATCTTCCGAGTAAATCATTCTTTCTTTTTATCTTTGTAAAAAGTAAATATAAAACCATTTTGGATATCCGTCTTGCCAAAATTCACAATAATGTCTATATCTGCTTACTTTATTCTCTTTGTATAATTCTGCGAGCAGCCTACCAATTTCAGGAACTTTCGGTGCTCCATATAGATACCATTCTATTACTTTCGGATTAAATTCATTTATATATGCGTTTACAAAATTCTCTGATACAACATCAATAAACCCATCTTTGTGTTGTAACATATAATTGAGTATCCATTGCTTTTTGCGTTCTTTTATAGCATATCACCTCCAAGGAAAGTTAAATTTACTTGCCTCTATGTTCTATGAACCATCTATCAGCTATAGTATGTGTGAGTTCTATTTGCGTCATAATTACAGTATTCGCACCAAAATCTTTTTCATATTCTGTTTTAATCTTCCCAAGCTCTGTATTTTCGTCAAATCCACCGTTCTTTTCTGCATCAAGAAATTCAGAATAAAGAGTCTTTAATTCTAAGTCTGTTTTTGTTTCAAAAATATTTACATGCATAATGATCATTCTCCCTTTTCCAAAACGTTTAATTCTTTTGAATCACGAAATAACATCAAGTCATCTTCTATATCATTATGGTATCCATGATTATAAGCATATTTTCCAAAATCTCTAATTATTTTTGATCTTGTTTGTAAGTATAAATCTATGTCCATTTTTCTTACGTCTTTACGTTGTTCTGACGTTACAGATCCATTTCTCGTAAAGATACACACCTGATCATTATTTACTTTGACTACATTACATGGATACCAATTTTCTCCAATTCTAAATTCATACATAAAATTCCAATTTCCGTTACACTCTTCTAATGTCATATATCACCTCTCGGAACTTAGATTTCAAGTCCATTTTCCATACATTTTTCTGCAAATTCACTTGAATTATTTCCGACAATTTTTCTATAAATATGATTCCAGTCGGTATTTCCAAATGCTATTTTCACATCACCTTCAAGATATGCGTTAAATGTATCAGATTCATCTTTGCTTAAAACACAAGTTTTGTCCTTACAAACGCTGTCAAATTGTAACAATAATTCTAGCTCTGCAATTTCTGTTTTCAGTTTTTTCATATACAACAACGCATTGATAGCATTGTCTTCATAATTTGACTGTTCAATATTCTTTATATCAATTCTGAAATATTCTTGTTGATTTTCCAAATCTCGCTTTTTAGCAGCTAATCGTTGTTTCAATACATCATTCATATTATTCACTCCTTCCACATGAAAACTTGGTTTCCTGCTATTTTTCATAATAACTACATGGTGCTTCACATTCTCCAGAGGACGTACATGCAGGATTTTTACCACACAATCCATTTCCTAGCATATATTTACACCCTTCTTTTCTTGTACCAATATTTCTCGAACCACAATTATTACAATGATATGATTTCTCTTTTTCATCATATCGAATATCCATATTTCCGCAATCCAAACAAATCATAATTTATTCTCCAATCTTCTAATAAATTTATTCTAATCCAATCATTTTCTCAAAATACATTGCTGCTTTACCATTTCCACCCTCATGTTTATATCCAATACATCCAATCAATGCAGAATCAAGAGATAAATATGAATGGTTTGTATCACTGTAGTTAATGTATCCATGATAATATGTTTTCTTATCTCTTTTATCAATATACTCTACAATCTGATATTCTCCAATGCAATGTATTTTAATCACATTGCCCCATGTAAATTCTTTTTCTATAAGTTCTAACTTTTCTTCATGTGTTGCTTCTCTTACATCCTCGTCTGTAATTGTATTTAACTCGCTAAAATAGCAACTTCCATAATTACACGGATGGAACTTAAAATCATTTTCGCTTTTTACTACTGTTCCAATCTGATTTTTGTATACAACAATGTCTCCGTATTTCATGTGCATCACTCTCTTTCTTTATTATACACTACTTTCTTTGAACTGGAAAGTATAAGACAGTTTCCATCACATATACAGCGTGGAGTTATGTAATTATGCTTTAATTTCTGGTGTAGTCTGCTGAAACATTTCTGTTGGTGACTGGTTATATGCTTCACACATAGCACAAAATGTTTTAATAACATTATCCCATTCACTTTCTTCTACCCACTGAATGAATGGTTTTCCACCTCTCTGTTTTAGACAGATTCCATATTTGTACTGAAGGTTTTTGTAAAGTTCATTCCAAACATTTCCAAACGGAATACCTGTCACAGCAGATAATTGTCTAACACCTGCATTTAGTTTACTTCTATCAGACCATGCAAGAATCCCACCTGCCAATGCTTTGTTGTCATTCTGTAGCTTCTCAATATGTCTATTCTTAAATGCCACAAGATTTGCTGATGCTATTGCAACTGCATTTGCATCTCCACTTGCTACAGCCATTCCAACACTAAGCATTAACTTCTGTTCTTCTTCAATATCTTCTATTTTTGTTTCCGTTGAAGTCTTTTCTTCTATATTAAGAAGCTGATTTCTAACTTCTCTTGCAACCTCTGAATCCCTAAGTAACATTCCAACTCTAAGAATCGCTCTACGAGGGAATACTTTTTGCCCTCTTGTTGGAAAATCAAGAATGTTTCCATCTTTAAATATAAATGTTACTTTTCCTTTTGATGTTTTCAAACTTTCATATTGCAAGTTTGAAAGATCCTTGTATTTTACAACTTTCATACCATCAGTTTCTAATTCGTCAGAATGTCTGCTGTATACTGCCACTATTGCTTCTTCTCCAACTTCATAAAATTCAGCAACTTGTTTTACTGTTGCAAGTTCTGTTCCTGGTAAAAGAAGTAATTCCTTTACCTTGTCCAATACTTCATATCTTCCAACGCACTTATCTCTAAGCTGTCTGTCATCGAGTAATGGATTTTCTTTTTCTTTCTGTTCCTTTGTCAATCGCATATCGTATCTTCCTTCCTATATATGTAAAATTATTAATTATTACCTAATGTGTTATTCTCTTTTTCCCAATAAAAAACCACTAACATTAATTAAATGCTAGTGGTTAGTGTGTTGTATACTGTCTTATTCATCCTTTACAGTATACTTTCCTCTGTTATATTGTTTCATTGCATATGATTTTCCATGTAGTGTTATGTCTTTACTAAACTCGCCCCAATCTGTATGATAGCCATCTGGTGTCGTGTTATGACTAACTCCCCATTCATCTAAGTGTGACATTCCATATACTATAAGCAAAAATACTATAAAACAAACTGCATTTACCATCTCTTTACCTCCGTTTATCTGTTAATCATCAACTGTTACTATATTACTATTATATCACTACTATTTCATTATTAATAGTATCAAATATCTCGTAAAAATTCTCTGTATAAATTCCTTCCAATTTATCGGCTTCCTCATACTCATTCAGAGCATATGTTGCAGCTTCCAACGAATCGAAACTATCTATGACATTTCCACCCTGTCTATCTCTGATTTCAAACATACAATCACCTCCATTATATTATTCTCCATTAAAAAACAGACAACCTTTCGATTGCCTGTTTCAAGTCACATATTTATTTTACAGTACTACAACACATACATTATATAGTACCATTTTCCTTCAATTTCCACACATCCCCAATCAGTGCAAGGTTTATGTGTTCTAACCATCTCTCTTACCATGTCAGAATATCCATCATCTGCACAACAGCTATCCCATTCTTCACAGTATCCTTCAAGACCTTCCTCTAAATCTCGGTATATAGTTGTGCCGGTTTCAAGATACTTCTTTGCTTCTGCTTTGGTACAGTTATCTTCGAGAAGAATGTCCATATCATCAGGAATAACCTCTATTCGGTCTTCGACTCTCATTCCGTCTGCTTTGTACTCTAAATACTCTCTAAGATCATCGACATCATTTACTTCTTCCCATTTATCATGCATCTCTTCACCAAATATTTCAATGTCTGGTTCAAAAAAATCTTTAAGTTCATCAAAACTCATTTCCTTAGTATATTCAGCCTTATTGTCTATGTCAAACACTCTATACTTCATAATACATACCTCCAATCATAAATCCATTATATCAATTCCAAATTCTGATTTCAAGACATTCTCAAAATCTGGATCAATCTCACAGTATCTCTTAATAAATTCATTGTTATTGCATGGTGCAAGTTCTCGATGCACCTGTTCTCTTACATCGCCGTTCATAAATATTGCAATTGCTGGCATCGCATATTTACTTATTTCCATTTCATCAACCTCTTCTCTAAGGAAATTTCCGTTTCTTCCTAATCGCTAATCGGTAGCCAATTTACAACCGCTGGCATTTGAATTAAGCTTTCTGTTTTCTGTATATCTTTTTGCATTTCTTTTATGTCTTCTGTAGTTGGTGGAATATTTTTAAAATTATATACCGCACTATATATTCCGTTTTCCGTATAAAATATTACTAAATGTTTCATACTTGTTTTCCTCACTTTCCGCAGTAAATCATCGTTTTATTGGTTTTTAATTTCCATTGGAATTAATTCATAAATTTTTAAATCATTAATTTTAATTCTATTTCCGTTCTTTTTATCTATGATCTGTCCAATGATATTATTATTCTCAAATATATTTTTATTTTTGATATTATTTATTTTTTCTAACAAATTTTCAGCATCTTCATAATTCGGTAAGACTGTTGCAGTGTTTAAGTCACATTCATAATACACTTTCGCAATTTCATTCCAAGTTTTACCCGTTTTCCATGACATCATTGTTCTTAATTCGATTTTAAGAAAATTCCATTTATCTAACCCTATTACATACATTGATATCCACCTCACTTTCAAATAAATCTACGTTTCATTGTTTCTTATAATCCCAATCAATATTAATTCCACATATAGGACAGTTGGAAGTTCCTTTTGAAAATGAAAACTGATTAAATTGTTTGTCTTTATCAAACAATCCAAATGAGTGTGAATAAAACTCTCTATATTCATTTCCCAAGCTTTCACACAAAGGACAACCATATTTAATATATTCTGGTTCACCATCTTTTTCATAATGATGTTCAACTGGTTTTACTTTTACTTTTTGTTTTCCGACACTTTTTGCCCCACAAACCTTGAATAATATATCTGATTTTATTAATGCCATATTGTCAACCTCTATTCTTCACAGTAAATCCTCATTTTCATTGTTTATGCAACACATAAGGTAGCTGCAATTTCAAATTCCTTTCTTGATAATTTGAATGGAATTTGCTCATCTTCTTCCTGTAACACAACATAATTTTCAGTTTCTTCAATCAATTCACAGGTTTCTCCATCCATACAAGGAGTTCCATTATCGGTTTTCAAATCAAACCACTCCTTATCTCCATCTGTTTCCTTTTGAATATATCCACCGTATTCCAGTGATACATATTCCTCTTTATTGTCAAAACCTGTTAATGCGTTAAATAATGTTGCTGTACTTACTGTATACTCTTTCATAATTTTTCCTCCATTCTGCTTATAACAATCTATTTTTCATAAACACCAATGCAAAGCTCTTTGTCAGAATATCCAATATCCTGAAATTCCAAATATCCATCAATCATTTCCCACGGATAAGGATAACTTCTACCTATAAGCTCTTTTTCAGGAATTTTTTTCATAATTCTGATGTCAAGTTTATAATCGTCATCTAAGTCGTTTAAAATTTTTCGTAATTCTCCAACGGTTTTAATCATTTTTACCTCCATTCTTCAAAAGAAACTCTTGTTTAGCATGTAATTTCCGTTGCTTCCGCACCACTATCAAAGCATGTATCAGGTGCATTTTCTTCACCAGTATATAGTTTCTGTTTTAATATTTCCTCTGCTTCTTCCTTGCTGTTTGCTTCTACTTCATAATATCCTTCATAACACTCGTAATATCTCACTAGAAATTTTGCCATAATTCATCAATCATCCTTTCGATCCTAAATCTCAATATATCCTACATATCTATCTTCTTCTGTATCATATACTTCCGCATATACATTTCCATTTTCCATTCCCCATAAGAATGTGATTTGATAATGTCCATCTTCTGTTAAGTCGTAATTTTCGTGAATATTAAGACGATTTCCATCTCTTAGGCAAGAAGTATTATTATATACATCTTCTGCACTGTCATAACTAAGATCATTTTCGTTTAAGAAACGTGCAAATTTCATACACATTCCTTCTGCAAACGTGCCTGTTAATTCATATTTACCTTTGTATTTGTCGTAATCATCATTCCAAACTGTAAAATCGTTAATTGTTATGTATTCTGCCATATTAATCAACCTGCCTTTCCATTCTAATTTCTTTTAACATATTTGCTTTGCACATTATTAAGTTCTCTTTCATATCCTCAATTCGTATATCCATAAACTCTTTGAATGCCTTGTCAAACTGTTTCTCTGTAATGTCATGTCCGTAGTTTGCAATCACAACATCCATAACTTCTCTATATGAGAAGCCATTAAACAATGTGTCATTTTCATGTATTGGTGAGTTATAAGTAAACTCTTTTCCATTCCGTGAATCTGTTTCAGGATCATATAACCATCTGCTCATATTAAACCGCCTCTACAATTCCGTTTTCTGCGTTGCTCCAATGATATTTCTTTCCGTTCTTCACGTTCTCAAAAATTACTGAATATGAAAATGTTTCAAACGGTGTAAATACTTCACCATCACAAGTTGTTGGTGACTTCTCTGTATTCCAATCAATACCAAGTTTTCCGTTTACTTCTTTCACTGTAAATACAGTTCCATAATTCCGTGTTTTAATCTCTCTGTTGTATGTGTCGTACATATGCACTTTCACTTTGTCATTTACCTTTAACATTTTGTGTTTCTCCATTTCTTGTAATAAAATAGGCAGCTAGTAGATTATTCTCCTAACTGCCTTTGCGGTTACTTGTTATTCTGTTCTCCCTTTTTCTTTCCTCTTTCTCTAATATGCTCACACATTTCATCCGAAACACCATGCTGTTTTAACTGTTTTGCAAAGCGTTCATAAAATGGTAAGTCTTTCCACCGTGGTTTTCCTTTAGCCATCCTATCTCTCCTCAAAAACAATTTGATTCATTCTTTCTTGTTTTTCTTTTTCTTGTATTTTTTCAAGATTTTCATAGGTTACAATTCGAGAATTATAGCCTATGCTTCTATAATATTTTGCGTATTTGTTTGCATTTTCTCTGTCACAACTTGTACACGTTTTTATAAATCCAGTATTTTTATCTGTTGCAATTACACATACAATATTTTCTTCCATAAATTCTCCAATCCTCCTAAGAAATCTTAGTTTCAATTCCATATAGGTTTTGCGTTTGCATAATTATCATCATGCTTAAAATTACTTTCTTCAATATCAATCACTCTCAACTGATTAGCAAATTTTAGCATTTTATCCGTTGAACCCTTAATGCAACTTTCATATCTGTCTCTGTTTTCTTCAATTTGCCTTTTTATCAAAGAAATATGATGTTCTGCTTCTTCAATCGTCCTATAACTACCTGCACAATCATTATAAAAATGGAATAGCCTGTTTGAATAACATGATTCAGGATTTTCAATCATTTGCCACATAGTAGCATTTGATTTAACTGGTAATCCATTAAATTCAAAATCATTTAATGCTCTATTACTTTTGCCTTTAACAATTACATAGCTCATTTAATCGCCTCCAATCTTCTAAAGAAATGCGTATTTACTTGTTAAAAACCTCATCCATGAACATTGTGTCTAAATAATGAGCAAGGATGTTAAACTCATTTGAGTTCTGTAATTTCTCAAATAACTCTGTTACATGCTTTTTTTCATTTTGGATATCTTCTGTGTCGTCTGAAAAATCTCTATTAAATTCAAGCAGTTTTTCAGCCATTTGCATTGGTGTATATTCATACTCTTGTATTTTTTCCAATTTGTTTATTCCTGCTCTGCAAGCGTTAACATATTCTCTTATATATCTCTCTACCATATTATTATTCCTCCGTTTATTTTTCTCGCTTCTGCTTATATTCCTTGTATTCATTAGGATAGAATAATGATATTACTGTTATAAGGTTGCAATGCAGCGCATCAGCCCATCTAAACATCGTTGTAATATCTGGATTGCATTTTCCTTCTACTCTTACCCATATATGCTGTTTTTCCATTCCGACAGCCTCACCAAAACTCTCCAATGTGGGATAGCCTTTATACGTTAGATAGTCTCTAATTTTCTGCTTCTGTTCCAATGTCCTATTACTTTTTATCATATATTTCCCTCCTTTAACCAAGGCTTATATGTATCAAAAACAAAATAAAAATGTTCTCCATAATCTTCTATAGCATCTTCTGAACGTTCTAAATCATTAGCTTTTGCCACATTTATAATATTATTAATGATCTCTTTTCTGGTCTGGTAATATGTTTTATTTTCCATCATTGGTACTCTATACTTTACTAATATAATTATTTGATAATCCCCATCGTAAAATCCGCTCAAATCAAAATCCACATCTACTATACCATTGATTTTTAACAAGCTATTTTCAAGCTTTTTACAATTATCATAGATATTGAATTTCCTAGCATTGTAAATTGTTCTATTTTTCATATTATCACTTCATTTCCGTTTTGTTTTCCATCTGCTTATATGCCTCTACTAATTGGTCTAATGTATCATAGATTTTGTTGTAGCCTTTATCCTCTAACATATTATCTTTACTCAGCATATAATCATTAATTGTATAGCCTATTAGTTGTCCATTCATCCGTACTCTTCCAGGTCTTAATATATGCATATATCCGCTGTTATTAATATACCAGTATATTTTATATACCTTATTTAGATATACTTTATTAGGGATATAAGCTTTTATATCCCCCATTACACGTTCCATTGTATCAAGGGCTTTCCCACTATATACACCATTCATTTAATGCCTCCATTCCGCCTTTTATCCTGCTATCAATAATTCATTAATGTTTTCCATCATTCCATTATTAGTAGTTATATTTATTGGCAAAACTAAAAATAGATAATCATCTGCTTCGATTTCCATTGGTGATTTTGAAGTAATGAATTTACAATTAGCTGCATCTGCTCCAATAGAATGTAAAATCGTAAAGCATTCTACAAGATATGATGGGTTTATTCCAATGTAAAATTCATTGCTCATTGTGTTATTTTCCGATTGTATCAATTCCAATGATTCACACTTTGAGCAAATAAAATATGTATATAGTTTTTCATTGTCTGTATGTAATATTAGTGGTCTCTGCTCCTTTTTTAACATTGGCTCTGCATATTTAACACTTTCCAGAATGTCCTTACAATTAATATCTACGCTGTAATTATAATCTGTATATATCATTGGTTTAATTTTGAAATAGGCTCCTTCTACAGCATTTACTAAATAAATAAAATCAGATCCACTAACTTTTATATAATCTTTGTTCTGGTAAAAATCGACTTCTGCCTCTGATTTAAAATCTAAAACCTTCTTAAATACCGGCAAGCATACATTTTTTAACATGAGATTTTCTGCTCCGTCAATCGTGCGTACTCTATTATTGAAATATCTAATACCAATTTTGTATCCGTCCACTGCTTCAACCTGCTTGTCCTCAATATTAAAATTAAATGCTTGTTGGAGCTTGTTTAGATCATTTGTTGTAGTAAACTTTGATAAATTGGTTACTGTTTCCAATAGCCAAGCTTCATCCGTAACTAAAACCTTCTGTAAATTTTTCAATTCTGGAATATCTAAAAATTCATCCGTCCACATATAATTATTAATTTTTAGCTTCTTTTTATCGGTCTGAACTAACAATTTTTCGGTGTCAATGTCTGATATAGTTAATTCACATTTTAGCTTCTCTAATAGTTTTAAGTCGGTTCTATCTATCACTGCCTTTCCAGACTCTAAATTATAACAATCTGATATATACACTTTGATATATTCATCTATGTTAGTTGCTAATAGCTCTGCTTTTCCTGCCTCTGCATTAACTGTTATATATACTCTTTGCAGTGACGACAATATACCGTCTTTAAGCTGTAATACCTTTGTTATTGCTGTTTTAAAATCCTTTGAGTCAATAGTAAATTTCATTTTGTCCATCCTCCTAGTATATTGATCTTCTGATAATAGATACGCTTCTACAATGTTTTAAATCAATTTTGTTGTACTCTACACGTGTTTCTATTGGTTTATTCGCTCCGCAAAGATTGAATGATCCCTCTGCGATTGTAATAGACTCGTCTAATATACAGCCCTTTGATTTTATATACCTTTTCCATTCTTTATACGCTCTTAGTGCATCGTATATATCATCAGGATTATATAAAAGCTGCTGTGTATAATAATACTTGTCGCTATTCTCAGCGAAAAAGCAAATACATTTGCCCTTAATAATTGGTTTCTTTTCTTCTGCTCTTACTATACGTTTTAGCTCTTCAATAACTTCTTTATTCCTGCCACAAATAGCCATGTATGCAAGATTTGAGCGTGTCTCTTCTGGCAAATTTAGATGCTTACCATTAAGAGAAAAACCTATTGTTTCTGGTGCATACTTGTAACCACTCCATTTAAAATTATATTTTCTTTTCATTTTATGCCTCCTAGCAATAACAAAAATCTCCTTGTACTCCCTCATTAATAATCATTTTTCCGTCTGATCTTCTATATACTACAATACACTTTTCAATATTGGAAATAACTAACCATCCCTTCGGTGTAATTGGTTTTTGGGTTTTATAGTCATACCATGCATAATGTGGTTTTATTCCGTTCTGTTCCTGATATAATGCATTGTTTATTAGGTCTGCATCCTTAAATAATAAACTTTTACCTTGCGAATTGTCACCGCAGTTTCTAAGTAAATTACTCATTTTATACCTCCTTTTTGTGCCTCCGTAAAGAAAAACCGACTGTATAGTTATTAGCTTTATACAGTCGGTACAATGTATTATTTGATTGATATATTAAGCACTTTTAGCATCCTGGCTACATCGTAATGTGATATATGAACATTGCAAACATTGGTTATAAGGTCTGCTATTTTCTCACGCTCTACTCTGCTATCATCTTTTTCGGAGCGTGTATAGTAATCGCTTTCAATTTCTGCTGTTGTTATCTGGTCATAAGTCAACCATTTTTTCATCACTCCAGAACCTTTTGCCCTGATCTTTTCAAATTTGCTGTTTGTATAATCAAAACGGTTATATGTATTTTTGCCTTTAATATATCCATCTGATACAACACCATTAGGATCATAATCGGCTATTTTTGTGCCTTCTGGAAAATCTACTATTTCAGAATGTCGGGTTGTTTTGTAGGCTTTACAACCAATAAACTCAATAGCATATACTTGTTTGTAATCTTTGCATCCGTCCGCTTCAAAAACCAATTTTTCTTCCTGCGATACTATTTTTATTATGGTATCTGGTATATATAAATCTTTCCCATTATTCATAAAAGTATCTTTTGTTGTTTTTACTTCAAAGATATCATTCTTTTTTAAGTTTAGCTTCCTTGCATTGCGGATGTTGCTATCAATGTACAAATCAAAATCAAGACTTATTGATCCTGTCAATCTACAAGTTGTATATAACACTTTTTCGGTGTCTGCATTGTAAATGTTTAAAAATGCATAGTTACAAGCTATTTCAGAATACTTATCGTTATCGGTATTTTTAATATATAATTTCATTGTGTTACCTCCGTTTATTTCGTGCATTTAAAATCAATTAGTTTTGTATTCATGCCTTGAACAGAATGCAAAATGTTTTTTATATGCTTCTCTGCGCTTCTGTAGTCTGTCGGTGCTTCTATGTATGTATAATTGGTTGATCCGCCTAAACTATAAGCAACTTTATATATTGCAGTTTTCATGCCTTCATCACTCCCTATCTATATAAAATCAAGTGCTTTGTATCTGGTGAATAGGTCATAAATTCATATGTTATGTTACTAAATATTTCTATTAGTTCTGTCGAGCCTTGCAATTTCTTATCAATGCTTACAAGATGCTTCTTGTGTATTAACTGTATCGTTTCGGGTTTGTATTCTGTTATGTATTGTTTTAATGTCATTGTTTCAAGCCTCCTCTACTGGTAGGTTTTCCCACTGCTTTTTACTTATTGTCGGCAAATTGTAGGCGGTGCAGAATGCGTTTATATGGCGCATTGTTGTTGCGCTGTAGTCATTCCACAGCCTAACAAGCTTGTTATTTTGTATCTTGCAAACTGTTGTGTTGTAGCTTATAAGAATAGCTGTATTAGCGTTTTCTTCTTTCACTAGGGCTTTATTATTAAAACTCTTTTGTGTTCCTGCTGATGGTTTTAAAAAGTATTCTTTCATCGAGTAATCTCCTTTTCTGGTGCAAAATCGGTTGGTAGTGTATCGGTGCTTATAGGCTTATCAAGGCTTTGTGCAGGGCTTGGATGTTTTGCAAGTCCTTGTGTATCTATGCCGTTTTTCAGTTTTTCGGGTACTGTTACATTAAGCTCTATATCATCATGTCTTATAAAATAGTGATAATTTGCTACTGTAATCACTCCTGCGATAACAAAACAAGATATAGATACTAAAATCATCATGCCAGTTATAGCAAATAAATCATTATGTTTTTTTATGTACTTTTTTATTTTTTTCATTTTCTGCGTCTCCTTTAATACCAGATTAAAAAAATTGTGCCGTATGCAATAGCAACTGACACAAAAAGAGTTGTAAAACCTTTTAGAATTTCAATAATATCTTTCATTTTCTGCGCCTCCTTATATAAACTCAATTGGTAACAAGTCTGTTAGGTTGTTGAGCTTTTCGGCTCTTGCATCCTCTACAGCTTGCGTTTTTTCGTCTTGTGTCAGATGTAAAGCGTTCACAGCTTTTATTATTGCCTGAATGATTGTTAGCTCTATATCAGGCGGTAAACATGGGATATAGGTCTCGGATAATTCGGATGGGATATATAAAGTATCTGGACTATAGATTATTTCTTCATAGTCCTTTAAAAGATCCATAAGTGCCTTTTTCTTCATCCTGTAACATGGGTTTATAACTATGTGTTTGCCGTTCTTGCTAATAAATTGCTTTACGCTGTTGTGATAATGTCCGTCATTGTGTAGCTCGATAAACTTGTACGGATTTTCTTTGTTTTGATAATATATAACTGTTGTCATGGTGTTTGACCTCCTTATACTCTTTTATTCTCTTTTATTGCATATTTAAGCGAATAAATTTATAAAGCGTGTCTAAGACAGTGAGTGCATACTTCAGGAATACTGACTAATCGGTTTTTATGGCTTTCGTGTTCTTCCTGCCCTTTGCGGTATACTTAGCAAGTGCAAAAATTTATTCGCTTCTTATATGAAATAAAAGCTTGTTTCAAGCTTCTTTTTCGTTGTATTGTCATGTCCGTTTGGTGGTGTGTGTTCTCTCTAACACGTGTGCTTACTATGTCATACGCTGTTGTATGATGTATCTTTATGATTTACGGATACACTGGAAAGCATTGCCAGAGCGCCATATTGATAATGCAGGCGGTGCGCCATCCTGCGATGTCAAATTAAATTGTCAAGGTTCAAGTTTTGCCGTACTATTTGTATATGTAAAAACTATAACTTTATAGCTCGATGGGCTTGTTTACGTTGAGGTTACGACTAAATCGGCAAGCCCTTGCGTTGATTGTTAATCAGCTATTTAATAAAGTTAATTTGAAGAATAACCTCGTTAGAATGAAAAGCTAACTTGTACTCATTGAGTAGATACAGTGCTTCGGTCTGGTCTTCGGTGCTGTCGATTAACTCGTTGTTGTACCAGATTTCATAAGTTTTTCTTTTTGCTGTTTTGCTCATGGTGTTTACCTCCTTATGTGGTAACTTGTTATCTCTTTTGTTGATATTATAATACTATAAAGTACGTACTTTGTAAAGTACGTACCATTGTAACATTTGCACAATAGAATCGAGTGTGTACGTGCAGTACGTACTTTATTGGTTATATTGTATAAATAGTACGTACTTTGTTGGTGTTTAGTACGTACTTATTAGACATATTGCACAATAGACAAAAAACAAAAAACATGATAAAATTTATGAATAGATGAATTTTAAATATAATTTTGTGCAATTTGTATAATATGAGGTGTTAATATATGAATGATAAAAAATACAATAGTGGATTAGAATATAAAAATAAGATGTACAGACCTAATATATTCATTAATGCAGAATATAAAGATATGATTAATACATGGTTAAGGGATCACGAGTTTAAAAGCGTAAATGAATATTTGATAGCATGTATGGTTAAGGATGGGATCATACCAGATTGTAAAGAGTAATTTTTGGTTTGAGTGTTTAGTATATGTATACTTTTATTTACTGTTGATATACTTTTTTGTTATATGTTTGTGATGTGATTGTGATATGATTAAGGGTTTTGTTATGTTATTGTGATATAATTCCATTTTTATAAGGGATAAAAATATTTTTTAATCCTCGAACCGATAAACAAAAATATAAAGACATGGTATATTATTTTACTGCTCAAAAAACTTGGGTCATACATTGAATCATGCAGGCATAATATAATATATTGATATGATAACATATAGTATTTAGTACTATGTGTTGTGTAGGCTCATTTAGAAAATACGTAAAAATAACAAAACTACGTATTTTTTAGTGTATAGATTATCGCTGTTGGCATTGGTGGGGGTGGTTTTCATTTTCAGGACAGCCCGAAGCGCAGCCGTGTACGCTATCTATCCAACCTACACTCAACTCCAAAAATTCCATTCGCACCACAAAAATCCCAAATTTGACTTCGATGCACACTTCGACAAAACTCCCTTATATTAAGCAAAAACCCCAAATCCAAAATTAATAATTTTCACATATTTTTCATAACTATTCCACTAAAACCCTTATATAATAAGAAGTTTCTCGAACAATCCTCGATTTTCAAAATTTCAACCTTTTTATCTCTTTCTATAAATCACAAAATACCCTTAATATCCTTTAAATTTTAATCTTATAATAATTGTCATCGACTCCATCTATAAGAGGGGGATATGTTTACATTTCAAATATAACCACCCTTACATATATCCAGCATACTTTATTTAAGGCAGATTGATTACTCAGTTTGTCTTATTTTTATGCCAAAATATACCACTACACTCTCTAATGCTCATATTAGCCCAAATAAGCCGTTCTAATTTTTAGACAACAATCTCTCCACATACTTTCTTTTACACACCTTAAAAGACAAAATACAAGGTTATATTTATTAACTTCAAATCTCAAACTATACAATATAACTAAATATGTCATCAATAATGCAACGCATTTTATACAAAATGTATAACATTCATTCTCATAATACCCTCTACAAGCTGAAAATCTACTGTCCTGACAGTGCGTAAAAAATTCTAATCTACTACCCTTATACTTTATTGGCTAAACAATATATTTCTCAAATCTATTATTCCAATAAGAAAAAATAACAATATATGTAATATGTGCGCATATGCGTCAGCATAGATATAGTCCCTTGATAGGGACGGTCTTTTCGCAGCGTTAGCAAGAAAAGAATATCTTTAGGGTAGACAACTGATAACAAGCCAATATCAAAATAGAGAATAATATATCAAGGAGGAATCAAAGAAGATAAACATTTTCGTGTAATAAGTATATCAGGCGAGGAATTGTATGAAAAATATCATGACAAATTACCAGTATTCTTCGTAGAGGATATTTGGAAAGATGGATATGTGAATTTAAAACAAAAATGATGAATGAAGAGAGAATATATCTATATAAGAAACTCTTCTATTGCCTACGGTGTTGTTGGTCAATCGCTTCTTGCGAAGCTCATGCCCTTGTATCCTGCTTACGCAGTCCACAAATATAAGAATTTCAATTTTAGAACTTTTAATACCTATTTTATAAGGGTAATAGCTCAAAACCCTTGATTTATAAGGCTTTTTTCCAATTTTTAGAACTTTTATAAAATTGACATATTTTTGATAGGAAACGATAAAAGCGTTGATTTATAAGTGAAAAACCTTAGAACTTTTTTTAGGAAAGTGGTGTTAAAATTTTTCAAGCCAAACGGCAGTTGAAGGGATTTTTATCTTCAAGCGGAGAATATAAGTATATAACAAACATTTAGAAAGGAGATTATATATTGGAATTTAATTGTAAAGTAAATATTGTAGATGCAATTATGGGTGCTGGCAAAACCCAATCCATAATGAATTATATCAATCAATCAGATGAAGATGAAAAATTTTTAGTAATTACACCTTTTCTTGATGAGATTGATAGATATAGGAAGTATTGTAGTTGTAAAAATTTTAAAGCTCCAACCTTTTTAAAAGATGATAAAGATGAAAAAGGCAGTAAACTTAACGATCTTAAACGACTTATTGGGAAAGGTGATAACATTGTATCAACTCATGCTCTATTTCAAAAATTTGATAATGAACTAATAGATTTATGCAGGGCGCAAAATTACACACTGATAATGGACGAGGTTGCAAATGTAATAGAGGAATATACAATTACTAAGCAAGACTTTGAAATATTGAAGAATACTTATGTAGAAATTAATCCTGAAACAAAACAACTTATATGGAAAGAAGAATATTCAGATTATAAAGGTAAATTTGATAATGAAAAACGTTTATGTGAATTAGGTAGCCTAGTATGTTATGGAGATAATTTAATGGTATGGCTTTTCCCAATAGAGACATTTAATTCATTTAGAAATATTTATATTCTTACATACTATTTTGATATGCAAATGCAAAAATATTATTACGATTATTATGGAGTTCAATATATTTATTGGTCTGTTCAAGGCGATTCAATGGAAAATTATCATCTAATACCATATAACTCAAATATTAAATATACATCTTATGATTATAGTAAATTAATCCATATTTGTGAAAATGAAAAATTAAATATGATTGGTGATAGAGATTCTGATTTATCCTTTTCATGGTATTCTCGAAACAAAAATAATGCCTCAATGAAAATATTAAAAAAGAATATATATAACTTTTTTCATAATGTAAGGAATACAAAATCTACTGATTATATTTGGACTACATTCAAAGAATATCAAACAATATTAAAAGGCAAAGGTTATACAAAAGGATATCTACCTTGTAATTGTAGAGCTACCAATGAATATCGAGACAGAACTTCTGTAGCATATCTTATAAATCGTTACCTCAATCCATTTATTAAAAACTTTTTTACAATGAATCATATTAGCGTAGACGAAAATGGTTATGCCCTTTCGGAAATGCTTCAGTTTATATGGAGATCTGCCATTCGTGATGGTAAAGAAATTTGGGTTTATATACCAAGTATTCGTATGCGTAATCTTCTAAAACAATGGATCAAACAAAATTCACCAAAAATTACAACTAAATAAGAGAATAAACATATGTAACAAATAAACGCAGCACTCAAAGGAGCTGATTACAATGAACAAATTATTTTTAAACAGTAAAGGAGAATTATTAAATGAACAGAACTGTAACTATCGAGTCAAAGAATCATAAATATGCAAATACATATGGGGGAAATATTTGTATATCAGATTTTTGCACTAATTATGAAGGCAGTCGAAATATTGCAGAACGTATTGAATCTGCATGGCGATTTGATAGGTCATGTGTAAGAAACAGAGTTGTATTAGATGATTATAAGGAGAGACAAAAATAATGGCAGATATAAATATGAGCATATCAATTGAGGAGCAGGAAATTTGTATTAATGCAATGCGTGATGAAAAGTTTGCAACAATATATGCTTCCGATTCTACATATATTACGAAATTGGACAAGTTATGTAAGGAAAGCCCTGCTATGTACTCTCTTATCGAAGATACAGGTAGAGGTAAAAAATATTTATTAAAGGATAAAACGCTTATCAGCTTTAGGGCAAAGAAAACAACAAGAGTTATGACAGATGAACAAAAGAAAGCTTCTGCTGAAAGACTTCGCAAGGCTCGTGAGAATAAAAGTGTCTGAGATACCCTTTCTAGTCAGAAATTTACTATTCTGACAGTACACAGAAAATTCTACTCTTATTCATGGAGAAATACTTGTCTAAGAATACATTTTTCAAATTACAATAAACAACAATAAATAGAAAGAAGGATTATATTATGTCAAAAAACTATTACCAGGGAACGATGATTACAGTTGAGTTACCAAAGAATCAATATAAAGGTTACGTGGTTGATTGCGTATATAGATATGTTAAGAATATGAACAAATATGCACTGAGTATGTGGCTTCGTAATACTGAAGTTGACGACAGAATGCAGATTTGCTCACAGGAAATTAATACTCAATACATTACAAGCACAAGAGAGACAATAAAGAAGGATGTGTGTGCAATCGTTGAACAAGCTGCCAATAGTTCATACTTTGACAAGTCGATTGAGATTTATGAGTATACACAGAAATGTTTTGAGCGTGGCAATGCCGAATTTGAGAATGAGGAGAACAGATCATGAGCTGTCCATATTGCAGAGGAATAGGTGAACATGATTACAGATGTCCTCTTTGGCAGCCAAGTAAAAAGGCAAGAGTTAAGTGTGGTTATTGTGATGAGTATATTCTTGAAGGTGATGATTACGTTGAGATTAATGGATGGACTTATCACAAAGACTGCTTAACTGTTAATAGGCTACTTGATTTAATGGGAGTTATTACAAAGGAGATGTCGTATGAATTGGATTAAGATAAAATGGATTATTTATAAGCTTGATAGACTTATACCTAAGATACATGACTTGCCTAACGTTGTATATATTAAGTGGATGGGCGAGGAATTCATAATTAAGAAGTGAATAGAAAAAGGCGGTGATGGAATAATAAATGAGTGAATATGGAATTAAGATAAAAAACATCAGTGCTGGTATGTTGTATGACGTTAATCTTGGAACACGAGATTATTTCACATATACTGATGCTATGTTTAACAACAGTTTATTTAGTTTTTTCTTACAAAAGAACGGATTAAATATTTACAAAGGAAAATCTGGTAAAAAAAATGAAAGTACACGAGATATAATTTGTCTTGATTATGAATTCGGAAGTCGCTCTTATGATAATGAGCATACTCGATTAGAAAAGTTATTTAATAATACTGATGGTGATTCTAAGGAACGTATTAAACAGGCATTACAAAAAGTTGAAGATAGAAAAGACTTATATGATGAAAAATCACGAGATGAAATTCGAGAGTATTTTTACGAGAATGGTGTTGATGTTACATATAAACGCAAACGCAGAGACGGAACAATTAAAGAAGAAACAATTCATTATGAGATGCTTTTTCGTACAAGTGCCAAAGCTAAACTTGGACAAGTTATTTTCATAAATAGCAAATTATATGACATTGCATATAATTGGTTAACAATTGGACTTGGAAAAAAAATGAGTCATGACAATGCAAAAATCGTTGAAATGTCAGCTTATGCTCCACTTACCACATCTACCATTATTGGTACACTTTATATACCTGTTGAGGATATTCTAATTCTCAAAGATCAGGATTCCTTTTTTGAAACAATGACAAAAGTTGTTAAAGCAGAAGAATACGAAGTAGAAGTTAAAAAGAAAAATAAAGAAACTAATAGAAATGAAAAGGTAATTGAAAAACGTAAAAAATGTGTTGTATCCGAAGAAAAACGTCAAGTTAAAAATACAATTTGGGATGGTATGGCACTAATCGAAGCTGACTATAATTATCTTCGTCTCCCATCGTATATTAACGGAATGGCATTACTCAGAAATCACCTTTTTAAAGCATGTGCTTTTAAGAGTTATCTACAAAAATTCTTTAAAGATTGGTGTGAGAAAAATGGATATGATTACAATACATACCATGTTCAAGATATGTTTGGTAAATGGCATTATTTAAAAGATATTAAGATGATAACCACTGATAATGCGATTAAATGGAAGAAATTTCAAGACTTAATGGGTAATAATATTACTGAAGCATATAACTATTGGTGCGAAAGAATTCATTCTGATGGTGATATGTGGGGCATTGTAAAAACCGACCACCCAAGTAAATTAGGACAATATCAACAGTTGAGTTATCAGATGATTAACACTCTTCCATGTACGAAGGATGATGTGAAAGATATTGCTCAGATTAGCATTGATTATGTTGAATTACTTAAACGTGATAATGATGAATTTGAAAAGTTTCTTAGAAAGAATGCAAATGAAGTAAATCATTATGAAATGCTTGCTGATTTATATGCTCAAAATCATGAGTTTGGAAATAGTACATTTTTTAGAGAAGAAAAAAAGAAAATCATCTTTGATTATGTATACAGAATGAGAAAAGGAAAAATTATGGTCAATGGTGATAATTTGACTGTATGTGGTAATCCTTATGCACTTCTACTCTATTCTGTTGGTGAAGATTTTGAAAAAGATCCAACACTTTCTCAAGAATCTAATTGTATTCAGTGTTATACTAAACGTTTTGATAATAATGAATATCTTGCAGCGTTTAGAAATCCACATAATTCCCCAAATAATATATGTTATTTGCATAATGTCTATTCAGAAAAAATGGATAAGTATTTTGCATTTAGTAAAAATATCATAGCAGTTAATTGCATTCATACGGATATTCAAGATAGAGCAAATGGAATGGATGAAGACTCGGATTTTATGCTTGTCACAAATCAATCAACAATTGTCAAATGTGCAGAAAGATGTTATAGAGATTTTTATACTATCGTAAATGCATTACAAGAGTCTGGTATTACCTACAATAACACAAAAAAAGATTATGCTGCTATGGATAATAAGTTTTCAAAGTCACGTATGGGAATCGGATATTCAAGTAATTTGGCTCAGTTGGCAATGACCTATTATTGGACGGAATTACAAAAAGATAGTCCTGATGAGAAAAAACTTAAAGAACTCTATGATAATTTTATCATTTTGTCTGTTCTTGCACAGGTTATTATTGATGGATGTAAAAGAGAATACGAAATTGATGGTAATAAGGAAATTGATAGAATTAGCAAACTCTCTTGTATGAGTATTAAAAAGATTGTCGGTTATACTGAATCTGGTAAACCAAAGTATAAGAAACACGATTTCCCTGAGTTTATGAAATACACAAGAGAAATTAAATATACCAAAGATGGTAAAGAACTTCCGCAAGAGGAAGTTGATGAATCAAAAAACAAACTTAAAAGTCGTATTAATAGAGAATTGTTATGTCCTATGAATTGGCTTGAAGATTGGATAAATAAAATTCAAAACGCCTCTACTTCGGATACATTATCAACCGAATCTTTTTTTATTAAAATGAAGGGGAAGGCTAATGATAAACAAATGACAAAAATTATGCAATTAGTTCAGGAATATGACTCTTTTGTAAAAAATACAAAATTAAAATATATAGATGATGATGAAGAGTATAATAAACAGATTTGTGAAAAATCAAAAGAAGTAACTGAATTAATAAAGAAAATTAAAATAGGTAATATAATTACAATAAATAGACTGATTGAGATAGCCCTTGGTTTAAGCAATGAAGAAGGGGCATCTAAAAGGAGGAAGTATTCGCCTGAAAAATATACAAGAAAAATTCTCAACCTATTGTATAAAACCAACAAAGAAAAGTTTATGCTAAGTTTCAATAGTGATAAATGTGCATAATTTTTTCGGCAACTAATTGTGCAATTTTGTCAAAAACATAGTAAAATCAAGGCTTTTAGCGTTCAACTTAACGTCCGTAATATGGAGGGAAGAAACCGCAGAGTTGCGTTAGTAAACTCCCACGCCATTGCCAATGCGTGTAATAAATAAGGGCTTGCAAGTTTAAAAAGTATACTAGGGGCAGACGTATCATTATCTGCCCCGAATACAAAACAATGAAATCAGCTTTTCTTGGCTGATAAAACAGAGAATAATAAAATGTAAACACTTTAAGTATATATTCATTGTACTTTACCTTTCTATAATCGGTGACTGTACTACAGTTCTTGTAGTATGGTCACTGATAATTCTTAAATATTATAGCGGAATGACGAGCAATGGAAGCTCACTTGGCTCATAACCAAGAGTATGCAGGTTCGAGTCCTGTTTCCGCAACTCTCCTACTTCTTGTAGGACTGGTTGGTTTCGGATCAGGAGATATTAAATCTCAAAAATAAGCATGGCGACATGTATAAAGTGGTTTTGTCGTATTACAAAGCTGCGACTGTAGAAATATAGTTTGACGGAAAACACATAGGATTTGTACCTAACCTTCTATTCAAGGACGACTGTTGGCGAATATGGTTAGGTAGGTATCTTGGGATAGGTACTGTATTAACACAGAAATGTGGGGATAATCCATGTCTAAATGGTACGAGTTCCGCAAGAATTAGTGCTGTTTAAATTATTATATAAACATCTTAAGTCGAAAGATAGGTGTTTTGTAATAAAGGATTCCGATAGCAAGGAAGACAGGATGGTGACGATTGGGCTGTACTCAAAAGGTACGGATGGTCAAATGTACACCTCATCATCTATTTATAAGTACAGACTTTTGGTAAATCAAATTACAAATTATTAAAGAACAAGAATAAAGTTTTTAATGGATAAAGCAAAAGTGTGTATGACCACAGAGAGAAAAACAACTTATTGTTCTGTAATATGGACACATGTAACACTCGCAAGGTGTTATGTGAGAAAGTACAAGTAATTGCAACCGTATCAGACTGCAATCTGAGAACTCCGCAAGAGACGATGTGATAAAAGGAAATCTATAACGCTTTGTGGTAAGAGTTTGCCAATTTTCGCAAAATTGGTGTTGTTGTTACCTACAGTCTAATCGACTGTGTGATAAATTGTGTCCAACCACAATAGATGGTAATATATTAGGTCAAATATCTCAGCCTAAAGAAATAAAGTCTCATACTTCGGTATGGGATTTTTTATTTTGAGTGTGTAGCTCAGTTTGGCAGAGCACGTGACTTTTAATCACGGTGTCGATGGGTTCAAATCCCTCCACACTCACTACTATCCTACTTGGTAGGAAATAAATTAAAGGATGTGAAAATTATTAAGTACATTTCAAAAAATGAAATTGAAAAATTATTATCCGAAGGTGTAATTAGAAACACAAGACGAGGATATGTAGATCGCAGAGGCGAACATATTGGATATTACAAGACTTGTGGTGGAAAGCGTTACATTGAAGATAAATACGTTAAGTAGGTTCTGCCTATGAAAAATAGAATTGAGTATAGAGGTTTTTATATAGACAAGACCGAAAATGGCTTTCGTATCTGTAGAAAAGAAGATACAGAAAAGCATACCCATCTCTCGAATCTTAATCCATCGTACAGGCTCATAGACAATGTATTATCAAATAAAATTCCTACTCGTTGTGGATGCTATTATTTGGAGTCACATGCTAGATTAAGCTATGATGAAAATTATATTAGGAAGATTCGTGAGTATATCAAAGTGAAACAGAATAAAAGTAAACAAATGTATTACAATCCTGGCAGAAAATGTTCTGGTGGGAATTTTTAATTTTATGGAGAAAAAGGAGATTGAAAAATGGCAGCTAGTAAATTAAAGTTCACAAGAACAACTACAGACAAATTAACAGTAAAGGCAGGTACACTCTCAGAGGATTGTACTACTATTACATACACAGATGAGAATGATATGGAGCAGGAAGTAAAGGTAGCTGATCTGCTTACTTCATTTAAGAATCAGGTAATTGATTTTACTGTTGCATTAAAGACAGATGAAGAGCTGGATGTTCCGTCCGATGAAGAGTAATAGAGAGTTGGTGAATGATTGTTTAATATTGAAAAATTCAAAGAAGAACTTTCAAAATATGGACTAACTCTTGAAATATATGACAAGATTATCACAGATATTGATTCAAAAATTGATGGTGAAAATGACTACGATTGGTCAGAAATCAAGGATAAATATGGAATTAATTGTAACTCAGACACTATTCGCAAGTCCTCTTCTACTCCATTTGGAGGTAAGATGAGAAGTGAGTATGAGAAATATAAGACTAGATTAAATCAGAATGTGTCTGAGAATAGTGAATTGGATGTAAAAATTCAGGAATTAAGACGAGAGAAAATAAAACTATCTGATGCTAGAGTTGAATATAATAAACTCATTAGGCAGGAGGCTCGTAAAGAATCGTATGCTGATATGGTTAAAAGAATTATCTGTGAAAATGTTGAACCAATAAATATTCCAATACATTATACGTTATTTAACAGTTCAACAGATTTACTTGTGCATTTAACAGATATTCATACTGGAATTGAGATACATAATTGGAAGAATGATTTTGATGAAGATATTTTAAAGAAACGAATTGAAAAATTCACCTCTGATATTTTAGATATTCGAGGTATGCATGAATCAGAAAATTGTTATCTTGTAATTGGCGAGATTCTTAGTGGAATTATTCATAATAATCTTCGATTGCAGAACAATATGGACTTAATGGAACAGTTCAAATATGTTTCAGAGTTGATTTCTGCTATGCTAATTAGATTAGCAAATCATTTTAACCATATCTATGTATATACAACACCTGGTAACCATTCTAGGATTTCCCCTAAGAAGGAAGAAGCTTTAGATGGCGAAAATATGGACATACTGCTACCTTTTTATTTAAAGGCAAGAATGCAGAATGTAAAAAATATCACTATTTGTGATAATACAATTGAGTCAGAAATTGCAATGTTTAATATTCGTGGCAACAATGTATTTGCTGCTCATGGTCATAAAGATTCACCAAGTAATGTTGTACAGAATTTTACAATGATGTTCAATATTAAGCCAGACATTGTATTGCTTGGACATAGACATACTAATGCTATGGAAACAGTATATGATACAAAAGTAATACAGTCAGGGTGTGTATCAGGTGCGGATGCATATGCGATGTCAATTCGCAAGACAAATAAACCAGAACAAACAGTATCGGTTATAGATGATAATGGACTGATTTGCTTATATGACATACAACTTGACTAAATTAAATGACAATTGTAGTCCACTGTTCGGCTCAGTTTGGAGCAATTGTGAAAGCAGATATTCACAGCTACAATTAATATACGACTAATATATTATTCATTTTTGCTTATTTTTGCACTTTTAGATAATATATTAGTCTTTTTGATTAATGAAACCACTATCAGAGGGAGTGTACCTTATATGGACGCTACCCTCTTTTATATTACAAAATAAAATTAAGGAAAATAAAGGAGAAATTGAACAATGAATAAGACAGATTTAATAAAAAATGTAAGTACACAGATTGACGGAGCTACACAGAAAGATGTTGCTGTTATTGTAGATACGGTACTTGAGACAATTATTAATACAGTTGCATCTGGTGAGAAAGTATCTCTTGCAGGATTCGGTACTTTCGAGGTATCTGAGAGAGCTGCAAGAACAGGCAGAAACCCAAGAACAGGTGAGCCATTAGAGATAGCAGCTTCTAAGAGTCCAAAGTTCCATGCATTGACAGGTTTCAAGAATGCAGTTAAGAATGTATAATCTGAAAGGTCGTGAAATATTTGAAGAAAAATAAATATGAAGACATTCAGATGATTGATCTTGAGGATAAAGTTGATGACATTATCTCTATTTATATCAATAGATTATATCATACTGATAAAACAGTTGGTGTGGTTGTAAATAAAGAGATTGCTGAATATATTTTGGATATTCTTATTAGACTTGACGAGACAAGTATTAAAGAGATTGACCTTGTTGATTATATGGAAGTTGACGAATATCTCGTATCTGTCGATGATGATGGATATATCACATGTGTACCTATTGAGGATTATGTTGTCCTTGATAATACAGACATTTTTTATATTGATATGGATGGTGATATTAAACAGGATGTCATTGATTATTGTGTAAATGAAGATAAGGAAGTTATTCTGTTTAGTCAGGAAGATGATTGCGACTGCGATGGTAATTGCGAAAACTGTCCTGCACATGATGAGACTTATTTACATACTTCTGAAGATGGAAATGCTCACGGATTTACTGCTAGTAGGTCAGATGGCGACTCTTATATGAGTTATTCTTACTACTCTAGCGATGAGTTAAGTCATGAAGATATTCAGAAGATGTTAAAGGCTTTTGAATTTTAATTTTTGGAGTGTGTAGTGCATGCTGCACACTCTTTTTGTATCCTCTCATAGACCACTAAAGATGTGGGGCAGACTGTAAATCTGTCGTCTTCGGATCGGCTTGGAGCGTTACCAAGTGGGAGGACTTTTTCAATGTTTTTATATACGGATTGGGAGATGTTAAATCGGCAACGAACTTTATATGGAAACAGAGAATAAATATATGTGCTCATGATTGGTGTCATAGCTGATTGTGGGATTTATGGAATGGGACAAATCGGAGTTGCAAACCGATTTGAGCAGAGTTTATTACCTTACCCCTCTCTCCCATTCTATTTTTATTGGCATTGGGTAAGGTGAAAGGGTAAAGGTAAAAATATGTCAGCAATTATAATGTTAAAGGTTGGAAATAAAGAAGTCCAATCTACTAAAGTAACTTATGAAGATTTAATTATTTTGTATAAGCAATTTATTGATACTTATGGTGAAGTACCAGTATATTCAAAATGCGATTCTAAACATAATATGCCACAAAGAAGAATTATTAATCGTGTATTAAAAGAGAATAATGTTACATATAACGATTTTCTATTACAATTTGGAAAAGTATCTCATGTAAGGACAGAAAGTAAAGATTATGATTTATATGTCAAAAGATTTAAAGAAGTAAGTGATAATATTGGTCATGCTTTATGCGGAAATGAGTTAATGAATAATAAATACGGTTTACCAAATCCAATTTGGTTCGTAAAATATTGTCCAGATAAAAATGTAAAAAAATATGATGATTTCGTGCGTTGGTGTGGTTATGAAAGTAATAAGCTCAAAAAAGAAAAAGAAGATATTGCGAATGCACTTATAAATCTTGAGAAAGAATTGGGTAGACCAATTTTACGAGAAGATATTTCACTTGAAAAAACTGGTTTTTCAATGATTGTATTGGTAAGAATGTTTGGTGGTCTTAATAAGGCTAAAGCAGAGATTGGTCTTATGCCAACGCCAACAGATAAACCATTATATCCATTTGAATATTATAAGAATACTATTACAGAAGCATTAAATAATTTATATGAGAAAACTGGTAGAAAATTTCTTACATGGCAAGATTTAGAAAGTGGTTTATATCATAAAAATAATATTGAACATAAATCAATGACAAAAGCATTTAAGCGTGAGGGTTTAGATATATTTGCTTATATTAAAAGTCTTGGATTTGAAATGAATCCAAATAATTTTAGTTTTAAATACACGTTTGATGATGGTGAACGTGCTGTATCAACTATGGAATTTGATTTTTCTACATATATACGTTCTCTTGGATATGAATATAACAAATCATATTTTAGAGATGTAATGTATAAGACTTTTACAAATAGTGACAAGAAACGAAAAACAAATTGTGATTACTGTATGCTTTTGCCTAACGGTAAAAAATTATATGTTGAAATTGCAGGTGTTATACCTAACGACACGGCAGATTGGAGACATTATGAATACAAGTACAAACGTCATCAAGAGTATCAACAGAAAATGCTATACAAAGAAAAAATACTTATAGAGAACAAATGTAATTATCTATTTCTGTTTTCATCTGAAATGAAAAACGGAAGTTATAAAGAAATATTGCAAAATAAAATAAATGAGATTTTACAAGAAGTAGCTTAGTTTACCACTGCTCTACTTCTTTTTATTATACGAAAGGAAGTGATTTAGTGGCACATGTAACAAGGGTAAAATATTTTACCAAGGATAAGGAGAAATTTATAAATCCTGATAACTTGAAGAAATATAAGAAGTATCTCCAATCAAATATTATAAAAAATCAGGATGTTAAAGACACTACATATAAAAGATATGAAGGATTGTTTCGTCATTTTCTTATGTGGTTAGGCGAAAACTATGGTGATTTAGATTTGTATTCAGATGAGTTTATGGAAGATGCTGTTGATATTATGGAGAACTATATTATGTTTTGTCAGGAAACACTTCTGAATCATAAAAAGATTATTAACATGAAAATTTCTGCCGTTAGCTCATTTTATATTTGGTCTATGAAACGTGGTTTTGTAAAATATCATCCTTTTGATGGAAAACTCGATAGAATGAAGAAAGCTAATGAGGAACATATCTTAAATTCATATTTCCTTACAGAAGAACAAGTTCAGACAATCCGTAGAGAGTTATCTGAAAATGATAAGTATTCAATTCAAGATCAGATTTTATTTGAAGTAAGCTTCGATTCTGCCAACAGAATTGGTGCATTGTTAAGATTGCAGTTATCCAAACTTGACTTAGAACATAACATGTTTATTGATATAAGAGAAAAGGAAGGATACCGTACACAGGTAGTTTTCGGTGATGTTGCAAAAGAACTTATTCAAGAGTGGCTTGAAATGAGAAAGAATGATTATGACCATTTGGAATGTGATTCATTGTTGATTACAAAATACAATGGAGAATATAAACCTATGGGAGATAGCGCAATCAGAGATAGAATGAAGAAATATGGTGAAATCATTGGAATTTCTGACTATAGACCTCATTGCCAACGAAAATCTCGTCTAAATTTGGTTTATGAAGAGACTGGCGATTTAGCATTAGCAGCCGAGCTTGCCAACCACAAATCGACAGAAACAACTCGTTCCTTCTATTGTAAACCTAAAACTAAGGCAGAAGTTATGGAAAAAATCAATGCTTTGAAAGAGAAAAATGAGGCAGAAAATAAATAAATCTGAAAAAATTACTATATACAAAGATTAGGTTGCGTCTTTACAGACATATTGAATGGTGGCATTCAATAGCGTAAAACCTATGTCAACGTAAACTGACACTAATTCCCTAATCGCTATTGGTCTTTACTCCAAAGACTGAAAATATGTGGAGAATAATCAGTAAGCATGAATGGATTGTCTAACTTTCTATTCTAAATAACTGGATGTGTACAGTCCAATATCAGCTAGTTAGTGCTTTATGCTGATTTTTTAATGACTCGTAGCTCAATGGTAGGGCACTCGACTGTTAATCGAGAAGTTGTGGGTTCAAGCCCCACCGAGTCAGTTATGGCTCTATAGTATAAAGGTAATTATACCTGACTGTCTATCGGAAGATTTGGGTTCGATTCCCAATAGAGTCGTTTATGGGACGTTGGACAAATGGTGAAGTTACAGCCCTTTCACGGCTGCGATGCGAGTTCGATCCTCGCACGTCCTACTATGCGGTAAACCTGATGCCAAAACCTATTTTTTGGATGCATACGAAACTTAGGTGTGTAAGCTCAACACTTACTACCGCCCTAACAAATTATCCGTAGGCAACAACTACGCAGATTATTCTGATAAAGTCGTAATGAAAATAGTTTCATTTAGCTTAGAGAAAGATAATTTTTTGAATGAAGAGTCGCTTCATGAGAAGTGGCTCTTTTTTATGTTGGAAAGAAATTGACATTAAAGGAGGTGTGGTTTCGTGCCAAAACCAAGTAACTCAAAAAAAGAAAAAATAATTGAAAACATGAATGCTACTCCAATTATTGATACAAATGTTGAATTTAATATTCCACGTTCACCTACTCCTTTTGATGAAAAAAAGCATAATTTTAAATGTACTTGTTGTGGAAAAGGCTATTCAAAACAAAATGGCTATTTTCAAAAAAGTAATGACGTTTTATTTCAAGCTAATAATGGTTATTTGCCGTGGTGCAAAGAATGTACTGATAGATATACAGAGCAAATGACAGCATTATATTCAAATAATGAAGAATTAGCTATGAAAGATTTTTGTCAAAGAGCTGGATGGAATTATGATTTTAATGCTCTTGCTGCTTCTATGGAAACATATAGTGGACATAGAGATAGAAGTAGAATATCTCATTATGCAGCAAAAAAGAATCTAAATTGTGATGGTAGAAAAACCTATATAGATACAATTAAACATGATTATGAAACTCAACAAAACAAAGTTATTACATCAAAAACACAAACTAAATCAGATGATATATCTGTTACTAATACTGCTATTGATAGATGGGGTGTTGGATTTACTGAATTAGATTATAAATTAATGGATGACCATTATAAAATGTTGAAGCGTCAAAACCCTAATTGTGATGCCAATCAGGAAATATTTATAAAAAGCTTGTGTTCATTAGCGATGTTACAGACAAACGCTTTAAAAGATGGTGACTCTGATAAATATGTAAAACTTACCGAGCAATACAGTAAAACCTTTAAACAAGCTGGATTAAAAACTATTGAGGAAAAGGATAACAGCAATAATGAAACTGTTGGTGTCACTCTTGCTACTATCTCACAGTATACGCCAGAAGAATTTTATAAAGATAAAACTCTTTTTGAAGATTGGGATGAAATTGGTGACTATTTTGAACGTCATGTATGTAGACCAATGGAAAATATAATGACAGGAAGCGAAACCAGAGATAAGGAATTTTTCGTACCTGAAAATAGTGGTGGTGAAGAAGATGAATAACCAATACCCTGCTGATAAAAACCAATTAAGTTTATACAAAAAGTTCCCTTCTACTCATTATTTAAGTAATCCAAACAATGTTTTGCATATGATTGCATGGTGTACTTTTTGGCGTAGAAATATGCACAGATTTGTTAAAGATTATCTGAAACTTAATCTGTATTTATATCAGCAATTAACAATATATCTTATGGGTGTATCTAACTTCATATGTATTATAGCGAGTCGTAATGATGCAAAATCATTTATTATAGCTTTATATGCTTGTTGTAGATGTATTCTTTATCCTGGTACAAAATTTCGTATAGGTAGTTCTACGAAAAAGCAGGCGAAACTTATCGTATCGGACAAAATCATAGATGAGTTGTGTGAATGGAGCAAACCATTAAAAGCTGAAATAAAAGAATGGAGTACAAGTGATAATAATATCTTTGTAAAATTTAAAAATGGTTCTAAAATCACAGTATTTGTAGCGAATGAAAACGCTCGTGGTCTTAGAAGTACTGCAATTTGCCGAGAAGAGTTTAGACAGATTGATAAAAAAATCGAAGACTCTGTTATTTCACCATTCCAGACGGTCAGAAATCAGCCTTATATGCTTGATAAGTTTTATGGTGAGAACAAGATTTTACAAGAAGATCCAGTAGATATATATATCAGTTCGTCTTGGGTAGATGATGGACATTGGATGTGGGATATTGTAGACCAAGCCTATAAAGGTATGCAGAAACATAATGGTTCAATATTATTAACATTTGATGAAAGTATTACTCTTAAACATCATTTAAAAACCATGAAACAGATGTTAAAAGAAAAGCAAAAACAAGATCCTATTACATGGAAAATTGAATTTCTTAATTTAAGGGTAAGAGATTCTGTATCATCATATTTTACATATGCAATGTTGTTGAATAGGCAAAAGTTAAAGCATTTATTCTATCCACGTACAACTCTTGATTTTAAGAATAACAAAAAAAATAAATATGCTATTCCTAAATTAGATAATGAAGTAAGAGTTGTTTCAAATGATATTGCTTTCGTTGCTGGCGATAAAAATGATAATTCAGTTTATAGCTGCATTAGAGCTATACCTGAAATAACAACATATAATGATGAGAATAATACGGTTGAGATTAGGCAAGGTTATAGAAGACAATACCCATATCTTGAATCTAATCAGATTGGAGATACTACCCTTCAAGCAATCCGAATTAGACAGTTATATGAAGAGTTTAATAGTGATTACATTGTAATAGATGCAAGAAATGGTGGATTACAAATAGTATATGCACTTCAAAAGGTGTTATACGATGAGGAACGTGGCATTGAATACTCTCCATTAAAATGTATGAATAATAAGGATTATGCAAAAGTTTGTCAAGATCCGAATGCCAAAGAATGTATATATGTTATTAACGCCACACAAACATTAAATAGTGACATTGCTATAGCATTCCGTAAGAATCTTATGGAAAATAAAATTGATTTTCTAGTAAATCTAAGTACTGCAAAAGAAGAAATATTATCTTCTAATCAAGAGTACACTTCTACAAATGAAGTTAGCACACAAATTCAATTTGAAATGCCATTTATCCAAACACAGCTTATGATAAGTGAATGTGCAGAATTACAATATGAAAGACTCCCACAAACAGGTGTTATTAAAGTACATGAGCAAGGAAATAATCGAAAGGATAGATATACTAGCTGTTCATATGGTTCATATTTTATAGACCAATTGGAACATGATTTATTGTCAAAACCTACAAGTGATTATTCTTATGCGCCAATATGTGCTTCACCATTAGAATATTAAAAGAAAGGACGGTGAAATATGTCAGAAAATAAAGAAGATTATGAAGTATTTATTCATTCAAAAATTGATGATACAGAAATAGTTACTTCTTCTTCAGAAATAAGTAAAGAGTGGTTACTAAATTCTATCGCAAGTTATGATGCTTCTAATCAAAAGTATTCAGCATATTTAAAAGATGGTAATTCATCGTCTGAGAAATTAACGCCTGAATATATACATGAATTAGCAGATGGTGCGCAAAGTGATTTAAAGAAGATTTTAATAATCAATAATGCGGTACGTCAAGAAATAAATGAAGATGGTATTGTTGGAAAAACAGTTGAATGTATTACTACAAATATTAATACCGATTATAAATTATCATATGATAAGGAAATATCTGGCAGGAATAAAGTAAAACAGTTAGATACTGTAAAGAATTTTATTAATCAGTTCAATGAAACAATTAATATTAGGCGATTAATTAGAAATTCTATACCAACTACTTTCACAGAAGGAACTTTTATTTGTTATTTAAGACATGAAAATAATAAATATAAAGTTGATTTCTACCCTCTTGGAGTATGTGAAATCTCGCCATATGATGTAAATGGTGATCCTGTAATATTATTCAATATTAGAGAACTTCGTTCACGTCTGCAAAAAGTATATCGAAAAAACAAAAAGAATAAAGCACTATTTTTCAAAAATATAGAAGAAGAAGTAAAAGCAAATTATCCACAAGAAGTTTATGAAGCTTTTATAAATAAAGAAGAATATGCAAAATTAGATATTAGATATACTGGTGTTATGCGTATTAATAATCTCAATAGACAATATGGATTGACACCTATATTTAGGGCTTTTAAAGACTTAAATATGTTAAGTACTTTTGATAACGCTGACCGAGTTAACAGTAAAGCAAAAGCGAAAAAGATTATACATCAGGTTCTTAGGAAAGAAGTTATGGGACAAGACTATAATAAAAAAGGATTTGATGATATGAGTTTTGCTCATGAGAATTTTATGAGCGCATGGAAACAACCAACTGTAGTTGTTACTACTCCCCCAACTGTTGAAAAAATAGTTTATGTAGAACCTAAAATTGAACTTACTGATATAAATACAGTAAATAATTATCGTACTCGTGTTTTAGCAGCACTTGGTATTGGATTTTTAATGGATTCAGGTAGTCAATCTGTAAATACGGCAAGTATTTCTGTTACTCAGTTGCTCAGAACAATAAATACTATTTCTGAACAATTAGAAGATATATTACTCAAATGGTATAAACAAGTTCTTGCGGATAATGGATTATCTTATGAATACTGTCCAAAAGTTAGGGTAATAGATAGCGAAGCTCTTGATTTTGATATGAAGAAAGATTTGGCAACTACATTATATACTATTTTTGGTGGTTCTATGGAATCTTCTCTTAATCTCCTTGGTATGGACGTTAATGATGAGAAGGAAAAACGTATCAGAGAAAATGAGCAAAATTTTGATACAAAAGTATTTTATCCAAGAGCTTCAACGTATACTACTTCTTCATCGGATTCTGATGAAATTGATAATAAAGTAGATAATAAAGGTGGTAGACCTGCCAATTCAAAAAATGAAGCGAAACAAAGTTATGACAAAGAACGAGGTAAGACAAAATGATAAAAGATGTTATTATTAAATGTCCTTGTTGTAACAAAATGAATAAGGTTCAACTCTCCTTTTCTAAAGACACTGATGATGTAAAAGTTATCGGTGTCTTTAATATTAAAGAAGACGAAAATATAAAAGAACAAAAAAAATTACAAGAAGAATTATTTGAAAAACAAAATATTCTACTTGGGGAAGGAGTTACTTTGTGAATACAGAGAATATATGTCTCGCAAGTGAAGTTGTAGAAATCTCTGAAGCTAAGACGTATTTAGAGCTGACATCACGAATTTGTTATTATGATGATACTAACGCAAATGGTGTACTACTTCCTTCCGAGGGCGCAGAAGAAAAAGCGCAAACATTAATCAATATGCCAGTACAAGCTTTGTACAGAACTAATTTACTTGGCGAGCCAACTTTCAGTGGTCATGAAATGTATAAAGATGAAAATGGAGATATACAATTTGGTACTCAATCTATTGGTACACATACAGAAGTCTATATTAAAAATACTGATGTAGATGTACGTGGGGAAATAAAAAATCTTCCTTGTCTTTATGCGAAATATCGTATATGGAAAAGATATGAAAATTGTGTTTCTGCTGTTAGAAGATTGTTTTCTTTAGGAAAATTATATGGTTCATGGGAAATACTTATATCATCATATGAGTTTAAAGATGGTGTAAAAAATGTTACAGATTATGAATTTTTAGCAAATACCCTACTTGGGTATGAGTATGCGTCACCTTCATATGGAGTTGATGCAAAAGCAATTTCATTATCTAGTACAAATACCGATAGTTTATTAGTTGCAGAGGCACTATCCCAAGACATAATTAGTCATGGTTTAGATAAAAATAAGGCAAAGGAGGAAAATATTTTGCAGAATGAGAAAGAGACTCAGATAGCAGAGGAAACAGTAGAAACACCTGTTGTCGATACTCCTGTTGATAATACGGCAACAGAGAAGGATACAGAAACTTCTACTGAGACTAATACTAATTCTGAGAAATCAAATGAGACAGAAATTTCACAGCTTACAGAAGATGATTTAAGACGTAAGATTCGTGAAGCTGCTAAACAGAAATTAGGAACATGGTGTTGGATAGCTTTTAATTTCCCAATTGAAAAAGAAGTATGGATTGAAACAGATAATCGTGAATCTGAACTTGATTTAGTAAAATTTACTTACACAGTTGAGAATGATACTGTTACCCTTTCAGAGCCAGAAAATGTAAGACTTTCAGTTGGTATTTCTGAGGTAAATACAAAGATTGCTGAAATGGAATCAACCATTGCTTCAAAGGATGAGGCAATTATCAAAGCTGGCGAGGAAATTACAAATTTAAAAACTTCTATCAGTGAACTTACACCATTTAAGGAAAAATTTGAGCAGGCAGAACAGGAAAGAATTGCCAATGAGTTAAATGATAAAAAGGAAAAACTCGTATCATCAATTACAAAATCAGGACTTATCACAAAAGAAGAAATTGAAAGTTCTGAGGAGTTAAAGGGATATGTAGACAACCTTGATGATAAATCTCTTAAAGCAGTTCTTGCAGATAGATATATCGCTTCTCTTAGTGAAGTATCTACGGAAGTATCAGAAACAGAGACAAAGACTGATACAACAGAAACAGCATCTACAAATCTTAATGGTTTAGAAGATGAAGAAATTGATGTAAAGTCAATTATGAATAGCTATTTAGGCAGAAATTAAAGGAGGAAAATTTAACTATGTTAAGAGAATTACAGACAAAGACAGGTAAAGTTTATGACGCTATGAACACTGCTGCTTCTGCAATGGTAGTTGGTATGGGTGTTGTAAAAGATTATACAAAGAATGAAGTAAAATTCCCTGGTGAAGCTACTGATAAGGGTGTGTTCTTTGTAACAAAAGAAAAAAGAGCTGAAGGAATCTACGCAGGACTTGGCGAGTTTTCAGATTATGAGGATATGTTCATGAATATCAAGGCTGGTGAGGGTGTTAAGCTTGTATCACCTGAGAAGGCTGAGAGATATGCAACAGATCAGATTACAGAGGGTGCTACTGTTGGCGATTATCTTGCAGTTGGTACAGATGGTAAGTTTGCTAAGTCTGAGACAGCTACACGTTTTGTATATCGTGGAAAGAAAAAGATTGATAGACATCAGTTAGATGTTATTGAGGTCGTAGAGTAAATCTAATTAACTAAATATATTGGCATTTTAACAGTCTATATAAGGCTGTTATTTTTATGCCTAAAAATAATTACGGAGGAAATAAAATGTTAAAGACAGAAATTGCTGAATTAATGAACAAAGATGGTCAGATGTTTGACATCGCTCAGAAAATTACATACAATAGAAATCTTTCTGCTGAGGAGAAAGAGGTATCAGATGTTTGCGATGCTTGGGTAAAAGAGATCGCAACTAATGGAAATGACAAGGATTGTGAAATCGCCTCATTCATTAGACGTACAGTAACAGATGAAGTATACAATGCGCCTGATGAATTACTTGATTCTATTTTCGATAGAGGTACAGTTGGCGAGTTTGATGACTATATGGTAGATAAGACACCAAAGAATACTATTGAAGCATATGATGCAGTTATCGGTGGTAATGTTGATAAGTCTTACATCGACTTTGAGTCACTGAAGCCAACATGGAAACATGCACAGGCTGAGTTTGAGCTTCCGTACATTGAGATGAGAAGAAATGGATTCAAGTCAGTGGCATTACTTACAAACTATGCTGTTGAGGCACTTAGAAATAAGCAGTTCTATGATATTTTCACAGCAGTAGATAATGCAATTACTGGTGGTGAGCAGGATATTAAAGAGACAGGTGCAGCTCCTACTCTTACTTCATGGGATGCTTTTAGTCTCTATCTTCTTGACAGAGATTCTTCACCAGTTGCAGTATCTCTTTCAAAGTATGCACAGGCTCTTGGTAGAATGTCTGGTGCTACACAGTATCTCTCAGAGAATATGAAGAATGACTTCAACCGTTATGGTCTTGTTAAGTTTAACGATGGAATTAATATTGCATCTATTTCTGGTGCAAAGAAGCTTGTTTCTGGTGAGAAACTTCTTCCAGACAAGAAGATTTTCGGAATTGCTGGTAAGATTGGTACTCTTGATCAGAAAGGTGATATTCGTGTATATGAGACACTGGATAACAATGAGGAGAAAGTAAGTGTTAAGCTTACAGGCTTCGAGTATGGTTATTGCATTACCGATATTGATAAACTTGCTAAGATTACAATGGCAAAATAAAACAAATATTTTTAGGAGAGGTGCTATCCTCTCCTATTTTTAAGAAAAGGATGATTGAACATGATTAAAGATATGAAAACGATTAATGTATTAAATTATAACTCAAGTACCGTTGTAATATCAACAAAACATGATAGTTATGCTATTGAACCTGCAATTGATAGTGATAATCCAACAATATTACCTCTTACTTTAGATGAGATTTTATATGCAAATGCTAATTCTATGGCTTTCAAGTCAGGCATATTGAGATTTCCAGAAGATATAGAGAAAGAAATGTATGAGGACTATTTAAGAATCCCTAATTGGGAAAGTCTACTTACTATCAAACAGATTGAAAATATCATTTTACATCCAACAATGGAAGGACTCACAAAACTTGTAAGTGTTAAAGATAGTGGTATTTTCGATAGGATTCGTGGTGTATTTATTAGGTTAAAGAATACAACTAATGACGACATCTCTCTTAGAGTAGAAAAGATAATTGAGGCTCGTGGTAATGAGTTAAGAAATGGTATTAGAAATACACAGATTGTTATAAAGGCAAGAGATGCAGTATCTAGTGTCTCTACTGATGAAGTAGATGGATTAAAGAAACAAAATGAAGTTTTACAGAATCAGTTAAATGAAATGCAGGCGATGATGGCTGAGTTTTTAGCTTCACAGAAGAAAGTAAATGAAAATGCTGTAGAGTCTGAAAAATCAGTTGTTAAAAAGAAACCTGGTAGACCTGCCAAGACAACTAAATAAAATATATGGAGGCTTATTATGACATCTTATGAACAATTATATGTACCGTTCTTTAATAGAATTGAAGAAGATGCCAATTTTTTCAGTTATTATAAAATAACTGCCGATGAAGCATTGGAAATTGCAAAGAAACGTGCAAAAAATTATCTCAATGAAGCTGTCTCTATTTTAAAAAGAAATTGCACATTAGATTTTGACCTTGAATTGGATGATGAGGTGGAAATGATAAGCGAAGATCTTACGAATGAGGAAATTAATTTACTCGCTGATTTAATGTATGAAGTATATATATCAAGAGATATTGCTACATTAAAATCAACGATTAATATTCTCAGTTCTACAGATATTAAAGCATTATATGCTCCATCAAATGAAAGAAAAACATTCATGGATATGTATAATACTTTGAAGTATAACAATGAAGTTGCAATGTCTCAATACAATAGTAGAGATAGAAAAACTGGCAAACGAAAAATGATAAATTATGCACAGTATGAAGAATAGAGGTGATAATTATGATAGATATAGATTATTACCGAAAAATTCAGAATGCATATGGCACAAAATCCTATCAAGAAGTCCAAAGGAATATTGTAAAAAATGACTTAAATAGAGATTTTACCAAACCATTAGATGCTTATACTGTTTTAATAGATGATGTAAGACAGGATTTAACTATCATAGAAACTAATGATGAATATACAAAAAAAATAAAATCACGTCCTGATGAAAGTTTCAAGATCGGACAAATTGTGTTCTGGCAGAATTCATACTGGATTATTAAAGAAGTTGATACAAATAAAAGTATTAGAACTCAAGGAACGATGACTGAATGTAATCAGATATTATATTGGCAAAATGCAGAAGGCAAAATTGTTAGTAAACATGTTTATATAGAAGATTTTACTAAATATTCAAATGGTGAATCAAGTAATAATACAGTAACATTTGGTGATAACCAATATGGCGTATATATTTCTATTGATGAAGATACCAAAAAACTAACAAGAGGAATGCGATTTGTATGTGATTTTCAGGACTCAGTATCGCCCGATGTATATGAACTAACTAATCGAAAAGTTTCGTTATATGATTATCAAGATATTGGTAAAGGTGGTTTAATATTGCTTACATTTTCATTTAATGTTTTCAATCCAAGTACTGATAAAAAAGTTCAATTGGATGATGGAAATGAAGTATGGATTTGTAATTATGTATCTAAATTTACTAATAATAATGATGATTCCGAAAATGATATACAAGCTCAAATTATTGGTGATGATTTTATACATATTAATCAAGAAAATATTTGGAACGTAACATTCAAAGATAAGAATGATGAATCTATTGATTATTTAGATTATACGTGGAATATTGAAGCAGATTTTAATTTGAATAAAGTCATTAAAAATAATAGTATTCAGCTATTAATAACTGACGATTCCTTAATAGATGAAACCTTTATTTTAAAGATTCTTGATAAAGATAATTCTGTATTGGCTGATAAAATAATCAATATTATGGAGGGATATTAATGGCACAAATATTAAAAGATATTGGAAAATGCAAATCTGCAATTACTAATGCCCTTCTTAAAAATTCTGACATTATGGAATTATTACTAGGTAAAAATTATACTCTGCAACAAAAAAATCATGTAGTTTATCAACAGATATTTCCTTATCTTTATGTAGATGAAACACAGATTGAGACAAAATCATATATATGTTATGAGGTAAATATACCGAGAATACCAACGGCAACAATTAAGGATGTAACTATTTGTATATGGTGTTTTTGTCATAAAGATATTATGCAAGTATCAGGCTATACTAAAAAGGGTTATCATGGCAGCGATGATAGAGTTGATATATTAGCTGATATGGTAGAAGAAACATTACGTGATTCAGATGATTTTGGAATTGGTAAGTTGCATTTAGACTCAGTGAGTTACGTTTACCCAAATAAAATAACTTATGGTAGACAACTAATTTATACAATAGCTGATTTCAAATATGGAAAGTAGGTGTACTATTTGAAATTAAAATATTTTGAACTTATATCACCTTTCCCAATTAAAACAAATATAGGCAATATTCAATCGCCAACATTAAAAAAAATATGGGATTTAGGTTATCAAACGTATCAATCCTACTTGAACTTTTTATTGATTTCGCCAGAAATGTATTGTAATGTTATAAACCCTTCGCTTAAACAATGGTATGAAACGAGGTTACATTTAAATAATAATATTACTTTATTTGATATATGTCAGGTAGATAATAACTTAATTAAAACATTAGAAGAAATCTTTAATTTTTACTTTGTAGAAGATGTATCGTGGAATGAAGATAAAAAAATGTTTTTTATATCAGTTACAAAAGATGACGAAATTTCGTTAATCGGTGCTATTAATCAAACTACATGGAGTGATGTTATTGATATAATTCTTCAATTAAGTAATATACATATCGAAGAAGACACTGATAATATTAAAAGTAATAAAGCAAAAGCTATTATGGAAAAAATTAAAGCTGGTCGAAAGAAAATGGCAGAAAAAGATAAGTCAAGGAAAGACTTTGAACTTGATAATCTTGTATCTGTTGTGGCAAACAGACACTCAAATTTAAATATATTAAATATATGGGGACTAACAGTCAATCAATTATGGGACACTTTTACCAGATTGATGAATGATAATATATATGGTATGACCTCAAGAAGTGTTTCTGTTTGGGGTGATGAACAAAAACAGTTTAATGCAAATGATTGGATAAAAAGAATTGATAGTGAAAATTAAGACCTTTTATAAGGTCTTTTTTGTTACATAAAAACCAAAAATAATTAGGAGGAAAAACAAATGGCAAATAAGAATATGGCAAACAGAGAGGTTTGTGACCTTATTTTTGTAGATTATTCTACAAAGAAACCTTTCTTAAATTTAGACTTTGCGAATGTTACCACTACTGAGCTTACAGGTGAGAATACTTATGCGTATGGTGGTAAAGGACATCCAAAGAGAGTTTCTTTCAGTGGAGAGAAAGGTGGTACTCTTACAATTGAAACACAGATTCAGACTGTTAAGTTATGGCAGTTAGTTACTGGTGGTGAGGTATCTAAGACAGCTAAGTTTATGGGTAGAGAGGAACTTACAGTATCAGGCGATACTGCTACTACTGTTACTCTTTCTGCAATACCAGTAACAGGTTCAGTAGTTGCATTTAAGGTAGACGATGATTGCGGTACACCACTTACAACTACTGTATCAGATAAGACAGTTACTATCACAGCTGCTAAGACAGGTGATAAAGTAATTGTTTACTATATGAAGGAACTCACAGATAAGGTTGAGAGAATTAATATCAAGTCTACTACCTTTCCTAAGAACTTTATTGTTTATGGTGATACTATTATGAAGACTGAGGATGATGAGGTACTTCCATATCATCTTGTTGCATATAAGGTTGCTCCACAGTCTAATATTAGCTTATCATACTCTAATAATGGAGATCCAGCTAGTATTACAATTACATGTGATATGATGGCTGATCAGGATGATAATATCCTTGACCTGATTCTTATTGAGGAGTAATTAAATTTTGGAAGAGTGTTATTAAATTAGCACTCTTCTATTTTTTGGAGGAAATAAAAATGATACAGAAATGTAACGTTATATATCACAATAAGTTCCTCAATATTGTTGTATTTAACTTTAGTGGAAAAGAAATACAGATGACTTTAAATATTCCTGATGGAACAAAAGTTGTGTATATCAAATATGCAGATAATAAATATTTTGCTGTTTCTGAAAAGGAATATAAAGATTCACTTAAAATAACAGTAAAAGCTAAAAATGAAAAAATAGTGAAATCTGCTATTAATTCAAAATAGTAATAATATATTGTAGTTAATTTTAATCATTATACCTTTAGGGATAGCGTAACTACAATATTAGTTTGCTATCCCTATTTTTTACGCTATAAGGTGGTGATTAAGATTAACAAAATTTTTTCTTCATTAGAAGAAGTATATGAGTGCTATGGAAAAGATAATATCATTCCTATTACTCAACTATCACAAATAATATATTATACATCAAAATGGCATGTTCAGCCTAAATGGACACAAGAAAGTGAACACAATCCAGGTCATATATGTTGTTTCTTTCATAAAGGTGAAACTAAAAAATGTTATGAGGAATGGATGAAAAATAGACCAATGAAGGAGGATTAACTGATGAAGGAGTTTTTAGGAAGCTTAGATTGGATGACACTGCTCTCTGCTATTTGGACAGTAATTTTAGTTCCGATCGGGACACAGATTTATAAATATCTGAAAACAAAGAAACTTGATAAGTATGCCTTGATTCTTTATAGAGAAGTTAAAAATGCTGTCAAGTCAGTATATGAAACAGAGGTCAAAGACATAAAGGGCACTGACGCATGGACTAAGGATAAAATGAATGAAGTAAAAGAAATTGCAAAACAGAAAGCAATTCAGGCACTTAATCAGTCAGTATATAAATGTCTCAAAGAGGCTAATAGTGATTTCGAGGATTATTTAGATTCACTCATTACAACCTCATTGTATGATCTTAAACATGAAAAATAAAATATGATAAATGATTTAGAGACTTAAAGAGTCTCTTTTTTATTGTAGAAAATTAGGAAGGAGGAATCACTATGATTTCAAATTGTGGAAAGGATGAACGAGGTCGTTATTCTGGTGGAAAAGCTGGCGACCAGAGTGGTACTGAATGGTATATTCGTTCTTGGTATAATCATAATTGGAAATGTGTAATCAGATTTCCTGCGAATGTGCGTGAGCAGTTAGCTCTTAATGCAGAAAAGGCAGCTAAGAACAATTTAATTGGATATGACCAGAATGCGCGTCTCTCATATTACAATCATCTTAAAGCTAGTAACTGGGACGCAAGTAAAATTACAATAGCTTGTGAAGCTGATTGTTCAGCAGGTGTTTCAGCAAATATTATAGCGGCTGGTTATAAACTTGGAATTTCAACATTAAAGAATTTCAATAAATCCAATACTACTTCTACTCTTCGTGCAGCTTGTAAAGCAGTTGGCGCAACGATACTTACAGATTCAAAATATTTAACAAGTGATGCATATTTACTTAGAGGAGATTTGATTCTTAAGGATGGAAGTCATGTATGTACTAATATTACAAATGGTTCGAAAGCTTCTACTTCTACTCCAAAGCCATCTACTTCTACTCAGTCAAAGCCAAGTGGAAATTCACTCGTAAGATTAGGACAGCAACACGCTATTAATTTTACAGGACATACAATTGCTGTTGATGGACTTGTCGGAAAAGAAACCAACAGAATGAAAGCTAGAGTTTTACAACATGCTATCAACCTTGATTATAAAAAGGGCATCGGGGAAGATGGAATATTTGGTCGCAAGTCTAAGGCAGCTCTTGGCTCTCATTATGTTAAAAAGGGAGAAAGACAGTATATGGTAACTGCGGCTGAGATACTTATGTATCTTAATGGTATTAATCCAAATGGTGTAGAATGTCCTGGCAAATATGGTAATGGTCTTGTAAGAGCTTCAAGACAGAAGTTTGGAGATGATGGTCTTAAAATTACAGCATCTGAATTTCTTAAGTTAATATAGGAAAGGCTCAGATGGTGTAATATGAAATGGACGAAATAAAAGCATTAATGAATTTAGATTTTCCAACTGTTATCTTGGACGTGTTTATTATAATCTTAGGAGTTGATAAAATTATTTTTTTATTCGGAAAGATAAAAAAGACTTTTAGGATAAAATTTGGATTTGAAGAAGATAAAAAAACAATTGAAGACAGAATAACCACTTTAGAAAAACATGATAATTGGCAATACAAAGAAATATCTAAAATGTCAAAGGGTATAGATGATATAAAATGTCAATTAACTGAAAAAGAAAGAGCTGATAAAGAGCGGACAGTTGCGACATTAAGAAATCAGTTATATGGATTACATGCTAAATTTTCTGAAAAAGGTTATGTTGACAATTCTGGATTAAAAACTTTTACGGAGTTAGGGAAAATTTACGAAGCCGCTGGGGGCGATGATATCTATCATGATAAATTAAAGCCAGAAGTAATGTCGTTACCAATTAAGGATGAACCCTAATACTTTTATTATACCATAAAATTCAGTAATTCAACTTATAAATTTCTTCCTTATTATATATGTATAGAAAAACAGATTATACACAGACTAAATACATGAAGAATGAAATAGGCAGATATAGGTATCAACAGAATATGTCAATATCAGAACTTGCGAGACGTACAGGATTGTCAGCAACTGCTATATCTAATCTTGAAAACGGATATACTTCTGACATACTACTCTCTCATGCAGTATCTTTATCTCATGCATTACATGTTGATTTGTACGATTTGTTTTGTATTAAAAGATAAGGAGAATTGATTGGTATGGAGAAAACATTTTACAACGTAATCTGTGAAGAATTTGAATTATTAGGAGGTAAAGTAATTCATATTGATAAGAACTTTGGAAATATGAATGAAGTACATAATTTCGTGATAAGTAATATATGTCAATATCCTAATGCACATTGGGAATTACGACCTATCACATTTAAAATTTAATATTAAAGGAAAGAGCAGTTTCTTCGGAAGCTGCTCTTTTGTTATGTAAAGGAGTGAAATAAACGAAAACTATAAAATTAGTGATTGATAATTCAATACTTGAGGAATATGAAAAGTTTTATTTTAAGCAACATCCACGAGCAAATAAGAAACCTATAGAGAATCCATATCATCCAACTATAAACCAGTGGATGATAATGAAAAGACCTATGATGAACGCACTTAAACAACGATGGAAAAATTTCATATGTTGGTTTATTGATAATCAAGGTTATTCTAACCTACACATTGAAAAATGTGAAATGAAATTTGTTACATATTATAAAACTAATCGTAGACATGATATTGATAATGGAACTCCTAAGTTTCTCTTGGATGGACTTTCAGAGAGTGGATTTATCATTGATGATGATAGTAAACATATTACAAGACTTACTATGGAATGTTATGTTGATAAGGAAAATCCAAGAACGGAGATATATGTGCGCTATGAATAAAACTAAGAAAGCAAAATCATGACAGATGATGAGATGCATGAGTATTTAATAAAACATAACTGGGCTGTTAATTCTCATGAGTTTATTTCAATCATGAACGAAAGCCCTCAGATAGAACGAACTGAATATAATAGCCAAAATGATATATTAACTGTTTACACTTATGATCATGTATTTTCATGCAAGTGGGTGTTGAATGAGATAAAGGAGAATTGAGCATGAACTACCCTTTTGTATGTAATTATTGCAATAATAAAGAAACTATAAGTATGCCAATTAAGGAATATGTTGCGACAGGTCACAAATGTCCTAAGTGTGGCAATGAAATGGTAAGAGAAATTAGTTCACTTGTTTGTGGAGTAGGAATAGACAAAACAGGTGGATTTTATAAACATACTACTATATAAGGAGAATTTATAATGATTAAAAAGATTACAAATTATTTACAGTACAAAAAGAGACTTAAATTATTAAAACAGATTGGTGTTGCCAAATTATCTGATTTAGTAATTAACAAGAGTGATTATATTAATGGATTTGGCAAGTTATTACTTACTTTATCACATACAGATGACGCAAAGGAGTTACAGAAATCAGTTGATGAATTTCTTACTATTTTGAAGTCAACTACTATTGCTAATAATTCATTAAAAAAGATAAATAAATGATAAGGAATATTGACGATTTAGAAAAAGTACTTTCTTCTCGTATCATACAAGCGATGAAATTAACAGAGGATAAAATTTTCAAAGTAATTTCAGAAAAGATTATAGAGTATTATAACGAGCCTGTTTTTAATAATGAACTAGATCCTACTGAACCAGTATACTATCAAAGAACAGGGCAGCTTCTTGAAGAATTAACTGCTTCTCATATAGAAAAAAATGGTAATGATTATTCATTTACTGTTGGTTATCCTGATTCGTATTTATCCTTTAAATATCGTGGAGGATATGTTAGGGGACATCGTAATAATTCATATAATAAAGCTACTGGATTACAAGTATTAAAATGGATGAATGACCATAGTCACGGTGGGTTAGTTCCTGGTGAACATGATTATTGGGATGAAGCTTTATCCGAGTTAGGTGGAGAAGAAGGTATTATTGAGCTTTTTAAACAAAATTGTATAAAAGTCGGAATACCGATTATAAAATGAGGATTGTAAGTATCAAAGCTTGCTCTCCTATTCTTAAACACTCCTTTTGGGGTGTTATTTTTTTAGATGAAAATAAACCCAGAAAGGAGAATATAAAATGGGAACAAATGATTTCCAGATAGGTTTAGTTGGTAAATTAGATGCGAATCAGTCTAAGCAGCAATTAAATTCAGACATTGATGCATTAAAAAAGCAATTAAATACTGTTGAAGTTCAAGCACAGCTTGGAAAAGATGTTGTCTCAAAACTAACACAACAGTTGAATGCAACACAATTTACAATAAACAATGTCAAAGTAGATCAGACCGCAATCAACAATATGATTTCTCAGTTTAATACTGCATTTAGCAAAGTAAATATTAATCTGGGAAATATCAATACAAATGGAGCTACACAATCTGCACAGAAAACAGGTCAGCAGATAGGTAATCAGCTCGGCAATTCTATTAATCAGAGTCTACAGGCAAATCTTAATCATGTCAAACAAGATATTCAGAATATATTTTCTTCATTTTCAGTACAAAAATTAAACAACGCTGATATATTCAAGAACTTTAATCTCAATAGAGCAAAGATTGATCCGTCAGTAACAAAAGACGTACAGTCTCTAACAGCAGAAATTAACAAACTAGCTCGTGAAGCATTAAAAACTAACTCTGACAGTGCATGGGAAGGCATTACACAGAAGATAAGTAATCTTTCTGATGTACTTAACAAGTTTGGAGCTACAAGAGATTTAAGTAGCTTTAAAGAGCAGATGGACTTACTTGATTATTTTCAAGGAAAGAAAATCTTTGTAGGTGACAAAGCCGAAGCAATACAAAGCACTGGAATGTCAATACGTGAGCTTAACAATCAGTTCAGGAACTTAGGTGTTACATTTACAACAGTAGAGAATGGCTCAACAAAACTTGATGAGATATGGAGTGAGTTATTTAATATCAAGCCTAGTTTTCAAGGTATTGATTCATTTGGCGGTCAGATAAATGCGGTTGTAAATGAACTTAAAATAGCCAAAGAAGCTATGTATGGTGATAGTAATTTAATGCCTGCTCAAAGAACAGGTGCGACTACCACATACTTAAACGCATGGCTTGAGATGTTGGAAAAGCTCTCTCAAAGGATTGAAATACTTAAGACAGAACAAGCTAATCTACAAAATCAGATGGCACAAGCATCTAATAATGCCACTAACGCTGTCGTTGCTAATCAGCAGAAACAACAGCAGGCATATCAACAGACAGGCAGTGTAATTCAAGCAGTTACTTCTAATACATCAGTTATTGGTAATATGCCAAAAGAAGCAAGTGATATTGGAGACGCAAAAAATCAACTTAGTCAGTTATTGCAAAATGAAAAAGCTGTAATTGCCACAACTCAACATTTTGACAATGATGGTATGATGCGAACTTTTACACTGAATGTAAAACGTGCGACTGGTGAAGTAGAGTCTCTTAACTATGCTTTTAGACAAGTAACAGATAACAATGGGAATGTTACTGATACATATTTTGAGAACACAGGCTCACATCTTAATGATTCAGGAGCTATTAAGCAGATAGACGCTATTGAAGAAGCATTCTCTGATTATACAACAGAGATTGCTAAATTCAAGTCAACAAATGCTGAAATACTAAGTGGTCTTGATACACCATTAAAGGATTTTGAAACAAAACTTGCAGGACTGAAAACAGGCGCAAGTACAGTCAATGAAGTCAAGAGTGCATTTAATTCACTTAATACGGAAGCTGCCAAGATTACACAGAATTTTAGTAAACAGCTTAGTCCTATTGATCGAGCAGTATCTAAAATTGCAAATGGTGAAGAGACTATTAAGGGATTACATGCAGAGCTGAAAGGACTTGATAATACACCAAAGGATTTATCAAAAGAACTTAATCAGTGTGCAAAAGCATTGCAGAAAGTCAAGGATATTGAAGCTAATGAAGGACGTACTGAAAATTGGTCAAAGGCTTATAAACAGTGGGCAGAATCAATTGATGCAGTAACATCAAAGATTAAGACTCTTAAAAAGGAACAGTCTAATGTTGCTTCTACGCAAGTATTTAATACAAGTGACTTAAAGGCCAATAATATAGCTTATATGAGTAAGGTTCATAATACAATTGAAAAGCAGATGGTAGAGATAAACCGACTCGCTAATGCTAATGGTTGGTCTGGTGTAAAGGTTACTGGTGTTGAAGAAGCAAGCGGTAAGATACAAAAACTGACTCTTACAGTGCGTGATGCTGAAGGTGCTTTAAAGCAGTTCAACATGCAACGTGAGAAGATACAAGGAAACGGCAAGGCGCAAGCAGGACTTGTACAGACTGGTGATGTAAGGGTACTTGAAACTGCGGTACAGTATGCAGAAAAACTCAAATCTATTGAGACTTCTATGGGGCAGTTTGGAAACACTACTACCTCTATTGTAAATCTTGAAAATTCCTTTACAAAATTAGGACTTTCTACAGATGAAGTAAGTTCTAAAATGAAAGCGGTTAAGACTGAATATACTACTTTACAGAATATGATGAGTAATGATGCAAGTGGTAATGAGATAGTAAATCAGTTTGAAAAACTGAAGTCAGAACTAAAAAAATCCCAGAATGAAGTAACTCAATTAAAAACACAGTTGGATCAAATATATAATCCTAATAAACAATTAAGATTATCGAATAATATCCAAGAGTGGTTACAAAAAAATACAAAAGCCGCAAGAGACGCAAAAGAACAGCTTGAAAAGTATTATCAAGAATTAAATTCTGGTGCCGCCGTACCTGTTAATATATTAAATCAAATAAGTGATGAATTTGAGAAAATCAAGATTACTCAACGTGGACTTGGTAAATTGGGAAAAAACCTTAAAGATCAAATGGCACAAGCGGTAACGAGTTTTTCTCAGTGGATTTCTATTAGTTCAGCAGTTATGTTAGGTGTGGGCAAGTTCAAAGACGCAATTAGCGAATTAAAAGAACTTGATGATATCCTGACTGAAATCAGTAAAACATCTAATTTGACATCTTCCCAGTTAAAAGAACTTGGCAATTCAGCCTTTGATTCTGCCAGTGAATACGGAAAAAGTGCATCTGATTATTTAACAGGTGTTCAAGAAATGTATCGTGCTGGTTTTGAGAATGCGTCAGAGATGTCAGAGTTATCAATACTTGCACAGTCTGCTGGTGATATGACTGCTGAAATGTCAAATGACTATTTGATTGCAACAAGTGCAGCATATGATTTAAAAGGAAATGTCAAAGATTTAAATGATGTTCTTGATGGACAAAACTATATCACTAATAATGCAGCAGTATCAATGTCTGATATGGCATCTGCTACTTCTGAGGCAGCCTCTATTGCTTCACAATACGGTGTAAAAATTAATGAACTATCTTCTCTCATTGCTGTTGCAACCGCAAAAACAAGAGAGTCTGGTTCTGAAACTGGTAACGCTTTAAAGTCTTTATTCATTAATTTGCAAGATACTACAAGTGATCCGATTCGAAAGGCATTTGAAGCTGTTGGAATTTCAATGACCAAAATGGTTAATGGTGCAGAGAAATTAAAAACACCAATTGAATTATTGAAAGAATTATCTAAAGCGTTTAACGAACTTCCAGAAGGAGATACTCGTAGAGCAAATATTCTTAGTGATATTGGTGGAAAATGGCACGCTAACACACTTTCCGCAATTCTGAGTGACTGGTCATCCTTCGAGAAAATGGAGTCTTTATATTCTCAAGGTTCAGGTTCAGCACTTCAAGAGGCAGAGAAATCAGCAAACAATCTTTCAGGTTCACTTGAAAAATTGAGTAACGATTGGACTTCATTCGTACAAAATATCGTAAATTCAGACGGATTAAAAACAGGAGTTAATTTATTAGATGGACTCTTAAAAGGAGTTACAAGTCTTAGTGATGGATTAAACTCACTTGGTTCATTTGGTACAATTGGAACACTTGTAGGATTAGTTCAGTCAATAACAGGTCATGGTGAAAATGTACTGCGCCCATCGTTTTAAGATTGAAAACAATGTCTTTCAATTAACGAAGCGATAGCAAAGACCTTTTGTGTTTAAACACAATAAATAAAATCCCGAATAATGCTGGGAAACCCTAAAGCCAACAAGCCACAATTATCAAGGAAACAAAGATAATATGGTGTTAATAACAAAACAAATTGTTGGATGTTGTACCCATGAAAATTGGTTAGAACAACATAGTATGTTAAGTCATACAGTATGAATATTGAAATATATTCCTCTACTACAATGGGCGGTCAATAGGTAGGTTAAAAATAACCGAAAGCAATCGTTGGCTAAATCGTATGTTACGATAGTTGTCTTGTAGTGACGCACAAGAATGTCAACGGTTCAGAGGCTGGCAAGGGTAGGCAGATTTGTAGACTAATACTCTTCTGCTTAGATATACAGTCCCGATTTGTGAAAACAAACAAAATGCGTTAAAATTATATTATGATGACTTCTGAAAACATGTAATATAATTTTCAAAAAATGTCGATTGTAACGAATTATGTATAATATATATTGCAATATTTCTTGTCTAATGTTATGATTTTCTTATAAAACATAGGAGGTCAATCATTATGGCAAGAGGTAAAAAGAAACTTACATTAGACGAGCAGTTGACAAAAGTAACAGCAGAAATTGAAGAAACAGAAGCTACTCTTACAGAATTAAAGGCAACAAAGAAAGAGCTTGAATTGCAGATTCATCAGCAGAGACTTTCTGAGTTAGACGAGCTGATTCAGGAAAAAGGGCTGAGCTTTGATGAATTAAAAACAATGTTGAATAAAGCAGAGTAAAAGATAAAGAGTAGTCGGTGGCTACTCTTCTTTCATGTTCGTTTGTAAACATACGTTCTGAATAGTATTTCGTCGATTATTGGTATATAATGGTAATATTAAATACTAATGATTGGTGGAATGTATGTATTATGGATAAAGAAAAATTTAATTTATCTGTTTTTGTTGATGAATCTGGAAGTATAACTAAAACTGATATATCTCATAATAAATATTTTATTATTGCTGTACTATTCACAAGAAATTCAAAGAAACTAAAGACGCAATTTAGACGCGGTATTTCTGACTTAATTAAGAAAAAGAAATATGCTAATATATTATCGAAAAATGGTGAAATAAAAGGTTCTGAAGTAAGTGAAAAGAAAAAGAAACCTATATATGATTTAATTTTAAATAAATGCAATGGTGATTTTGAATTAGGCATTATAGTTTTGGATAACACATATACTACTGATAAATTTATAGAAAATCATCCAAGAACCTTTAACTATATTTTACAGTTGTTTTTTGATAATTTATATAGAACATCTAGTAAATATGCAAATGACACGCGAGATATGTATATTATTTTAGATGAACAAAATATTGCAACAGATGCTAAATATACATTAGACGAATACTTAGAGCAACATTTTACGATTTTCAATCCGTTATGTAATCATTTTGATGTAAAATATGCAGATTTTAAGAATCATTCATTATTACAGTTTATAGATTTTGTTTCAAATACATTTTATAGAAATATAGAAAAACATGATAAAGAAAGTATTTCAAATGTAAAAAATCTTTTGACTCATGTTTGTGGTGGAAGAATTTTTGATTTTTCAACTAACCACGACACAAAATTAACTTTAGATGAATAGCTAACTTGAAAAAGTAAATTCCAGTGCAGAAGTAAATTCCACACTCATTTAAAA
>OLWA01000089.1_pt1 | contig 117480 bp, 117 predicted proteins | sample 1673251 | NCBI WGS metagenome assembly OLWA01 (sample SAMEA3178937, study PRJEB25190) | human gut metagenome | biome: human gut; feature: human-associated habitat; material: faeces | place: Austria | collected 2013 | reverse complement strand
ACTAATTAAAAACAACGGTAACTTTGTGCCGGTGCAAACTGGTATATAGTTACCTAAAATAAAAGAACATGATGAATAGAAGAAATTATTTACAGACCTTATCGGCTTTGTTCGCAGTCTCCGCTTTCGGGGGCTGCACTTCTGCCGGTAAGCAGAAAGATGCGTCGAATTCGGAAACGGATATTGCCGGTCCTGCTTTAGCAGGGGAGGCATTCGACGTTCCGGCCGTATCGGAAGAAAGCAAAAATTTTTATCTGGTCAGCGACTTGGGACGGAACGGTTATTACGAACAAAAGACGATTGCCGAGTTGATGGGAAATCTGGCGGAAAAGATAGACATCGAATTTATTGTCGCGGCCGGGGATACTCATCATTTCGAGGGGGTAGCCAGCGTCGACGATCCGTTGTGGATGACAAACTACGAGCTTGTTTACAGCCATCCTGAGCTGATGCTGGAGTGGTTTGCCGTCAACGGGAACCATGAGTATCGCGGTAATACGCAAGCGGTATTGGATTACGGCAAGAAAAGCCGTCGTTGGATCGTCCCTTCCCGTTATTACTCAAAAGTCGTGGAGGCGGGTGAAAATGAGAAAGCCTTGTTGGTATTTATAGATACTTCGCCTCTGATTGACAAATACCGTGAAGATACGGAGAAATATCCCGATGCCGGCAGACAGGATATGGAAGAGCAGCTTCAATGGATCGAAAAAACGCTTGCCTCTTCTGCTGAGAAATGGAAGATCGTAATCGGCCATCATCCTGTCTATGCCGATACGCCGAAAGAGGAAAGTGAACGTGCCGATATGCGTAAACGTTTGGAGCCTCTGTTGGACAGATATGGTGTCGATATGTATTTTTGTGGTCATATTCATAACTTCCAGCACATCCAGCCTGCTGACAGCAAGGTTGACTATCTGGTAAATACATCCGGTTCACTTTCTCGTAAGGTAAAGACTATCGAGGGTACGAAGTTCTGTAATCCGGAAGCCGGGTTCACTGTAGTCAGCATGGAAGATAGTAAGTTATCCTTTTATCTGATGAATGGAAAAGGGAAAATACTGTACGAGTACAGCCGAACAAGATAATACCATCGAAAAAGAACATATTTATTCCTTGTTAGTCCGGAAATCTCCTTGTATTTCATATGCGAGGCGATTCCGGACATTTCCTTTTGGTCGAAAACATGAATGATTGATTCTTTTAATTTTGTTATTTTATTGTCTGATTATAAGTGATTTATTATACTAACAAAGACGAGTGAAGACCGAACTTATTGTCTTTTTTAAACTAAACGCGTTTTTCCCTGTTTATTAAATAGACACCACATGCCCGGTCCTGGGAATTACTTCTAAACATGACCAAATATAATTTTTAAAATATGACGAAAATAGAAATAAAAGACTTATCGATTCTTTTCGGACCTGAGAAGGCCAAAGCGAAAAAGATGGTTAAGCAAGGTAAGAGCAAACAGGAAATTTTAAAAGAAACAGGCTGTACCATAGCTGTCCGTAATGCCAATCTGGAAATAGAGGAAGGAGAGATGTTCGTGATAATGGGGCTCTCCGGTAGTGGTAAGTCGACGTTGGTGCGTTGCATTAACCGGCTGAACGAACCCTCTATGGGGGAGATATGGCTGAGCGGTAGGAACATCACATCTCTGTCGGATAAGGAACTGTTGCAAATACGCCGTAAGGAGATGGCGATGGTATTCCAGCATTTTGGCCTGTTGCCTCACCGGACTGTATTGAGCAATATAGCTTTCGGGCTTGAATTGCAGGGAGTGCCTAAAGAAGAGCGCGAAAAGAAAGCATATGAAAGCATAGCCGTTGTAGGATTGAAAGGATATGAGAACCAGCGTGTGGACGAACTCTCCGGAGGTATGCAGCAGCGCGTCGGGCTGGCACGTGCTTTGGCGAACGACCCGGAAGTCCTGTTGATGGACGAGGCTTTTTCTGCCCTTGACCCACTTATCCGCGAACAGATGCAGGACGAGTTGCTGGACTTGCAGGAGAAGATGAAACGTACCATTGTCTTTATCACACATGATCTGGATGAGGCCATCAAATTAGGCGACCGTATTGCCATTATGAAAGATGGCGAAGTCGTACAGGTCGGGACGCCCGAAGAGATATTGACCGATCCGGCGAACGACTATGTCACCCGTTTTACCGAGAGTGTGGATCGTGGGCGTGTCGTTACGGCCTCTTCCATCATGCTGACTCAACCGATCGTTGTCCGTATCCGCAAAGATGGTCCGGAGGCCATAATCCGCAAGATGAGGGAAAAACGTTTGTATGCATTGCCCGTGATCGGTGCGGACGAGCAGTTCCTTGGTGAAATACGGTTGAAAGATGTGCTGCGGTTGCGTAAGGAAGGGGTGCGGGATATCAGTTCGATTGTTATGAAAGAGGTCCCTTCCGTATTGGAGAGTATGACAGTCGAAGATATGTTGCCCCTCTTGCCGAAGGTCCAGCAGGCTTTGCCGGTGGTCGATGAGAATAACCGTTTGAAAGGTGTTGTATCGACCTCAGCCATCATTATCGAGATGACCGGAAAAGATCAGAAAGAAATAGAAGAAATCATTCAAAACGCAATAGATTTATGATAAATATCGGAAAATATATAGAAATGGCCATTAATTGGCTGACAGAAAACTTTGCCGGCCTTTTTGATGTAATCAACCACATCGTAGGCGGTTTTATCGACGGCTTCCAGGGAATACTGATGTGGGTCCCGTTCTACCTGATGATTGTAGGAATAGTAGCTTTAGCTTGGTGGAAAGCCGGAAAGGGAACCGCTGTCCTGACCTTGCTCGGTTTACTTTTGATTTGGGGGATGGGGTTTTGGGTACAGACCATGCAGACTGTGGCGCTTGTCTTGTCGTCGACGATCATCGCCTTGCTGTTCGGTGTCCCGCTGGGAATCTGGACCGGGCGAAACGATAAGGCGGCTAAGGTGATCCGTCCGGTTTTGGATCTGATGCAGACGATGCCCGCTTTTGTCTATTTGATTCCGGCTGTCCTGTTTTTCGGACTGGGACCTGTTCCGGGCGCTTTTGCCACCGTGATATTTGCCATGCCTCCGGTTGTCCGTCTTACCGACTTGGGAATCCGTCAGGTTCCGGAAGATATTGTAGAGGCGACCCGTTCGTTCGGGGCCACTTCGGGACAGCTTCTTTTTAAAGTTCAGCTCCCGTTGGCTTTACCAACCATTATGGCAGGAGTGAACCAGACAATCATGATGGCTCTCTCTATGGTTGTGATTGCGGCCATGATCTCGGCTGGCGGATTAGGTGAGATCGTATTGAAAGGAATCACACAAATGAAAATCGGACTTGGTTTTGAAGGCGGCATAGCCGTCGTGATTCTGGCGATCGTTTTGGATCGTATTACACAGGGCTTTGTCCGTAGAAAGTAAATCAGATAAAAAGAAAAGTATTTATGAGAAGATTGATTATCATTATAAATTTATCCCTTATTGTAGCCTTCATGATGATGTTCGCTGATTGCAGCGATTCCTCGAAAGACAGGAAACAGGTTTCGATCGGTTATGTAAACTGGTCGGAAGGCATAGCCATGAGCTATCTGGCGAAAGTCATGCTTGAGAGCAAGGGGTATGATGTGATGCTGCGAAATGCGGATATTGCACCGGTCTTTGTCTCGATGGCGGCCGGTAAAGTCGATGTTTTTATGGATGCATGGCTTCCGGCTACACATGCCGATTATATAAGGAAATATGGCGATAACTTGGAAGCGTTAGGAGTAGCCTATAAAAATGCCAGGATGGGGCTGGTTGTTCCCTCGTATGTCACGATTCGTTCCATAGAAGAATTGAATGAGCATAAAGAGAAGTTCCGTAACGAGATCATCGGTATCGATGTCGGGGCCGGCTTGATGAATGAGACTGAGCGTGTCATCCGGGAATATCCGGTCGAGCTGACGTTAAAACCTTCGAGCGGTGCGACAATGGTCGCATTTCTCCAGAAATCGATCGAGAACAAAGAGTGGATCGTGGTAACCGGCTGGACTCCCCACTGGATGTTCTCCCGCTACGACCTTAAATTTCTAGATGATCCGCAAAAACAGTACGGCGATGCCGAACAGATTCAGATTATGGCAACCAAAGGCTTTTCTGACAAAGATCCGTATGCTGCCGCTTTTTTCCGGAACTTTTCTCTCGATAATAATCAATTAGGCGAATTGATGGATTTGGTGGAGGCTTATCCGATGCGCGAGGAAGAAGGAGCTAAAATTTGGTTGTCGGAACATCCGGAAGTGAATGAATTTTTTCCTACATTCGCGGAAAAGTAGAAAAATTGAATTATGAAGGATATCCGGAAAGTTATAGGTTTATTGTTGTGTATGACAATCTGTTGTTATATGACGGGCGAGGAAAAGAAAAATCTGAATATAGTATTTATCGGAAACAGCATAACGCAAGGCGCTTTGTTGGAAAATCCGAGACATGAGGCTCCCCCTGTGAAGGCCGCTTTGTATCTGCGCAGGCAGCCGTCTGTCGGAACTGTCCGTTATTCCAACCAGGGGGTGAGTGGAAGTACGACTTTTGATTTTCTGCCTCAAACCGATTTGCTATTCCCGAAGGTGGTCCGGGTCGCCGACCAGTTCAAAGATGAAACTTGGGCGACTTTGATCTTTTCTATTATGCTTGGGACGAACGACAGCGCTATTACAGGACCGAACGGAGCTCCGGCCTCGCCTGCCAAGTATTATGAGAATATGAAAACGATTATCGATAAGTTGCTGGCACTCTATCCGGAATGCAAGATCGTATTACACCGGCCGGTATGGTACAGCCCGAATACATACAACGGAGCTAAATACCTGGAAGAGGGATTGAATCGTCTGCAAAGTTATTATCCTGAATTACAGGCGTTGGTTCTCGATTATTCCAAACATTTTCCCGGACAGGTCTTTATGGGAGATACGGATGGTTTCGATTATTTCAAGACGCATTATAAAAACGAACTCTTCCCCGAAAAGGGAAATGCAGGAACTTTCTATCTACATCCTAACCGGAAAGGGGCTTCTGCTTTGGGAGAACTGTGGGGGAAAGCGATACTTGGGGCACTGGACAATTGACAATTAATAAGAATGTGTCAACTAATTGTCAATTGTCCATTATCAATTGTCCATTGTTTTTATCTTTTGCCCAATCTGTGGTCAAGGATACCAACATGGCATTCGCCATAGTTCTTCAACTGTTCTACGATTTCTTTAGCTGTAGATTCTTCTTCAACCTGCTCGCGAACGAACCCAAAGAGAAAGTCTCTTGATGCATGGTCTTTATCTTCTTCTGCGATATCGACCATTTTGTCGATCAGTTCGGAAACGTAGCATTCGTGTTTGTAAACATGTTCGAATAATTCTGTGACGCTGCCCCATGCAGTAGGAACGACATTGATCTGCCCGATTGTGATATCACCACCGCGGTCGATAGTGAAGTCGATCATTTTATGGGCATGCTCCATTTCTTCTTCTGCTTGCTTTTTCATCCAGTGGGCGAAACCGTTTAATCCCAGTTTCTGGAAGTGCACGGACATGGACAGATACAAGTTGGATGACCACATTTCTGCATTAACCTGTGCGTTAAATGCTTCGGATAATTTCTTGCTTAAAATCATAATTTTGTTCCCTTTCTTTCAATTAGATTTATAATACGATACAATGTTTATATAGGCAAAGATATAGATAAAAAGATAATGGTTTGCTTTAACCGGATAATATTTTTCCAATAAAACAAACCATTATAGCCTTTAGTTTATATGAGACAACAGATTATTTGATTTCGATAATCTTTTCAGCTTTCTTGGCTGCTTCCTCACTCATTTTCGGGATGATGATGTTCAACACGCCATTCTCGACTTTTGCTTCGATTTTTTCTTTCTCTGCGTTTTCGGGAAGAACCATTGTCTGCTGGAATTTGCTATAGGAGAATTCGCGTCTCAGATAGCGTCCTTCTTTTTTGTCTTCATTCTTTTCTTCTTTTTTCTCCATCGATACGACCAGGTTGTCGTTCTCGTCGATGCGGATGTTGAAATCGTCTTTTGTCATACCAGGAGCAGCAACTTCTACCCGATAGTCCTTTTCCGATTCAATCACGTTGATGGCGGGAGCTGTAGAGTTCGCTTTAATCATCCAGTCGTTGTCAAATAAATCATTGAATACATACGGTAACCAATTTTGACTTCTTCTCATCGGTGTCATAATACAGTCCTCCAATTATTTAGTTAAACATTTATATTCTTTTTCGCTCTCGTCTCTTCTAACCCGAAAGCACTATACCAACTTCAAAAGACATGCCAAAACAATATGTCCGGTGTTAATATGAATAAAGGATGATAAACGAAGTTGAAAATCTTTTCCGGAGGCAATGAATTTAGGCAAATGGACTTGCTTAAGGTTTGTATATGTATTTGAAAACATGATTATTAAGGAAGGATGTCTATAGGAAAATTTGGCAGAAAACGAACCGTTTTGACATGTAAGTAGTGACAGGAAAGTAATCTCTGAAAAAAAGAGTATCTTTGCTGACTCATAACAAATAGCAAGTATGAAAAAGAATAATCAGAAAACTTTGTTTTCCGCTCCTGACGGGAAATCTTATCTTGTCCCGTTTATATTGATCACCAGCCTGTTCTTATTGTGGGGTTTTGCTCATGGTCTGTTGGATGTATTGAATAAGCATTTTCAAGGTGTCTTTACGATGACGAAGGCGGAGAGCGGTCTTGTGCAGTTCTCCACTTATATCGCTTACTTTCTGATGGCGCTTCCTGCCGGTATGTTCATGAAGAGGTTCGGATATAAGAAAGGGATTATTTTAGGGTTATGCCTGTTTGCGGTTGGTGCGTTTGCTTTTATTCCGGCAGCTTATCTGCATTCAGCCTCTCCGTTTCTGATAGCCCTTTTTGTCATTGCCTGCGGGCTTTGTATTCTGGAAACGGCAGCTAACCCTTATTCTACGATTCTGGGACCAGAGGAATCGGGGGCTCAGCGCTTGAACCTTTCCCAATCGTTTAACGGATTAGGCTGGATATTGGGACCTTTGGTAGGAGGGATGTTGATTTTCGGAGGGGCGGAAGATGATCCGTTTACTTTGACGAAACCCTATATATTGGTCGGTTCGGTCGTTTTGCTGGTCGCCATACTCTTCTTTTTTACGAAACTGCCTGAAGTGCAGGTGGAGGAAGAGACGGACAAAGAGGAAAAGACGATAGCATCTGTGTCCGGTACTGTCTCCATGTGGAGACATCCGCAGTTTGTCCGGGCTATTATTGCACAGTTTTGCTATTGTGCTGCCCAGACGGGAATTTTCAGTTTCTTCATTAATTATGTGACGGAAGTCGATACTTCGATGACGAATATTGAGGCTTCGCGTATCTTGGCTTTCGGAGGAATGGCTTTGTTTATGATCGGCCGTCTGTCCGGCAGTTTTACGATGAAGTGGATGTCTCCGGCCCGTCTCCTGACATGGTTCGCTTTGGCGGATGCTGTCTGTATGGCGTTGGTCGTCGTGTCTGTCGGTACGGTTTCTTTGTATGCGCTCTATCTTTCTTTTTTCTTCATGTCCATTATGTTCCCGACAATCTTTGCACTCGGCCTGGAAGGTATGGGTTCTTCTACAAAGAAAGCATCATCCTATATCGTTATGGGAGTAGCAGGCGGAGCCTTTGCCCCAATGCTGATGGGATATATCGGGGCCGATAACATGGCGATTGGGTTTGTGATTCCGTTGTTGTCTTTCCTGTATATCCTGTATTTTGCTTTGCGGTGCAAGAAGAAATAACATAAAAAAAATCTCTATTTATACTGTCATACTATCATACTTTGCCTTATGCCAATTGAATATTAAGGTGTACAAAAAATGATAGGAGGCATGATGGTTGTTTTTCCACTATCATATTATCATAAAGACAAGCACATTTTTTATCAAAGCATATAGCTTATTTTTAAGTAACTACCTATCTATTCTTTTCGAGACCCGGATCTCGGTTCCTCTGATACCTGGGTCTCGATACCGTGCAGATGGGGGTCGGAATCCTGCTGGAATAAGGGTTTTCACGAAAAAACTTGCTTGCTTTTTGTTAAATTTGTCCGTTACTTTTGAAAGAAACAAAGGTAACGGGCAAATCGCGGTAGCTGCCTTCCTATGAGTGCTATTGGTTCAACATTTGATATAACTTATCCAGCTTCGGAGCCATGATGATTTCGGTACGGCGGTTTTTAGCACGGCCGTCGGCTGTCTCATTGTCGGCAACAGGCATGAATTCGCCGCGGCCGCAAGGTTGTATCTGCAAAGGTTTGACATCGTAGTCCTTTGTCAGGATGCGGACGACCGAAGTGGCGCGGATGACACTGAGATCCCAGTTGTCTTTAAACTGGGCGGTGTTGATCGGCTTGCTATCGGTATGCCCTTCGATATAAACGTCGATGTCGGATTGTTTGTTAAGGACTTCGGCAAGTTTGGCCAAAGCCTCCTTGCCACGCTTGTCGACACGGGCGCTTCCCGATTCGAAAAGAAGTTTGTCTGACATGGCAACGTAGACTTTTCCGTCTTTTTCGCGGACGGTCAGTTCGTCGCTACTGAAACCCAGGAGGGCATCCTTTACACTGTTGAGCAAGTTCTGTACCCGTTCAGTCTGTGCATTGATCATATCCTGTAGTTCGTTGATCGTCCGTTCGCGTTCATCCAGTTCGTTCATCTTCTGGCTCAGGAGTGAATTCAATTTTTCCTGCTCCGTCATGTTGGTGTTGAGCATGCTTTGATAGTTGCGGATGTTCTTGCCCATGCGGGTGGTATCCCGTTCAAGTGAAGCAAGACGTGAAGTGAGGCCGTCGTTGTTGTCACGGCAGTTTACAAGCTGATTCTGCAGGTCGTCTCCCCGGGCAATGGCTTCCAGGCGTCCGTTCTCGGCTAGCAGATACTTTTTTTTCGTTACACAAGAAGTGCAGACAAGCAGTACGGAGACTGCAACTAATAGAACTTTTTTCATTTTGTAGACAATTTTAGCGAATGTAATATTTATTACACATAACTAGTACTGGGTTTAGGATATTTGCAAATAATTAAACTATAATTAAGGCAGTATGAAAGTAGGGGAAATAATGGACACCTCTGAATAATATGCTATATTTGCTTCCTCATAGCAGAATAAGAAGATGGGAAAAGTATTGATTATCGATGATGAGAAGCAAATTTTAAGCCTCCTGTCCCGTATTATCGGGCTGGAAGGTTATGAAGTGTTCCAAGCAGCCAACTGCAAAGTAGGTATCAAGCAGCTCGAACAGAATGATCCCGAAGTGGTGCTCTGTGATGTTTGCCTGCCGGACGGGAGCGGTGTGGAGCTTGTTTCTGAACTGAAACGCCTGCGTCCCCTTTCGGAAGTGATCTTGCTTACGGCCCACGGTAATATCCCCGACGGAGTACAAGCTATCAAGAACGGTGCGTTTGACTATATCACCAAAGGTGACGACAACAATAAAATCCTTCCCTTGATCGCAAAGGCGATGGAAAAGGCTACCGTTGCCTACAGCCAGCAGAAGGCTGTAGGCAAACAGTATTCGTTTGACACTGTCATCGGCCGTTCGCCTGCTATAGAGGAGGCTGTTTCTTTGGCACGCAAGGTTGCCGCTACGGATGTTCCCGTCTTGCTCACCGGAGAGACCGGGACTGGCAAAGAAGTGTTTGCACAGTCCATCCACCAGCACAGTTCCCGCAGTGATAAAGCCTTTGTCGCTATCAACTGCTCCTCTTTCAGTCGCGATCTGTTGGAAAGCGAGATGTTCGGGCATAAGGCGGGAGCTTTCACCGGTGCACTCAAAGAGACGAAAGGACTGTTTGAGGAAGCAGACAACGGCACGATCTTCCTCGACGAGATCGGTGAGATGGCGTTCGATCTTCAGGCCAAGTTACTCCGTATTCTCGAAACCGGTGAATTCCTCAAGATTGGAGACACGAAACCTGTCAAGGTGAATGTGCGTGTGATAGCCGCCACCAACCGTGACTTAGCAAAAGAAATTGCCGACGGTCATTTTCGTGAGGACTTGTTTTACAGGCTTTCTGTGTTCCATATTCACCTGCCGCCGCTCCGCGAACGGGTGGACGACATTCCTCTGCATGTCGAGGCGTTTGTTTCCGCACTGTCTTCCAAGATAGGAAAGACCATCCGCACGATCTCGCCGGACTATGTCCGTATCTTGAAACGGTATCCTTGGAAAGGGAATGTCCGTGAACTGCGCAATGTCGTGGAGCGCAGCCTCATTATCTCCGATGGAGACACCTTGACTGCAGACACCTTGCCGCTCACAATACAGAACCCTCAAGATAATACCGACAGCAGCTATTCCGGCTTCGACCTTGACGGCGTAGAGAAGATGCATATTCAAAAGGTATTGAAGTATACCAACGGCAACAAGACGGAAACCTCCCGCCTGTTAGGTATCGGCTTGACGACCCTCTACAGGAAGATCGAAGAATATGGCCTTTGATTGTGAAATAGAATTGGCGGTAGGGCGAAAAGGCGCTGGTGTGTTGAGAGTGTCGAATGCATTTTGGAATCCCCGGTTGGAAGATGCACATTCAAAGTCTGCATCGGTATAACTGCCGGTGTAGACGAGTCGTACCAGGTGCTGTCGGTTTTCTGATACAGGACGTTGCTGGACAGTTTGTTGCAGTTGAATATTGACCAGATAATAATAGCATAAGCGTATGGATAAGTTCTTAAGACTGAAAATAAAAACGAAACTGACCTTCGGGATCGGCCTTTTGTTTACGATGATCGTTCTGCTGGGCGGGCTGGCTGTGCAGAATATTACGGATATGTCTTCCGACACGCAGAATATCTTGGCGGATAATTATAATTCGCTTCTTTATTCTCGCCGGATGTTGGATGCCCTCGAACGGATCAAGAACGATCCGCAGGCACGTGCGGAGTTTGAAAAGAACCTGGATTTGCAGCAAAAGAATATCACGGAGATCGACGAGAATGTGGCGACGGCGCATCTGGTCGCACAATATGAGGCGATGCACCGGGACCTGAACGATACGACTATACAGCGTGTCAGGATGGCACTTAACGATATCATGAGTCTGAATATGGCGACGATCTACCGGAAAAGCAAGGTAGCCGAGCGTACGGCGGACCAAGCATTGTTATGGATTTGCATTATCGCGGTGGCTTGTGTCCTGATTGCTTTTGCTTTCCTGATCCGCTTGCCCCGTTCCATTACGTCGCCGATCCGTAAACTGACCGACGGGATCTTGGAGATTGCTAACCACAATTACGAAAAGAGACTCGACTTGGGCGATAACCAGGAGTTTGCCGAAGTTGCCTCCTCGTTCAACCGGATGGCGGAACGCTTGACGGAATACAGGAAGAGCACGTTGGCTGACATTATCCAGGCCAAAAAATATATTGAAGCGATTGTCAACAGCATCACTGAACCGATAATCGGGCTTGATCGGGACCGTTCCATTCTTTTTGCTAATGATGAGGCGCTCACCATCCTGAATCTGAAACGTGAGAATGTGATGGGAAAGTCTGCTACCGAACTGGCGTTGAAAAACGACTTGCTACGCCGGCTGGTACGCGAACTGATACAGCACGACAAGAAAAAGGAGCCCTTAAAGATCTATGCAGATGATAAGGAAAGCTATTTTCAGGCCAAATATATCCCGATCCATGTGATGGATGGCGATGGACGTGAGACAGAGTATGCGGGCGATGTGATCCTCCTGAAAAATATTACCGAGTTCAAAGAGTTAGACTCTGCCAAGACGACTTTTATCTCTACTATCTCCCATGAATTGAAAACCCCGATCTCTGCTATTCTTATGAGTCTCAAATTGCTGGAGGATAAACGTATAGGAGATATGAACGATGAGCAGATCGCGCTTGCCGGAAGTATTCGAGAAAGCAGCGACCGCCTGCTCGAAATTACCGGTGAATTGTTGAAAATGACACAGGTGGAGGCAGGCAAGTTGCAACTGAATCCGAAGATCACGAAGCCGATTGAACTGATCGATTATGCGATCAAGGCGAACCGTGTGCAGGCGGAGCGCTTCAATTGCCATATCGAAGTGGAGTATCCTGAAAAAATATCCAAGCTCTTTGTAGACAGTGAGAAGATCGCCTGGGTACTCACGAACCTCCTTTCCAACGCCATCCACTACACGCCGGAGAATGGCCGTATCGTTATCGGTGCGCATCAGGTGGACAAGAAAGTGGAAATATTCGTGCAGGACTTTGGGAAAGGAATTGACCCGCGTTACCATCAGAGTATCTTTGACCGTTATTTCCGCGTTCCCGGCACGAAAGTACAGGGAAGCGGCCTCGGTCTTGCCATCAGTAAAGACTTTGTCGAAGCCCATGGCGGCACGATTCGTGTGGACAGCGAAGTCGGCAAGGGAAGTACTTTTGTCATAACCTTTGATGTTTGATATCGCTTGGAAGTAACAAAAGATCTCTACATTAAAACAACTGGATCATCAACAGTCCCAACGCCACCGACACTCCGGTGGCGACCAATCCCGGCATCATGAACGAATGGTTCAGGACATATTTGCCGATATGCGTCGTTCCGGTACGGTCGAAGTTGATGGCGGCGACCACGGTCGGATAGTTGGGAATGAAGAAGTAGCCATTGACTGCCGGGAAAAGGGCGATTAGCATATAAGGAGAGATTCCGAGGGCGATTCCTAACGGCAACATGGCACGGATGGTTGCTGCCTGGCTGAACAAAAGTATGGACATCACGAACAGGGCCAGACCGAAAAGCCATGGCATTTCTGTTACGATATGTTCGATCGAGCCTTTCAGTTCCGCCATGTTCCCACCGATAAAGGTATCACCCATCCAGGCGATACCGAAAATCGCGACGACTGCTTGCATACCGGCGGAGAAGACGGAACCTTGTACGGCTTTTATCCCGTCTGTCCGGGTGACGAGCAGGATAAGGGCGGCAGCCGAGAGCATCAGAATCTCGATGATATGCGCCATCTGCATTTGTCGGAGACTGCCATCGGGCAGGCTGAACCAAGGGCGCAGTTCTGTCATCGAGCCGAACAGGACGATACCGATTGTCGCTGCTATGAATATAATCACCGACAGGAGGGCTGCATGATGGTTTTCGACTCCTTTCGCCCTATATTTATCACTTGTGAACTCCTCGTTTGCGACACGGCGCAGGTATTCGGGGTCTTCCGCCAGTTCCTTTCCGACATGTAGCGAGCAGAATGCTCCTGCCAGGACACCGATCAACGTGCAGGGAACGGAGATCATCAGAATGTCCATCAATGATATATTATGTCCCGACAACATACTGAGCAATGCTACGGTTGCCGCCGAGATCGGGCTGGCCGTAATTGCCTGCTGAGACGCGATCACAGCAATCCCCAACGGTCGTTCGGGACGTATCTTCGTTTCCGTTGCCACTTCCGCTATCACGGGAAGGACCGAATAAGCCACATGTCCCGTTCCCGCAATAAATGTGAAGATATAAGTAACCAGCGGGCTTAGGAGCGTAATCTTGGAGGGATTCTTGCGCAGCAATTTTTCCGCCCACTTCACCATCAGGTCCAGTCCGCCGGCCGCCTGCATGCAACTGGCAGCGGCGATGACGGCAACGATCATCAGCATTACATCGATGGGAGGGGAAGTCGGTTCCAAGCCGAATACGAAAGTGAGGATGGCCAGTCCTAAGCCACCTAATACTCCTAAACCGATACCGCCGAGGCGGGCTCCGATGATAATTGCAATTAAAACGAATAGTAATTGTAACAACATGTCTTGTAAAATGCAGATTTAGTTTGTAAAGGTTGCAAATTTAATTATTTTTGTTGCGCTAAGTACTACAAAAAACAATTAATACGAATGAAAAGAATCTATTTTGCAGCTTTGGTAGGCTTGTTTGGGTGCGTGTCGGCATTGTCGGCACAAGGACGGAGTGAGCTTCTGTTGGAAAAAAACTGGAAGTTCACCCGCGAAGACAACAATGAGTTTATAAAGCCAGCTTTCGATGACAGTAAGTGGCAGTCCGTGACTGTCCCCCATGATTGGGCGATCTACGGCCCTTTCAGTTCCCTGAACGACAAACAGGAGGTCGCTATCTCGCAGGACGGCCAGAAGGAAGCGATGGAGCATGCAGGACGTACCGGCGGGTTGCCGTTTGTCGGTGTGGGTTGGTATCGTACCGAGTTCGACGTTCCGCAGTTTCAGGCAGGCAAGCGGGCAACGATCCTGTTTGACGGGGCGATGAGCCATGCCAATGTCTATATCAATGGGCAAAAGGTCGGTTATTGGCCGTATGGTTACAACTCCTTCCACTTCGATATCACGAAATATCTGAAGCCGGGCGAGAAGAACACGTTGGCTGTACGTTTGGAAAACCTGCCGGAATCTTCCCGCTGGTATCCAGGTGCCGGACTTTACCGGAATGTTCACCTGATCATTACCGAAGACGCCTATATTCCGGTTTGGGGTACCTATATCACGACTCCTTCGGTAAATGAGAAGTTTGCTAAAGTGAACGTGCGCACCAAAGTGGTGCTTCCCGAAGGCGCCGATCCCGCCAAATATAGCGTGGAAACCAGCGTGTGGAATCCGAACAAGCAGAAGCTGACGGCTGTCCGCACTTCTCTTGCGCAGATGAAATATAACAACAATCAGGCAGAGCAGGAGTTTGTCATCCAAGCCCCGTCTTTATGGTCTCCTGAAATGCCTGCATTGTATTCTGCGGAAACCCGTCTGTATGAAGGCGACAAGTTGAAGGATATTTATACAACTCCTTTCGGTATCCGCTCGATTGAGATAATCCCGGACAAAGGTTTCTTCCTAAATGGTAAGCGTACTGTCTTTAAGGGCGTTTGCAATCACCACGATCTCGGTCCGTTGGGGGCGGCCGTCAACGATGCTGCTATCCGTCGCCAGATACGGATCTTGAAAGACATGGGGTGTAATGCGATCCGTACTTCCCACAATATGCCTGCTCCTGAATTGGTAAGGGCTTGTGACGAAATGGGTATGATGATCATGGCGGAGAGTTTTGACGAATGGAATGTGGCTAAATGCAAGAACGGTTATAATCTGCTCTTCGATGAATGGGCGGAGAAAGACCTTGTAAACCTGCTTCATAATTTCCGCAACAACCCGAGCGTTGTCATGTGGTGTATTGGTAACGAAGTGCCCAACCAGTGGAACGAAGGGGATTGCAAGATTGCCAAATGGTTGCAGGATATCTGCCATCGTGAAGATCCGACACGTCCGGTAACTCAGGGAATGGATGCTCCGGATGCCGTGGTCAACAATAATTTTGCAGCCGTGATGGATGTGGCCGGTTTCAACTATCGTCCTTTCAAGTACAAGATAAACTATAAGAAGTTGCCGCAGCGGATCGTTTTAGGCAGCGAAACAGCCTCGACAGTAAGTTCCCGCGGCGTTTATAAATTCCCGGTCGAACGCAAGGCGATGGCGAAATACGATGACCACCAAGCTTCCTCTTACGACGTGGAACATTGTGGCTGGTCCAATCTCCCGGAAGATGACTTTATCCAGCATGAAGATTTACCGTATTGTATCGGTGAGTTTGTGTGGACTGGCTTCGACTATTTGGGGGAACCGACTCCTTATTATACGGATTGGCCAAGTCATAGTTCCCTGTTCGGCATCATTGACCTTGCGGGTATTCCGAAGGATCGTTTCTATCTGTATCGTAGCCATTGGAACAAAACGGCACGTACGTTGCATATCCTGCCTCATTGGACCTGGCCGGGACGTGAAGGGGAGGTGACGCCTGTATTTGTGTACACGAATTACCCTTCTGCCGAGCTGTTTATCAACGGTAAGAGTCAAGGAAAACGTACGAAAGATCTGAGTGTTGAATTGGACAGCAGCTATACGGAGGTCGCCCAAAAGAGCTTCGAGCGCCAGAAACGTTACCGCCTGATGTGGATGGATACGAAATACGAGCCGGGAACCTTGAAAGTGGTTGCTTATGACAAGGATGGCAATGCTGTTGCCGAAGAGGAAGTTCATACAGCCGGCAAGCCTCATCATATCGAACTGACCGCTGACCGCGACCGCCTGAAAGCCGATGGCAAGGATCTCTCTTTTATCAATGTCCGTGTTGTCGACAAGAACGGTAACCTTTGTCCCGACGCCACCCACAAGGTGAAGTTCAACGTCCGCGGTTCCGGTTCTTATCGTGCGGCCGCTAACGGTGATCCTTCGTCACTCGAATCTTTTCAAGCTCCGCAGATGTCCCTTTTCAAAGGACAGCTGACGGCAGTCGTACAGACAGAAGAAACACCGGGTGTCATTGTCTTCGAAGCCTCTGCTCCGGGTGTGAAAAGTGCAAAAATAGAACTGATCAGCGAATAAGTCGAATTTCGTGATCATCCCGATAAAAGCGAATAGGCATCGGATTGGAAACGGGCAGGTATCCGTTATGAATCCGATGCCTATCTGTTTTTTATTTGTTGGTAACGATATTTCCAAACACATCGAACTCAACCGTTACGGCCTGCCCGTTGTGGATGACATTGAATTTGTGGAATGCACCGTTGGCATCGGTAAACATGTAAATGGATTCCACTTGGTCATTTCCGTATTCGGAAGCCTTGAATGCATCCATGATAACTGTCGGGACTTCCTGCTCTGAAACTTTCCAGGTCGTACTTTTCCAGGTATATATCTGGGTTAATTCGACAATCTTTAAAGTCTTCCCGTCGAGGATTGCCAACTGTACACCGAAAGTCGTGTTTTCTATATCCAGCAACTCTGCTCCCTGGAAGGTCAGTTCCATCAGGTCGGCCACTTTTTCGGGGACGGAGATAGGTCGGTCAACATCATCTTTAGCATTATCGACCGCTTTGATCAGGTCGCCGTATAAAGTGTAATACAGGTCAGTCTCCTGTTCTGCCTTTTCTACTTCTGCTTTATATACGGTTCCCATTCCGGCTCTGCCGATGGTATCGGCTTCCTCGATCTTCCAACCGGCATATTTGCCTTGTTTGATATCGTTCGAGATAGCCGTAGGCAACTGGTTAAGCGGCAAGTCCGTCTTAATCATGGCCCATACTCCGAGATGGTCGAACCAGACGGTGTTATCGAGCGAGTTGTTTTCAAAGTCAATTACATAATAATCGTCATTGACTGTCCATTCTGTGTCGCGGGCATCCGGATATTTGGCATTGAAAGCGTCCAGGATGGTTTTAGGAGGTTCGATGCCGCCCGGTATGTTTTCGTCGTCTTTGCTACAGCCGGCAAAGAGCAGGGCGAACCCCACGAAGATCGTAAAGACTGAAATTTTAGTGTTCATAATTTATCGTTTTAATTTGTTACGAATAAACAACAACCGGGATGGAAAAGTTTTCTCAAAACCGAACACACTGTCCGATATTGAACACTTGTTTTGAAGTGTATTCCCATATAATCAATGATTTATGTTTTTGGCACGGAGTTTGTCCTGTGAAAGCCGTCAAGGTAGAAATGCCGGGAAAAGAAGAATTAAAGCAATATTAAATATGGACAGAAAGATTTCAAAAGAAGTACAGAGAAAGGAGCAACGTAAACAGTTTATCAGGATAGGGACAGCTGTCGGCGGTTTTATCGTCCTGATCGTAGTCGTGATCTCCATGCTTCAGACCAGCCTTAAACGGAAAGACCTCAATATTTCGACAGTCGATAAGGGAGTGATAGAAGTTTCGGTCAGTGCGTCTGGCAAAGTGATCCCCGCGTTTGAGGAAATTATCAATTCACCGATCAACTCTCGTATTGTGGAGGTGTATAAGCGAGGCGGGGATTCGGTCGATGTCGGCACGCCTATCCTGAAACTGGATTTGCAGAGCGCCGAGACGGAGTATAACAAGCAGTTGGACGAGGAACAGATGAAGAGCCTGCAACTGGAACAGCAACGCGTGACGAACCACAACAAACTTTCGGAAATGGAAATGAACCTGAAAGTCTCCCGCATGGAGCTGGATCGTAAAGCGGTCGAACTCCGTAACGAACGCTATTTGGACAGTCTGGGAGCCGGTACGACCGATAAAGTCCGCCAGGTGGAACTTGATTATAATGTGAGTATCCTCAAACTGAAGGAAGACGAGCAGAAATATAAGAACGAACAGGCGCTGGCTGAAGCGGATCTGAAAGTAAAAGAGCTGGAACTGAATATTTTCCGTAAAAGCCTTGCCGAAACTCGGCGTACGTTGGAAGATGCCCAAATCCGTTCACCTCGTAAGGCGATCCTGACCTATGTGAACAACGAGATCGGCTCGCAGATAGGCCAGGGAGCGAAGGTGGCAATCGTTTCCGACTTGTCTCATTTCAAGATCGAAGGTGAGATTGCCGATACCTACGGAGACCGTATTGCTGCCGGCAGTAAGGCGGTTATCAAGATCGGCAGTGAAAAACTGGACGGGACGGTCAGCGATGTTACTCCTTTGTCGAAGAACGGCGTGATCTCTTTCACGGTCCAATTGGAGGAAGACAATCATAAGCGTCTTCGTTCCGGTTTGAAGACCGATGTCTATGTGATGAATGCTGTGAAAGACGATGTGCTCCGCATTGCCAACTCTTCTTATTATGTGGGAAAAGGAGAATACGAACTCTTTGTCGTAAACGGAAACCAGTTGTTGAAACGCAAAGTGCAGTTGGGAGACAGTAATTTCGAATATGTAGAAGTGGTTAGTGGCCTGCAGGAAGGTGACCAGGTCATTGTCTCGGACATGAACGCTTATAAAGACAAGAACAAATTGAAAATAGAAGATTAACGTGTAATAGTAAGTTTTATGATCAAGCAATATATCAAGCAATCCATTCAGATGCTGAAGGAGAATCGTCTTGTCAGTGTCATTTCCATAGCGGGTACAGCCATCTCCATTGCTATGATTATGGTGGTAGTCCTGGTGTTCCAGATACAGTTCGCCAATTTTTATCCGGAGAACAACCGCGACCGGATGATGTATGTGGATAGTGGGACGGAAGTGAAGACCAGTAATGGGTGGAACCGGGGAAACATGTCTCCTGAAGCAGTGAAGGAATGTTTCTATTCATTGGAGATACCGGAAGCGGTTTCTGGTTATGCCATGCAGTTGAAGCCTTTATCCATACCAGGGAAACGGATGTATAAAGGATATCAGATCAAATATACGGACACCGGTTTCTGGAAAGTCTTTTCTTTCCGCTTTCTGACCGGTAAACCATTTACGCAAGCGGATTTTGATTCGGGGATTACACAAGCAGTCGTGTCCGAGAGTGTGGCCCGGAAATTATACGGAACGACAGACGTTGTAGGAAAAACTGTGATAATCGATTTGACAGCCTATACGGTTTGTGGTGTGGTGAAAGACGTCAGCCGTGCCGCCGATACGGCTTTCGGTGACGTGTGGGTCCCCTATACGACCGACCGTATCCTGATGACGAATACCAGTTCCGAAAATATGGCCGGCTGGTTTTCTACCTGCCTGTTGGCAAAGGACAGCCGTGATTTCGAAGCGATCCGGCATGAATTGTTGAAGCAGATAGAACGTTATAACGGGATGAAGCAGGATGCGAAGATTAATTTCTTCGAGAATCCTATTACACGTTTTGACATAGCGATCGGTTCGATCGGGCAACGTAAGGTGGATGTGAAAGATTATCTTTTGGAAACCGGTAGCCTTTTGTTGTTTCTGCTGCTTGTGCCTGCTTTGAACCTGTTGGGTGTAACACAGTCTGCCGTGCAAAAACGACGTGCGGAGATGGGAGTGCGTAAAGCATTTGGAGCGACTTACGGCGTGTTGGTTCGCCAGATATTGTACGAGAACAGTGTGATTACGTTGATCGGCGGTCTGGTTGGTCTGCTCCTTTCCCTGTTGCTTTTGCCTGTTTGCAAAGATTTTTTGCTACAAAGCCGTGATACGGCTTTAAGCGGGGATATGATTTTCCAGCCGGCTGTGTTTTTATTGGCTTTGTTTTTCAGCTTACTGCTGAATCTGCTTTCGGCAGGCATACCGGCGATGCGCATTGCCCGTCAGAAAATTGTCATATCCCTGAAAGACGGAGAATAGTTTAACTTATAAATTAAGAAGACGATGATCAAGCACATATTGAAAATAATCTGGCATCAACGGCGGAATAACGGTTGGATATTTGTGGAACTATTATTGGTTTTTGCCGTGTTATGTATTATGATGGATTCTTTGTTAGTGAATCTGTATACCTATTACAAGCCGTTGGGTTTCGATATAACGAATGTTTATAAGGTGAATATCGGCAAGATGAGCCCTGAAATACCGGGATATGTCCCGGATTCGTTGCTTACGACTACCGATGGAGAAGATCTGGTCCGTTTGGTTGACAACATCCGTCGGGCTCCGCAGGTGGATGAAATATGTTTGGCGATGAATTCTTGTCCGTATACCTGGTCGAACAGTTGGTCCCAGTTGGTACGGGTGGATGCTGATACAAGCGTAAAGGCCAATTATTACCAGATGTTTAATGTGACTGTTTCTTATTTCGATGTCTTGCGGATTAGTGACAGGGAGGGCCGTCCGATACGTCCGATCGTGGAGGAAAGTACAGGCGATATTGTCATATCGGGGGATATGGAGACTGATTTCTTCCAAGGGCAGTCCGGCAAAGGTAAGCAGGTGAAATGGAGTTCCAAGAGTACGACTTCCGAAACAGTTGCTGCTATTACCTCTCCCATCCGTCAGAACGAATATGTGAAAAGCGAACCTTGCTTCTATTATTTGATGAGGACCGACGAAGATATTGCCAAATCAGCTTCCGATGCAAAGCCTCAAAATATGGACTGTCTGGTCCGCATGAGAAACGGGTTTCGTATGGAAGATATGGATAGTTTCCTGGAGAAAATGGGTGAACGGCTGTCAGTGAATAATCTGTATGTATCGAGTGTCATCCCGTTGGAGGAACAACGTCCGGTTATACTGAAAAGCAGTATAGACAATCTGAAGAAGAAAATAGCTCTTGTCGGTTTTATGCTGGTGAATGTCTTTTTCGGTATTGTCGGCACATTTTGGCTCCGTACGCAGTATCGCCGTGGCGAAATGGGACTTCGTTCGGCTCTTGGTGCTTCCCGTGGCACATTGAAATGTTTTTTGAACGTAGAAGGTCTTTTCTTGCTGATCTTTACGATTCCGGTGGTTTGGGTGTTTATATTCAATATGCTCTATTTCGATTTGCCGGACACAGACCGATTGGCTTACACCTGGTGGCGTTTTCTTGTCACTTTCGGAAGCAGTTGTCTGTTGCTAGCCGGTATGATCTGGCTCGGTATCTGGTTCCCGGCACGCAGGATTGCAAAGATGAATCCGGCGGAGGCTTTGCATTATGAATGAAAAGATTTATGGGATGTTCATTATTGGCCATAAGCAAGAAATCATAAATTATAAATCGTAAATATCTTTTCTCATGTTCAGACAGTATTTTAAACAAGCTATCCAGATGTTGAAGGAGAATCGCCTTACCAGTGTGATCTCGATTCTTGGAACGGCACTTTCGATTGCGATGATACTGGTGGTGATTCTCCAGTTCCAAATCAAGCTGGTCGGTTTTCGACCGGAGTCGAACCGGGACAGGATGCTTTATATCATGGGGATACGGGCTGATTCACGGGATAGTGAAACCCGGAATTCGACCGCCATGTCCGATGGTGTCGTGAAGGAATGTCTTTATCCGCTTCAAACCCCCGAAGCGGTGACGGCGATAGCGAGCGGCAAGGTGATCGTCTCGCTGTCGGACCGCCAGCTGTTCGAGGAGTATGTGATAAAGTATACCGATCCCGGTTTCTGGAAGGTCTTTGATTTCCGCTTCATTTCCGGCAAACCGTTTACGGAGGCAGATTTCATTTCCGGCTTGCCTCGTGTGGTCATTACGAATACGTTGGCCCGCAAGCTTTTCGGATCGGAAGATCCGATCGGAAAAGAGGTGTTGATGGGCTATGTGCCGTATGCCGTTACGGGAGTGGTGGAAGCTCCGACGCGGGCAGCCAACAGTGCTTATGCGGATGTTTGGGTTCCCTATACCAGCAATACGAATTATGTGAACGGTAGGTCGTGCGGTGGTGTCTGCGGTAGTTTCCAAGGGGTTATCCTAGCTTGTTCGGCAAGTGATTTCGAGGCGATCCGTGCGGAAATCAAACAAGCGGTCAGCCGTTATAATGCTGCCGGCCGTGAGTTTGTCTTAGGAATGAACTTCGTGTTTTCCCGCTTGGACGTAGCGTTGGGATCGAATGATATGGACGGAGGTATCCGGAGGGGATGGAAAGAATATCTGACGCAAACGGCTCCTTTGTTGTTGTTCCTGTTGTTGGTGCCGACATTGAACCTGACAGGTGTCGTCCAATCGTCCGTTCAAAAACGCCGCTCCGAGGTGGGGCTTCGTAAAGCGTTCGGGGCAACGAAAGGACGTCTGTTGACGCAGGTCTTATGCGAGAATCTGATTATCACTCTGATCGGGGGCTTGATCGGAATCGTCCTGTCTGTTATCTTGCTCCAACTCGGCAAGTCGTTCCTTTTGACAAAGGATACAGTGGTTACTTTCGAGATGCTTTTCAAGCCTGTCCTGTTTGCCGCCGCCCTTTTCTTCACTCTGCTGTTGAATCTGCTGAGCGCCGGCCTTCCGGCAATCCGGATCTCCCGTGAACAAATTGTGGAAGCATTGAACAATAAATAAATCCAATACAATGATCAGACATATTTTAAAGATAATGTGGAACCAGCGCTGCAGCAACGGCTGGATATTTGCAGAGTTGGCGGTGGTGGCTGCAGTGCTCTGGATGATGATAGATACGTTCTGGGTGGATTACCGGACATATCATGCTCCTTTAGGCTTCGATATCGGAAACGTATGGCGTTTTAAGTTAAGCGATTTGGATGCAAAGGCGCCGGGCTACGTGCCTGATTCTCTCTATCATTCGTCCGATCCGGAAGATTTGACGCGGTTGATGACTCAGATCCGTCAGAACCCGGAAGTGGAGGATGTTTGTGTCACTTTCTATTCTTGTCCCTATTCGAACGGCAATTCCTGGAGGGAAGTCAAGCCGGTGGATGGCGACACGATCTATGCGGCCCATATGGAGTCGTTCCAAATGCGCAATGTCACACCGGAATATTTCCGCCTTTTCCGTATCCGGACGGTCGACGGGGAACCGGTCTACGACAAGGTTGCCGGACGGCATAACGTGATTGTGATCACACCGGAAATGGCGGAAGGTTTCTATCACGGTGCCCCGAATATTGTCGGTCGTCGCGTGTATCATGGCGGTCATGATCTGTCATCCGAGATTGCTGCGGTTTCCACTTCCATCCGCACGAACGAATACGAACGTCCGGAAGCCTCTTATTTCCAGTGCTTGGAAGGTGAAACTTACAATTCAACTGTCAGTAGCTTCGGTGCCAGCAGCGCAGAGTTCTGTGTTCGGATGAAACGTCCTTATACGCAGAACGAGATGAACCTGTTCCTGGACGGAATGGGAGAGAGGCTGAAGGTCAACAATCTTTATGTCTACGGCATTACTCCGATCTCCTCTTTCCGTGAACAGCAATTGAGTCAGAAAGAACGGGAGGCGAATAACAAAATCTCCTTGATGGTCTTTATGTTGGTAAATGTCTTCTTTGGCATCATCGGCACTTTCTGGCTTCGTATGCAGAACCGTAAAGGAGAGATCGGGCTCCGGATGGCTTTGGGGGCTCACCGTATCACGTTGGAACGCTATATGTATACCGAGGGACTTTGTTTGCTTGCCTTTACATTGCCCTTGTTGATCATCTTTGCCTTTAATATGGTTTATATGGACCAGCTCGATTCTTACCGCCAACCGCTTACATTTATGCGTTTTCTCATGACTTTCGGTTTTACCTATCTTCTGATGGGTGTCATGATCTGTATAGGTGTTTGGTTCCCAGTGCGCAAGGCGGTACGATTGGCTCCGGCGGAGGCGTTACGTTACGAGTGATGCAAAAACGGACAATGTGTTCAATATTGGACACATTGTGTTTTGTCTGATAATTGATTAATAGATATTTACTTCTTTGGTACGCAATTTGCCGATTGGAAGCACATACAAAGAATATAATAACAACGGGCAGTTTCAACCCTGTCCACAACAAACAATAACGATTATGATAACACTTACAAATCTTGAGAAGATCTACCGGACGAAAGAAATCGAGACGGTTGCCCTGGAGAACGTGAACCTGACGGTCAATAAGGGAGAATTCCTGAGTATCATGGGGCCTTCCGGTTGTGGTAAATCTACGTTGCTGAACATCATCGGGTTACTGGACGCCCCGACTTCCGGCACGGTCGAGATTGCCGGAATCAACACGATCAATATGAATGACAAGCAACTGGCTGAGTTCCGTAACCAGAAGTTAGGTTTCGTCTTCCAGTCTTTCCATCTGATCAATTCGCTGAACGTACTCGATAATGTCGAACTGCCCCTTCTTTACCGTAAGGTCAGCGCCAAGGAACGCCGTGAAGCCGCCGTCGCCGTGCTCGAAAAGGTCGGCCTCTCGCACCGCATGCGCCACTTCCCGACGCAGCTCTCCGGCGGCCAGTGTCAGCGTGTCGCCATCGCCCGTGCCATCGTCGGAAATCCCGACATCATCCTTGCCGACGAGCCGACCGGTAACCTGGACTCCAAGATGGGAGCTGAAGTCATGGAATTGCTCCACAAATTGAACAAGGAAGACGGACGCACCATCGTCATGGTCACCCATAACGAAGAGCAGGCGCGCCAGACCTCACGCACCGTGCGCTTCTTCGATGGGCGGCAGGTGATGTAAAGAGCGCAAAGCGTTGCGCAGCTCTCTGAACACAGATATCTTGCAGGCTCGATGGTTACCTGCATCCGACATGCCTCATTACTATGAGGTGATAAACCTCAAACCAGTGAGGTGTGTAGCCTCAAACCTATGAGGTAATAAGCCTCATAACTATGAGGCATACTCAATGCAGGTAACCATCGAGGTGTCACACAACGGTAAAGGTGAGATAGCCGTAACGTTCCTTCTTATATAAATGATAAGTAGGAGTGTACTGGCTACCAATGATCGCTTCCCATTCACCGGGCGTAAAGTCGATGTCGGTGGGGAAGCAAAGGCGGTTCACCGAGTTGACGGACATCTTGCTGGAGGGATAGAAATATTCTTCATCGGTAGCGACGCACCGGAGCCTGACGCCGACGCCGGGCAGGCCGCCCATCAGCGTCAGGCGGCTGCCGTAGATCGAGATGAACGGATGGCGTCCGGCAGGAAGCTGGTTGTAAGGTTCGGTGCTGTCAGCAGTGCGAGGTTCGATCTTGAGGCTGACATAGGCCGGACGCGGAGCATTGGCGAACGTTTCCTGCGTGATGTTTTCGACCGGGATGCGTGCCGTGCGCTGCTTCAGTTGAGGCGAAGGACGGAGACAAGGCGTGAGGGTATGTTTCTTGCGGTTGAACTTCTCGCCCAGGCTTTCGAAGCTACCGCTTGCAGTGATCTCCGTACGGCCGAAACCGAAGTCGACGTTAAAGCCTTCTTCGATGGCCTCATAGATTTCGTTTTTGATTATATTGAAAGCCGTGACAAGGGTTTCTTTACCGTATACGTTTCTTTTCTTGACAATACGTTCGGCGATCGTTTCAATGCCGATCGTACTGCGGAAGATGACACTGGCTTTATAGCCTTTGTAGCCAGGCAGATTACTTTTGCTGACGCGGATATACGACTTGGGAGGCTTGATGCCTAATGCTGATTCAGGTAATTCTTTATCCATAATCGTTTGGATTTCAAAAGCTCAAGGCTTAATATGGCTCACTGTTTGTATGAAAAAGCCCGGCTTCACAGAGATCGTAAAGCCGGGCTTAATTTTCTAAAATGTCATGGAAGCATATATGCCGAAGTGTTTATCACTCGCAACAGGGCTGATAGACAGGTTATGCTTCGTGGCAAACGGACGGGTAAAAATGTAAGCGCTTCCGGCTCCGAGAGCGGCTCCCGCCACAACGTCCCACCAGTCGTGCTTTTTGGCATACGTCCGGCTCCATCCCACATACGAGGCAATCGCATAGGCCGGAATTCCCCATTTCCAGCCATAACGCCGTTGGATGAATGCAGCTCCCGTAAATGAAACTGAGGTGTGCATGGAAGGAAACGAATGTTTGTCGCTACCGTCCGGTCGCTCTTTCTTGATCAGATATTTCAGGGCGTATGTCATACCTATAGTAGAAACTCCTGCCAAAGCGCCTTGCTTCAATCCTTTCCAATCCTGCAACACCAATACGGTGGTCAAACTCGCTACAGGCGTTACAAACGCCAACACGTCACCTGACGTACGGACAGCTTTGCGGCTTCCGCTTATCTCAACTTCCTGCGCTTTTCCCGATAAACAAACGAATAATACGAAAATCAGGGTAAGGATTCGTTTCATTTATAGATATGCTTTCTTTGTGTTATTTACTTTTTTCAAGAATAAGGCGGCTGATACGTGCCTGTACCTGCATTAGTGTTACAACGTCAATATTTTCAAAGTCAATATCAATGAGTTTGATTTTGTCTTTTTTAGACATTCTGTGTGGAGAATGTCCCATTTCCTTTACTAAATCATCAATCATTTCTTTAATTTTCTCCGCTCTTTTCGGATAATTTACTGTGCGTGCCATAATCTCCTGTTTTAATGTTTAATTAATAATGGCACAAATATAAACAAAGAGAATTGTAAAACAATGAAATAAAGGATTATTCTTTTAAATAGCCATTCAAAATCCCAGTTTAGGAAAAAAAATAATCGATCCGACTATTGCAGCCGCTATTGCCATAATTAAAACGGCTCCTGCTGCTAGATCTTTCGTTTTTTTTATTGCTTCGTTGTATTCGGGTGAGACTAAATCTGCCAATGATTCGATGGATGAATTGATTGCTTCTGCCGATAATACAGCTCCGATTACGATTATGACTGCTATCCATTCTGTCTGGGATAAACCGAAGAAAAAGCCGGCAATAACCACACAAATAGCCGCAAAACAATGTATCCACGCATTGTGCTCTTTTTGTATCAATAAACGGATGCCGTTAAAAGCATACCGGAAACTGGCTAGTCGTTTACGGAAAGTGAAGCCGCTGTTTTTCATATTATTTATTGTTTTGAGAGAACGGGACAAAGATACTAATAATACTTCGAAAACGGACACTATGTTCATTTTCGGACACTATTGTTTGGAACATGTTGCAGATAATCAGTCATATATCTTTTTGGCATAGCTTTTGCCAACGGTAGATCAAAACATTTATTACGATGAAAAAGATCTATATAGCCATTATTTCTCTCCTGTTATCGGATGTCGGATTGCAGGCACAGGAACAAGATACTGTCAGGCTGACCCTCAAAGAAGCGATTAACTTGGCGCAAATGCAATCGGTGGATGCTGCAGTTGCCTTAAACGAGCTGAAAACTGCTTATTGGGAATACCGTACACATGTTGCCGACCAGTTACCGGAGATAAACTTCAAAGGGACGCTTCCAGCTTATAGTAAACAGTATACCAAATACCAGCAGTCCGATGGTTCGTACACTTTTGTCCAAAATAATTCGCTAGGCTTGAACGGAGAGATTTCGATTGATCAGAATATAGCTTTGACAGGTGGTAAGATATCGTTGAACTCTTCTCTCGATTTCAACCGGCAGTTAGGGAAAGGGGCTTTCAACGAATATATGAGCGTGCCTATCGGGTTGACGCTTACGCAACCGATTTTCGGTGTGAACGATCAGAAATGGAAAAGGCGTATCGAGCCTGTACGCTATCAGGAAGCGAAAGCCGCTTATATCGAGAGTGTGGAAGGGGTGACGATCAACACGATCGGTTATTTTTTCAACTTGTTGCTGGCGAATGAGAACTTGCATATTGCCAGGCAGAACCTTGAAAATGCCGATAAGTTGTACGAGATAGCTATTGCCAAGCGTAAGATCGGTCATATCTCCGAGAGTGAACTAATGCAGCTGAAGTTGTCTGCCTTGCAGATGAAAGGGAAGCTGACTGAGGCGCAGTCCGGTCTCAATGCCAATATGTTTCAGCTCCGTGCTTTTTTGGGGTTGAGCGAACAGGAAGTGATCGAGCCGATCCTGCCGGAGTCCGCTCCTTCTCTACGGATGATTTATGAGGTTGTGTTACAGAAAGCACAGGAAAACAATTCGTTTGCCAAGAATATTCGTCGTCGTCAGCTGGAAGCCGATTACGAGGTCGCGGCTGCCAAAGGAAACCGCCGCAGTATCAACCTTTTTGCCACGATCGGTTATACCGGAAAAGACCATACGTTTGATGCAGCCTATCACCGGTTAAAAGGAAACCAAGTGGTGGAAGTCGGCATGACGATCCCGATTCTCGACTGGGGTAAGCGCCGGGGCAAAGTGAAGGTTGCCGAATCTAACCGCGATGTGACATTGTCCAAGATTCGCCAGGAGGAAATCAGTTTCAATCAGGATATTTTCCTGTTGGTGGAAAACTTTAATAACCAGGCTGCCCAATTGGAGATCGCTCAGGAAGCTGATGTGATTGCCGAGAAGCGCTACAAGACTTCTATCGAGACATTCATGATCGGAAAGATCAATATTCTGGACCTGAACGATGCACAACAATCGAAGGATGAGGCTAAACAGAAGCATATCCAGGAATTGTACGACTATTGGAACTACTATTACAATATACGCAGCGTCACTCTTTATGATTTCATTAATGACCAGACTCTTGATGCGGAATTTGAGAAGATCGTGAGGCGATGATTGATTTAATTCTATAAATTTGCAAATCATAAATCATAAATTTGAAATCATAAATCAATGATCTTGATAATAGACGATGATGCTGCCGTTCGTTCTTCGCTAACTTTCTTGTTGAAACGAGCTGGGTTCGAACCGGAAGCTGTTCCGGGGCCGGAAGAGGCGTTGGTTGTCGTACGCCAGACAACGTTGCAGCTTATCCTGATGGATATGAACTTTACACTGACTACAACCGGTGAAGAGGGTATACAACTACTGAAGCAGGTGAAGGTATTCCAGCCCGATGTCCCGGTTATTCTGATGACGGCATGGGGATCTATTTCGCTTGCCGTACAGGGAATGCAAGCAGGAGCTTTCGATTTTGTGACTAAACCTTGGAATAATCTCGTACTGCTGAAATCTATCCGTACGGCGATCGAACTAAGTGAACAGAAGAAGGAGCAGAAAATGCCATTGAACCGTCTGGATGCCGATAATAAATTTCATTTTGACAAGATCATAGGCCAGAGCGCTCCGTTGATGGATGTGCTGGGGACGGTTTCCCGGATTGCTCCGACCAACGCTTCAGTCCTGATAACCGGAGAGAGTGGAACAGGCAAAGAACTGATTGCCGAGGCGATTCATACGAACAGTTCACGTGCGAAGGAGCCGTTCGTAAAGGTCAACCTTGGCGGACTTTCGCAAAGCCTTTTCGAGAGTGAGATGTTCGGGCATAAGAAAGGAGCGTTTACCGATGCTTATATCGATCGTACCGGACGTTTCGAGATGGCAAATAAAGGGACGATCTTTCTCGATGAAATCGGCGATCTCGAACTGTCTTGTCAGGTGAAGTTGTTACGTGTTCTGCAAGATCAGACGTTCGAGGTTTTGGGCGATAGCCGTCCTCGCAAAGTCGATATCCGTGTGGTTAGCGCGACAAACCGTAACCTGCGTGAAATGGTGGTAGAGCGCATGTTTCGGGAAGATTTGTTTTATCGCATCAACTTGATAACCGTCCACTTGCCTGCGCTTCGTGAGCGTAAAGACGATATTCCTCTGTTGGTACGCTATTTTGCCGACAAACAATCGGAGATAAACGGCTTGCCTACCGTCCGCTTTTCCTCGGAAGCCTTGACCTTCCTGCAAAAGCTGCCTTATCCTGGTAATATCCGTGAGTTGAAGAATTTGGTGGAACGGACGATATTGGTATCAGGCAAGGCTGTTTTGGAAGCCTCTGACTTCGAGAGCCAGTGCTTCCATACGATGCTGTCGGCAAAGGCTGAGGCTGCTTCTTCGCTTGAAGGCCTGACGTTGGACGAGTTGGAAAAGCAAACGATTCTCCAGGCACTGAAGACACATGCCGGTAATCTTTCACACGTTGCTACGGCGCTCGGCATCAGTCGGGCAGCCCTGTACCGCCGTCTAGAGAAATATGATATACCTGTAGACAAGTAAATCGTCCCGGCTGATGAGAATAAAAGGACTGTTTTGGATATTGACTGCATTGCTGTTGTCTGTATTGGCAATCATTACCTATCATGCTTTCTATACGGAATCGGTTTCCTTGTTCTTCTTGGTGGAAGGACTCGTACTTCTGACGGTTCTCTATTTGTCTGTGTTCTATCGCCGTATCATCAAGCCGCTTCATATCATTGGGAACGGTATGGAGCTGTTGAAGGAACAGGATTTCAGTTCCCGTCTGAGCCGTGTGGGACAGAAGGAGGCAGATCGTATTGTCGATATATTCAACAAGATGATGGAACAGTTGAAGAACGAACGACTGCATTTAAGGGAACAGAATCATTTTCTGGATCTGCTGATCAATGCTTCACCGATGGGAGTGATTATGTTGAATCTCGATAAGGAAGTCCTTTCGGTTAATCCGGCGGCTCGTAAGATGTTGGGGATCTCTTCCTTGCCGGATATTGTGGGTAAGCGTCTGTCGGAACTGGATTCTTCTTTGGCTGCAGAGTTGGAACCGATCCCCCTGTACGATTCGCAGACAGTTCGCCTGAACGATGCCAATATCTATAAATGTACGCATTCATCATTTGTGGACCGTGGCTTCCATCATTCGTTCTATTTGGTGGAAATGCTGACGCAGGAAGTCTTTAAGGCTGAAAAGAAAGCGTATGAGAAGGTGATTCGTATGATTGCCCATGAGGTGAATAATACGACTGCCGGTATTACTTCCACATTGGACACACTTGAGGCGACCTTCAGTGAAATGCAGGACACGGAAGATATCTGTGAAGTCCTACGTGTTTCAATAGAACGTTGCTATAGTATGAGTCATTTTATCACGAATTTTGCAGATGTGGTCCGCATACCGGAACCGCAAGTCAAGGCACAACCGCTGAATACTGTTGTTTTTTCATGCAAACGTTTTATGGAAACGGTTTGTCTGAACAGGAATATCCGGATCGTGATGGAGCTGGATCCCGTTTCGCCGATTGTCAATCTGGACAATTCTCTCTTCGAGCAGGTGTTGGTCAACATTATCAAGAACGCTTCCGAATCGATTGACCATGATGGCGAGATTTATATCCGTACTTCTCATAATCCGGTCTGCTTGGAGATCGCCGACACAGGTAAAGGTATTGACAAGGAAACGGAGGCCAAGCTGTTCAGCCCTTTCTTTTCCACTAAACGTGGCGGTCAGGGTATCGGCTTGATATTTATCCGCGAAGTGCTTCAAAAGCACAACTGTTCTTTTTCTCTTAGGACGTATGCGGACGGATTGACGAGGTTTAGAATTTTGTTCGAGTAGTATCGGGCGTACAGGCTTGACCGGACGGAATGATAATAAGTAACTGTAATAAAATATAGATAAACCTACATTTATGATTGAAAATATGATTACTGAACTGACTATGCTCGGAACAGGTAATGCTACCGTTACAAAATGTTATAACACCTGTTTCACTATCAAGATCGGAAAGAACATCTTACTGGTCGACGCCGGAGGTGGCAACGGTATATTGAGACAGTTGGAGAAAGCGGGAATCGCGATAAGCGAGATACACGACATGTTTGTGACACATGCTCATACCGACCATATATTGGGGGCTGTCTGGATGGTCCGTATCGTGATGCAGAAAATGCTGTCCGGACAATATACGGGTACTTTCCGGGTGTATGGACATGATAAGGTGTTGGAAGTGCTGGACTGGATCTGCCGGAAATTGCTGCCGGCAAAGATCGTCGCATTGATCGGGAGCGCAGTTGAGTTTCGTGAAGTGAAGGATGGAGAGACCTTTGAAGCCGGAGGTTTATGCCTGCAATGTTTCGATATCGCATCCACCAAAGAAAAACAGTTCGGATTTCGAACGCAGCTGCCGGACGGACAGTCGTTTGTCTGTCTGGGAGACGAACCTTATAATGTGATAAACCGCTCTTATGTGGAAAATGCGGATTGGCTTTTATGCGAAGCCTTTTGCTTGTATGAGGATCGGGAAGTTTTCCAACCTTATAAGAAGCACCACAGTACGGCATTGGACGCCGGGAGATTGGCTGCGGAATTGGGAGTGAAGAATTTGGTCTTATATCACACCGAAGACCGTAACTTGGATACCCGCAAGCAATCTTATATGCGTGAAGCTGCACAAGCTTTCTCCGGAACCGTTTATGTTCCGGACGATTTGGAAAGGATTAACATTTGAATAAACACCGGCCGATAGTTGTTCCAGTGTGGCTGATATTATGCCGGATCTCTGTCATACGGATTTATATGATTCGCTTTTTGTATAAATAAAAAAAGAGGACCGAAGTCCTCTTTTTAATTATTGCGTTATACTTTATTTTGCAGCAGCATTGATAGCATCCAGAATCTTTTTGGAATTAGCATCGGCTGCGTTCAAAGCGACTGCCTGTTCCAGATAACCTTTTGCTTTTGCCATTTGAGCATCTGCTTTTTTCTTTTCAGCAGCGTATTTGTCTGGATCGGATGTTGCGATCGGGTTGGCATCGGCCAGAATTTTTGCACCTGCATTGTAGAACATAACGCCAAGGCTGTACAGAGCGTTGCCTTTATATTTGGCGTTACTTACAACTAATACGTCTTTAAATAGTTCTTCTGCTTCTTCTGTCTTACCTGCTTTCTGAGCTGCCTGTCCTTTCTTCATGCAATAAGCATACAGAAGTTTTTCGAGGTTTGCGTTTTGGGCATTTGCTTTCAGACCAGCTTCAACTGTTGCTGTAAAATCGGCAGCTTTGTCCTGACTACGCAAAGACATCGCTTTGCCTACATAAGCGTCGTCTGCTTTATAGCCCTTTTGAATAGCCATGTCGTAGAACTTGATGGCATCGTCATACTTTTTGGCATTGTAAGCTGCAAATGCACAGTTAAAGATACGGCTTTCATCTTCATAGTTTGTAAGTTTCAAGTATTCGCTGTACTTTGCTACAACTTCGGGATAGTTTTTTGCAGTCATGGCTGCGTCTCCTTCTTCACGCAGTTTGTCTGCGTTCGCATCTTGTGCGAATAAATTGCCTACACTCAGGCAAAAAGCCAGTAATAAGATAATTTTCTTCATGGTGATTAAATGTAATATTTAAATTAGTTCGACTAAGGTAGTAAGTGTAATGTAAGAGACAAAAGGATTTTGTGTTTTTTTAGATTTATAAAGAAAACAAAGGCGACCTTCAGAGCCGCCTTTGTTTTGATCTTACAGGATAGGATTATAAACCTTGCCCGTGGCAATTCTTATATTTCTTACCGCTTCCGCAAGGACAGGGGTCGTTGCGACCTACGCGTTTTTCGGCGCGAACTGGTTCTTGGCGCGGTTGTTGCTGGGCACGTTCTTCCGGATTGTTGTTACCGGAGATATCGGTCTTCTCAGTACGATATTTGCTCATGTCCTGGTGGCGCTCGGCTTCAGCTCTTTGGATAGCGATACGCTGACGGGCAGCCTCTTCCATAGCTGCTTGACGGGCAGCCATAGCCTGCTTTTCTTCTTCGGTCGGTTCTTCGCGAACAGGGATCTGCCCGCGCATCAGGACGGCAGCAGTCTTACGGTTCATCATATCCACCATGTTCTTGAACAGGTTGTAAGACTCTAGCTTGTAGATCAACAGGGGATCTTTATTTTCGTAACTGGCGTTTTGTACCGAGTGACGCAGTTCGTCCATTTCACGCAAATGTTCTTTCCAAGCTTCATCGATAGTATGCAGGACGATCGATTTTTGGAATGCTTTCGTGATAGCTTTGCTTTCTGTTTCGTAAGCTTCTTTCAAGTTGCAGGAAACATTATACATACGTTTACCGTCCGTAATAGGGATCATGATGTTTTCATACATCGCCCCCTGATGTTCGTAAACTTGTTTGATCACCGGATTGGCAACCTGAGTCATACGTTCCATGCGGCGTTTGAACAGCTGCAACGCTTCATCGAACAGTTTATCGGCCAGCTTGTCGGCTTTGCCGTTCTTGAATTCTTCTTCCGTGAACGGACATTCCATTGCGAAAGTCTTGAACAGTTCCAGCTTGAAACCTTCGTAGTCACCATCGGCATGCTGGTCGACGATTGCAACGGATGTATCATAAATTGTATTTAATACGTCCAGACCGATACGTTCTCCCATCAGAGCATGACGACGGCGGGTATAGATTACGTTACGTTGCGAGTTCATCACGTCGTCATATTCCAACAGACGTTTACGAATACCGAAGTTGTTTTCTTCCACCTTCTTCTGAGCACGTTCAACAGATTTGCTCAGCATGCTGTGTTCCAATACTTCACCTTCCTTGAACCCTAATTTGTCCATCAATCCGGCTATCTTTTCAGATGCGAACAGACGCATCAAATCGTCTTCCAGAGAAACAAAGAATACGGAAGAACCCGGGTCACCTTGACGTCCGGCACGACCGCGTAACTGACGGTCTACACGGCGGCTTTCGTGACGTTCCGTACCGATGATGGCCAAACCGCCGGCTGCTTTTACTTCCTGCGATAGCTTGATGTCAGTACCACGACCGGCCATGTTGGTGGCGATCGTCACCGTACTGCTCTGTCCGGCAGTCGCTACGATTTCAGCTTCTTTCTGGTGCAATTTCGCGTTCAGGACGTTATGTTTGATCTTACGCATAGTAAGCATACGGCTCAACAATTCGGATATTTCGACGGATGTCGTACCGACCAGTACCGGACGTCCTGCTTCGGTCAACCGGACGATCTCTTCGATTACGGCGTTATATTTTTCGCGTTTCGTCTTGTAGATGCGGTCGTTCATGTCGTTACGGGCGATCGGGCGGTTTGTCGGGATTACGACAACATCCAGTTTGTAGATGTCCCAGAATTCACCGGCTTCCGTTTCTGCCGTACCGGTCATACCTGACAGCTTGTGATACATGCGGAAGTAGTTCTGCAGGGTGATTGTTGCAAATGTCTGTGTTGCAGCTTCCACTTTCACACGTTCTTTTGCTTCGATAGCCTGATGCAGACCGTCGGAGTAGCGGCGTCCGTCCATGATACGGCCCGTTTGTTCGTCGACGATCATGACCTTGTTGTCCATCACGACATATTCGTCGTCTTTCTCGAACAAAGTGTAAGCCTTCAACAACTGGTTGATCGTATGTACGCGTTCGCTCTTGACGGAATAGTTGGCCAGCAATTCGTCTTTCTTAGCCTGTTTTTCTTCTTCGTTTTGGATATGTTCCAGTTCGGAAAGCTGGGAGGTGATATCCGGCAATACGAAGAATGTCGGATCATCGGTCTTGCCGGTCAGCAAGTCGATACCTTTATCGGTCAATTCGATACTGTTATTTTTTTCGTCGATCACGAAGTACAGTTCGTCTGTCGCTTCATGCATGTGACGCATGTTTTCAGACATGAAATATTCTTCCGTCTTCAACATCTGGGCTTTTACGCCTTGTTCGCTCAGGAATTTGATCAGTGCCTTGTTGCGCGGATATCCTTTGAAGGAACGGTACAGTTGGATAGAACCTTCTTCCACCTCTTTCTGATCGCTGCTTGCCATTTTCTTCTTGGCTTCGATCAGCATCTTGGAACAAAGGTCTTTCTGTGCGTTTACGACTACTTCCACGTTCGGACGGAACTGTTCGAACAGCTGCTCTTCGCCGCGAGGGATCGGACCGGAAATAATCAACGGTGTACGGGCATCGTCGATCAACACGGAGTCGACCTCATCGACGATGGCGTAGTTGTGTTTGCGTTGTACCAGGTCGTTCGGGCTGATCGCCATATTGTCACGCAGATAGTCGAAACCGAATTCGTTGTTCGTACCGAATGTGATGTCGGCATTGTAAGCGGCACGGCGGGCGTCGGAGTTCGGCTGATGCTTGTCGATACAGTCTACCGACAGTCCGTGGAACATATATAACGGGCCCATCCATTCCGAGTCACGTTTTGACAGGTAGTCGTTCACGGTTACTACGTGTACACCGTTGCGGGTCAATGCGTTCAAGAATACCGGCAGAGTAGCCACCAATGTTTTACCTTCACCGGTCGCCATTTCGGCAATCTTGCCTTTGTGCAGTACGACACCACCGAACAACTGTACGTCGTAGTGGACCATATCCCAGGTGATTTCGTTGCCACCTGCCACCCAATGGTTGTGATAGATGGCCTTGTCGCCGTTGATTTCCACAAAGTCGTATTTGGTAGCCAGGTTACGGTCGAAGTCATTTGCCGTTACTTCGATCGTTTCGTTTTCAGAAAAACGGCGAGCCGTATCTTTCATGATAGAAAAGACTTCTGGAAGTACCTCTTCCAGCACCACTTCCATCTTTTCAGTGATATTCTTTTCGATCTTGTCAACTTCTGCCCAGATCGCTTCACGTTCTTCCAGTTCCTTGTTGTCGATGCCTTTGCGCAGTTCTTCCACTTTAGCGCGTTCATCGGCTACGTAATCCTGGATACGTTGTTTGATTTCATCAGTTTTTGCACGAAGCTCGTCATTCGAGAGCTTTTGGATTGACGGATATACGGCCTTGATCTTGTCCACATACGGGGTGATTTCTTTCAGGTCACGCTGCGACTTATTGCCGAACAGCTTCGTCATAAATTCATTAAATCCCATAACTTATTAAATTGACAATTGACAATTGACAATTGACAATGCAATTGACGATTTCAATTGGATGGTTACTAATTTTATTTGTTTGTATTTGTCAATGGATATTTATTTAGATGGAATTGTCAATTGTCCATTGTCAATTGTCAATTCTCTAAGTGGCAAGCTGAGGGACGCATTGGGTGGCCTGATCCTCAGCACATGGGTTACCGTTGGGGCTACCTCTGTGGCTTTTACTTCGCGGTAGATATGTTCCGGCTTGATGCCATTGCCCATAAATACCAGCGGGGTTATAACTGCATTATTTCGTATTACTTTTACTTTCGCTTTCGGATCGTCATTGTTGATGGTCCATCCGGGCTGCAACTCGATGATCAGGTCGCCACGGCTTGAAAGGTGGGTTCCGTGCAGATATTTGGAAGTCTTTTCGTTCCAGTTGCCCGTACGAAGGACATTTTCGGTGGCAACGAATTGCACGCCGCTGAATTCGCGCAAGAATTCGGCCGCCTTTTCCTGTATGACCGTCAGTTCCAGCTTCGCGTCTTCTATCGCTTTGCGGTTCAGATAGATATGGTTGTTATAGAATCCTTTTACCCAATTCGTATGTTGGCCGTAGATCGCCATCAAGTACATATTGAGTAAGGCGACGCAACGTTTCGGATGGAATTCGCCATTTGTCAGCTGCATGCCGTCAGGATATTCTTCTTCACTCTTATAATATCCTGAACCGGTAAAGACGATCAGCGTGTTGTTCAGTCCGACCTTCTTGTCGATCTTGTCCAACAACTGCTCCAGATCCTTGTCCAACTGATAATAGGTGTCTTGTATCTCGCGGGTGTATTCCTTATGCATATTGCCGCGATAATTGCCTGCATAATAAGTGATAGCAAGCATATCCGGACAGGAACGTGTACCGAAAGCCCCGTATTCGAGGAACTGAAGCGCCAAGCGGTTGATTTCCTTATTGATAAAAGGGGATGTCTTCAAGTTGAAGAAACACTCGTTTGTATTTTCCTTGAATGTGTATTTGAAAGGAATTTCATCTAACACGTACGGAAATGCATTGAACTTATCCAGTGACAGGGAGGGTGTCCAAGTCATCTGCTCCAAACGTGCCGACAGAGATTCCGGGCCGTTGTTGTAGCGGTCCACATACCAAGGAAGCCCTTTGTAGTAGGTCGTTGTTGCCCATTTGCCGTTGTAATCGTCCATCCAGAAAGCACCGTTTGCCGCATGTCCGGCAGAAAGGATCGCACTTTCGGGGTTGGGAGCAATGGCATATACGTCACTTCTACCTTTGGAGGCGATTTTCAGTTCGTCTCCGATTGTGGAGCTGATCAGTTTCCGGGGAGAATAATGCTCTTTCGTATAATTGCCGATATAGTCCGGGTCATATAAGACCGAAATCTCCTTTTCCTTGTCAAAATCGTAGATATTCTTTCCCGCTATTCCATTGAAATTAGGATTGCTTCCGGTGAATAGGGTGGCAAAGGCACTGGCTTCATCTATGTCTGAGAATTCGAACCGTATGTTGTTATACACCAGTCCTTCATTCATCAACCGCTTGAAACCACGCTCGCCGAATGTATTATAAAAGTATTCTATATAATCACCCCGCAATTGATCGACAGTGATGCACACGACCAATTTGGGAGTGCTTTGTTGAGCCTCCAGGTTGGTTGCTGCCAGAATTGCGATGAGCGATGTTAATATTTTTCGTACCCGATGTTCCATATTTTTCTGTAAACGCCATATCCCGAACGGAGCCAAAGGCTCATTACCAGCGGAATAAATGCTGTATTTAAATGCTGCGGAATGAAATGCCAGCCAGCCAGCATCAGCGTAAGCGCCGCAAAGTTAATAAAATGATAATAATATGCGGCCTTTCTTAACTTTTTTACTGTAAACAAAATAACAGCTACTAAGTCAAAAGGTTGTAACCAGATAATATTCCAGTTCGGGCAAACGCATGGATGTGTCGAAACGAAACTCAGGAAAAACAGTACGATTCCTGCTATTCCAGCTGTGAAAAACAAGATGCAATCAACAATCCTGAAATAGGATTTATGTCGCCATTCAACGAATGTGACAGCCAGCACAACCAGGAAAAAGACCCAACTGCAGACAAGCGGCGTAAAGAAGCCCGTATCCGGTTTTACGTCATCGGTGAGTCCGTTTATCAATGTTTTGGTTGAACTTACCAATTCCTTCCGGGAACCGTCTGCACCGGTAATGGTTGCCGTACCGAACGCTTCTTTCAGGTAGGGCGGTAGGAACATCATTTCATGGGGAGTCGCGATCCGGTCGGTCGGACTGCCAAGTGCCAGGTCACATCCGAATGTAAGCCAGGGTTTGTTGCGCGTACAGTAGTTGATGAGATCGCGGAACGTCTGCTGCTTGAACGGTATGTTATAATCTATTTTTCCACCTGCCAGCTTCTCGATAATGGCAGCGGGTCTCGTCGCACAATTGTCGAAAAAGAAATTATAACGGTATACGCGGTTTTCCGGCCGGTTATTGATCATCAACGCTTCCCATATCCGTGCTTTTCCTGCGGAATCGATATCCAGGATTTGTTCGGTGACTTCGCTTCCCCGCATCTCATATTCGATTAGGAAGTCGCGTGTATATTGCGCTGCCAGTCTGTAATCGGTTTCTCCTTTTGCAAACCGATAGATGAAGTTAGGCTTCGAGAAGTCGAATATCCCGTAATTAAATACGGTATCGAACTTTTTTGACGCATCTCTTACCCGCAAAGCCGTATGCCCGTAGACCGTATACACTTCGTCTTCTGATGGCGAAACAGTCAATAAGCTGATCTCAGCATCTTTGCTGAGTAGTGGGTATTGAGCCTGAAGCGAGACGGAAGTAAAGAGTAGAAAGAGTAGAAATATATTTTTTTTCATAAACAGGAAGTTGTTAATCGTTTTTCGCCAGCAGATAGGTCACATGTGTGCTGGAACCTATACGGCACAGAAGCTCTTCTTTAATATGTTTTTTCAGGTCGGCGGTTGCCTGATAGCGGAGACAGGTATTCAACTTCGTATATGTGATCGTCGTAATGCTTTCATTATGATTTAGGTTGTCCTGCAATCTTGTTTTACGTTCTTCCGGCATATAGCAGGGAGCACTTTTTACATTTTTCAACCGGATGGATTTTAAATCTTTTATTTTTTGTGTACTATATGAGACCGCCCGTGCATGTGTTTGTTGTTTCCCCTTCCTGTTGTTCGGTTGCGGAGTTTTGTGTACGCTGAATCGAATTGCCATTGCTTCTATTGTTTAGTTACCCGGCAGATATATGGAAATATCTTCCGGTTGTTTTATTTTTCCCTTCGGGGTAATCGTTTGTCGATAACCATCGGTAGGCTTACTAACAATTGTCGACAGGCAGATTATTAAGCTACAAATATACGACAGATTGAAAGAAAATGTATTGGGAATGTGGACTATTTTAAGAAAAGACAGACATTACAACGTAATAGCCATTTTGATGTCGGAATCGGTTTAGGTAGTTTACTGCTAAAATGTATCTGTTTTTTTGTCACGATTGGATACAGATTTTGACTTCTTTTTGTCATGTCTTTTTAACTTGAAAATAATACCATTTTCTTTTGTCATTTGATAAATAAGGTTAATTTTGCATCACGGAAAAAATCTCACAATTGCCTGCTATGCATGATATATCAGAAGAAAATTTGTGGCTGTTATGTTTGAATGGAGATAGGGATGCATTTAAGGAAATGTATTGTCGTTTTTATTCCTTACTTTATTATTACGGTCTGAAATTGGTATCTGATAAAGAACTGGTAAAAGATTGTATACAGGATATATTCATAAAGATCATTCAGAATCATTCGACACTTTCTCCAACGCTGAACGTAAAAGGATATTTAATTAAGACATTACGGAATAAGATAATTGATACTATCGAAAAAGAAAAGGGGACGGATGACCTCGAAAATTATGGAGACAAGTTTGCTGTAGAAGATTCGTTTTTGGAGGAAGATGATAAGAATACTTATTCTAGGCTTCTTATGGATGCCTTTTCAAGATTGTCTCCTCATCAGCAAGAAATTATTTATCTTTATTATGTAAATGAGTTGAAGCATGAAGATATTGCGGAGATATTGGGTATAAATTATCAATCCAGTAAAAATCTGTTGTTCAGAAGTCTGTCTAAATTGAAGAAAATATATTTTGAAAAAAATATATTTTTTACAGAAAGTGAGTACCAAACTCTTTTTTATCCGTAATAAGAATAAAAAAGTTAGTTGTGAGTAGAGAACAGAACATACAAGATAAAGATTCTTTTTTTCAGGCTGGAAGAATTTTGCTAAAAAAAGTGCATAAGGTCGAATCTATCGATAGTGAAGATGTGCTTTTGTCTTGGAAAGAAGTAGAGGACCGGCTTGAAAGCAAATGTTCGCAGAGATTGAGAATTCGTTATGTCTTTTCGGCTGTGGCCGCATCGATTGCCATTCTATTAGTAGCGGGGATCGGCTTGTGGCAATCTGGAAGGGATGAATCATCCCTGTCGTTAAACCTGTTGGAGCAGAATGATCCGGTTTTGTCAGCAGATGAGGTCATTCTGTTTGCCAGCAATGACCGGATTCAACTAAAAGACGAATCTTCTGTAAAGTATGGAAAAGACGGACAACCGGAACTGGACGATCTGGCAGTAAAGAAAGTTACGGAGCACAAAAAGGAGGAAGTGGTAAACGACATAAATCAGATTGTCGTGCCCAAAGGTCGGAAAGCTGATATTATCTTTTCGGATGGAACGAAAATGTATGTCAATGCCAGTTCTCGCGTGATTTATCCTGCTCTTTTTAAAAATGACAGACGCGAGATTGTTGTCGAAGGGGAAGTCTATTTGGATGTAAAGAAAGATCCTTCACGTCCTTTTATTGTTAAAACGAAAGATTTTGAAGTGAAAGTATTGGGCACACAATTCAATATCTGTGCTTATAAAGAAGATGCGGCTACCTCGGTTGTTTTGGTGGAAGGTAAAGTAGAAGTGGAAACCACGAATAAGAAAAAAGTGGTACTGTTTCCCAATCAATTGATGTCGGTAGATGATAAAGGTCCGAATATTAAAGAAGTGGATGTATTTGAATATATCTGCTGGAAAGATAATATCATGCTATTGAATGCCAGAACAGCAGGGAACGTTTTTGATAGATTGTCACGACATTACGGACGCAGGATTGTCTGTGACAGCCAAATTGGAAATATTCCAGTTTCGGGTAAATTGGATTTGAGGGAAAAACTTGAAGATGTGGTCAATATATTATGCCAGTCTTTATATTTGACTTATAGCGTGAATGAAAACAAAGACATAATCATATCAAAAAAATAAAAGCCTATGTGAACTCTTTTTTTATCAAAAAAGAGTCGAACGATCTGATCCATCGTTCGACTCAAGGACATGTTTAATCTAAAAAATTATGTATCAAAGAAAAAACGTTACAAATGTATGAAAAAGAATGATGAATTCAGTCGAAAATCGACTCCTTTTCTCAAAAGTGCTTGTTTAGCTTTATGCCTGGTCAGTTTTGGAGGAACTGCTGCTTATGCGGAGTCATCTTATGCTACCCACACGATGTTAACGGTTCAAATGAATGGAAAAAGCATTAAAGATGTATTTTCCTACATCGAGAAAAACAGTGAATTTATATTTATTTACCATGGATCGAACATCAACCTGAACCGAAAGGTAAATGTTGATGTGACGAATCGCAGTGTTGATAAAATTTTGCAGCAAATGTTCGATGGAACGGATGTTGAGTATTTTATCAACGACCGCCAGATTATCGTTCGTAAAAAACAGGTGGCGGAAAAAACGGTTCCTATGATACAACAGGAAAAGAAGATCACTGTCATGGGAAATGTGAAGGATGAGAACGGGGAACCGTTGATAGGAGTGAACGTCGTGGTCAGAGGGACAATGATAGGGTGTGTTACGGATATTGATGGAAATTTTTCTTTGGCTGACGTGTCTGAGAATGCTGTCATTTCGATTTCTTATATCGGCTATCAAACTCAGGATATACCGGTGAAAGCGACCATAAACGTTGTTTTGAAGGAAGATAGTGAAGCGCTGAATGAAGTGGTCGTTATCGGGTATGGTACACAGAAAAAAGTAGATCTGTCTGGAGCGGTGGCAACCGTTTCAACCAAAGTGTTGGAAAATCGTCCGGTTCTGACTGTCGGACAGGCTTTGCAAGGGTCGGTCGCTAACATGACCGTTTCGATCGGTAGCGGCCAGGCGACGGATTCTCCTTCTTTTAATATACGTGGAACAACTTCTATCAATGGGGGGGATCCGTTGGTGGTCATTGATGGTGTTGTTTCTACTGCTGAAGAGCTGAATCGTATGAACCCTTCCGATATCGGAAGCATTTCTGTCTTGAAGGATGCTGCTTCAGCTGCGATCTATGGCTCGCGTGCTGCGTTTGGTGTAATCTTGGTAACAACGAAAACGGCCGGGCAGGAAAAATTGACCGTCAACTATAGCAATAATTTTGCTATGCGCAAGTTAAGTAGTATGGCTGAGGTGATTACAGATCCTTACACGGTGGCGACAGCTCGTAATGATTTCTATTATCCGTGGGGTGTGAACCATAACCAGGAGGAATTGGAATATGCGAAACGTGTTTCGTCTGATCCGAATGTATCGCCTTATTTTCTGAAGCCAGATGGTACTTATGCTTATTTTGGTCAGACTGACTGGTTCGGCGAAGCTTATAAAAATTTGGCATTCTCAACGAATCACACTGTCGATGTATCCGGAAAGACTGATCGTCTGAACTATTATTTCTCAGCTGGTTATAACTTCCAGGACGGTATGGTGTCGCATGGCACGGATAAGTTCAATCGATATAATCTCCGTTCTAAACTGGACTTCAAACTGACTAATTGGTGGACATTAGGAAATAATACAAGTTTGGTGGTTTCCGATTACGACGCTCCTTACTTTTTGGGCGATGATTATTATTGGGCTGTAAATCGTCGAAATGCATTGGTACCCATATATAACCCGGATGGTTCTTATACAGAAGACGGCGCCGCTATCATAGGACGTTTTGCCGAAGGTGGACGTAAAAAAGAAAATAAAACGACTTTGACGACACAGTTTACGACTAAATTAGACATTGTAAAAGATGTTCTTTTTGTAAACGGTTCGTTTGCCTATGTTGCTAACCGGAACAATAAAGATGGTGCGCAATTGTCTGTTCCTTACCGAAAAGGACCGGAAACACCTGTCTTGTATCAAAACTCGGTTTCTTCCGCTTATTTTGATAATACGGAAGCATCAACAGCTACTTTCGATGCGTATGTAACATTTCACAAGCTTTTTGATGACAAGCATGATTTTACTGCGATGGTAGGTTATAACCAGGAGAATTGGCGAGAATCTTACGAGTATGCCCAGCGTAAGGATTTGATTACGGACGGATTACCTACACCAAATCTGGCTACGGGGGATATGACTGTCACTCAACGTGTCAGGGAATTATCTTTCCGAAGCGTTTTCGGCCGTTTGAACTATACGTATGATAATCGTTATATCTTGGCGGTGAATGCTCGTTATGACGGGACCTCACGCTTTCCGACAGATTCCCGTTTTGTTTTCAATCCTTCCGGATCTGTTGCGTGGGTGATTTCTCAGGAAGGTTTCTTCGAACCTCTAAGGGATTTGGTAAACTTCTTGAAATTGCGTTTTTCTTATGGTAGTTTGGGAAATCAATATTTGAAAGACAACTATTATCCTTATTTGGCTACGATGAGTTCCGGTAAAACGGGGGTGATTTTAGATGGAAAGCAACCAGTTTATGTTTCTTCTCCAGGATTGGTTGCCGGTGACTTGACTTGGGAAACGGTGACGACTTCAGACTGGGGTATGGATGTCAACTTTTTCAATAATCGCTTGACTGCTACTGTCGATGGTTATATCCGCCGTACAAAAGATATGTTGAGAAGTGGCGCAAAACTGCCGTCTGTATTGGGTACGGCTGTTCCGTTGGAAAATGCTGCTGACTTGAAAACTACTGGTTGGGATTTGACGATCAGTTGGCGTGATCAATTTAAGTTGGCAGACAAACCGTTTAACTATGGTGTTAGTTTTAATATCGGTGATAGTCGTTCTTGGATAACGAAGTATGCTAATGAAACAGGTAGTTTAGGCGATCATTATGTAGGAAAAGAGTGGGGTGAAATCTGGGGATTGGTAAATGAAGGTTTCTTCACTTCTCAAGAAGATATCAACAATAGTGCCGATCATACGGAGGTCGATCCATATCCTGGCACACCACCTATGGCTCCGGGAGATGTCAAATATAAAGATTTGAACGGTGATCACAAGATCAATAAAGGTGCCAATACATTGGATGATCATGGTGACTATACGATTATTGGAAACGATCAAGCTCGTTATGCATTTGGATTTACAGCGAATGGCGATTGGAATGGATTCGATTTCAGCATATTCATACAGGGTATTATGAAAAAGGATTATTATCCGACTAAAGACCCGTATTTCTGGGGTATGTATTATGATCCGTGGACAAATCTCACGTATGGTAACTATAATGACCATTGGACGGCAGAAAATCCGAATGGATTTTTCCCGCGTATTAAGTCTTACCAAGCGTATGTCGCTAACAGGGGATTAGCTATTCCGCAGACACGTTATTTGCAAAATGCTGCCTATGCTCGTTTGAAGAATTTAACAATCGGTTACACTTTGCCGCAAAAATGGACTGACAAAGTGAATATCAGCCGTCTTCGTGTATTCTTTTCCGGTGATAATTTGTGTGAGATTACCGGTCTTTACAAATACTATAAAATGGATCCGGAATGTTTGGGTGGACAGGTATATCCGTTGCAGCGTTCCTATTCTTTCGGTTTAAATGTTACATTCTAAATTTTAGTAAGACAGAAAAGTTATGATAAAAAGTAATATAAAAATATGGATGTTCGGTTGTATCGGTCTTTTGGGGTTAAACGGATGTAATGACTCTTTTTTGGAAAGGTATCCGGAAACTTCAATTACAGAAGACGGATTTTTTAATAATGCAAGTGATCTGGAAGCCTATACGAATGGTTTGTACGGAAATATTACTTCCGGTTATACGGATGTGCCTTCTGACAATATGATTTATACGGAAAGCCAGAATATCTACAGTATGATGCGTGGAGAGGTTAATCCGGATAATCAAAGTACGTGGGATTGGGAAAAGATTCGGGATGTCAATTTTTTGTTGTCTAGGGCCGGAAAAGCGCAGGGTGATACTACAGAAATTAATCATTATGTCGGTTTGGCTCGTATGTTTCGTGCTAAGTTATATTATGATAAGGTATTGTCTTATTCGGATGTACCTTGGTATAGTCGTGATTTGCAGACGACAGATAAGGACTTGTTGTATAAAACGCAAGATCCCCGTTCGCTGGTCGTAGATTCCATTATGGCGGATTTGGAATTTGCTGTTAATAATATGACAGACGGTACCAGCCGGACTCGTTGGTTCAAGAATGGTGCTTTGGCGATGCAGGCTCGTATTGCCTTGGCAGAAGGCTGTTGGCGCAAGTATCATCCGGAATTGAATCTGAATGATTCTGAGCGTTTTCTAAGGATTGTGATAGATGCTTGCCAAAAGATAATGGATTCAGGGATGTATGAATTGGCAACTGCTAAATCCGGTGATATAGATGCTTATGAGGCTTTGTTTTGTAGCCAGGATTTAAGCAACAATAAGGAAATGATCATTTATGAGGATTATGATAAGTCGTTGGGACGTACTCATAATGCCGGAGGGGCATTATTCGACTTCAATTCCAGCATGTCACGTGATTTGATGGAAGACTATCTGGTGGTGGAAGACGGAAAGACAAAACGGTTCCAAGACGTACCGGGATATGCGACTAAAAAGTTTACGGAGGTGTTCGAAAATCGTGATCCTCGTATGCGGCAGACGTTTATGACGCCAGGTTTTGTCCGGGCGGACAAAGTGGATCCATATCGCCCGAAATTGACGATGGGCGGTTATCCGCAAGTAAAATTCTCTCCTCGTATGGCAGAGCAGATGACTTGGAATAATTCTTATACGGACCTACCTTTGATTCGTTATGCCGAAATCTTATTGATGTATGCTGAAGCGAAGGCCGAATTGGGTGAATTGAAACAGGATGACGTGGATAGAACGATTAATTTATTGCGTGACCGTGTGGGAATGCCGCATGCTTCATTGTCTGATTGGTTGAGCAATATCGATCCGGTTCAAGCTAACCGTTATTCGAATGTTTCCTCCTCACAGAAAGGAGCGGTTTATGAAATACGCCGTGAACGTCGTATCGAGTTGGCATGCGAAGGTTTCCGTTATGGAGATTTAAGACGTTGGGGGTGTGGCAAATTGTTGGCCAATGTGCCGGAAGGTGTTTATCTGGAGCCGGGTTATCTGGATGTGACTGGCGATGGACAACCGGATTATGCTATCGTAGCGACAAAAGCGGATGCAGATGCTATTCCGCAGGCTGATAAAGATAAATATAATTTGCAGGTTGAAATATTGGAGGGTAATACTTATTCGTTGACCAACGGAAATAAAGGATATGTCCGTATGATTTCACAAGTGGGGCGATGGACTTTTGTCGAACCTAAATATTATTATACTCCGATTGCAACGGAGGATTTGATTTATAATCCGAATCTGATCCAGAATAAGTATTGGGCCGAATGATCGTTTCCTTTGTGAGGAAAACAATTTAGGTAAAAAGTGCATCAATAAGACTCTGATGGTCTTTTGGTGCACTTTGTCGTTTTGTCATATAAGCGATAAATTTGATATTAATGTCATGAAAAATCTTTTCTGATTGCGATTTTGGTGCGGTTACCCTGCTATTATGATAAAAGGTTTATCTATTTCTACCGTTTGTAAAGGGTATTACTTTATGATATGTGATTAACCGTAATGGAATAAGTTCGTTGGAGTATTATACTATGTTTATTATTTGATTTATATTTTCTGTCTGTTAATAAAAGTTTTTTTATGTAGTCGATTGATAGATAGAAAGATAATACAGTTGTTTGTATTAATCTTTATTCTTTATCGCTGAATTAAAGTGTATATAACGTAGTTCTGGTAGAACTAATATTTTAGGAAGAATGATTCCATATTCGTAACAAGGATAAACATATGTAAATAAGATTATTATATTTAAATTAGCATAAAACTACAAACGTTGTGGTTTTTAATTAAAAAATATTAAAACTACAATTTGAGACACACTTTTTTATACACTTGACCATGACATAATGAATAATGCATTAGGTATTAGCTTAATATTCAGAACTATGTTATACGACATATTTATATGTATTTTTGAACATAATTCAATTTTTATAAATAATTCATTTGTATATTTGCTCTAAATAAAAACATAGTTCTACCAGAACTAAATAGTCTAATGAATTTGTACTATAAATCTAAATGTGTAATTATGATGAAAAGAAGAATGTTGTTATTGCTTACCTGTTGTATAATAGGTATAGGTATGGTAATGGCTCAAACATCCAAAGTGACAGGGAAAGTCTTGTCGGAAGAGGATGGAGAAGCGGTTATTGGTGCGACTGTAATGGTGAAGGGAACAAACATTGGAACTGTGACTGATGCAGACGGCCTTTTTAGTTTGAGTAATGTTCCTGGTTCTGCAAAAGAATTGGAAGTGTCGTATGTCGGTATGGAAGCACAAATCGTGAGAATCCAACCTAACTTGACTATCCGGATGAGAACGTCATCTGAAATGTTAGATGAAGTATTAATTACCGGAACATATGGTTCTGCAAAAAAATTAGGTTCGATGGTCGGATCGGTTGCCGCCGTCAAATCGGAAAAAATTTCGAATCGCCCAAGTGCTAATTTTGCGGATGCTCTTCAGGGGCAGGTTGCCGGTTTGCAGGTTTTTACTTCTTCGGGTGAGCCGAGTGAGAATGTATCTATGCGTATGCGTGGTGTCGGTTCTATTAATTCTTCTACGGAGCCGTTGTTTATTTTGGATGGTTCTCCGATATCAAGTGGCGTGTTCACTGCTTTGAACCCAAGTGATATCGAAAATGTGACGATTCTGAAAGATGCATCTTCCACTTCTATTTACGGTTCGCGTGCAGCAAACGGGGTGGTTGTGATCACGAGTAAGCGAGGGAGAGGGGCGAAGCCGACCGTGACGGTGAAAGGGCAATACGGTTTTTCTCAGCCAGCATTGCCGACATCCGAGATGATGAATACGACACAATATTATAATTTGTGGAAGACTGTCAATCCGAATGCTGATTTTTCTAAGATCGAAAATGCGATGCGTTTAGGCATTTCGACGGATTGGGAAGATTATTTCTTGAAAGATAACGCACCGACTTGGCAGTTGGATGCAAGTATTTCCGGTATAGCCAACAAAACGAATTATTTTATTTCTGCCAGCCATTATGATGCGGACGGTGTGGAACCTGCTTCGGGAATGCGCCGCGAGACATTGCGCAGTAATTTGGACACGAAGGTTTTCGACTGGTTGCGTGTTGGTGTGAATTTAGGACTGTCTTATGAGGACTGGGAAACAAATGGATTTGCCGGATCTGGTAATAGCTGGTACAATGTGTCTACATTGAGCCGTTGGGCTTTCCCGTTCGAGACCCCGTATGAAGTGATAGAAAACGCGGATGGTAGTATTTCGTATGGAAAACGCAAGGATTTGCTTGATCTTTTGGGTGTGTGGAATCCTTATTATCTGTTGGAAAACCAGCCGACGGAAAAAAATAAGATTCGTCTTTTCGGAAATATGTTTGAAGAAATAACTCCGATAAAGGGATTGACATTGCGTGCTTCTCAAGCTATGGATGCTTTCGATTACAGATATCGCTACAGGAATAAACCTGCCCAGTATAATAATTATTCGGGTTCGGCTCAAGAATCATTCCAGCGTTATTCTTCTTTTACTTTGACGAATACGGCCGAATATAAATTTGATATTGATAAGTTGCACAATATTACGGCTCTTATCGGTCAGGAAGCCATTATTTATGATGGCAGTTCTTTCGGTGTAAGTGTTGACGGGATTACGGACGATCGTTTGACGTTGATAAGCCACGGTACGACGTTTAAGAAACCGAGTGCCGATTTGAAAAAGAAAGTGATGAATTCTTTCTTTGCCCGTGCCGAATATAATTTCGATGAAAAATATTACTTGGATGCTTCTTACCGTACGGACGGTTCTTCCTTGTTCGGTGTCAATAATCGTTGGGCTTCCTTCTTTTCGGTAGGAGCGATGTGGAATATGAAGAAAGAAGGGTTTCTGTATGATGTCGACTGGCTGTCGGATTTGCGTTTGAAAGCAAGTTACGGAACGACCGGTAACTCGGCTTTTGAAGGAGACCCTTATTATCCGGCTTTAGGTTTGGTCGGTACGGGTAACTATAACGGAGGTCAGTATTTTGCTATTTCTTCCGTGCAGAATGACGATCTGACCTGGGAAAAACAAAAGACGTTGAATATCGGATTTAACTCTCGTTTCTTCAATCGTTTGAGTGTCGATTTTGATTTTTACAACAAAGTGACGGAAGATATGTTGATGACGATCCCGTTCTCTTATACGACAGGTCATGGTTCCGGTTGGGGTAATATCGGCAGTATGTTCAACAGAGGTATCGAATTGTCCGCTTCTTATGACATCATATCCAATAAGGATATGTTCTGGAGCGTATCGGCCAATATTAACTACAATAAAAACGAAATAACGGAATTGTTCGGCGGACGTGATGAATATGTTGTGGCAAATACAGGTTTGAAATATGAGGTGGGAAAGCCTTACGGAGAATTCTATTATGTTAGATGGGTTGGCGTCGATCCCCAGGACGGACAGCAAATCTGGTTGGATAAAGATGGAAATGAAACGAAAGTATATGATGAAAATAATGCTGCATATACAGGAAAACAACAGTATGCTCCGTGGTCGGGTGGTTTCAGTACACGTTTCGATTGGAAGGGCTTCAGTGTGAATGCCGATTTCTCTTTCATGCTGGGCAAGTACATGATCGACAATGACCGCTACTTCGTTGAGAATCCGAATTTCGTAGGGCAATTGAACCAAACGGTCGAAATGGAAAACATGTGGACTACTCCGGGACAGGTAACAGATATTGCGGCTGTTAATTCTCCACGATATTTCGATACGCACTTATTGGAAAACGCTTCGTTCTTGCGCTTGAAGAATTTGACCATTGGTTATAATCTGCCTCAAAGCCTTTTGAGAAAGACCGGTTTTATCCGGGGATTGAGAGTCTTTGCTGTAGGACGTAACTTGTTGACGGCAACGAAGTATCAAGGGGCAGACCCGGAAGTCGATTCGAATTTGCAGTTAGGTAAATATCCGAATACCCGTCAATTTTCGTTCGGTGCTGAGTTTACATTCTAATTTAATTAAAAAGGAACAGAAATATGAAAAAGAAAACTATATTGTCTTTGTTTGCCTGTTGCTGTGCGGCTTTTACTGCCTGCGACATGGATTTGACGTCGGAAACTTCTATAGCGACGAATGAATCGGTCCAATCCGTCTTGGATTGTCAGAAATACAGTAATTTGTTTCATGCGGAGTGGCGTTCATATTTGCAAAACGCTTATGCAATGGATGCCTTGGTTCAGTCTGGCTTGATAACCGCTACAGCCGATTACGGGAATACATACGGTGCTTTTTACCGTTGGGAATTTACGATTACGGATGGCGCTTTTTCGGGATGCTGGAGTAATAACTATAATTATATCGCTAATGCCAATGTCTTGTTAAAAGGAGCACAGGCTTTACTGGACGCCAATACACTGTCGGATGCGGATCGGGCATCGGTTCGCCTTTATATGGGGCATGCTTATTTTTCGCGTGCATTTGCCTATTTCGAGTTGGCGCGTCATTTCTGTAAGAATTATGATGCGTCTACGGCGGCCAATGATTATGGCGTGCCTTTGGTTTACGAATACAATCCTTCGTCTAACGATGCCAGCTATCCGGAACGGAGTTCTTTAGCTGAAACATATGCACAAATAGAAGATGATTTGGCCAAAGCGGAAGAGTTGGTGACAACTGCCGGAGAGCAAAATTCGGCTTATATCACGAAAGATGTCGTCAAGGCTCTGAAAGCCCGTGTGGCTCTTGAAAAAGAAGATTATCAAGGGGCGATTTCTGCTGCGACATCATTGATCGATAGCGGGACATATCCTTTGATGACGGATGCCGCAGCTTATGCGGATATGTGGGTGCATGACAACGGAACAGAGGCAATCTGGCAGTTCGCCATGATTAAAGGGCAGGAAGAGTGTCCGAATTCGTTGGGTAGTGCTTTTAGCGGAATTATTGATGTTTTGCCTCGTCCTTCTTACATACCGACTAAAACGGTATTAGGGTTGTATGATCAGGATAATGACATTCGTTATGATGCTTACTTTACTTATGATTCGATCGACGCTCAGTCTGTGAGCGATTTTATGCTCACTTATTGTAAGAAATGGCCCGGAAATCCGGATTTTTATGACGGGAAGAGCTCTAATGTCAATAAGACGAAAGCATTCCGTATCTCTGAAATGTATCTGATAGCGGCAGAAGCATACGCTATGTCCGGTGATGCAGCCAATGCATCCGAAATATTGAATGAATTGAAAGCTGCCCGTATCAAAGGGTGGAACGACAAGGCGTATAGTGGCGATGCTTTGATGAAAGAGATTCAGGATGAATATGTCCGCGAATTGTTCGGCGAAGATCCCCATATCTTTAACATGAAACGTTGGAAGAAGGGGCTGAACCGTTCTACGGGCGAAGCACAGGTTCAGTCTTATCTGCCGGCTTTGGGTACGGATATGGTCAAACCTGCCGACGATCATATGTGGGTATGGCCGATCCCGAAAGATGAAATCGACTCCAACCCGCAAATCAAAGGACAACAGAATGAAGGTTATTAACCTTTTTATAAACACACATAAATAACTATGAGGGAATGGCTGGATGTGAATTTCGCCATTCCCTGCTTTTCAAACCGAAACCGGCTCTTGTTTATCGTTTGAAAGAACGGTAAGTCCTCTCATATAGACGTCAGTCTTATTACGTTAACTGAAATAAATTTTTTAATGTACTATGTATGAAACGGACTCGAATATTGCAAATAATTATCTTCTTTGTCCTTGCCTCTCTTTCTGCCTGCCAAGACGATTTACCGGTCGTTGGACCGGATGAAGAGGCTTCGGCTTCTCTTTTCATGACTAAATCGGTGTCCGAACTTGACGAGAATCTGTTGTTGATCCAGGCTGCCATGCAGCACGTCGACAGTATCACTCCTTTTTTTGACAGATTCACTCGGTTGTATGGAACTCCCTTGTGGCAATATGCATTGCCTATGGGAGAAGAGGAAAGGGACATCTCTTATCTTGTTCCGGTTTATAAGGAAGAAATCCCGAATATCATTCATACGATTTGGTTTTTTGATATACAGGGGGATACGCTTCGATACCGGATGATTACACGCGAGAATGAACAGATTCGTGCTTACCAACAGGATTTTGTCTTCGACGAGTTGAGTTACAATATCTTTGGAGACGAATCGGCAGGAGAACTTAAGTTCGAAGATCCGCCTCAAACCCGTGCTTGGGGGAAAGAATACTATGATTGCCATTATGGGATCATAGAGTGGAATGACATTGAAGTCTCCCGTGGTTTATATTGTAAGGAACGAACGGTTTGGATCTCGGAAACCATAGATTATACAGATACCGACCCGATCATCGGAGGAGAAACGGGGATCGGAGGTGGCGGAGGCACAAGCAATGATCCGCCTCCCGGCTCTATTACCCAGGCAAGCTTAAATAAAAAAATTCCGGATATAAAGAAAAGAATGAAGGAGTTGGCTTGTGGGATAGATGATGTGGATATTGTGCTTACGGAAGGTGTGTGCACAAGTAATGCCAAAGTTGAAATAGATGAGGAAACCGGAGGAAAGAAAATCATCCTTTGTTATAAGTTTTTTAATTATGAATATCAAGATCAAATGTCTATTCTTTATCATGAGGCCTATCATTGTAACCATGATGAGGCATGGTCAAGTGAGACTAAGATGACTCTTGATTCGCCATATTATCTCAAAATACCTCAGGAACATGTGGATTATTTGTTGAAGTATGAATTTGACGGTATTACGAATCCTATGGGTTTTATCAATGATTTTGAGGCTAAGATTACAATTCTGCTTTGTCCTGAATATTATAAGAATGAGATAAATGCGTATAAGGCGGAAATAGGATTAAATCCTTCGGTTTCCGAAAAATATGTTCTTGAGAGACTGTATATGCTATGGAAACAAGAAACGCTATATGATTATTCCTTAAAACATTATAAACATTAAAATCCATAAGTCATGAAAACTCAAGTGTTATTTCAAGTTCTATTATCCGTTTGTTTATTAATTGCGACAACTTGTTACGGTCAAACGGGATATAAATTGGAAGATTTGAAAGTGGAAAAGACCGGTTATGATTTACAAGGTACTTTACGTATCAGCCAATCTTATGATAAACAGACAAAGATGCTGACATTAAAGATGAAAAATGAATACAAACATGACATCATTTTATATCAAAGTATTACACCCCATTTGTTTGTATGTGATTATGCTAATCAGAAAAAAAATTCTACAAATACAATCCCGATAAGCATAACTGGAGATGCTTTGGTAAAAAAGAAAATTGTCAAACCAGATTCAACTCATGTAATATCTTATAATTGTGAAAGAAGAATTGCAGGAGGATTCGATCAGGTTTCTTTCCTATCAGATGTTTCATATTATCTTGTTGATGAAAAAGAAGAAATTATTGCAGTTGGATGTTTTCTTATCTTTGAGGAACAACGTTTCGATCTGTATTGAATCTCCCTTTTTTGTTGATCTGAAAGAATGATGTTTCAGCTCATATATATAAGAATATATCGAATAAGGTTTGATGCTGTTGATTTTAACAGCTCTATCCCTTATTCGGTATAAATATAAAATCCATAAGTCATGAGAACTCAAGTGTTATTTCAAACGCTATTATCCGTTTGTTTATTAATTGCGACAACTTGTTACGGTCAAACGGGATATAAATTGGAAGATTTGAAAGTGGAAAAGACCGGTTATGATTTGCAAGGTACTTTACGTGTCAGCCAATCTTATGATAAACAGACAAAGATGTTGGCATTAAAGATGAAAAATGAATACAAACATGACATCTTTTTATTTCAAAGTAGTACTTCGCCCCATTTGTTTGTATCTGAATATGCTGATCAGAGAAAGTTTCCTACAAATAGTACCCCGATAAGTATAATCGGAGTAGATATAACAGTGAGCAAGAAGAAAATCATCAAACCGGATTCAACTCATGTAATACCTTATAATTGTAAAGGGATGATTGCCAGAGGATTCGATCAGGTTTCTTTCGAAGGATGTGTTCTGTATCATCTTGTGGATGAAAAAGAAGAGGTTATTGCGAATGGGTGTGTTGATCTTGAGGAACAACGTTTCGATCTGTAGTCTTGAATCTCTTTTTTTGTTGGTCTGAAAGAATGATGTTTCAGCTCATATATAAAAGAATATGTCGAATAAGGTTTAGGGTATTGGTTTTAATAGCCCTATTCCTTATTCGGCATAGACTCAATTATTCTTCAAATAAAGTATGGCTATGCCGGAATCACGAATCCTATGACCTTTATCAATGGTGATAAGGGTAAGATTGAAAATCTGCTTTGTCCTGAATATTATAAAAACGAGGTAAATGCATATAGTGCAGAAATACGTTTGAATCCTTCGGTTTCCGAAAAATATGCTCTTGAGAGACTGTATATGTTGTGGAAACAAGAAGCTCTATATAATTATTCTTTAAAGTATTATAAATATTAAAATTGGAATCTTATGAAAACTCATGTATTATTTCAGGTTCTATTATCTGTTTGTTTATTTCTATCTGTAGCAAACTCAAGTTACGGTCAAACAAGATATAAAACATTCTGTAATGGTCAAACAAAATATAAATTGGTGGATTTGGATGTTAAAAAGACTGATTATGATGTACAAGGCACTTTACGGATTAGTCAATCATATGATAAAAAAATAAAATATTGACATTAAAGATGAAAAATGAATATAAACATGATGTCTTCTTATATCAAAGTATTACGTCCCATTTATTCGTATGCGATTATGCTGATCAGGAACAATTTCCAGCAAATAGAATTCCTATAAGTATATCTGGGGACGTGATAATAAGAAAGAAAATCATCAAACCGGATTCAACTCATGTAATACCTTATAATTGTGAAGGAATGATTGCCAGTGGATTCGATCAGGTTTCTTTCGAAGGAACTGTTCCGTACTTTCTTGTGGATGAAAAAGAGGAGATTATTGCGATTGGTAGTTTTAGGTTAGAGGAAAATCGTTTCGATCTGTAACTTAGAATCTCTCTTTCTTGTTGGTCTGAAAGAATGATGTTTCAGCTCATATATACGCGAAGTCGAATAAGGTAGGATATTGGTTTTAATAGCCCTATCCCTTATTCGGCACAGACTCAGTTATTCTTTAGATAAAGTATGGCTATGCCGGTATCACGAATCCTATGGGATTTATCAATGATAATGAGGCTAAGATTGAAAATCTGCTTTGTCCTGAATATTATAAAACGAGGTAAATGCATATAGTGCAGAAATACGGTTGAATCCTTCGGTTTCCGAAAAATATGTTCTTGAGAGACTGTATATGCTATGGAAACAAGAAACGCTATATGATTATTCCTTAAAACATTATAAACATTAAAATCCATAAGTCATGAAAACTCAAGTGTTATTTCAAGTTCTATTATCCGTTTGTTTATTAATTGCGACAACTTGTTACGGTCAAACGGGATATAAATTGGAAGATTTGAAAGTGGAAAAGACCGGTTATGATTTGCAAGGTACTTTACTTAGCAGCGAATCTTATGATAAACAAACAAAGATGTTGACATTAACAATAAAAAATGAATACAAATATGATATTATCATATTTCAAAGTAGTATTACGAACCATTTGTTTGTATGTGAATATGCTGCTCAGAAAAAGTCTCCTACAAATAGAATCCCGATAAGTAAAACCGGAAGAAATGATGTAGCAGTGAGCAATATGAAAATCGTCAAACCGGATTCGACTCATGTAGTATCTTATAATTGTGAAGGAATGATTGCCAGGGGATTCGATCAGGTTTCTTTCGAAGGAACTGTTCCGTACTTTCTTGTGGATGAAAAAGAAGAGATTATTGCGGTTGGGTGTGTTTGGCTTGAGGAACGACGTTTCGATCTGTAGTCTTGAATCTCTTTTTTTGTTGGTCTGAAAGAATGTTTTATATAAAGATTTTGCAAAATAACCATCATACTATCATTATTACTCTATAGAGTTTGTTCTTCAATGCCCTAAAACATGATAGTTTCTATTTTTAATTGTCATATTACTATCATGTTTTTAGTTTGTGATTTTGTATATGTTATTTAGTATTAGATATTTATGTTTATGTAAATCAAAATAATCATTTACAGGCATAAAGGGGTTATTGTGTTAAAAAAAACATATTCCTTACGGATTAAAAGCAGAAACAGAGCATAAAATTCCTCAGAACAAGGCAGATAAACAGCTTCACATCCCCGTTCCGGTTTCACGGAGACCCGGGTATTCACATCTCTTACATCCGGGTTTCCTACGTCTCTACATCCGGATCTAAAGCAGTTTTTCAAGCTGTTTTCTCTAAAAACTTTTATAAGAATATGCTTGTACTGAAGGTAAGAATTGATTTGTTCTTTGTGGTTTTTGGTGCGGTTGCCCTGGAAGTTCTTTTATATGCTGTGTTAATTTCTTATATTTGTGAACGATTTGGCATGTCTAAGAATGAATACACAAATAAAATCTATTATTCCTAAAAATGAACATCATGAAAAAAATCTCGTTAGCCTTAGCGCTTTGCTGTGCTTCTTTCTATAGCATGGCTGATCAATTGCCGCTTGGGGGATTTAGTTACGGACCGATGGAAGCACCGACCGGTAAAGAGTGGGAGTCGCCTGAGAACCTGGCTCTGAACAAAGAACAACCGCATGCTTATATTTTCCCTTTCCAGGATGTGGAAAGCGCTCGTAAGGTATTACCGGAAAACAGTAAATTTTGGCAGTCTTTGGATGGAGACTGGAAGTTCAATTGGGCGCCTGATCCCGATTCACGGCCGAAAGACTTCTATAAGACGGAGTTTGATGTATCCGGCTGGGATAATATCCCGGTTCCTTCCAGTTGGAATATTTATGGAGTCCAGAAAGACAGTAGCCTGAAATATGGAGTTCCGATCTATGTGAACCAGCCGGTAATCTTCCAGCATAAAGTGGCGGTCGATGACTGGCGCGGAGGTGTGATGCGTACTCCGCCAGCAAACTGGACGACTTACAAGCACCGGAATGAAGTCGGTTCTTTCCGTCGTAATTTCGAGATACCGCAGGATTGGGACGGACGCGAAGTTTTTATCAGTTTCGATGGAGTCGATTCTTTCTTCTATCTCTGGATCAACGGTCAATATGTCGGTTTTTCCAAAAACTCCCGCAATACGGCTAATTTCAACATCACTCCTTATCTCCGTAAGGGGACGAATGTGGTGGCCGCTGAAGTATATCGCAGTTCCGACGGTTCTTTTCTGGAAGCGCAGGATATGTTCCGCCTGCCGGGTATCTTCCGGACGGTCGCTCTGTATTCGGTTCCGAAAGTGTATGTGCGCGATTTGGTGGCGATTCCGGATTTGGATGTGACTTATACGGATGGTTCGCTGGCAATCTCGGCCGATGTATGCAACTTGGATAAAAAGGTTGCGAAGGGATATAAACTGGAATATACTTTGTATGCCAATGAGTTGTATTCGGATGAAAACGTCAAAGTGGAAAATGTGCTTGTTTCGACAGCGGTGGATGTGGTAAATCCCGGACAGATACAGACCACGAAAGCTGTCTTGAATGTAAAAGCTCCCCGGAAATGGTCGGCAGAGTTCCCATATCGCTATACGCTGGTTGCAGAGTTGAAGAATGCTAAAGGGAAAGTGGTGGAGACAACCTCTACGATCGTCGGGTTCCGTAAGGTCGAGATCAAGGATACACCGGCTGAAGAAGATGAATTCGGGCTGGCGGGACGTTACTATTATATAAATGGTAAGACCGTCAAGCTGAAAGGCGTGAACCGTCATGAATCGAATCCGGCGGTCGGACATGCCATCACGCGCGATATGATGGAAAAAGAGGTGATGCTGATGAAACGTGCCAATATCAACCATGTGCGTAATTCGCATTATCCGGATGATCCTTACTGGTATTTCTTATGTAATAAATATGGTCTTTATCTGGAAGACGAAGCCAATATCGAGTCGCATGAATATTATTACGGGGCCGCCTCCCTTTCGCATCCGGTAGAATGGAAAAAGGCGCATGTCGCACGTGTGATGGAGATGGTTCATGCAAATATCAACAACCCGTCTATCGTGATCTGGTCGTTGGGCAACGAGGCGGGACCTGGTGAAAACTTTGTGGCTGCTTATGATGCGTTGAAGCAGGTGGATAAATCCCGTCCCGTCCAATATGAACGTAATAATGATATAGTGGATATGGGGTCGAACCAGTATCCGTCTATTGGCTGGACGCGTGGTGCGGTGAAAGGTGATTATGATATCAAATACCCGTTCCATATTTCCGAATATGCTCATTCGATGGGGAACGCCTGTGGTAACTTGGTGGATTACTGGGAGGCGATTGAATCGACAAATTTCTTCTGCGGTGGTGCTATCTGGGATTGGGTGGACCAGTCGATGTATAATTATGATAAAAAGACCGGTAAGCGATATCTGGCATACGGTGGGGATTTCGGTGATACTCCGAATGACGGTCAGTTCGTGATGAATGGCATTGTGTTCGGTGATCTGGAACCGAAACCGCAGTATTATGAAGTGAAGAAAGTCTATCAGCATATTGGTGTGAAAGCGGTCGATGTCAGGAAGGGACTTTTTGAGATATTCAATAAATATTATTTTAAGGACCTTTCGGATTATGATATAAGATGGTCGCTTTATGAAGACGGAAAGGAGATTCGATTCGGTTTTGTTAATTCCGGGATGATCCCTGCCCGTGCCAAAGCACAAGTGTCAATACCTATGCCTTTTGACAAGTTGAAGAATGATTCCGAATATTTTGTAAAGGTGCAGTTCCTTCTTAAAGATGATATGCCGTGGGCTGAAAAAGGATTTGTGACGGCGGAGGAACAAATTTTGTTGCAGGAAGCTATGGCGCGTCCTTCCATCAGTGCCGTGACGGCTTCTGCCGGAAAGGTGAAGTTGGATAAATCGGATACTTCGATTAAAACGGTGAGTGGTGACGGTTTCGTTGCTAAGTTCGATATGGAGACGGGTACGATTTACAGCCTGGCCTACGGAGGCAAGACGATTATAACCGATGGAAACGGTCCGAAGCTCGATGCTTTGCGTGCTTTTACCAATAACGACAACTGGTTCTATTCGCAGTGGTTTGAACACGGCTTGCATAACCTGCAACATCGGGCAACGAATAGTACGGTTTTGGAAAGAAACGACGGTACGGTCGTCTTGGCTTTCACTGTCGAATCGCAGGCGCCGAACGGTGCTAAGATCAAAGGTGGAACCAGTACGGGAAAAAATAGTATAGAGGAACTGACAGATAGGAGATTCGGGGAAAATGATTTCAAGTTTACGACGAATCAAATCTGGACCGTTTATCCTGACGGGTCTGTCGAGTTGCAGTCGAGCATCACTTCTAACCGTCCGAGTCTGGTATTGCCACGCCTAGGATATGTAATGAAAGTCCCGCAGCAGTATGCAGACTTCACTTATTACGGACGTGGCCCGATCGATAACTATGCTGACCGCAAGAGCGGACAGTTTATCGAACAGCATAGGAATACGGTGGCTGGCGAGTTTGTGAATTTCCCGAAACCGCAAGATATGGGCAACCACGAGGATGTACGCTGGTGTGCCCTGACCGATCCGGACGGCGAGGGTGCTGTGTTTGTGGCTACCGACCGTTTGTCTGTATCGGCTCTTCAATATTCTGCATTGGATTTGATTTTGGCTTCTCATCCCTACCAGTTGCCGGTTGCAGGGGATACGTATCTGCATTTGGATGCGGCTGTGACCGGGTTGGGTGGTAACAGTTGCGGACAAGGCGGACCGTTGGAACAGGATCGCGTCTTTGCCGGACATCATGACATCGGCTTTATAATCCGTCCTGCCGGAAAAGATGTAACCGTTACGGCAAATGTTGCACCCGCCGGAGAAATGCCGTTGACAATCATGCGTAATCGCGCCGGATCCGTTGAGCTCTCATCGGCTCGTAAAGACGCTGTGATTTGCTATACGACCGACGGGAAAGGAAAAGCGAAGGAATATTCGGAAGCCATACCATTCCGCAATGGTGGTACCGTAAAAGCCTGGTTTAAAGATAATCCGAAAATCAATGCAACGGCTTCTTTCAGCAAGATCGAGAGTATTCAGACGGAAGTGGTCTATACAAGCAGCGAAGAGGCCGGTTACGGAGATGCCAAGAACCTGACGGATGGTGATCCGAATACGATCTGGCATACGATGTTTTCCGTTACCGTTGCCAAATATCCGCATTGGGTGGACTTGGATGCAGGGGAAGTAAAACAGATCAAAGGTTTTTCATTCCTTCCCCGGCAGGACGGATCGAATGGTAATATCAAGGATTATTCGATCAGTGTCAGTCAAGATGGTAAAAATTGGGGCGAACCGATTATGAAGGGAACTTTTGAAAATAACCAGAAGGAAAAGAAAGTGCTGTTCGATCAGCCGGTCAAAGCCCGCTATATCCGTTTTACAGCATTGAGCGAGCAGCGCGGACAGGATTTTGCATCGGGTGCTGAATTGGTGATTTTGGCTGATTAATTGAACTTTATATTATGTGATGGAACAGGAGAGGAAGTCATTCCTTTCCTGTTTTTTTATACTTTGTGCCTTCGATATGTCTGTTATCTCATCATTTTTGTTTTTCTTTGTGGAAAAATTCAGACACGTGAATCTCATTATAGAACAAGGAAACACATCATCGAAAGTGGCTGTATACAATAAGAGGCATATGGAGGCTTCTTTTGTGTTTAAGAAATTCGACGTGGAGGTTGTCTCTTCTATCTTTAAGAAGTACCCGCTGACGAAAGGGATATTCTCGACAGTGATAGATAAAGATGACGAATTGGTTGAATACCTGGGAAGCAATCTTCGGAATTTTGTGTTTTTGGACGAAACGGTATCTCTTCCGATCAAGGTGCAATATAAAACGCCTAAAACGTTGGGTAAAGACCGGCTGGCTGCCGCTGTCGGGGCTAATTATCTGCAACCAGAAAAGGATTTGCTGGTGATTGACGCCGGAACAGCTATTACATATGAACTGATCGATGCTTCCGGTTCTTATTTAGGAGGGAATATTTCACCTGGAATGACAACCCGGTTCAGAGCATTGAACCTGTTTACGGAGAAATTGCCTTTGGTTGTCGAACAGGAATATATTCCTTTGGTCGGAACGGATACGGAAACAGCCATCCAGGCTGGAGTAGTAAATGGTATAGTGTGCGAGATGGATGGGTATATCGAAATGCTTCGGCTAAAATATCCTAACCTTTTGGTTTTTTTAACAGGCGGTCATTCGTTTTATTTTGAAAGACGACTAAAAAACTCCATCTTTGCAGACATTAATTTAGTGTTGACAGGATTAAACAGAATCTTAGAGTATAATGTTGAAGATTAATAAAGTACTAATAACAAGCGTTCTTATATTCATGCTGTTGCCTTTGATGGCGCAAAACAATACAAACTCGCCCTATACCCGTTTCGGGTATGGTGATTTGGGAGAACGTTCGTTCGGCGCAGGTCGAGCCATGGGCGGTGTTGGTTACGGATTACGTTCGCCGAAACAAATAAATCCGATGAACCCGGCATCATACAGTTGCATGGACTCCCTGACATTTCTCTTTGATTTTGGTGTAGCCGGTCAGTTGTCGTGGTTTGATGACGGAAATGCCCGTCAGAACGATATCAACGGAAACGTGGAATATATTGCAATGCAGTTTCCGATTCATCGCCGGATAGCCTTGAGTGTCGGTTTGTTGCCTTATTCTTATGTTGGTTATAAGTTTGGAGCTTTGCGTAACGACGAAGGAGTTACATTTACGGAAACTTATAACGGCTCGGGTGGTTTGAGTGATTTCTATGGAGGTGTCTCTATTGATATCTGGAAAAAACGTTTAGCCGTGGGAGCCAATTTCGGTTTCCTGTTTGGGAATATCAAGCATGAACAAGTTGTAATCATGAGTGGTGAAGGAACAGGAGCATATAATACGAACCGTAACCAGGAATTGAGGGTGCGTGACCTGAAAATGGATTTCGGATTGCAATACACACATCCGTTAAGCAAGACGGAGAGTGTGACGTTAGGTCTTGTTTTTTCTCCTAAAAAAAGTTTGCATGCAAAATCCTATCAATTGACTCAGTCTTATACATCTTCTGGTTCAGATGGAGAAGTTCTTCAGTCTGATACTATCAGCGGGAAAGCGTTTGCTTTGCCTAATTCGTATGGAGTGGGGCTTTCTTATGTGAAACAAAATAAATTAACGTTAGCAGCTGATTTTTCTTATGAAGATTGGGGAAAAATGCCTTACTTTGGGGAGAAAGATAATTTCAAGAATCGTTATCGGGTAGCGGTTGGTGGCGAATATATACCGGATTATATGCGCAAATCATATTTCAGCAGGATTCGTTATCGCGCAGGTGTCCATTATGGCAATTCTTATTTGCGTATGAACCGGACAGATGCCAATCCTTCCGGAGACGGTTATAACGAGATCGGAGCAAGCCTTGGTCTGGGGTTGCCGTTAATTGATAACCGTTCGTTGATTAACATATCGTTTGAGTATGTGAAAAAGAAACCGGAAGTGAAGATGAACATGATTGATGAACAGTATTTTCGTTTTACTGTGAATTATACGTTCAATGAAGCATGGTTTATGAAATTTAAGGTCGATTAACTAAATAGTTAACTTTAATAGAAATAAATATGAAGATCAAAGTATTATTATTGGCTCTCGGATGCTCTATGATGTCGTTCGGAGCTTATGCACAAAAAGGTGTGGATACTGGTACTCCGTTCGGTTCTGGTGAAGATAGCGTACGTTGTATTACCAATATCAGCTTGTTTGTCCCTTACGCCAAAGCAGGGAATTTCAAGGATGCTTATGAATTCTGGTATCAGGCTTATACCGAATGTCCGGGAGCTCATAAGGATATCTACTTGTATGGTGTGAGGATCATGGACTGGAAAATCAATACCGAGAAAGATCCGGCTAAGAAAGCTGCTCTTATCGATGATTTGATGAAGGTGTATGATACACGTGTGAAATATTTCGGTAATGACCGAAAGTATGGTAAGGACTGGATTGTTGCTCGTAAGGCTGCTGATTATATCCGTCTTAAGGGAGATGATGCAGATCCAAAAGTGTATTATGCTTGGTTGGGTGAAGTGATCAATGAGTTTGGTGAAAACTCTGAAGCAATGGGTGTGTCTTTGTATATGATGGGATCTCACCGTCAACTGTTGGCTGACCCTAATTTCAAAGAAACTTATTTGGAAGACTATTTGAAATGTTCAAAGATCATTGCAACTCAGTTAGCCGCAGCTCAAGCAGCAAATAATGAAAAAGAAGTAAAGAACCTGACTACCTACAAGTCAGCTATTGATGGTGGTTTTGCTGGAAGTGGTGCTGCTGATTGCGAAACATTGCAGAATATGTACGCTTCCAAAGTCGAAGCTGCAAAGGATGATTTGCCAGCTTTGAAAGAAATTGTATCTCTGCTGAGACGTGTCCGTTGTCAGGAAATCGATGCTTTTTATACAGCTGCAGGTTATGCCTATAAACTGGAACCGAGTGCAGATGCCGCTCTGGGTATTGCGAAACAGGCTGTAAAAGCTAAAGATTATGATAAGGCTATCCAGTATTTTGAAGAAGCAGCCAATATGGAAACGGATGCTGTATCAAAGGCTGAAGACTATTATCTGATCGGTGTACTGTTGTTCGAACAGAACAATATGTCAAAAGCAAGACAATATTGCCAGAAAGCAATCGAAACCAATCCTGATTACGGTGCGCCGTACATATTGATTGGCAATATGTATGCTAAATCTGCAAAATCTATCTATCCGAATGATGCCGTTTTGGCTAAAGCTGTTTACTATGCAGCTATCGATAAATTTGAAAAGGCAAGACAAGTAGATCAGAATGTGGCAGAAGACGCTGGTAAATTAGCTAATACTTATCGTGCTCACCTTCCTTCCACGGAAGAAGTTTTCATGCATCCGGATCTGGAAAAAGGAAAAACTTTCAAAATCGGGGGCTGGATTGGTGAGACTGTCACAATCAGATAATTATGATTAAGAACCGTTTTCTTTGTAAAACGAACGAACAAGGCATAACAACTATCTTTGTGGTAGTTGTTATGCTTCTTTTATTTACTGCCTCTTGTAATGGCGATAACAAGGAGGTTGTTGTGGTTGCTTTCGATCCCGAAACAACTTATACGTTGAGGACTACTGACTATACAACTCAGTTCTCCGATTCGGGGATTACACGCTATCGTGCTATCGCTAAAGAATTTTTGAAATTCGATAAGGCAAAAGAGCCGTTCTCATATTTTCCTGAAGGTATTTATGTGGAAAAATTCGATACTTTATTTAATATTGAAGCGAGTCTTAAAGCGGATACGGCTTATAATTATGAGAAGAAAGGACTATGGAAGCTGATAGGCAATGTGAGGGTTGAGAATCTGGAAGGGAAAAAATTTGAAACTTCCTTGCTTTTTTGGGACCAGAAAGAGGAAAAGGTCTATTCTGATAAATACATTCGGATACAAGAGGATGATAAAATCATAACGGGTATCGGATTCGAGTCGAATCAGAATATGACTCAATATAAAATATTTAATTCTCAAGGAGTATTCCCTGTCAGTGAATCGGTAACGACTGATTCAGCCCAAAATATTGTTCCGGTAGATTCTATGTCCATAGCTGCCAACCCTGCTATGGAGACTGTTCCGCAGAAGCAATCGGTACAGAAGGAAAAAGTGGTTCCACGAAAATTGGTGCCGGCCGAGATGGATAAAACGAAGTAATGGGTGCACTTACATACATATTAATATCATTGGCTTTTTCTGCATTCTTTTCAGGAATGGAGATTGCCTTTATCTCTTCCAATAAGTTACGTTTCGAACTTGATAAAAAGGAAAAAAGCTTGACGAGTAAGATTCTGGATATATTTTACCGGAACCCGCATCAGTTTATATCTACAATGCTGGTCGGAAACAATATAGCGTTGGTGGTCTACGGTTTGCAGATGGCGATTATACTGGAACCTCTTATTGCTCGTGTGGTAAATAACGAGGCACTGATTGTTTTGACTCAGTCTATTATCTCGACTATCCTGATATTGTTTACCGGAGAATTTATTCCAAAAACTGTTTTTAAATTGAATCCGAACTTTTCGCTTACGTTGTTTTCGGTACCATTGTTAATCATATATGTTGTTTTGTATCCGGTTTCTAAATTTTCTTCTTTGCTTTCTTTCCTGATTTTGAAAATTGCTGGTGTAAAGAATGTGACCGGTTCGACGCAACGGGCGCTGGGCAAAGTCGACCTTGATTATTTTATCCAGCAGAGCATTGAAGATGCGCCTCAAAATTCGGATATGGATACGGAGGTAAAGATTTTTCAGAATGCACTTGATTTTTCGAATGTGCGTTTGCGTGATTGCATCGTTCCCCGTACGGAAATTGTGGCTTGCGATAAGACGGCTGCTCTTGAGGAACTACGTTCCCGTTTTGTAGAGACTGGACTTTCTAAGATTCTTGTTTATAATGAAAATATAGATGATATTGTCGGATATATCCATTCTTCGGAAATGTTTAAAAATCCGGAAGACTGGACACAAAGTATCCGAAGCGTCTCGATTGTTCCGGAAACGATGGCTGCCAATAAATTGATGAAAGTCTTGATGCAGGACAAGAAAAGTATGGCTGTTGTGGTGGATGAGTTTGGTGGAACTTCGGGAATCGTAACCTTGGAAGATTTGGTGGAAGAAATATTCGGAGAGATAGAAGATGAGCACGATATCAAGTCGTATGTTGCCAAGAAGGTGGGAGATGACGAGTATCTATTGTCCGGTCGTATAGAGATCGATACGCTGAATGAGAAGTTTGACTTGGAATTACCGGAGTCAGACGATTATGTGACAATAGCCGGTTTTATATTGCATTTTTATCAGAAATTTCCGAAGTTGAATGAAACGATTGTAATTGATAAATATTCTTTTAAAATCATAAAAGTGACAGCTACGAAAATCGAATTAGTTCGTATGAAAGTAGTGAGTTAATTAAAAAAAAAGCATAAAAAGATGCGGCAATCTCTTTTTTTCGTATCTTCGTGCCCTTAAAATGTGGAATAATAAACTTTAAAATAGATAAAGATAAATGGCTACGCTGGAAAAAATCAGAAGCAAAGCAGGACTGCTGGTACTCGTTGTGGGGGTGGCATTGTTCGCTTTTATCATCGGTGACTTTTTAAACTCCGGTTCTACTTATTTCAGACAATCGCAGGAGACGGTTGCGGAGGTAGACGGAGAAGTTATTAAAATTCAAGAATTTCAGGATCGTGTAGACGAAATGACTGAAATGTACAAAATGCAGACAGGTTCCACCAGTCTGCCCGAAGAATACCAGACTCAAATCCGTCAGTCTGTATTCGATGGTATGGTACAGGATATCGTTTTGAATGAAGCAACTTCCGAGTTAGGAATGGGAGTAGGTCCGGAAGAACTGTTTGATATGGTTCAGGGTGAAAACATTTCTCCGATGATCCAACAGATGCAGATGTTTGTGAATCCGCAGACAGGTGCATTTGACAAAACTGCATTATTAAATTTCTTAAAGACTATCGACGACGATAATATTGCCAACTATCCCGTTGACCAGCAGGCACAGTTGTTGCAGGGGCGTCAGTTCTGGATGTTCTGGGAAAAGAATATCAAACGTCAGCGTTTGGAACAGAAGTATACAACTCTGTTGAGTAAGGCTGTTTCTGCCAACAAACTGGATGCAAAAGATGCTTTCGATGGCTCGGCTGTAAGCTCTGATATCGTTTATGCAATGCAATCTTATGCTTCTATTCCTGATTCAACTATACAGGTAAGCAAGAGTGATATCGAAAAGCTGTACAATCAGCGTAAGGAGTTGTTCAAGCAGAAAGAAGGAAAAGTAATCAAATATATTGCTGTCGACATCCGTCCGAGCAAAGAAGATTACGACAAAGCAAGTGCGGAGATCGAAGCATTGAAGAGTGAGTTGGCTACTTCTGAAAAAGTGGCTGATTTGGTGACGGAAAATTCTGAAATACCTTATATGGATGCTTTCTTTACAGAGAATGCATTAGATCCTGAAATGAAGCAATTTGTAAAGACTGCAAATGTTGGTGACGTATACGGTCCTGTTTTTGAAAACGATAAATACAGATTGTTTAAGTTGGTCGATAAAACCGTTGCTCCTGACTCTGTAAAGGTCAGTCATATTATGTTGGCAAATACAGGCGATGAAGCTGCTATCAAAGCAAAAGCCGATAGTTTGTTGAATGTACTGAAGAAAGGTGGTGACTTTGTTGCCTTGGCAAAGGAATATTCAGCTGACCAGGCTGCTGAAAAAGGGGGTGAACTGGGCTGGTTTACTGAAGCGACAGCTTTGAGAGGTGTAAATGATGATTTCAAAAAAGCTGTTTTCTCGACTCCGATCAATGACTATTCAATTGTAAAATCTTTGTATGGTACACATATCATCAAAGTTACCGATAAGACTGCAAATGTAGACAAATACAAAGTAGCAGATATTGATATGACCGTATCTCCGAGTACAAAGACTTATGGTAACATCTATAATGAATTGAACCAGTTCATTTCAAAGAACCAGAATATAGATAAATTGGATGATGCTGCTAAAGAGGCCGGTTATAACTTGTTGTCAAATGTAACAGTAACAGCTAACGACCAGTTGCTGGGTTCTATCAAGAATTCCCGTCCGGTAATCCGTTGGGCGTTCCAGAACAGCAAAGGCGATATTTCTGAAATTTTTGAATGTGACGATAAGTTTGTGATCGCAGCTATTCTGGGTACGTTGCCGGAAGGTTATCGTTCTTTGGAATCTGTTACTCCGATGTTGAAATCAGAGTTGATCGCTCAGAAGAAGGGTGAAAAGATCGCACAAGACCTGTCTGCTAAGAATTTAAGTTCTGTCGATGCTTATGCTCAGGCTATGAATTCTTCTGCAGATTCTGTTAAGTTCGTTAGCTTTGCAACACGCCGTATCGCAGGTATCGGGGTTGAGCCGAAGTTGAATGCAATGGTTTCCTTGGCTCAGAAAGATCAGTTGAGCGCTCCGGTTGTCGGCAACAACGGTGTATATGTATTCAAGGTATACGAACAGAACAAGGACGCCAAGAATTATGACGAAGCTGCTGAAATCAAAGCATTGGATGCTTCTAACGCTTACCGTTTTGGTTTCCAGGCTATTCAGTCATTGGTTAACAAAGCTGATGTGGAAGATAACCGTATCCGTTTTTATTGATCGTTGAACTGTTTGCGGCAGGAGAGACTGCCGTCCATTATAGGGAACCGCCAATCGCAACCGATTGGCGGTTTTTTTATATCTTTGCATGAAAGAAACACAGGAAGGATCATGAATGAGAAAAGACGTTTATTGGGAATGACTTTGGATGAACTGAAAGGAGTGGCTTTTGAAGCCGGACTTCCAGGCTATGCAGCTAAGCAGATGGCTGACTGGCTGTATAAAAAAAAAGTGACTTCTATTGCAGCGATGACGAATATAGCCTCGGCGAAACGTGCCTTGTTGGAGAAAAACTTTGAGGTGGGTGCCGTGCCTCCTTCCGACTTGATGAAGTCGGTGGACGGGACGATCAAGTATTTGTATCCTGCCGGTCCTGGTAATTTTGTTGAATCCGTGTACATCCCGACGGAAGACAGGGCGACATTGTGTGTTTCCTCCCAGGTCGGATGTAAAATGAATTGCCTTTTCTGTATGACCGGTAAACAGGGGTTTACCAAGAATTTGTCAGCTAATGAGATTCTGAACCAGATACAATCTTTGCCGGAAACGGAAGAATTGACTAATATCGTTTTTATGGGAATGGGCGAACCTCTGGACAATGTGGATGAACTGTTCAAAGTATTGGAAATCTTGACCGCCTCTTATGGATACGCCTGGAGTCCGAAGCGAATCACGGTTTCGACTATAGGGGTAGCTAAAGGGTTAAAACGGTTTCTTGAAGAGAGTGACTGCCATTTGGCTGTCAGCTTGCATTCGCCTTATCCGGACGAACGGCGATCTTTGATGCCGGTTGAAAAGGCTTTTCCTGCGTGTGATATTATCGAGACGATCAAGCAATATGATTTTACGCATCAACGTCGTGTTTCATTCGAATACATTGTTTTTAAAAATTTGAATGATGATCTTCAACATGCGAAGGCTTTGGTTTGTTTATTAGATAAAGTTCCCTGCAGAGTCAATCTGATCCGTTTTCATGCAATCCCTAATGTGTCGTTGGAAAGTTCGGACTTGGCAAGAATGGAGGCGTTCCGGGACACGTTGAATGCAGCTGGTATCGTTTGTACGATCCGAGCATCACGAGGAGAAGATATATTTGCCGCATGCGGGATGCTTTCTACGGCGAAGAAACAACAAAAAGAATAGAAATGGTTTCTTTTGAGGGAAAAGAAGCTATATTTGTATAACAAAAAAATTAAACGGGTATGAAAACACATTCTTTATTGATCAGCTTTTTAATGCTTCTTGTCATTATGGGAGCATGTAGTTCGGGCCCGGTGATGAGAAATGCTACCGGTTTCGCCTATGAAATTGTTGTGACGATGGATAAAGCTGACTGGGATGCTCCTGCCGGGAAGGCTATCAAAGCCGAATTGACTTCCGATATTCCAGGATTGCCACAGGCTGAACCTGCCTTTAAGATCACCTATGCGACTCCTGACCAGTTTAACGGTTTGTTAACATATGTGCGCAATGTTTTGATTGTTAGGATAGATAAGTCTCAGTATACGAAAGTTTCACTGAACTATGAGAATAATCGCTGGGCAAAAGGTCAGGTAGTGATGACATTGACAGCTCCTGACGATGCAGCCATTCTTGAATACGTAAAGGCTCATCCGCGGAACATAGTGGAATTTTTTACCAAGTGCGAAAGAAACCGTACGATCGGACAATTGGAGAAAGAGCATAGTCCAGTGGTTATGGATCACGTGAAGGACCGTTTTAACGTCATGTTGAGTGCTCCGGCGAATATGACCTATTTCCGTGACACGACAGGCTTTTTCTGGGCTTCCAATAATGCCAATACTGGGCGTACGGATATTGTTGTCTATGATTTCCCATATAAGGATGCTGATACTTTCACAGCTGACTATCTGATTGCAAAACGTGACTCTGTCATGAGGCTGAATATGCCGGGGACGTTTCCCGGATCTTATATGGCTACGGATACAGCTTGGGTAACTTATCATCCGACAACGGTAAATGGTAAATATTGTGGTGTGTTGCGCGGTTTATGGCATATGAAAGGCGATATGATGGGAGGACCATTTGTCAGTCATGCACGTTTGGACGAAAAGAACAACCGGGTTGTAGTCGTTGAAGGCTTTGTATTCGCCCCGGAGACGGATAAGCGCAATTTTATCCGCCGTGTCGAATCAGCATTGTATACCTTGCGTCTGCCTGGTGAATTTGAAGAAACACAGGTAGAGAAACTGGATGTTCCCGAAGAAAAGTAACAAAAGATTTGTGGTTTGTGATTTATGATTTAGAGCAGCGATGGAATAAATCATAAATCATAAATCATAAATCATAAATCAAAATATATGGAAGAACGATTGGTTAAGGTGGGCATAACCCACGGAGATATAAATGGTATCGGTTACGAGGTGATACTGAAAACATTGTCGGATACTCGTATAGCCGAACTTTGCACGCCGGTCATTTACGGCTCGTCAAAGATTGCCGCTTATCACCGGAAGGTCTTGGAATTGCCTGCTGTGAATTTAAGCATCATTGCACAGGCTGAAGATGCTGGGGTAAACCGGGTGAATATTATCAACTGTGTGGATGACGAGACTAAAGTAGAGTTGTGTCAATCTACAACTGCTGCCGGTGAAGCCGCTTATCTGGCTTTGGAGGCTGCCGTTACCGACTTGAAACGCGGTGCGGTGGATGTATTGGTAACGGCTCCGATCAATAAGCACAACATACAGAATGAACAATTTCATTTTCCCGGTCACACAGAATATCTGGAACAATGTTTCGGTGGTTTGGGAAAAAAGGCATTGATGATTCTGATGAAAGATAATCTTCGCGTTGCCTTGGTAACGGGACATATCCCATTAGCACAGGTCGCATCAAAGATTACCGTTGAAGATATTGTGTCCAAATTGCGTATTTTTAATCAGTCACTTAGGCAAGATTTCGGAATCATGCGTCCCCGTATAGCTGTCCTTTCTTTGAATCCGCACGCTGGAGATGCCGGATTGTTAGGTAAGGAGGAGGAAGAAATCATTATTCCGGCTATCCAGGAAGCAGAGAAGAAGGGAGTAATGTCTTTCGGACCGTATGCTGCTGACGGTTTCTTTGGTTCGCAAGTGTACGATAAATTCGATGGTGTACTGGCTATGTATCATGATCAGGGCTTGGCTCCGTTTAAAACGCTGGCGATGGATGACGGTGTTAATTATACGGCAGGTCTATCAATCGTACGGACTTCACCGGCTCATGGTACGGCTTATGATATTGCCGGTCAGAATGTGGCCTCTGAAGAATCTTTCCGTCAGGCCCTATATGCTGCATTGGATATTTACCGGAATCGTATCCGTTATCGTGAGGCAACAGCCAACCCCCTGCGCAAACAGTATTTCGATAAAGGAGGTGACAATGAAAAGCTCGACCTGACAAAAGAGGAAGACGAATAACCGGAAGCCCGGAAATCATTTGAATACTAAAAAGCCATTTCCTGCTTTATCCATAAAGCAGGAAATGGCTTTTTTTGTCCGTAGTCGAAAAGTAAAAGAGAGGTGTTTTTTTGTTGTAAGAGCCTGTTTAGTCGTTCGTTAGTTGAAGTTGTGTCATTCTTGTATTTTACTTAAGTATATAGTTGTGGATATGAGGCGGAGAGAGAGAATGCCCAAACTGAATCAGGACGAGAGTCCTTTTTACCGCCATTTTTTTTTTGATAGGAAAAGTTTGTGTAAGTTTGCGGTTTCAAAAGGATATTAAGTATTATGTTTAAGGATAAAACGATTGTGTATACATCAGGGACATTCGATATGTTCCATTACAACCATCTTCGGATGATAAATTATGCCCGCAGCCTTGCGGATATTTTGATTGTGGGGGTGAGTACGGATGAATTGGTGTCTTCTTATAAGGCGAAGCCGATCATTCCTTTTACGGAACGTCTGCAAATCATCGAAGCATTGAAAACTCCCGATATTGTCATTCCACAACATACGTTGGATCATTCCGAAATAGTCAAAAAGCTGAATATCGACGCTTTTGTCGTGGGAGACGATTGGTATGGCAAGTATGATTATTTGAAAGACTTGGGTGTTCAGGTATTCTATTTCCCTTACGGGACAGGAGTGTCCTCTTCCAACTTGAAGAAAACGATCCATGATTCATACGAAGCGAATTTGAAGTCTCAGCGGCAGTCCAAACCTGAATCTGTTAAAGGCTTCGGTGAAAAAGAATAAGGGTGATGGAAAAAAGGGTATTGATTACCGGAGGGACGAAGGGGATAGGCAGAGCGGTTGCCGAATGTTTGGCAAAAGCTGGCTACAGCCTGATTTTGACTTATGCTTCGGATAAAGATGAGGCTCTTCGGGTGGCAGACGGTTTGCTGCAGCAATACAAAGTGGAGGTTCTTACGCTTCAGGCCGATATTTCCGATCGGAAATCAATCGAAAAGATAGAATCATTTCTAACCGGGTGCTCTATGCGCTTGGATGCGGTGATCTTTAATGCCGGCCTGACCTGTCGTGACTCGTTTGAGGAATTGGATATAGTAGAATGGGAACGGGTGTTTTTTGCCAATGTGCATTTCCCTGTCTTCCTGTTGCAACGCATTGTTGGTTTGATTAATAAGGGAGGAAGCATTGTCTTTACCGGTTCTCTGATGGGGATACAGCCCCATTCGGTTTCACTGGTGTATGGCGTGACGAAGAGTGCCGTGCATGCGTTGGTGAAGAATATGGTGAAGTTCCTGGTTCCGTATGAGTTGCGTGTGAATGCTGTGGCTCCCGGTTTTGTGGATACCGAATGGCAGAAAACGAAACCTGCTGAAATACGTCGTAATATAGAGAACAAGGTTTCTTTAGGACGTTTCTGTGATCCGGAGGAACTGGCGGAAGTTTATAGAATGTTAGTAGAAAATAGTTATTTAAATGGCGAAGTGATCGTTGTCGATGGCGGTTATTCGTATAAATAGAAGATAAATGAGCGACTTGGATAAAGAGTACGAGGCTTCGTTGAAGTCGATAGAAACAGAAAACAAGATTGACCGGATTTTTTATCGTCCTATCGGCTTTCGTATCGCCCGTATGTTAAAGGGTACAGGTATTACGCCTAATATGGTGACTGTTGTGTCTATTTTTGTAGGGGCGGCAGTCGGTTTCTTTTTTTATCATGATGATCTGATTTATAATGTTTGCGGTATCCTGTTGCTGGTGTTTGCAAATATTCTGGACTGTGTGGACGGGCAGTTGGCCCGCCTGACGGGGATCAAATCGGCGATCGGCCGTATTTTGGATGGTTTTGCCGGAGATATCTGGTTTACGTGTATTTATGTCGCTTTCGCCCTTCGTCTGTCTCATGACTATGGAACGGACTGGTTCTTCGCATTGGCGGTTCTTTCCGGTTTGTCACATTTGGTACAGGCGAATATTACAGACTACTACAAGACACTTCATTTATATTTTATCAGCAAGGATAAAGGTGCGGAGTTCCAGTCGTTGGAACAGGTACGTGCCCGCCATAAGGAAATGAAGTACGGTATCAATAAATTCTTCTATTTCCTCTATCGTGGCTATACGCTTTTGCAAGTGAAGGCCACTCCGTCCTTACAGGGGATGCTTCGCAGTTTGCATGAGCGGTATGGAGATGATATTCCGGAAGATATCCGTATCCGTTTCCGCAAGCAGAGCAAGGAGCTGATGCACATGGTAGACCTTTTGACTTTTAACGGACGTACAATCGTGATGTTCGTCGTGGTTCTGGTCGGTGAGGTCTGGGTTTATTTCTTGTATGAGATAATTGTGTTGAACATCGTTTTGCTGCTTGCCATGAGAAAGCACGAACAGATGTGTGCAACATTCTATAAATAAGAATTTATGAAAGAGAGCGTAGTAGACATACATGATTTACAGGAAGCTGCCCCGTTCTTTAAAAGTCGTTTCGGCTCTTTTCTGGGGAAAGTGCTGATCAAATGGTTGAGTATCGATAAGGTAAATAAGGCTCATGCCCATAACTGCCATTTGCGGGGAGCGAAGTTCACAACGGCCTTGCTGAACGACCCGTTGATCGATATTAAATATGATCTGCATAACGCTGAGGTGCTGGATCATCTGCCCGAAGGCGCTTTCGCTACTGTTTCGAACCATCCTATCGGATCGATAGACGGGATTATGTTGATCGATATATTCGCTTCACGCCGTCCGGATTTCAAAGTAATGGTAAACGGTGTATTGACCAAAATCGGGGCCATGGGAGATAATTTCGTGTCCGTTAAGCCAGACTCCAATAACCAGGGGGCTAATCTGAAGAATATAAACGGGGTCCGTATATCCCTGCAACAACTGAAAGAGGGGCATCCGATGGGCTTTTTCCCTGCCGGGGGGATCTCGATGTATAATAAGAAGACGAAGAAGATACAGGATTTGCCCTGGACGCACAGCGTGATTCGTCTGATCCGGAAAGCGAAAGTGCCTGTATATCCTGTTTATTTCGATTTCCTGAATTCACGCTTTTTCTATTGGCTGGGTCGGATTGACTGGCGTATCCGTACGTTGCGCATACCAGCCGAGGCCTTTAACAAGCGCGGGCGTACGGTCGATGTTTATATCGGCGAGCCTGTTTCTCCAGAAGAAATCCAAAATATTGCCAACGACAAAGATCTGGCCGAGTTTTTATATCAACGTACGTACGCTGCTAAAAAATAACAAACCTGTATAGAAACCGCCTTCGGATTTCGGTTAATTGGATTAAGATTTGTAATTTTGGCAGATAAAACTGAAATAATTACAGATAGTAGAAGAAATATGATAAAGGTTGACGTGCAGCAGATAAAACAGCGTTTTGGAATTATCGGTAATAATGCCGGGCTGAACCGGGCTATCGATGTTGCCCTACAGGTCGCTCCGACAGATTTGTCTGTGCTGATTACCGGTGAAAGTGGTGTCGGTAAAGAAACTTTTCCTCAGATTATACATCAGAACAGCCCGCGTAAACATGGACAATATATAGCAGTGAACTGTGGTGCCATTCCCGAAGGCACGATCGACTCGGAATTGTTTGGACATGAAAAAGGCTCTTTTACGGGAGCGTTGTCTGACCGTAAAGGTTATTTCGAGGTGGCGGATGGCGGGACGATCTTCCTGGATGAGGTGGGAGAGTTACCCACTCCTACACAGGCACGTTTGTTGCGTGTCTTGGAGACGGGAGAGTTTATCCGTGTCGGTTCATCCAAAGTCCAAAAGACAAATGTCCGTATTGTCGCGGCGACGAATGTCAATCTGACGCAGGCCGTAGCAGAAGGAAAATTTCGTGAAGATTTGTTTTACCGTCTGAGTACGGTGCCTATTCAGGTCCCTCCCCTGCGCGAGCGTGGTGAGGACATCATCTTGCTTTTCCGGAAATTTGCCAGCGATTGCGCGGAGAAGTACCGGATGCCGCCGATCCGTTTGGATGAGGAAGCCCGCCAGTTGATGCTTTCCTATCGTTGGCCGGGGAATGTCAGAGAACTGAAAAACATAACGGAGCGTATTTCTGTTATCGAGGAAAACCGGGATATCACCGCTTCAGTGCTTCGCTTGTATCTACCCGATCTGAATATCGAGAAATATCCGGTCCTAGTCAAACAGGATTCCGATCAGAAGATATTCAACAGCGAACGGGAGATTCTATATCAAGTGCTGTTTGACATGAAGAAAGATGTCAACGAACTTAAGAAGCTGGTACACGACATCATGGGAGGCAAGATGCCAATCGAGATGCCGGAAGAGCCGGCGGCTTATCCCCATCCGATCCATACTGTTCATCCGGTTCCTTCTATTCAGGAAGCCGAAGCAGTGGAAGAGGAGGAGAGCATGTCGCTGGAAGAAGTCGAGAAAGAGATGATCCGAAAGGCCTTGGAGAAACATAACGGTCGCCGTAAGAATGCCGCTGCCGACCTGAAGATATCGGAACGGACACTTTACAGGAAAATAAAAGAATATAATCTGGAATAAAAGATGTTGAAGATTAATAAGATATGGCTTTTCTGCCTGATCGGGCTGATTGTGACGGCTTGTTCGATCTCCTATAAGTTTAATGGAGCTTCTATTGATTATACGAAGGTCAAGACGATCACGATCAAGGATTTCCCGAACCAGGCTCCGTTAGTCTATCCGCCCCTTTCGCAAAAGTTTACGGAAGCATTGAAGGATATTTATATCCGTCAGACCCGTTTGCAGTTGGTGGGGAGCAACGGCGACTTGGACCTGGAGGGTGAAATTACGGGCTATGACCTGACTCCTATGGCTGTAAAAGAAGATGCTTATGCCTCGCAGACCAAGTTGACGATTACGGTTCGGGTTCGTTATGCCAACCGGGTGAATCCGGATGAGGATTTTGAGCAGAGCTTTTCGGCATACCGTGAATTCGATGCGACTCAGATGTTGCAACAGGTACAGGACCAGTTATCGGAAGAGATTATTGACGAGCTTGTCGATCAAATTTATAATGCAACGGTTGCCAACTGGTAAAAATGAAAGCTGCTGATCTATATCGACTAATGGAGAGCCCGGCCCTGCTGACTGAGGATACACTTCAGCAGTTAAAGCAGATCGTCGATGAATTCCCATATTTCCAGATTGCCCGGATGCTTTACCTGAAGAACCTGGCGGTCTTGAACGATATACGTTTTGGCGCAGAATTGAAGAAGATGGCAATCTATGTCCCTGACCGTAGGAAGTTGTTCACCCTGATAGAAGGTGAACGGTTCGGTTTGCAGCTCCAGTCAGCGAAAGAGGAAAATCCAACCCGTGAAGATGCTTTTTCACTGATCGATGCTTTCCTGTCCAATCGTGAGGAGGAAGAACCGAAGACGGATGCGTCTCTTCTGTTCCTGCCGTCCGTTTCGTCGGATTACATCTATTGGTCATTGACGAAGGAAAACGGGCAGGTGGAGGAAAAAGAAGAGGAAGAAGAAGTCCGTTTGCAGCATCACGATCTGATCGATTCTTTTATAAAAAATGAAGAACAGCGGACTCCCGGCAGTGGTCTGAACCTGGATATGGAGACAACCGGAGCACCTGTTCCCGGAAATCTGGCGGAGTTGGAGGAGAACCAGCATAAACCGTTGGATGACTCCTATTTTACGGAAACATTAGCTCATATTTATGTAAAACAGAAGCGATATGAGAAGGCATTGCAAATAATTAAAAACTTAAGCTTGAAATATCCAGAAAAAAATGTTTACTTTGCAGACCAAATCAGATTTCTGGAAAAGTTGATTATTAACACTAAAAAATAAAACAAAGATGTACGTATTTATTTCTATCTTAATCCTGATCGCATCTATACTATTGATCTTGATTGTATTGATTCAGAACTCGAAAGGTGGAGGTCTGGCTTCAGGATTCTCTTCTTCCAACCAAATTATGGGGGTACGCAAAACCACAGACTTTCTTGAAAAAGCAACCTGGACTCTTGCCGGCACTGTTGTTGTTTTAAGTATTGTGATTACTGCTTTTATTCCGAGAGCTCAGCACACGAATCAGTCTGAAATCAAAGAACAGATAAATAATGCCGTAACAATCGATCCGAATACGGTTGCTCCTGACTTTGGCACTGCCCAGCAACCTGCGACAGCTCCCGTTTCTTCTTCTGAAGAAGAAGCTCCAGCTAACTAATAGAAAACGGATTTTCGATATAATGAAGAGGTTTCCTGCAACAAGGATGCCTCTTTTTTTGTTTTGTTTGATAGAATTATCGATAAGTGGATAGAATTAATTTATCATGGACGATACATATTTCTTCGTATCTTTGTCGTTACAGGCGGATAGGCCTGTCTTAAATCGTAAACAAATATGGACATGATTAACTTTGATGGATTGTTGATAGGTATTGCTACCTTTTTGATTATCGGGCTTTTTCATCCGGTTGTGGTGAAAGCGGAATATTATTGGGGCACGAAATGCTGGTGGATCTTTCTTGTTTTGGGAATAGCGGGAACTGTCGCTTCCCTGCTGGTTGAAAGCGTTTTCGTCTCGGCTATCTGCGGCGTCTTTGCCTTTTCCTCTTTCTGGACGATAAAGGAAGTTTTCGAGCAGGAAGAGCGCGTCTTGAAAGGCTGGTTTCCAAAGAATCCCAAACGTACTTATCCGGAGCAAAAGCCTTAATCAGGATTTTCAAGCAGAAGAACTGGTTACGATATCTTACCGACACCGCCTAAAACCAATCCTCAGGTAACCGGTAGACTAAGCCGTTTCATGCCATCAACTAAGTCAAAACACCCCAGAAACTAAATGATAACATATCGTAAAGTATCTGTTGGTAGTTACTATTTATAGACGATACGTAGTACTACCAATAGACGATATGTGGTACTACGTATCGTCTATTGGTAGTACTACATATGAATAATATGAAGTATGTCTTGAATTAGTTTACTATGACTTTTGAGATAGTTTACGGTATGTTACGGATCAGTTGCTCCATGAGAACAGGCGATAGTGTCGGGGCTTTTTATGTATTTCCGTACATTTCAGGAAAGACTGAACCAACTTCAGATATTATCCGTACCTTTGTCACGTTAAATATTATTCGTATGAAAACAAAGAAAAAAGATTCATTTATGGATTACATCAAAGCGAACCGAAAAGGAAGTAGGGAAGCGGAGATTGAGAATCACGGTCATCCGGTCAGTTTCAACCGGGTACATGTATCGAAAAAGGTTTATAACCGTAAAAGAGATAAGGCAGATGCCCGGAGGCATCTGCCTTATTTGTACATTGTCGTTTGCGACAATTAGTGCTGGTGGTTGTGTACCGGATATTTTTCCTTAAACCACTCAACCAATTTTCCGTCTTTGAAACTTAACAGGTAATACCCTTCCGTATTTTCAGTCATGGAAGCTGTCTTGTAGCTGATGGTTTCGATCGAACCTTCGGAGGTCATGCGGGCACCTGCCGATTCGAAATCTTTTCCCAATATGGAGATCACTTTCTTTTTGGTCATGCCTAATTCGATGTCTTTCATCTTGCTATCCATTTGATAGGGTTGCATGAGCGTTCCGCAACTTGTCAGCAGGAATGTGGCCAGTAGTACATACAGCCATTTCATCTTTTTCATATATCCTTGTTTTTGTAGTTAGTAAACACAATGACAAAAGTAGTGATATTCATTGAAGAAAGGAGTGTTTTTACTTCAATATCATTAGAAAATGAAAGATGAAACCAATCAAGGGGGCAAGTCATATACATATATGGCATCTTCAGTGTCTCCGTCTACGGCATATAGTTTCTTTTCTTTTTCGGATATCGTCCCAATAGATGATGGATGGATCCTTCCAAAGAAATGTAAATAAATGCAGACTGCCAAATAAAAAAAGAGGAAAACCTTTCGATTTTCCTCTTCTTGAGAGCGGAAGACGGGGCTCAAACCCGCGACCCTCAGCTTGGAAGGCTAATGCTCTATCAACTGAGCTACTTCCGCAATTAATTTGTGGGCAGTGATGGATTCGAACCACCGAAGGCGAAAGCCAGCTGAGTTACAGTCAGCCCCATTTGGCCACTCTGGTAACTGCCCCCGTTATTTTCAATTGCAGTGCAAAGGTACGATTATTTTTGAAACCTGCAAGCGTTTAGGCAGAAAAATTTACCATTTTAAGAGCTGTTACTGCCGCTTCATCTCCTTTGTTTCCGTACTTGCCACCTGCACGGTCTTCGGACTGTTGCATAGTGTCTGTCGTTAACAAGCCGAAAATGAACGGAATATCGTACATAAGATTTAATTCTGTAATGCCATGCGTAACGCCTGAACAGACATAATCGAAATGAGGAGTATCGCCTCTTACGACGCAGCCCAAAACGATAACGACATCCACTTCTTTTGTTTCAGCCATTTTTTTTGCGCCAAAAGTCAGTTCGAAGCTGCCTGGTACTCGTTTTACAAATATGTTTTCGGCTTTGACACCATGTTTTTCCAATGTGTTGCAGGCGCCTTCCAATAGCTTTTCGGTGATGTGCTTGTTCCATTCCGCTACGACGATTCCGACAGTCACTTCCGATCCGTCAGGAACGCTGTTAAAGTCGTACTCCGATAAATTCTGATAAGCTGTTGCCATATTTTTTGTTCTTAAAAGAAGAGGATGCCTTGTTTGACGAGACATCCTCTTATATGATTATAATAATGTGTATACGTTATTTGTTCAATGCCGAAGCACGGGTGATATATTTGTCGATATCGGAAGCTTCCATTGAATTGAAGTATTTTTCCTTAATCGTCGTGTATGCCTTAACAGCATCGCCATATTGTTTCAAACTTTCATAAGCGATACCGGCTTTCTTCAGGTAAGTCGGGCTGATCACTTCGTTGCTTGCCTGCTTGGCTGCTTTTTCGAAATAGCTGATACCTTCTTTTACGTTGCCCATATTTACATAGCAGTCACCGATCAGGCCCGTGATAGCCGGCGAGATCATGTCGTCGCTGCCGCTGAAAGATTTCAGCAGATCCAATGCTTTTTCATTGTCGCCCATCTTGAAATAGCAGATACCGGCATAAGCCTTTGCCAAGTTACCGGCCGATGTGCTTCCGTATTGGTCGATGATAGCTTCGAATCCTTCATAATCCGCACCGTTTCCGTTCAGTGCCAGGTTGAAAGAGTCTTTTGCAAAATATTGTTCGCCTTTGAACATAGCTGCTGCGGCTTTTTTCTCCTGCGGAATCAAATATCCGTGCTTGATACCCAAAACAGCTCCAACAACGAGAGCGAGTGCTATAATACCATAAATGATTTTCTTTGAATTGTTTTCAATGAACTGCTCCGATCTCGAAACAATTTCTTCGACCTCTAACTCTTTGTTGGTGTCTTTTTCCTTAGTAGCCATAATGTTTTATAGTTGTTATTATTTTATCACTGTTTTATGCCTGTGGCAATTCAAGTCGCAAAAGTAGTTTTTTTTACTGAGAAAATCTATACTTAGAAGTATATTTTTTAATTTTGTGCAACTAATATAGCGTGGATGATACTTAAAAAGCTTTCTATACTCAATTATAAAAACATTCTCCAGGCAGAAGTTTCTTTCTCTCCCGAAATAAATTGTTTTTTCGGGAATAACGGAATGGGAAAGACCAATCTGTTGGATGCCGTTCATTATCTCTCTTTTTGCAAAAGCCATATCAATACGCCCGATTCCCAGCTGATCAACAACGGTCAGGATATGTGCGTGTTGCAAGGTAACTATGACTATGAGGGGCGTGAAGAGGAGATCTTTTGTGCTATCCGTCGCCGGCAGCGGAAACAGTTCAAGCGGAATAAAAAAGAGTATGACAAACTGTCGGAGCATATCGGTCTGTTGCCATTAGTGATGGTTTCGCCAGCCGATTCGGAACTGATACAAGGCGGGAGCGAAGAACGTCGCCGCTTTCTTGATGTGATTATTTCGCAGCAGGACAAGCCTTATCTGCATGCGTTGATACAATATAATAAAGCCTTGCTTCAGCGGAATTCGCTGTTGAAGGACCAGTGTACCGACGCTTCCCTTTATGAAGTGCTGGAAATGCAGCTGGACATGTACGGCCGGATGGTGTACGAGAAGCGGCAGATGTTGGTGAATGATTTTATCCCGATCTTCAACGAATATTACCAGACGATCTGCCGTTCGACCGAACAGGTCGGTTTGCGGTATATCTCCCAGCTGGAGAAGGGGAGCCTGGCGGATATGCTGGCTGCCAATCGGGAACGTGACCGCATACTCGGTTATACCTCGACCGGTATTCACAAGGATGAACTGGAGATGACGTTGAACGGCCACCTGATCCGCCGTGTCGGTTCGCAAGGTCAGAACAAGACGTATTTGATTGCCCTCAAGTTGGCTCAGTATGTGTTTCTTTCCTGCAGGGGGCAAGCGCGTCCGATCCTTCTGTTGGACGATATTTTCGACAAGCTGGATGCCGACCGGGTGGAGCAGATCGTCAAGCTGGTGAGCGGCGACCAGTTCGGGCAGATTTTCATTACTGATACGAACCGGAAATATTTGGACGCCATCCTGCAATCGATCAATCACGGCTACGCTCTGTTCAGGGTCGAACAGGGTGAAGTGCAACCGATGGAGGATGCGGAATGATGCACCGGAATGCACAGACGTTGGGCGATGCGATCCGGGAGTTTTTCGAGGATAATGCTGAGTTGAGGGGGAAGATACTGGAAATCCGTGTCATACGGGCTTGGGGCGAGATACTGGGGCCGATGGTCGCTCAGTACACTCGTAATATATATGTAAAAGACAAAGTGCTGTATGTATCCCTCACTTCTTCCGTCTTGAGAAGTGAATTGGTGCTGTGCCGGGAACGTCTGGTGAAGAGCCTGAACGATTATGCCGGTTCGGAAGTTATACAAGATATAGTTATCAGATAAAAGAGTTGAATCATTATGGATGCAAAAAAGATAGAAGAAGTTCCGTTTGAAGAGGTTTATGAAGTGGAAAAGTATGGTACATACTATTCTGAAAATAAATTCTGGCAAAAAGTACAACGGGTTGCAAAGAAAGTCGGTGCGACGGTGATACGCCCTGTCTTCCAGCTTTATTATCTGCTGCACGATAAAGATGTTCCGTTACAACATAAGGCTTATATCATAGGAGCTTTAGGCTATTTTATTCTGCCGTTCGACCTGATACCGGAAGGTCTTCTTCCGGTGATCGGCTTTACTGACGATGTAGCCGTGATGGGACTTGTCCTGAAAATCGTGAAGGATAGCATCACACCGGAGATAAGAGCCAAGGCGGATGCTAAGGTTATGGAGCTGTTGCAAACGGATAAGATCTGAATCACAATATTTCTTTTTCAGTTATGATCAAGTCCATTTTCCGGTCGAACGGCTCGGCCGGAATCTGATCCTTTAACTGGAAGTCATAGCAGATTCCGATTTTAGGAACATCCAGTGTCGAAAGCAGTCGGTCATAAAATCCTTTTCCCCGTCCGAGGCGGTTATGCTGGCGGTCGAAGGCGACACCCGGAACAATGATCAGGTCTATTTCGCTTTCCGGTACGGCTTCACAATCTTCGCTTGGTTCCAATATCCCGAAAACACCCGTTTTGAGTGATTCTTTTCCTGCATACAAGAGCAATTGAAGATCATTCCCTTTTATAAGAGGGAGCAATAATCTCTTTTTCCGGTACCATTTTTCGATCAGTCCGGCAGTCTGCACTTCGCCGGGGATGGCATGGTATAGTGCAATGCACGAAGCTTGCTGGAAGAGGTCTGTCTCTTCCAACTGGTCCATTATCTTAGCAGAGAGATCCAGCAATGTAGTCTTCGTATATGATCTCTTTAAGGAAGCCATATCCTCTCGAAACGTTTGTTTGGCTTTGCGCAATTCCATTGGGCGTATTGTTTTTGTTCTCCAGTACCGGGAATGATTTGCCTTCGTTCAGGACTTTGACGGCGCGTTTCAGCGTGATGTCATCGTTCTGGAATATTGGATAGAAGCCGGCTTCGTCGAAGAAGTTACGGACGATGTAGGCCTGGATCTGTTTCTCGATCAGTTTGCCTGATATGTTGATCAGGTGCGGACGTTTCTTGATCCCTTTTGCTGCGGCATAATTGGTGAAATCGGAAAGCAGCGGTTGTTGTTGCAGGTATTTGTGTAAGTCCTGATAGGTCTTGAAAGAAGCTAACTTGTCGTAATTGCGATCCGAGTATTCGAGTGCATATAGGTTCAGCATTCCGGAATTGACTACGTTGGAGAAATAGGAAGTCACACCGCTTGTGTCACGCGGGATGAAGATATCCGGCATGATACCGCCGCCGCCGTAAACGGGGCGTCCCATCACGGTTTCGTATTTTTCGCTGTTGTTCAGCTTGATGCTGTCGGCAGAATCAAATTCACCGTGCATGAAACGTTGGTAGATGTCCTGTTCGTATTCGCTGTCTTTACCCAGTTCGTACTTTTTCTGGATACAACGTCCAGACGGCGTGTAATAGCGTGCGATCGTCAGGCGGATTTCCGAACCGTCGCTTAACTGGATCGGCGACTGGACCAAGCCTTTTCCGAAAGTACGGCGGCCGATAATCAGCCCGCGGTCATTGTCTTGGATAGCTCCGGAGAAGATTTCACTGGCGGAAGCCGAGAACTCGTCTGTCAAGACTACAATCGGAGCATCCTGGCAAGTACCTGTGCCGTTCGTATAGACATCGTTGCGCGGGAATGCTTTTCCTTCCGTGTATACGATCAGGCGGCCTTCCGGCATGAATTCGTTTACCATATTGATGGCGGCATCCATATAACCGCCCGTGTTACCGCGAAGGTCGATCACGAATGAGGTACAGCCTGCCTGTTTCAGCTTGGCGATTGCCGTGATAAATTCATTATAAGTGGTACGGCCGAATTTGCTTACCTTGATGTAGCCGATTCCTTTGCTTACCTCGTAAGACACGTCGACCGAACTGACGGGGACATCGCCGCGCGTCACGTCGAAATACAACAGTTCCGGTTCGTTTTTACGTTTTATGCCTAACTTGACCGTACTGTTCTTCGCACCACGCAGAGTCTTCATGATGACTTCCTGGTCACTTTTGTTGCCGGCATACAGGGAGTCGTTGATCGTGATGATACGGTCGAAGGGCTTCAAGCCGGCCTTCTCTGAAGGTCCCCCCGGAATGACGTTGATAACCAGGATGGTATCGGTCTGCATATTGAATGAAACCCCGATGCCGCTGAACGATCCTTCCAGGTCTTCATTTGCCCGTTGGGCGTCCTTTGCCGGTATATACACGGAATGCGGGTCCAGTTCGCTGAAGACCTTAGGAATGGCATCTTCCACTAATTGTTTCATATCGACTGTATCGACATACTGTTCGTCGATAATGTCGAGGATGGCATTGATTTTATTTCCACTGGAATAAATATGCCTCTTTCCTTGTGTCAGTCTGAGGTAATGATTCCCTACAAATATCCCGAGAGCAATACTTAATGCTATAATCACAGGCAACCATACGGCCAGCCTTTTATTCTTGTCCATAAAACGTATCTTTAGTCGTTTATTTCTATATAATCTATAATAACACCGGCGCGACGTAATAGGTTGCAACCATCTTCCACCCTATATTTTTCAGAGTATACCACCCGCTTGATCCCAGACTGGATGATGAGCTTGGCACATTCGATGCAAGGGGCGGAGGTGACGTAGATCGTTGCACCTTTGCTGCTGTTGGACGAAGCGGCCACTTTCGTAATGGCATTGGCTTCCGCATGCAGAACGTAAGGTTTGGTGACATTGTGTTCATCTTCACAAACATTCTCGAAACCGGATGGCGTACCGTTATATCCGTCAGAAATAATCATTTGGTCTTTTACTATCAGTGCCCCAACCTGGCGTCTCTTGCAATACGAATTTTCCGCCCATACGGTCGCCATCCTGAGATAGCGTTTGTCCAATTCGAGTTGCTTTTCCTTCTTATCGCACATCGTCTTCTGTTTTTTATATACCTTATTATATAACAGCAGGCAAAGGTACATATATTTGGGATAAATGGAATAGGTTCGAAGTTTTTTTGTGTCGGCAAGTGTGATAAAATTATATACTGGATAACCGTGGCCGGATGCTGGTGTAATTTGATCGGAGCCGAATGCAGATAATCCGGAGGTTTCTCCGCATCTTACTCAAAAAGATTGCCGAAGCAGGAGGAGAGATCGTCTAGCAGGGAATGTCTTGGTTCGGATTGCATAGTCATTGTTCGGACTATATTTGTTTCGAAATCGACGACTGAAACAAGAAACTAATTCGTAATTTTAAAGCCAAAGCCAATATGGAAGTACCGGCTGATTTGGGCATTAACCTGATTGGAAGTCTGAGCCGAATGCGTGCCGCGTTGTCATTTCGGATTGTTGGGTCGCAATTTGGGGATGATAATGAAACCTCTCACTTAAGTCTTGTCTGTCCCGATAGTGGAGATAAGAGTTTGTTAACCTTGTATTAACCTGAAATATAATTATTATGACTGATAGGAAGTTTTACCTATATAGCTTGTTCCTATTGTCGGTGTTGTTGGGAGGATGATGAAGTGGGAAGAACGCTAAGAACTGAAATGAACGATGCCTTTTTTGAGTATGCCGGAAGTGAATTGGCCGTTATCGAGATTACTGCCGGTCTACGGCAATTGGACGAGGAAAAAGGTTTCAGTGCTTCTTTTGTGGACAACTATGGTTATCCGGTTTGGAATGAATCTAAAATCATACCGATCGATTCGGAGGAGGCGCTTGTCGTGTTGCCGGTCAAATCTCGTCATGAGAATAAGATTCCGGCATTGTGGATATTTTTGGCTCATGACAATGTCGTCTCGAATGTGGTGCTGACGAAAGAAATGGCTGGTAATTCGGGGATGGACTGGGAATGGGGGTTTGATTATTTCACTCAGAAGATGTATCCTGAAACAAGTAGTTCGAAATATCATTTCCACGAGCTTGATGAGGACCCTTTGGTTTCCGTATCGGAAGATGCGTTGCAGACCCGTTCCGGTGTTTTGGTGACCTATTGTGTCGATTATACGGTCGAAGTCGAATTTCAGGGGCAAGTCGCCAGTTTGTCCGGGACTCATTGCTGGAACGAATATTACAGTACGCATGATTTCGAGATGATCGACCATATCGACCATCCCGCCAATACGACAATCGATGAGATTTATGTATATAATCAACAAAGTTGGGGTGGAGGCGGAACGACAGGGACAAGTCCATTCGGGAAAACACCAGAGGAACGTTTTGGCCGTGCTTGTAAGATCGGCGATGGAATCATGGAGGAATATAAAGGAACTTTGATATCGGCAGTGGATTATTTCGCGACGACTCCTCTTTATAGCGATTTGTACGGAATATTGGCTACGCGGGTTACAAAGATCACATTTCAAGTGGATCCACTTATAGGGACTCCGGCTCGATATGATGGGAAAACGAATACGATTTCTTTTCGGACAGTAACTGATATCATAGACTATAATACGAATGAAGAATTGGTTCATGCAGCTCAAAAGGTCATGTATGGAAGTAAAATGACGAATGATATCAAGAATTTTGAATTTGAGGCGAAGGTTATACAGGATATAGTTTCTGAACGATTGGGGTTTAGGCCTTTTAGAGGGAATTGGGGGTTGTCGGATCCTTTTGCCTCTGGATATGAGGATTTTATTGAATTGTTAGGAGCTAAAAAAGAATTGACGGAAAAAGATCTACAAGTATATTTTGAGTTATTGTCTGATTGGTCCAATCCGGAATACAAAGGGGATATAGAATTTTCGATATTACCGATATTACTTATGACTTATATTGTTTTTTAATAAAATATTTACAATGAAAAAAATATTATTATCCATAGTTGCTTGTTTAAGTTTAACAGGAGAACTTCTGGCACAGAAAACTTCTGATTTTGCTTATTTTCAGGTTGTTAGCGTGTTGAATAGTGGTAAGGTGGTTTTAGAACCTTTTTCTTCACCAAAACGTGTAGGTCCTATTGGAAATTATGATTCGACTCCAGAAAATAATCGAGGATATCGTCTTTATCGAATGAGAGTTAAGAATTTACTTGAAATGTATTGCAAAAGTCGGAACTGGTTCCCTAAAAAGGAATGGTTGGAAAAATATAATCTTAGTTATAAGGGGGGTAAAACGAAATGCGTAAAAACAGTATAGAGTAAAACAGGCTTGTTTCAACTGAAAAACAACAGGTTAGCAATACAGTTAAAGAACTGATCAAGAAAAACGAAACGCGCAAAGAGTTTAATTGAGTCGAACTGCATTTTAATTTTGAATGGGGTTTGAACGGTTTTTTTGAACGCAAGTTTAATTGGACGGTAGATTTGGTTTAATATGGGGCCTGCATGGGCGCAAATGAGGCGCACGGGCGTTTTGTTGGCTCGGTTGATAGTTTGTTCGCAGAAAGAATGAAGAGGCTTGAAAAGGGCCTCTTTTCTTTTGTCTTGTTGTGGGTTCGATTGGTTAAATCTGTTGACAGATTATTCTATATAAGTGCTATTTAGTATATTTGCGAGAAAGAAAATACTAAATGCGTTATGATAAAGGTTATCCATGTACATTTGCTCTACGAGAAGAAGAACTACTATTTCGGCTCGATTTCGGCTATCTTTGACGTGCTAACGGAGAAAGAGATAGGCATTACCAAAAACAGTCTTCTGCACGCTGGTATGACCGACGGGAGTTGTAAGATCACCAAACGGGCAATGATCATTCAATCTCACCTGATAAGAGGTGGTAAGTAGTTGTTTTATTAGTTTTTAAGTCGTTTTTGAACGGCTTTCTATTGAATAGCGGGTTTCCTGCCGGTTTGAACGGTCGGAAATACCGCTTTTTTCATGTTGGGGATGCACTTGGGGGTGCGTTTGGGGATGCATTTTATGGAGTACAAAAACGAAATGTATTAAAAGGGGGTGCATTTGGGGATGCACAATCCTATACTTTTTATGTTGATTAGGCAATACATATTACCTAAAAACATGAAAAAAGTATGCCATTTCCATGTTTTCGTGTGGGTATATTTTGTAATCTGATAGTATTCCATGATACATAACATTGTATAAACATCAATAAATAAATCCGTTATGCAAATTACCTCCTACAAACCGTATTCTTTTCGTTTTTACTTCCGTATTTGTATCGCTCCGTTACTATACTCCTTCGTTACGCAACCCAATACAAGATAGATATGCCTAATCTCCTCTTTGGGAACAGAGAATGGGGCGTGTATCAGATTTCCATCCGGGTAGGTTTCCCGATTGGTACTGTAAGCCATAAAGTGGTCGCCTTTATTTTGAAGTTGTTTGGTGACGCGATATTCTGAGGTTTCAACCACATAGTTGCGACCATTCATAATTAGTTGTGGGTTGTTTACATGCTTCAGGGCAAGGATAGAACCGCTCGGGTATTCCACCATGCTGTCGCCATAATGTCGGATAGCTGCTGTCGCTTCGGGAAACCAGTCACCGGCATCAATCCATTCAGTTGGAGAACTGGGGTCCGTGTTGGCCACACGGTCGTTCAGTCCGCCGATGGTGGATACATCGTCGTAAAACGGAATAAGATTTTTCTTTGCTGGTAGAACTATCTTTTCCTTTATTTCCGGCTCGTCTATTAATACAGCATCGCTTTTTAACATAGGACCACGCCCTGTGAGAAGCCAATCTGAATTGAGGTCAGGAAAAGCATAGAGTATTTTCTCACATTTATCTGAACCTATATTCTCACCTTTGTCTAAAGATCCATTAGAAAGTCCTGACTCTTGATAGAATCTATATTTACTAATCCCCTTATTTTCAATAAATTGCTGTAAACGTTGAACTGTACCCATAATTTTATTAGTAAATTTGCTCGTAAAATATTTTGATGTTAGAATATTTACTACTAATATTGCAGCATATTCAGAATATGAACACGCTCCAAAGATATAAAAAGGCGGCCATATAAACGAATATTAGAAGTGAAACTTAAAAAGAGTAAAGGATATGACACAAAAAGAATTTGAAGAGAGAGTAAACGGGAAAACAACCCCGGAAGAGTATTTGAATATTGAAACTCTGTATTATGCGTCCCTTGATACAGATAAAGATAAGTTCTGCGAGGATCTTACACCTATGCTCACTCATAGCGGTGGCCACGTAACACTTCCGTATTCCTTTGTGCAAATCGCCCGACAAATCCAAGTTCTCGAAGAAGAGAATGGTGAAATGCGCTCAACCTTATACCATCAAAATAATGATCTCGCTGATTTTCTAATTGGTAAAGCACATGCTTATGACGATACAGACTTCCGCAACCAGGCGGTGAAGCTGGTCGGAGAAACGGAGGTAGTCAAGCGAACGATTGAATTAGGTCTTCCGCTTTGGGACGAAGACCGTAAGCATATTCTTTCAATGATTAACGAACAAAGCGAATAGGTTTCCGGATAACCGACAGCCCGGAAAGACGGGCGGGCGATTAGTTCAGTCAGGTAGAACAGGCGAAACTTAACCATAGAAGCCATTGTCCCCGGTTCGAATCCGGGATCGCCCACAGTGATAACATTAAACAATAGAATGATATGAAAGCGATTAGAGTTTCAGTGAATTTTCGCGAATGGTCGAAAGTAGATGGCTTTTTAGGCCGGTTCAAGGGGGAAAAAGACACTTTCATCTACCAGGTGGAAAACGTGACGTTTATTGCTGTGTTTGCCGGGGAATGTGCGATGGCTTACTTCAAAGCTGCGTTGGCCGAAGCGTTTGATAAAGAAACGATTATTGTAAAACTCAGATAATATAACGATGAAGAAACGAATCATAGTAGAACATGGAGAAGTAAAGCGGATCGCCTTGCTGATGAATTGCACTTACGAAATGGTGTCGCATTCGTTGGCTTACCGAAAGGATACCAAGCTGGCGAAGGCGATCCGGAAAATGGCTTTGATGCGCGGAGGTGTCGAAGTGGGTGACGAACCGATAAACAACAGGAATCATGGAAGCGAATTGGTTGAAAGCGTTTAGCGGTGAGATCGCCTGGTGGCGCAGCCTTACCAGGAAAGAGAAACTATATACCGTTTACTTCCTGCTGAGTTTTACCTTGTTAGTTGGAATGGCGGATTGTAATCCGGTATGGGTGATGTTTTTGGTCGTGTTGAATTTCGGCAACTCTGCACGGCTGATAAAAAGAGTGCCGATTGATAAATTGGAGGAATGATTATGGATAAAATTATTGTAAAGATTGAAGTTCTGGGTATTCGTCAACACCGGGTTCATAACATTCGGGTAAATGCGTCGGAAGGTCGTTTGGGAATTCAAGTTCAAGTCCATAATGAAAAAGCAAGTTCATGCTTTCAACATATCCTTGAAAGAATTTTGCCAAAGCGTATACACCTTTCGTGGTGGAAGCCTGCCGATAAATGTATGCAATGTACTGATGTTGTTTTACGTTTGTCGCACCATTCAAGTATTCATAGTGAATTGTTGCCTCGTCAAACCAAATCTGAGCCATTACACAATAGGCAAGCCGCAGAAAATCAGTATTGTAAAGATAACGAAATTTCTCCCAGTTTGAATCGTTATCCTGGCCGGTTATAGAGATTTTAGCAATAAATATATCCATTATGCAATAATTTTCTGCAAATGTAAACAAATAAATCGAGTGATGGAATATTACAAAAACGAACTATGCGTGACATACGAGGAACTTACCTCCGGCGATGATCCTGTGATAAGGTATAATACTTTGAAAAGTAACATTACCAGAGGAAATATCAGAACCGCCCATCGTGGCGGTGGCGAAGGTTCCTACGCATTGGTAATCTATTCCTCGCTCCGTGAGAAATACAAGGCCCGTTATGTGGCGAAATACGGTAATCCGGAAGAAGTACTAAAGTTACAGCGTATGAGAGACAGGGTGAAAATAGACGAAAAGGCAAGGGACTTTTACGAGACGTTCAAATACGACATGAACGGTGTTCAAACAGGACTCAGTGAGAAGCTGAAAGCGGAATACACGTTGAACGCTTCGGTGTTGAATACGCTGGCCTGCGACCTGGAAGAGAAAACCTCCAAGCGCAAGATGTATGGCAACAGCCTCAGCACCGTATGGGAAAGCGTGGCTGCCACCTGCGAGAACCTGCGCGAGATTTACCATCACACCCTGCCGGAAAACCTGCCCCGGCTGCGGGAGAAGATCAACCGCTACAAGAAAGAGGGTTACGTGTCATTGATCTCCGGAAAACTGGGTAACGCCAGCACGTTGAAGATAACCAAAGAGGCGGGTGACTTCCTGATCGCCTTGAAACGCAGCCGGGTTCCGGTCTATACCGACTCTCGTATATTCGAGGAGTACAACCGGGTTGTTTCGGAAAAGGGCTGGAAACCGCTGAAAAGCAAACGTAGCCTGACGATGTGGTTCGCCCGTCCGGAGATACAGCCGCTTTGGTGGGACGCCGTGCATGGTGAGCTGTCGGCACACCAACGTTTCGGTCGCAAACACCGGACGGAACTGCCTTCACGCCGTGACACGCTTTGGTATGGTGATGGGACGAAACTGAATTTGTATTATCAGGACGAGAATGGGGATATGCGTACCACGATGGTCTATGAGGTGATGGATGCGTACAGCGAAGTGCTGTTAGGGTATTACATTAGCGACCACGAGAACTTTGAGGCGCAATACAACGCTTACCGCATGGCCATCCAAGTAAGCGGGCATAAGCCTTATGAAATTGTGCACGACAACCAGGGAGGCCACAAACGGCTGGAAAAAGAGAAAGGGACGACGGAACCAGGCTTCTTTGATTTGATTTGCCATGTGCACCGTGCGACTGCTCCGTACAGCGGCCAGTCCAAAACGATTGAAAGTGCATTCGGCCGTTTCCAGTCACAGGAGTTGAACAAAGACTGGCGGTTTACCGGAATGAATATCACCGCCAAAAAAGAAAGCAGCCGCCCGAACTTGGAGTTTGTCGAAGAAAACAAGGACAAACTTTTCACTTTGGAAGAACTGAAAGTCCACTATGCCGAAGCTCGCAAGGCGTGGAACGAGGCCAAACACCCGGCGACCGGCATCCCGCGCATCGAGATGTACGAGAAGAGCGTGAACGAGGAGACGGATGTGGTGACGGTTTACGACATGGTGGACATCTTCTGGATCTGGACGAAACGCCCCGCCACCTTCACCGACTCCGGCATAGAGATTACCATCGGCGGGAAGAAGTTGCCTTATGAGGTGTACGAACGTCCCGGCGTACCCGACCATGAGTGGCGCATGAAGAACACCTACCGCCAGTTCCATGTCAAGTATGACCCGAACGACCTGCGCAGCATCCGCCTGTATTGGGAGGACAACGCCGGGGAACGTCGGTTTGAACGGGTGGCCGAGCCTTACATGGTTATCCATCGTGCCCTGCAAGACCAGACGGAAGGCGAAGCCGCCTTTATCCGTCAGGAACAGGAAGCCAATATCAGAGATCGTATCGATCGTCAGGTTATCGCTAAGGAGATAGAATATGCTTATGGCGTGGCTCCGGAACAACACGGGTTGAGCACTCCGAAGATGAAAGGCGTTACTGCCGAAGTACAACGCCAAGTGGATCGACGGACGAAAAAATACGATCGAGATCCGGAAGAATTGCAAATCGGACGTGCCACCAAAAAAGCCAGCCTCCTTACTTGGGACCAACTGAAGGAGAACAACAAGGTAGATTACCGCAAGGTGGCATGCAAATTCTAAAATAGAGTAGTAAATCAATAAAATACAAACAATATGGAATCATTAAGTACTAAAGAAAAGGACGCTATCCGCGAGTCACTCCGGACATACGTTGCCAAATATCCGAGTCAAAACAAAGCTGCGGGCAGTTTGAAGAACACCAGTGTCGGCACGATCAGCAGTATAGTGAACGGCAAGTATGAGAATATCTCAGACGATATGTTCCGCAAGATCGCCTCACAGGTAGGCTGCGGAAAAACCGAAACCGGATGGCAGATCGTGGAAACGTCCGCTTACCAAGAAATAAGTTATGTGTTGGATGATGCCCAGCGCTGGCGCAACGTCACTTGGGTAGTCGGTGAGGCCGGTTGCGGCAAGACAACGACGGCCCGCATATATGCCGAAGAACACAGGGAGGTGTTCTATATCCTTTGTTCCGAGGACATGAAGAAAGGCGACTTCGTGCGTGAGATCGCCCGAAAAGTAGGTATCAAGACGGACGGCCATAATATCCGCGAAATATGGGGACTGATATTGGACGACGTGATCCAGATGGACGCGCCGCTTTTGGTATTCGACGAAGCCGATAAACTGACCGAACCGGTGTTCCACTACTTCATCAGCATGTACAATAAGCTGGAGGACAAAAGCGGGATCGTCTTCATGAGTACCGATTACATCAAGAAACGTATCAGCCTCGGCCTACGCCACCAGAAACCCGGCTATAAGGAGTTCTTCAGCCGCATGGGACGTAAATACTTTGAACTGGAAGAAACGACCGCCAACGATGTCTATTCTATTTGCATGGCCAACGGCGTACAGGATAAAAAGAAGATCGAAGAGGTCATCCGCGATGCCGAGCCGTGCGATTTCGACCTTCGCCGGGTAAAAAAAGCCATCCACCGTGCCAAACGGATGGGCGAATAAGGGCTATTTGAACACTATTCAAACATCATTCAAAAAGGATATGAAACGAGCATTGAGCGTAAAAGACATATTGGATAAAAAATACAACACGTTCCCTTTTGAGGGAAAATGGAAAGAGGCGTTCGGCACACCGGAGCGTGTCGGCGTGTGGTTTATCTGGGGAAACAGTGGCAACGGTAAGACGTCGTTTGTCATGCAACTGTGCAAGGAACTTTGCAAATACGACCGTGTAGTTTATGACAGCCTGGAAGAGGGTGCGTGCTTGACAGTACAGAACAACCTGAAAATGCACGGTATGTCGGAAGTAAGCCGCCGGTTGGCTTTCATACAGGAAGACATGAAAGCACTGAAAACAAGGCTTCGCCAGCATAAGAGTTACAACATCGTCGTAGTGGACAGTTTCCAGTACACCCAGATGAGTTACCGTGACTATATCACCCTTAAAGAGGCCTTCCCGAACAAGTTGTTCATCTTCATCAGCCATGCACGTGGCAAGAATCCGAAAGGAGATGCCGCCGAAAGTGTGATGTATGACGCGACGTTGAAAATATGGGTAGAAGGCGGAAAGGCTTTTAGCAAGGGACGGTTTATCGGTGAAACAGGCGAATACATCGCTTACCCAAAGTTGGCCGAAGAATACTGGAGTGACAACGGAACAAGATCAGGAAACCATGAATAAGAGGATATGAAAGTAATACAAATGACCCCCAAACAGGGCTACGCGAAGCCCGACAACTACGCTGCTTTCTACGGCTTGCTGAAACAGATGCCGGGAGCGGGCAAGGAAGAGATCGTGCTTCAGTTCACGAACGGGCGTACCGACAGCCTGCGCGAAATGTCGCTCCACGAATACAACGAAGCCATCCGTGCGATGGAGAAGCTGACACGCGCTGAAGAGACCGAAGCCATGCGTATCCTGAAAAGCAAGCGGTCGGCCGTGCTCCACCAGATGCAACTGTTAGGTATCGATACCGCTGCCTGGAAAAAGGTCGACTCATACTGCCTCGACAAACGGATCGCCGGCAAACGGTTTAACCGACTCGATTACGAGGAACTGGAGGCATTATTAAAGAAGATTCGCGCTATCCGCCGGAAACAAAAGGAGGAGGATTGACGATGGCACGATACATATCATTACAAGACAAGCTCGATGAGATCGAAGAACAGGGCAAGCGGCTGAGCCGCCGTAAGGAGTATCTGGAGCGAGAGAGGGACTTCCTGGTCGACATGCTGCTCACCCGTCCGGTCAAGGATATGGAGGCGCAGCGCCGCCTGCTCCGCGAATATGAAGAGGAGATCGACCGGCTGGGGCAATCACTCGAATACCTGCGCAGCGAATATGCAAAATACAAAAAAAATACAGAATAGACAGATGTGTAACAATTAAAAACAACAGAGAAATGGAAGATTTAAGTAAAAAGACTATTGACTTAAGCAAGTTGAGTGAAGAGGAAGTAAACAACATCCTATTGCAGGCGGAAGCCTTGAAACGGCAGAAAAAAGAGGAACGGGCAAGGGACGAAGAAGCCCTTGACGCGTTGGAAAACGACCTGGTCATTGAAATGTTCAATGAAGCCCGCAAGTTGAGCGAAGGCATTGTGATGTTTAAAAACAAATGGATCAACAAGCTGAACCCGTTGGTGGACGAGAAAATAAAATACAACAAGGCGAAAGCCGACCAGGGTTCTTATACGTTCAAGACTACCAATGCCGATCTGAAAGTCCGGATGTGCAACAACCGCCGGAGCCGTTATGATGACGGTATCCAAGCCGGGATCGGTTTTGCCAAAGAGTGGATGCAAAGCCAGGTGGACGGGGAAAAGAGTAAAAGGTTGATCTCCTACATCGACGATCTCCTGACAAAAGACCAGAAAGGCAATTACTCTCCGGACAACCTGTTGAAGTTCATCAAGAAAGCGGAAGAAGACGGTGACGAATTACTGCTGAAGGCTTCGGAATGCCTCAAAAAGTCCATTTACGAAGAACGGACAACCACAAGCCTGCTGCTGTTCGAGAAAGACGACAAGGGCTTTGACCGTCCTCTTCCCTTATCGGCAACCAAGGCATGAAGCATGAAGGTACAATCCGTCACCCTCACCCCCGGTCGCTGGATCTACGTCTGTCCCTGCGGCTTCCGTTACACCGTGAGCCGGGTGGTGAGGACTTCGGGCAAGTGGATGATCTATTGCTTCAAATGCAAACAACAAAACGGTAGATATTACAAAGTCATGAACGAACGATTGGAATTTGAAGAGAACCCGAATAACAAACTGAACGGGCAATGCTTCTCGCTGATCCGCCTACACCACCCGGTGAGGAATGCCATCGGAGCGGTAAAGCAGGTCTACCTGAAAAAGGGAAGCGACTGGGTGTGGAAAGGCGACGCGAAGATCACGCACGCTGCCACTCTCACCCTCGACCGGATCAACCTGCCGATGGCGAAGCTCGACAGCGCGATGCTGCCGGAAGAGTTCCGGGAACGCTTTCGCCACCTCTACCAGCACCGCCCCGGCATCAACTGGGAGACCCAGCCGCTGGACTACCTGGTTCTGGAGTATCTGAAAGAATCAAAGGAACCTACATTGTTTTAAAGAAGAAAGGAGAACAGAATGAGCGAAATGAAACATATACTGGAGATCAATCCAGATAGCTACGGAGCACGGACGGAAACGCGGTACGCCGGCGGTTTCCCCTGCCCCCGTTGCAGCGGGCAAGGCGGTTTCTGGGATACGGCCGGCCACAACACCCGTACCTTCATCCCCTGCGACCTCTGTGATGGAACCGGTAAGGTAAGGGCGACGGTCACGGTGGAATGGGAAGCGGACTATGAATCATAAAACAAAAATGTAAGCAAATGAACAGTATTTTAAACAGATTCAAAAGAAAAGCAGATCGACCGAATAAAACGGATGGACTGTTACCCAAACGGGAGAAAACGATACCACCGCATATCGTGGTTTGCAAGGTATGCGAAGGGATCGGCACAAAAAACGGGATGGTTTGCCCGCGATGCAAAGGCTCCGGCCGGGTAATCGTATCGTGTGAAATAACAACGTATGTATCGGCCTATGTGCCGGAGAAAGGATTGGATTATGGGATATGATTTAATACCTAAAAAAGAAGGGCTCGATAGTAAACACGGGATGATATTCACATGGCCCGTCATACTGAACGAAACCGGTGCTTGCTACCTGTTCGGCTATGGGGACCACACATTTTCTCCGGGAAAATATATTTATGACGGTCCCCGGAAAGATGGCAGTCCGGTAAGCAATGACGGATTTGAAGTCACAAAAGAAGAAGCCTGTATCATGGCGAGGCTCTTTAGGGGGTATGTCTCTGTAAAAAGGAAGTTGAAGGAAGAATGGGACCAACTGTCGGAACAGGGACAAATCAAGATTAAATCCATATTAGGGGAAAAAGCAGAACCACCGGCTGAAGAGTTTTTACATAAGATAGAAATGCTGGCGGATTTCTGTGAACAGTCGGAAGGGTTTAATATTCATTAGAAAATAAATATGGAACAGTTTGCAAAACAGATGGGGCTCGTGCCCTGTGTTTCCCAATGTATCAAAGATGCGGAAGGGACAGCGGAATCGATCAAAGAACGTATTCCAAGATTAAGAAGCCGGGATGCCAAACGGCAAAGCGAAAGGAGCCTTGAATTTTTCGAGGCGGTGGCTTATCACTTGAAATGATTGCAAAAATTAGAGGAACAGAAATGAAAAATAAAATCATAGCGTTTATCGCGTCGGTGTTAATCACGTTGGCCTTATTCTTGTTGATGGGGCTTATATGCTTTTATGCGTCAGAAAGGAGTTCTTTTGCCATTGTGATGTATGGGATCATTATGCTTGTTCCGCCTTCTATACTGTTGTATCAGATCATTAAAGAGATATTTCATCTTTGAAACTTAGAACCTTATGGTGTATAGGTGAACCGTAAACAATTATGAAAGAGAGATTATTTGGAGCCTTTTGGGGAACAGTGGTTGTATGGTCCATTATGATCATCGTATTTGGCGGTTTATATGGTTGTCCCCGGTACAATGTCTGGCAGCAAGAAATGTCAGGAAAGGCGGAGTTTGCCAAGGCGGAACAAAACCGGCGTATCAAGATCGAGGAGGCGAAAGCTAATCTGGAGGCCGAGAAACTGAACGCACAAGCGGAGGTGGAACGTGCGAAGGGAGCGGCGGAGGCCATCAAGATTGAGAATGGGAGCCTGACGCCGGCATATATACAGTACCTATGGGTAAGGCAACAGAGTAACCTAAACGACAAAACGGTGATTTACGTTCCAACCGAGACGAACCTTCCTGTGCTGGAGGCTTCCCGCAACAAGTAACGTTAAGGGATAACCGAGAACAAGCCGCCTCGCAACAGGAGATTTTTCTAAGTTGCGAGGCGGTTTTCTTTTATAATTTCCCCTCATGCCTCTCGATTTACTTGAGCGTAGTACTTCTTTGGCTGATCTGCCTGGTCCTTCCACAGGTCCTTCCACAGGTTGTGTCTATTGCATAAATATGCAGAAAATAGTGGAAAGTGTGGGATGGATTGTATATTTTTGCATTTGAAAAGATTGGATTCCATGCAACAGCAGTACGAATTGAATTTGAACGTTGAGACAAAAGGCGGGGGTATCCGGCAGAGGCGTACCCGCGTATCCGTGCAGACTGCGGCAGGCAAGACCAGCCGCCAGGAGCATGTGTACAGGCGCAACCGGGAACTAATCGCCCGTTATTACTACTGGACGGAGATACGCCGGAGGCGTTTCGATGATGTGATGCGTATCCTGTCGGAGGAGTTCCATGTGGAGGATCGGACCATCAGCAATGCCCTGCTCGATTTCGGCGATTACCTCGACGGGCTGTACAAGGAGAAGAAAGATATACGGGAACTCAGGAAGGAATACCCGTATCGCAACTGGGAAAACTGAAAAGCGGGGCAACGGTCACCCCGCTTTTTTCATTGGTATTCCTCAAAGGTAGTCTCGTAAACCAACGTATAGGTTTTAATCCCACCCGCGATGACGGAAGGCCGTCCGCTCCGGCGGCTTAGCGGCGAGAACATCTCTTCAGCCGTCCATCCTTGCAGGCAATCATGCACCTCGCTGACGATGGAATAACGCTCCAATGCCCTTTTCTTGACCTCTTCCGGTACCTTACTGTATGATTCCCCTTGGTAGGGGAAAGCCAGTTTCAGCGTGATGTTCAATTTCACAAGTTGCTCCGTGTCGGTCAAATCCCGGCAATCGGAATAGTGGATGTCAATCAGGCAACAGGGAAAATCCACCGCCGGACGTGTGGAATTGCCCACGTTCAATTGCCCTAAGTCTTCATCAATCCAACGGAGAGACGGGGCTTCCTTCTCCAGACGGTCGCATAGCGCGACAAAGATTTCATTGTTCATAAAGCTGTTATTTTAATGTGTCGATAAGCCTTCCAGCCGTTTGTGAATCTCATCCGCCAGTTCGTCCGACGGCCCCATGAAGGGACGTGCCGGGATATTGGCCATCCGGGTGTGTTCCCTGACCTGCACGTTCCCGTACCGGGAGGTATGGCGCACATGGGCGGGCACCGTCACCCGGCCGATGAACCCCTCGTTGTGTACTTTGGCATAATCCACCTTGTCGTTTCCGGCAGAAATGACCACCTTGTCTCGTCCTACGTAGGCCGGTCGGATGCTGTTAAGCAGGTTGCCGCTGTCGATCAGGAGCGATCCGTTCTGCCTTGGAACCTTTGCCGGTGCCCAGGGATTTCCGTCGAAAGCCTTTCGGCGGAAAGTCTCCTTATAATAGGCCGTGGCGGTCTCGGCGACGATTTCGGCGGCATCGTCCAGGATCTTATCGGGCAGACTGCCCAAATAATTTTCCAATTCGTTGAAATCCATATTGAAATAGTTTATATATTTGTAACCGAAGTTTCTTCAGGACGTTTACCAACTGCTAACACCTCGCGGATGAAGGGGGCACACGAGTCGAATTTGAATAAGAAAGCCCTGAAGAGATCAATCCGAAGTAGGAATATGACACCGGCTATCCAATCCGACGAGGCGGAAACGTTACGTGTAGCGTATCCCAGGCGGCGGACGGACGCAAGGACTTATTCCTGCGTATTTTTTATCAGCAACCCTCTTCTATACCGCCAGCGAGGGTCAATCCGACGACTTTTCTTTGTTTTGACCGCAATCTTGGCGTTCGGATAGATTTCAAACCAAGTGGCAACCCGATACGTTTTAGCGTCAGTTACATCGCAAATGACATTGATAACCTTACCTGCATAGAATTTGATAAAGTTTATGTTCCTAAAATCATTCGGCTTGACATAGTCGTTTATCCATACTTCGTCAGGATGAGCCAGTACGTCCGGTATGCAGTCCAGTAAGGGAATTCGAGTCTTTGTATATTTCCCGGACGTGTGACGGTTGAATACAGCCTCTGTCATCTCAACTTCACGCCCTTTGTAATCCTTTATCCATTTGTGATTGGACAACCAATCCTCTTTTTCCCCTTCAAACGCTGCAGGAGCTTCCCGCGTGGCTGCTGCCAGCTTCTTGCCGAACGAATCCAGCCCGTAATCATTATAATACAGGTTGCCGACCAACTTGGAAGCCTTTTTCGGAAACTGCTGTATGTACATTTGGTTGCGGGTAAACACTTCGGCGGTCTTTCCCCGGTTCACGTCCCAATGTTGCGCCTTGGCCTTTTGCCATTCCGGAGTATTGAAAAACGCCTCGCAACGGGCTTGTTCCGTTTCCAAGTCCAAATCCTCTACCTCGTGCCCCATGAGCGGGATCACGTAGCAACGACAGTTCCATCCATTTGGCGGAAATATCTTGTCCCACCTCGGGTCGTTAGCCGGAAGGACCAAGCCGTCCAGCTTGCGGTGTTCTTCCCGGACCTTGTCGTCCCCGGCCGTATGGTACTCCCAATAGGGGAAAAGTTTGGTCTTGCCGATCAGCCGTTGGTAGTTGCTTGCCGACTCGGCGGTAAGGACGGCCGTATCATATTCGGTCTGCTGCCACTGCTTGTTGAACACGTCCGTTGTCTGCAGGGCCTTTTTGTGGAACTCCTCGAAGCTGCCGCTTTCCCGGAACAGGCTGTTCAGTTCCTGAAGCTCCGCCAGCGTCTTGGCGGCGGAGAAGTGGAAGACGTTCATCTCCATCGAGGTGATGAAAGCGTCGTCCCGTGCCCCGTAGGTGAAGCCGGTATCGGCCAGTCCGACCACCTTGCCCTGGCCTTTGCTGACGGCACGGACAAAGTCGTCCGCAAAGAAACCGAACAGTTCCGCGTCGAACAACGCATTTCCCCAGCTGTCCGCCACCCGGTTGATGATGCGGTTCTGCATCGTGTCGTCAGCGAGACGGATGCGGGCTTTGCCATCGGTCGCCCCGGCTCGCGGGGCTCCTGCGAAAAAATCCCATAGGCGGAGGAGCCAGTTCCGGTCGTTGTTTTGGATGGCAGCCGCTTTCCCTTCCGGGTCGTCCGGATCATTCAAATCCGGAGGCAACACGAATTGGGGATGCTGCTCTTTCCTGGCGATGGCCTCGTCGACCTCCGGCTGCGGGATGTTGTATTTCTCGTAGAGGTAGCTCTGCGGGATGGGCAGGATGTCGGAGAGCAGGACTGTTTCCTGTACGGTAATCTCCTGCGCCTTGTCCAGGAACTTGAACCGGCCACCGCCGACCGGATAGCCCCGTTTCTCCAAGAGCGGCACGAAGTATTTGTTCAACATACGTTCCACGAAGCGGCGATCCGCCCGGTGCTTCTTCTCCTGCACGGCCATGTGGACTTGCCCCTGCGCGAGTGAACTGCCGTCTTGCGTGGTCATGGTCTGGCCTAAGATGGTAATCAGTATCTCTTCGTTGCAGGCGCTGCGGAAATCGTTGTAAAGGGCACCGTTGGCCGATCCACTCAGTGTCGTTTGCGTGGCTTCCGTTTCCTTGGGAACGACGATGTAGGGAGCCGACCCTGCCTCCTCGAACGCCTGAATCAACGCCCGGCGGCTCTGTTCGTCCATGCTGCTGTATTTCCCGATACGCTGGGGCATACCGAAAAGCTCGACGAACTGTGCCCAGTCGCCGAAACCACCCCGTTTGTAGATGACGAAGGGTGCGGCACGCAGGAGAATACCGAAATCGTCGTCACTTCCGAACTGGAGAATCAGGTCGTTGTCCGCGTAGGGTATCCCGTGCTCGTCCTCTTCCCGGATCGCGATTTCATGAGTCTTTGTCCGGATATGCTTGCGCGGGATGGACTTGAAACCGAACCCGTCGAGGAACAGGCATTCGACCACCGACACGCCCCAGAAACGCGAGAGCATGATTTCGCGCAGGAGCGATTCAAACTCCGGCGTGTCCATCAGCGTGCCCATCTCATCGACCTGTTTGCCGTCGATGGTAAAGGCGAGGTCGGCGTCCGTCACCGCGTCGATACGTTTGTCGATGGCGTCCGACAGGTAGCCGTCGATCAGGAGGTCGGTAAACAGGTCGTACAGTTTCGTCCGGTTTCCCAAGTCGGCCAGCCGGAGTGCGCTCCGCCAGGAACCGATGTCGTTCACGCCCCGGTGTATGGGACGGACCAATATTTCCGTATGTACCGGGCGTTGTTTAGCTCCGGTCTTGTTTTCGCCTTTTACAGGCGTTTTTTTATTTTTACTTGCCATGATTCATGAATTGATTTTTGTTTGCTTAGAACGACGCTCAAACACCGTTCTAACGGTCTTTTAGAAATGCTGGCACCGCTTGGGGTTGCTGCCGTACGCAATGGGTCCGATCGGGGCGTTGTTTCCCGTGTCTTCTTCCGTTTCCCGGTCGGGCAGGTCAGGCGATACGTCGCCCCGCTGGACGGCCTTCAGCCAGTCGATTGCCCGCTCGTAGCGGTCTTGCCGGAACTTCAGGTCCGTCCCGGCGTTGCAGAGGTTGATGAGATGCCAGGTGGCGATATCCTTGACGAATATCAGCAGCAGCTGGTTCCGCTTGCTTCCCGACGCGGAGAAAATGCGTGTGCAGTCGAAACGGGTAAGGTAGCCTTTCGCCTCGGCTATAGCCGCGTCGATGGCGGCCTGTACGATGGTCGCGTCCCCCCGCGTGATGGTTTCGACCAGCTCGTCATGCAGGTGGGTGTTCAATTCCTGTATTGTCAAAAATGCCATGATAGAATGTGTATTTGGGTTAAAAACGTTTCCGGTTCCTGGGGCGTGTCCCGACGGCACAACTGCCCGCCTTGACCGCCATCGCCTTTTGCTGGCAGATGAAAAAACCGCCCTCTATCGCGTCGGGACCGTCGGCGGGTGCCGGCAGTCCGTCGTCGAAAAGGAGGAACTGTTCCTCCAGGCGGGCCATATTGGGATTGTCCTTCTCCGCGATGTTCAGGATCATGCGCCCGGCACGGTTCAGGGGTTCCAGGTTCCCCTCGATACGCGCGAACTTGTCCGGCTTGTTGCGAAGGTCGGGCGATATGGGGATGATGTACCCCGTCTCTTCCCATTTCTTTTGGAAAAGCGGGACGAACACCTGCTCGTAGAACGGGTCTTGCAGCTTGTTGTTCTCAATGGAGTTGTACACCTGTGTCCGGTCAGCCACATAGTCGCGCAGATAATAATACCAGTTGACGAACTCCTCGTTCTTCACGTGGTCGAGGTATCCGGTGATGACATACAGGTTCCCGTCCAGCACGCCCATCAGGAAGTTGGCCTTGTAGGAGCCGAGCTTCTTCACCCCCTTTTTGTTGGATACCTTGTTGGACGGGGCGGGGTCGCCGTAACTGACCAGGAACGGGAACTTGTGGAGTGGCGGCACCGGTCCCCACTTGATTTCCTTGAAATAGCAACCCTCGGTGACCGGGTTGTTGAAACACTCCTTTTGCGCGCTGGCGGCACTGACCTGCGCCAGCACATCGTCAATCGTCTCTTCGTCGTTCTTTTCCGGCCAGACGGAAGTACCGTAGGCGAAATCGTTCTTGGGGTCCGGGTGGTTGATGTCCACCATGCGCAGGTTGATGATGTCCCAGTTGCCGATCGGGTTCTCCCGGCGCGACAGTTCGAGCGCCTTCTTCCCGGCCCGTGCCACGCAGCAGTCCTTGGCGATGATGTTCCCGCAGAAGATGGTGAGCAGGGGTTCCGAGAAGGAACGGGTGAAATAGAGTGCCTGTTCGAACCAGTTCCATTTGTCGTTCACGATCTCCGGGTTACGGCACTCCTCGTCGGTGTCGAAATCGTCCACGAGAATCGTGTCCGGACGCACCTCCTCGATCTTCACACCACGCGGGCTTTGCCGTGCGCCGACCGCCATGAAGGAGGCTCCTCCTTTGGTGATGAAGCTGTCTTCCGTCCATTTGAAACCTTTCTGGTCGCCGTAATAGAACTGGATGCGCTGGTTGGCCTCCAGTTGCGCCCGGTAATGGGCAAGCAGCTTGATGGCGTTGTCGAGGCTGTTGGAACAAAGGATGATGTTCCGTTTCTTCCCGGTCAGGACCAGGAAGAGAACAACGAACATGACAATCGTGCTCTTGGCCAGCTCACGTGCCCAGGACAGGACTTCGTACCAGTTCTTAGGACTATAAATCAACCGTTTTATGGCCTTTTTATGGAAGGAGGCAAACTCATATTTGGCATAGTTCGGGAACATCTCCTTGATCCAGAGCAACGGATGTTTCTCCAGATATTCCAGCCGTTTCCGCCGTTCCTCGTAGGGCATGTCCAAATCGACCGCCGTGTCCTTGCGGATGGACTTCAGGTAGGCTTCCCAATCCTCGATGGCCTGTTTGTCTATCGTCTTGAGTGGTTTCATTTGAGCCGGTCCTTTATGTAAGCGTCAAAATAAAAACTGAGTTCCTTCGCCTTGTCTATATCCGTCTTGCGTATCCAGTCGAGGATGCCTTTGGAGACGCTGATGATATCGGCGATGCCGGTCTCTTTTTCCATCTTCTCGATGGCGGCGGCCAGCTTGTTGATGGTGTCGGCCTCCTTGGAGGTGGCGAACCGTTCCCCCTCCTCACGTCCGGCGATTGCCTTGTTGATTTCCGCCACCTGCCGGTAGAGGTTGGCCAGTTGCTCCTCACGGGTGAGGCTGACGGAGGTTTTCAACTCTTCCCATTTCTCTGTCTTCACCCATTTGCAAAGCGTCTGCTTGCTGACCCCGACACGCTCGGCCACTTCCGCCTGCGTGAGGTGTTCCTTCAGGTAGAGCATCTTTGCCCACTCCTTCTTTTGCTTTATGCTTAAATCCGTACCCATGCCTGTCTATATTTTGTTGATTTGCACCCTCAAAAGTACGAGCGATTTTCGGGTTGGAATAATCGCAAAGTGCTATCGTACAAACAGATGTAAACAAACTGCAAGTGAGACGTAACCCTTACAGTGCGATTTTTCCGGCTCGTTTTTATCCCACAACTTTGGGGTGGAAAATCAAAAAAAACGATGCCGAAAAAGACATTCATATTACACGACGAGACGGTCAATACGCAAGGGTTCCGGATGCTGACATCGGGAGCCGACCTGTCCGTATTCAAGAACAACCCGGTCATGCTGCTCAACCATGACGACTGGGACCTGCCGATAGGCCGCTGGGAGAACATACGCGTCGAGGGAACCCAAATCCTGGCCGATGCCGTGTTTGACGAAGACGACGAACGAGCCGTAGCCGTCATGGGCAAGGTGGAACGCGGGTTCCTCAAGGCAGCCAGCATAGGCGGATGGCCGGGGAAAAGCTCGGACGATCCGTCGCTGATGTTGCCCGGACAGACCTATCCGACCATGGTCACCTGGACAGCGCGTGAAGCCTCCATCTGCACCATCGGGAGCAACCACAACGCACTGGCTCTGTACGACAAGGAGAACAAGCGGATGGACCTGAACGACAAAGGCACATTGATCAAACTGTTCGATACCGCTTCCGGTATCCATGTATCACATAAAAATGAAACGCAAATGACAATTTTAACAGGTTTACTGAAACTGTCGGACAATGCGAGCGAACAGGCCATTGCCGACGAAGTACAAAAGATCATCCGGCTCCGTGACCAGCTCCAGACGGAGAACGTCACGTTGAAAACAGAGAAAGAGGCGCTGAACGCGAAGGTACAGGCTTTCGAGAAAAAGGAAAAAGATGAACGCAAAGCCTCCGCCATCACCTTGGTGGACGCGGCCATCAAGGACGGACGGCTGGACGCGAAAGGCAAGGAGGCCTGGCTGAAGATGTTCGATGCCGATTTTGACCAGGCCAAGGCACAGCTCGAGGCAATCCCGCCACATATCAGCGTGGTGAAGCAGATTCAGCCCGCTTCCCCGGGCGGTACGGGTAGCGTGAAACTCGCCGACATGACCTTCTCCGAAATCGTAAAGGCGGACCGTCTGAAGGAATTGAAGAAGGACGGGGAACTTTACAAACAGAAGTTCTTCGAGGCTTACGGCAAATACCCTGCCTGAAAACAAGTATAAACCTTTATAAAACAAACAATCAGAATGAAAACGAAATTTATTGTTTCCTTAATTACGGCATTGCTTTTCAATGCCCTTACGAGCGGAGCCTTTGCCTCCGTCCTGGGAGTCAGCCACGGGACAATGTTCGCCCTGCAGATGGGCCTGTCCCTGATTCCGCTGAACCTGTCCGGATGCCTCGCTGAAGGACTGAACCGTGAAATCTGGATTCCGGAGATTATCGAGAAGTTTTACCCCTCGGACTCGTTCCTCGCGCACTCGAAGAGCCTGGATGCCTGGGTGGACAACGACAAACTGCACTTGCAGGAGGCCGGCGTGGATCCGGAGGTGTATATCGACAATGAATTGTACCCGATTCCTATCGTGACACGTACCGACATCCCGCACGAAATCGTACTGAAGCGTTTCGATACCGAGAACACGGTACATATCAACGCCATCGAAATCGAAGAGTCCGCCGAAAAACGCCAGAGCGTGATCGAGGGACACCGCAACTCGCTCCGGCAGAAGTTCGCACGCCTGGCTGCCTTCAACTGGGCTCCGGCCGCTAATGGTGACTTTACACCGGTGAAAGCCGCCAACGGTAATAGCAACGCGAGGGGCTACAAGGCCATGACCTACGAAATGGTGATGGACATGGAACTGGCGTTCGACGAACTGGAAGTTCCGACCGAAGGACGTATCTTGATTCTGAACCCGATGCACGCGATGGATCTCCGTATGCAGGACTTGAACATGTACAAGGCGTTCTATAACGAAAACAAACTGTTCTCCTTCACCGTAGTCCGTTCATCCCTTACTCCGAAGTACAACGGCACGACAGGCCAGAAAGCTCCCTGGAATGCGGCAGTGGCAGCTACCGACGCGCCTTCTTCCCTTTTCTATTACAAGGAGGCGGTAGCCCGTGCCCGTGGAACGGTGGATATGTATTACCGCTTGAACGATCCCGAATACCGTGGCGATGTGGTCGGTTTCAATATGCGTGGTGTCGCCACTCCGGTAACGGGCAAATACTTGGGGGCCGTCTATTCGCCCAAGGCATAATGTTTCACTTAAAAAACAGATACGACAATGAGTTACATCAACATGAAATCGCGTAGGAGCTTCGACTTCTACGCCCCTTACAACGAAGAAGGCGAACGCCTGGTGACCATTCCTTTCCCTGTCGCCGTAGACCGCAAAGTGGAAAAAAATGGCATCGTGCATGATGCCAATCCCGCTTTGGTGACCGTCTCCCCGGCGACCACTGAAACCATCGATGTGGAAACAAAAGTACAGCCGGGATCGCTCCTGATTGTCCGCAATGAAGGTGCTGCCGTCGCTACCGTCGGAGGAGCCAATTGCGCACAGAAGAAAGTAACCACCTTGATGTGGGACGGCAATGCCTACGCAGAGCTGGCAACATCTGCTATTTCTTAGTCTATGGCACGTCTCAAACTCCTCGTCATCCACTGCACCGCCACCCCTGCAGGCCGTGAAGTATCGGCGGACGATATCCGCCGTTGGCATACCTCCCCGCTCCATAAAGGCGGCCGCGGCTGGAGTCAGGTCGGCTATACCGACATGATACACCTCGACGGGACAGTGGAACGATTAGTGGCCAACAATGAAGACGATGTGGTGGATCCTTGGGAGGTGACCAATGGGGCAAAAGGGCACAACTCGACAGCCCGGCACATTGTGTATGTCGGTGGTGTGGACATCGACGGCAAGACCCCCAAGGATACCCGCACGACGAAGCAGCTGGAAGCCCTCGCAAACTATGTGAGGGACTTCCGCCGCCGCTTCCCCTCGGTACAAATCGTCGGCCACAATGAATTGGCGGCAAAGGCCTGCCCGTCCTTCGACGTGCAAGAGTGGATAAAAACAATTTAAAATCAGAAATCAAAATGAAACATGTAAACAGAATCTTATTTGCCATCCTGGCCCTCTACGCGATGGTCATCCCCGTGATGGCCCAGGTGGTGGCCGCTGATCCGCTGTCGGACACGCCCGTCTATGAAGACATCTTCGCCTCGCTGGCAGCGATCGTGGCAGGTGTGCCGGTGATCGTGGAGACGATCCGCGGCTTTTGGAAACAGATGCCCGGTTGGGTGGGCATGGCGCTGAACTGGGTGCTGGGCATCGGCATCTGTATGTTCGGCTGGTGGCAGGAATTAGGATTTCTCGCCGGGCTGGACTGGACGGTCGCCCTGATGTATGGCATCGGTGCTGGTATCGCCGCTTCGGGCTTTGCCGAAACCGGACTCATCCAATGGCTGATCTCGCTCTTCGCCCGCAAGAAGAAAAAAGCATGATGTATGGACTGGAGCGTATTCTTCGACTTTCTCGGTGCCGGCGGCGGGTTGATGGTCCTGCTCAAATGGCTGTCCGACCTGCCTTTTGTCCGGCTTCGGCTGAAGGGTGAACGGGAAGATGCGTTCCGGGAGATGCTTGAAAAGGATTCACGGCTAATCGACGAACTGCATGGAGAGGTCTTGCAACTCAAAGAAAGGTTTTATGCACAAGAGGCTTGCCTGGAAAAACTGGTGCTCTGCCCTCTGTACGACCGTTGCCCTGCTCGCCGGCTCGTGCAGGAGTATAAACGAAAGTACTACTATCCACCGGTTGGACAGTCTCGTGTGGGACAGAAAGGTAAGCGCTACCCCCGAGATAATCCCACCCGCCCGGGCGACACTCAGTGTCCCGCTGGACAGCCTCCGTAAGCTGCCCGGCGGGGCAGCCTATACAGAGAGAAGCGGACAGGCGACCGTTTGCCTCACCTTCCGAGAGGGTGACGTGATCGCTTCCGCCCGCTGCGACAGTCTCGAGCGCCTGGTGTTTGAACTCGCAGAACAGCTTCATAGCCGAGGGGAACAGACGGAGCAAAAGGAAGAAAAGAAAGAGGCTCCCGTCGCCACCTTTGGCCAACGGCTCAAATGGTGTTCGAGCGGTGTTTTAATCGGATTTATTTTAACGGTAATCATTCAATTCATTTATAAGCTATGGCAGAAACGAAACAAAATATACGATCGGTTGGCTTGAAGGCCGCATTGTTCGGTGACGTAAATAAAGAAGGTGGTATGCCTGCCGAGATGAAACAATTGGCACGCACCATGAAAGGAACCGCCTCGTTCACCACCGAAGCTGATACCGTGACCAACTTCTATTGCGAGGAAGAACCGACCGTCCCGGTCGAAACGGTGGCTTCGGAAACCGGTTTGAAACAGGTCAAGCTCAACCTCATGGAATGGGATAACGATGTATTGGTAGAGGTTTTCGGCGGATCCATTGCCAAGGCACAGGAGGTGACCATCGAAGGCAAGAAATACACTGTCGACAAGTTTAAAGCGCCACGCGATGTAGTGCAGATCGAAAAGGCACTACGTGTCCTTACCAGATATAACGTGGTGATCGACATCCCCCGTGCGAAGATCCTCGCTCGGTTTATCTGGAATTTGGCAGCCGACCAGATCGCCCAGATCGAAATTACCGCTACCGCCATGAGTTCGGCAAGCGAAGAAGACGGGGCCTATGAGATCTACAAATTAGGAGAACCCACGGCATGACCCCGGTAGAAGCCATGGCCGCCGACGCCCTGTTGGACCGGCGGCTCAAAATCAACCTCCCTGCCCCGTGGCTGCTCCGGATCTTCGGGCGCAAGACGGTACCCATCCGGGTGAAGCTGCCCACGGCGGGCAGCCTTATCCGGATGTCATCGCTCTTCACGCGGATGGAGATCGACCTGCAGCACCTGCATGACGGCAACTTCGGCAGCGTCTTGGAACAGATCGCCAAGCACGGCGTCACCACCTCACGGATCATCGCCTATGGTCTGCTGCGTGGCACATGGTCGGCACGATTGCTGAACCGTCCGCTCGCCTGGTATATCCGGCAACACATGCCGATGCAGGGATTGGCGGAATTGGCCAAGATCATCGTGCTGATGAGCACGAGCGAGGCTTTTGTGAGCATTATCGCATCGGTCGCTTCGCTGAACCTGATGAAGCCGACGGAGGCGAGCCAGCCGACAGAGACCGGGAGTTAAAGGAGGAGTATGATCCTCCCCATAGCCCGTTCGGACAGATCTACACCCTCGTGCAGCAGGGGGCAATCACGTATGATGAAATCATGAACCGTATCCCGTGGTGCGTCGTTTTGACCATGATCAGCGACCAGGGACGGATGCGGAAGAAAAAAGAAAGAGAAGAGGTACTCCAGAGCGAAGAGGAGGAGCTTGAATTTTTCGGATTAAAGTAGTAAAAGAGACAAATGGCACAGACAGATCCCGTATATATCACCTTTGAATTTCGTGGCGACCTCGATAAAGAGGTCAATAAAGTGACGCTCGGCATCAAGGGGCTGCGCGACGAAGCGGCAACGACCTATAAAAAGTTGATTGCCGACAGTTCGGCCGCCTACAACGCCATGAGCGCCGAGAGCCGCAAGCTCGCCACGACGATGCAGGAGAATATCAGCAGTCTGCGTTCGCTTTCCGCGATGCAGGAACAGCTGGACCGGGAGCTTGAGGCCGGGACCATAAGCCTTTCGGGGTATACGCAGGCAAAAACTGCCTTGGCGCTGCAGGAGAGCAACCTAAGAGTGGTGATTAGTCAGGGGATGCAGCAGCTGCAACAGCAGATGGCCACCGAACAGGAGGCGTCAGACAGCGTGGTCGCCCTGACACGCAAGTTGCAGCAACTGACCGAGGCCTATTCCCGGCTTTCCAAAATGGACCGTGAAGGTTCGGCCGGAAAGGAAATTTTGGAACAGATCCAAAGCGTGGATAATGAACTGCAGACCGCGCAGACCCGTCTGTCTGCGTACAGCCGTACGGCCGGAACCGGTTTCAACAGCCTGCAGATGTCGATCCAGCAGGTGGCACGTGAGCTGCCCTCGCTCACCATGGGGGCGAACATGTTCTTTCTCGCCATCTCGAACAACTTACCTATCTTGGTCGATAACATCAACATGGCTCGCCGGGAGTATCAGGCAGCCATCAAGGCCGGACAGCAGGCCACGCCGGTCTGGAAACAGCTGCTCGGCGGGATCGTCAGCTGGCAGACGGCCCTCGTCGTCGGTATCACATTGCTGACCGTTTATGGCAAAGAGATTACTGCCTGGACCAAAAGTCTGTTCGGCGCCCGGCAGTCGCTTGCCGATGCCTTGGAAACGCTCGAGGAGTTTCAGGAGTCGGTCGCCAAAACATCCTCCACAACGCTCACACAACTGCAGAGAATGTCTGCCGAATGGGAGAAACTGGGCGACAACATCCAGGCGAAAGAACAATACCTCCTAAAGAACCGCACTGCCTTCGAGCACTTAGATGTCTCGATCGGCAAGGTGACGGATGCCGAGAACCTGTTCAACCAAGGCAAGGAGGCGTTTGTCGCCTCGGTGATGGCGCGTGCCCGTGCCTCCGCCGCGATGACGCTCGCCACCGAGAAATACAACGAAGCGATCCGCAAGCAGCTGGAGGTGGACCGGATGGCTGATACGCAGAGCTATGCCATACAGGGTGGCCAGTTCGGGCAGACCACCTATGTGTCGGGTGAGAACCTTTCGAAAAAGAAGGCCCAGGCAGAAGCAGACAGCCTCTTCGACGAAGCCCGCAAAATATTGGAAAGAGGGCTGGAATACAGCGAAGAGGAGCGCAAATCCTTGGAAACTGCCAATCTGAAGACTATCCATACCCTTGAGCAGGGAAGCGTGGAAGCGATCAAAGCATCCATCGCGGCAAAAGAAGCTGCCTTGGACAAACTGACCAACAAACAGGACTATGAAGCGGCCCTCAAGGAAATAGAGGCGGAAAAGAAGAAATTGGAAGCAATCATTGGCTCCACAGGAGGCAAAGTGGGCAAAGAACCGGCCCCGCTTGGATCGATTGCCTATTATAACGAATTGATCGCAAAGATGAAGAAGCTGCGCGATCTTGCCACAACGAACAAAGACCGTTCCGCCTTTGCCGAGCAGATCAAGGAATACGAAGAGAAGGTCGCGGAAATGGAGAACCAGATCATCATTTCCGGGAAAAAGATCGCCATGGAGACCCTGCAATCCTCACTCGAAGGAATCAAGGTCGATGTAAAGTTTGACAACCGCAACGTGTTGGAAAAGGCGTTCGGCAAGTTCGACACAAGCGACCTTGACCAGATGCAGGAGAAGATCGACAAAGAGCTTAACCGACCGATCAAGGAGGCTCGCGAGGGAATAGTCCTTCTGATCGACCAGTGGGACAGACTTTCGGATGCCGACCAGGCAAGCCTCTTGGCCGAGGAGTGCTATAAAGTGGCTGACGGCATCTCGATGGCTGCTGAAACTGCCGAGCTCTTCAACGAAGCGTTGGGAAGCTCCCTTGCCACTGTCGCCCAGCTGGTGGGCAGCGTCGGCGATATGGCAGGCGGGATCGGCCGCATCATGAGCGGTGACCTCATCGGAGGGGCTTCGGGCATCATCGGAGGCATCACCGGCATCGTGGGCAGCTTTAAGAAAAGGGTCGAAGAAAACAAAAAGATATTGGCGGAATACCAACTGAATCTGGTCGAAACAGCCATGAAGGAGTTGGAGTATAACGCCATCCTACGTGAACGGCTACGCATCCAGCAGCAGATTGGCGAAACCTCGCTCGAATACTTCAACCGTCAGTCTCTCGAACTGAAGAACCAAGCCGATCAGATAGAGAAAGAGTACAAACAGGTGTGGGAGAAATTGCAGCAGGAGCAGTATATCACAGCTACGCACTACAAGCATGGCACTTGGTTCCGCAAGGCGAAGACCTGGAACGATTACGACTCGCTCGCCGGCAAGACCTACGAAGAGATGGAATCGCTCTATACGCAGGACAAACTGACCGAATCAGCAAAAGTGCTTTTCGAACAACTACAGAAACTGAAGGACGAAGGAGAAGATGTCGCCGGAATGATCGACGACCTGAACGAAGAGATGAAGGAGGCTTTCACCGGAACGAATACGAACGCCATCGCCGACACCATCCTGCAGGGCTTTGCCGAGGGCAAACGCTCTGCCAAGGACTTTGCCGACGACTTCCAAAAGATGCTGAACGATGCAGTGCTGCAGGGGGTGAAGATGAAGGCACTGGAAGAACCGCTCCGCAAATGGTATGAATCCTTTGCCGCCGCCTCGCAAAACGGGCTGACCGCTGAAAGCATCGCCAGCCTGAAGGCACAGTATGACAAGATTATCGAGGATGCAGCCAAGCAGCTGGAGCAGATGGAACAGGTGACCGGCACGACTATCGGCGACGTGATCGACCGCACTTCTACGGCCAAAGACATAGCCTCGATGAGTCAGGACAGTGCCGACGAACTGAACGGCAATTTCTATGCCCTCCTGATCTATGCCGACCGCACTAATCAGGGGGTGACGAACATCCAAGGGCAGTTGGTAGAGGGATTGTCCCTACTGCAACGCATAGCAAGCAATACCGACCGTCTCGAAGCCATCGAGAAGGATATCCGGCAGACGCGCAGCTCGCTGCAGAATATCGAAAACCGTGGGTTAATACTGAGAAAGCAATGAACAACAACCTATACATAGATGATCTGAATGTGCTTGGCCGTTTCGGCTGCCGGGTGACGCGGGGAGGATATAACGACCTTCTCGCTTTCCCGGCAATGAAAGAGCCGGAGCGGAACGACTGGCCCGAAGAGGATGGCATTGAGGTGGATCTGAGCGACCCGAAGCTGCAGCCGCGAGAGATTGCCATCTCTTTCCTTTCGGATAGCAACTCGCAGGCTTCCGACCTGATCGCTTATCTCTCCGACAAGGGGCAGCACACGTTCCGCGTGCCCTCCTTGGGTAGGGAATGGCAGCTGCGCCTCGCCGATCATCCCGGCAATCGGGTTTATCCATCGGCGACCTCTTTTACCTTGAAGTTTGTCGAGGATCTTCCGGTGAGACCGACAGCCGGTGTGTGTGATCCGGGCGTATGGTTACCCGAAAGCCGCTACAAGCTGGATGGTAAACCGATAGGCAGATACGGCGTGTATGTCTATGAGAGCCGGAACGCCCTGCTGCGAAATCCGGCGGCAAAGGTGAACCTGCAGCGCAAGATTGCCTCCATTGACGGGCAAATCTACGATGCAGAACACTTGGTCTTCCAGCCGAAAGAGGTCACTTTTAAATGCTTTTTAAAAACTATTCGAAAAGATGCCTTTTGGCAGTGCTGGGATAGTTTTTTTGCCGACCTGATCGCTCCGGGCGAACGGAGGCTCTTTGTAGAAGAGATTGGCAAGTCCTATCCCTGCTACTACAAGAAGATGAGCAATTGCAAACTGCTTACGCTGGGCGAACCGATGGTGATGCAGTTTGATCTGACCTTGGTATTCACCTCGTTCAGACTCTTTGAAACCGATTATTTCTTGGCCACGGAAGATGACATGTTTATTGTCACGGAAGACGGCCTGAACTTTATAGATATGAAATAGGCAATGACAGGACAGGAACAAAGAATAAAAATCAGCGAGCTGCCCACCTCGGTCAGTTTCTCAGGGCTGTGGACGTTGGGTTACCAGATCGTTGACGGTAAGAAAACGAGCGTAAAAGTTTCATTGGATGAGATCGAGAAGGCGTATGAGGATGCAGTCGCGGCAGCTTCGGCTGCAGGAAAAGCCGCCACCAATGCCCTTTCTGCTGCCGCCCGTGCTGACTCGGCAGCCGGTAAAGCTGAAGGGATAAACGTCGCTATTTCTGAAGCCGAAAGCAAGCGCATAGAAGCTGAGACCGCCCGTAAAGAAGCCGAAGCCGAACGTGCCCGGATAGAGAATTTACGCCAGGAAACGGAAAAACTTCGTGAAGCGAATGAGATTCAACGAATCGCCGACGAAAACACCCGAATCTCCAAAGAAAACGAACGGCACGCAGCCGAATCTCTCCGGATAGAAGAAGAATCGAAACGATCCACCGCCGAGGCCGCCCGATCCGAAGCCGAACAGGCACGATTCACCGAAGAGACGAAGCGAGCCGACAACGAAGCCAAACGCGTCGCCTCCGAAACCTTGCGTAACCAGTCCGAAACGAAACGCCAGGAAGCGGAAACTCTCCGCGACCAGGCTGAACAGGGACGTATTGCCCAAGAGACCGACCGCGATACAGCTGAACAGGAGCGCATTTCCAAGGAAAAGGAACGAGTCCAAACGGAACAGGAACGGATTTCAGCCGAAACAATCCGTGCCGAAAAAGAAAAAGCCCGTATCATCGAAGAACAACTTCGGGAAACATCGGAATCAACCCGCCAGGCAAACGAAACAACCCGTCAGGCACAGGAAGAACAACGGGAACAGATGACAGCCCAGGTTATCCTTGATGCTGAACAGGCAACCGGCGAGGCCAACACTGCCGCCGACCGCGCCAATCGTGCAGCCGAAGCCGCCGAAGGAGTCATCAGTGGAC